>ENA-OSEO01003561-OSEO01003561.1-sediment-metagenome-genome-assembly--contig:-NODE-3561-length-18151-cov-5.102634_pt1 | contig 18151 bp, 20 predicted proteins | sample MGYA00237883_ERZ534232 | MGnify/ENA metagenome assembly ERZ534232
GCCAGCGGCTGTGAATCATGCGGGCAACGGTCCGGGTGTCCGCTTAACCAGCAATCCGTGATTCGACCCCGTGAGACCGGCACCCATCAAAAAAAAGAATGAATCACCACATAATGCCTCGGTTCTCTGCGATATCTCAACCCGGCAGTTCAGTGCCGCGACTCATGATCTCTATATAGCCCGCGTAGCTGAGGAGGGGCCTGGACCTTTTCACCCACCGTCGATATGGCGATATATCTCCCTAGGAGTTCTCGCTTCATTCATTCGAACCTAAAATAAGAATCGCCCTTATTTTATCTTGAGACCATATCCTAAAATAAAGATCCGTAAAGGAAGAGCCAAGAGGGTTTCTGGACAGGGGAACAACAATTCGACGGGATCTATTTTCTTCATTTAAGCGAATCTCAGGTTCCCCTCCCGTATCATAATGGCTCCTTGGCGGAGATCTTTCACTCGCGTTCTGACGCCATACCCGGACTTTTCAGCGCTTTCGCGTTTCGATATCGTTCTGGCGCTCTGTTAGATATTATCTTAGGCAATAAAACATAAATTTCATCAGTTTATCGATAATAATAAGAACCTCTTTCTCAAAAAAAATATCAAAAAAATGCAATTTGTTGAAAAAAAGTGTCTGGGTTGTGACCGCATCTGACAAATCCGTATGCTAAAGTCCGCTATATCTGTAGAGGACGGAACATTCGATCTCGGGTCGCCTCTTGCTCCATTTTGCATGGTGGGCAGATAGACGTGGTATGGAGAGGGGTCATGGGCAAGCATGGATCGCGTTTCAAACTGTGTCCTGATAGAGGATGCCAGGGGATGCAATGGCCATGTTTTCGTTGACATCTGAGGCCTGGGCGACTATGAAATTATCAGCATCATTCGTTATGAGCTGTCCTCTTTTAACCTTAGAGGGAAAAAGGGATGGAAATGATCAACTGAAGCTTCAAAACCCCGACCTCCGCTTTTTTGGAGTATCGGGGTTTTGTATTTTTTTGGGACTGTGATACAGACAGCCACAAGTGGTCGGTAAAAGAAGGCGTTGGGTTTGGGATTTCGCCAGTCGCGTTCCGGGGAACAATAGTCATAATTTCAAGGGGTACGGTTGGACCCTCCCCTGAAGTTCGATAAGACCCGCTGCAGGAGGGGATATCTGGTATGTCAAGTCATCTCGATTTTGAAAAGATCCATTCCACTGTTTCGCGCCTTTTGGACGAGACGACAAAGCAACTTTCCGATTTTCTTGAAAATCTGCTCCCTTCCATCTTCGAAGAGTGGTGGAATCAGGCTGTTGTCAATGTCTTATCGTACCAGCAGCGCCGCAGAATGGAACAAGGCAATATTGCCAGTCTGGCGTCGCTTGATCTCGCAGCGCTGCTTAGGGTTCTGGACCAAAATTGGTATCAGATCTCGACAAAACTTGACTTGAGTTCGGAAACCCGCCACTTCGTCAAAGAAATGCAGACGATTCGTAACCGTTGGGCACACATCGGCCCAAAAGGAATCGCTATCGACGATGTGTACCGCGACCTGGATACGCTCCAGAGGTTCTTAGGCGTAATCAAGAGCGATGATAGATTGATGCGGGAAGTGAAGGAGGCCAAGGCGGCGATCCTCAAAGGGGAAACAGGAACCGGATCGGCGAGTGAGACTGAAGAATCGACTGATACCAGCAGCCCCTCAATTGAATTCTCCCCCGGCCAAATCGTGACGTTGAGGTCTGACCCTTCCATGAAGGGTGCAGTTGTCGAGGCCGTGGCGAGTAAGCCGGAAAACCGATTCAAGGTCTTTATTGATGGGAGCATTCAAACCTATTATGCCTCTCAGTTGCAACCCGAGGACAAACCCTACGATGAGTTCCAGTTTCTTCGGTGTGATCATTTTCACGCATATCTATCGGCCCTGCAAATACGATATCCTGGTTTGTCGACGCTATACTCCTTAAATGCGGCACGGGTCGACTTCATTCCCTATCAGTTTAGACCGGTGCTGAGGTTCATTCGCTCAGACCGTCCGCGGCTTCTTATCGCTGACAGTGTTGGTGTCGGGAAAACCATAGAGGCTGGATTGATTCTTCGGGAACTTCAGGCCAGGCGCGATATCAAGTCCATTCTGATCATTTGCCCCCGCCCATTAATAACTGAGCGGAAGTGGGAAATAGAGATGAAGAGGTTTGACGAGCGCTTTATACAACTCAATGGATCAGACCTGAAATACTGTATAAGCGAGATGGACCTGGATGGTGTGTGGCCCGATCAGTACCAGAGGGTTATTCTCCCCTATTCTTTGTTCGATGAGGGCCTTCTTTTTGGTTCGAAGCCGGGGGGCAGGGCCAAAAAGAGAAAAGGCCTCTTGGATCTGGACCCTCCCCCACGATTCGATGTCGTCATCGTGGATGAAGCTCACCATGTTCGCAACACCAATACCTATGCGCATCAGGCAGTGCGCTTTTTTTGCGATAATGCGGAGGCAGTGCTGTTTCTGACGGCTACCCCAATACAAATGGGAGACAAGGACCTCTTTGTTCTTCTGAACCTGCTTCGCCCCGACCTGATTCTTGACCCAGAGAGCTTCGAGCATATGTCTGAGCCAAATCCCTTCATCAATCAGGCGGTTGAGGTGGCACGAAGTCAAGAGATGAACTGGACTGAAAGCACCGGGGAGTTGCTGGACCAGGCAGCATCAACGGATTGGGGGCAAGCGATCCTTAGATACAACCCTGATTTCAACCGGATTAGGGGAGAAATCGCCCAATCAAATATCCCTCCTGACGAACGGATTCGGTTAATCAGGGAAATTGAAGGGTTACACACGTTGAACGGGGTTATCAACAGAACGCGACGCAGGGATATTGGTGATTTTACTGTCAGAAAACCACAGACTGTGATCGTTGAATTCACTCCCGACCAGGAAGAGCTTCATGATAATATTCTCTCTGTTCAGGCAGAGATATTCAGCAGGCTTCATGGAAATGCGAATGTCATGTTCATGATGACCACGATCAGACGTCAAGCGGCAAGCTGTATTCACGGACTCGCACCTCTTCTCCAAGAGATCTTGAGCCGTCATCTTGATGAGCTTGGCTGGGAAGAAGCGGACGACACTGCCTCAATACCAGAGAAAGACGCCATCGGGTCTATCGAGGCGCAGATCGAGAGTATTCTCGCAAAAGCGAACGCCCTTGATCCTAATGATCCAAAACTTGAGGCGCTCAGAAAAATATTAGGAGACAAACGAGGCCTTTCGAACAACAAAACCATGGTATTTAGCAGCTTCCGTCATACCCTGAACTACCTATATGAAAACCTTAGAACAGATGGGTTCCGCGCGGGGTTGATCCACGGAGGAACCCCGGACGAGGATCGTCGTACGCTCCGGAACCGATTTGAAAAACCAAAGGAGGATATGGATAGCCTGGATGTCCTTCTTTTCTCAGAGGTGGGCTGTGAAGGTCTGGATTACCAATTTTGCGATTGTATCGTCAACTACGATCTCCCTTGGAACCCCATGCGGGTTGAGCAGCGGATAGGCCGCATCGACCGAAACGGACAACAGAGCGAAAGTGTGGTCATATACAACCTGATCACCCCTGGCACCGTTGATGCCGATATTTATACCCGATGTATGTTGCGTATCGGAGTATTCAATCGCGCACTGGGCGGCAGCGAAGAGATACTGGGAGAAATTACACGGGAAATCAGAGACATCGCTATGGATTTTGAGTTGACCGAAGAGGAGAGGCAGGAAAAGCTTCAGCAGTTGGCGGACAACAAAATCCGGTTGGTACAGGAGCAAGAGGAACTTGAAAAGCGCCAGGTGGAGCTTTTCGGCATCCGTCTTCCTGAGGATCAAATGAGGCAAGAGATTGCTGAAGCATCCAGTTTCTGGCTCACTCCTGGCTCTATGCAAAGGCTGGTCTCAATTTACCTCCAGCAGACCTGTGGCAGAGACCAGGATTTTATTCTCGGTGAAAAGGCCTTGAAAGCGCTCCGACTTTCCCAAGATGCAAGGAGCATTCTGTTGAACGATTTTCGGAAGCTCCCGAGACAGAACACCTCCGCCTATCGCGATTGGGAGAACTGGTTAAAAGGCCCTAAGCCGCATTTGCCAATAACCTTTGAATCCGACTGCGCCCAGCGACATCCCGAGGCTGCTTTCATCATGCCGGTTCACCCTTTGGCAAGGCAAGCCGCGATGTCTTTGGATACAGAAAAGAGAGTCATCACCACGTTGAGGGTTGTGAGCAATGATGTCCAGGAGGGGAGGTATGAGTTCGCTATTTACCAGTGGCGGTTCCAGGGTATCAGGGAGGATATGGTTCTTAAATCAGTCGCCCTGGCAGAAACGCTGTCTCCACATCTCGACAGCCTTCTCGAGCAAGTGGTAGATATGGCCCATGCTGAAACCGTGGATAGGTCGGCCCCTGTCTGGAAAAAGTTGGACGAACGTCAATACGATCTGTGGTCTCAAGCGCGCGCAACGCATCAGCAGAGGAACCGAGAGCTGGCAGAGTACCGCAGAGAGAGCCTTTCAACGAGCCACCGTGCACGGATAGCGCTCCTCGAGGAACAGCTCAGCCAGGCAACCGACGGAAAGATACGGAGAATGCGTCAATCTCAAATCGACGCCGCTGAGGCAGATTACGCCAGACGTATTCAGGCATTGGATATCGCGATGGAACGGGCAGATGTTGTTGCGGAGCCGGTTGCATACGGGATCATTCATGTCGGGAGAGGGGATCGAAAATGATCGATGATAAATACGAACATATCCGGAAAATTCGATCAGAGTTTCATGCAAGTCAGAAAGTCAAAGATGGGTATAACAGAGCACTCCATATACTTTCCGAAGATCTGTATAATAAGGATACTCACTTTATCTTCGAACTAATTCAGAATGCGGAAGATAATACTTATCGTTCAGCAGAGCCGTCTCTCTCTTTTAGATTGGCAAGAACCGATATAACAGTAAGTGGGGGATCCGGCGGTGTACTGATTGTTCAGAATAACGAAATCGGCTTTTCGTCGGAAAATGTTGAGGCTATTTGCGATGTTGGCAAGACAACCAAGAATAAGATTCAGGGATACATCGGGGAAAAAGGCATAGGATTTAAGTCAGTTTTCCGGATTACATCCTGTCCTTGTATATTTTCAAGTGGATACAGATTTTCCCTTCCTGAGCATGATGAAGAAACAGGGCTTGGTTACATAGTCCCGAAATGGATCGACAATATCCCAGAAGGAATCGATACGTCCCAAACCACGATCATATTACCCTTGGACAAGCCAGACTTTCCATACCATAGAATTGAGCAAATGCTGCGGGATATAGAACCTGAGACCATCATTTTTTTGTCCAGGCTCAAGGAAATTAGGGTTCAAACGGATTCGGGAGATGCCTGGGCAGTCCTAAAAGACGACAACCATCTGCCACACGTTCAGGTTATGGTGGAGGGGGCCGTAAAATGGAAACAATATTCTAATTTAGACGAATTCTTGGTACATCATATGGAATTTGTAAAGCCACCACATATCTCACATGAAAAAAGACATGGAATTGATAAGAGAGATGTTTCTATTGCGTTTCCCCTTAACACCAATAACAAGAAAACGGGCAAGATTTTCGCCTACCTCCCGGTACGCTCGGATACGGGCTTCCCTTTCCTAATCAATGCTGATTTCATTCTGCCGAGCTCCCGCGAAGACATTTTGGATAATTCGTGGAACAGATGGCTGATGAGTTGTGTTGCTGAATTGATGGGTCCCGCACTAGGTTTACTGAACGAAAAGGGCGAGCTTACCGTCGGTCTCCTTGACGCGCTGGCAAAAAAACTTCTGGAAATTACGGAGAGGGACATTTTTTATCCCATCGCACTCGGTGCCAAGCAAGCGTTCAATAACATGGCGCTTCTTCCGGCTGTTGATGAAACGACTGTAAAGGCTCAATACGCGAAGATAGCGCGTAGTTCGGAGTTAAGAAATCTGGTTGGACTCGATGAGCTCAAAATGCTGTTTCAATCAAGTCACGCTATCAAATGGCTATCAGCGGAAATTACTGAGGACCTCACACGCGATTTGTGGCGTTATCTCACTACACAACTTGGGATCGAAGTGGTCAGACCTGAGAAATTCTTCGAATTGCTGACAGCTGATTTTCTGGAAAAGCAATCTGATGAATGGATCATCGAGTTCTACTCTTTCCTTGACAAGGATAAAACAGAATCTTGGAGAAGGCCGGATTCCGTCATAAAGAAGAGGAGAATTATACGACTTGAAGACAACTCACATGTCCTTCCATTCAAGAGCGATGGAACGCCGAATGCGTACCTCCCCTCATCAGTAACGACAAACTTTCAAACAGTAAAAAGAGTCATTTTCGAAAATGAGAATGCGGTAAATTTTCTGAAAAAGCTCAATATTATTGAACCTGACGCATTCGCTGAAATAATCGACTCTATCCTACCTAAATATGCAAAGGAACCAATTTTAGTGAGCCGTGAAAAAAACATTGACGATCTCAAGAAAATTGCGAAAGCTGTGCGTGAGCCATTTAAGGGGAATGCGTCGAGCCTATTGGCTAAATTGAAGATCCTGTCTGGGCAGTTGACATGGTTGTCAGATATGATTGAAAGACTTAAAGAGAACTCTTTGGAAGAAGACGAGGAATTCATTGGAGCACTAATTCGGAAGAGTCTTAGGGACATCTTACCCTCCTATCTTCTTTTGCGGGCATCCAATGGTAGAAAAACAGAATACAAGGCACCACAGCAGGTGTACAGAAAAACAGAGGAATTACTCTGCTATTTCCAAGGAAACTATCAAGCTTGGTTTATTTGTGACGATTATCCATCTGAGCTACAATCGTTGTTTGATGCGTTAGAACTCGACGAGCGCCCCAAGATAGAAAGAAGAAGTGCGGATCATAGTGGACATGTAATAATCGAAAACTCTCACGGTGACAACAAAAGAGGTCTGAACGGGTTCGATCCGGATATCAAAGTTGATGGCTTAGAATACGCAATAGCCAGTCGTACAGTCGAGAAAAGCATATACATATGGAACAACATTGCGTTGTCAAATAGTGACTGTATTCGAGGTACGATGGAGAGTTCCAGCAAAAAAACCTATGAAAAAAGCACCACGGAAAATCAAATCTCCGAATTCGGCCGCATGCTAATTGAAAATGCCTGGTTACCAACCTCAAATGAGGGCTTTTTGAAACCCAAGGACCTCTTTTTGGTGGACCTACCTCCAGCGTTCAAAAAGGATGAGCAACTTGCAAAATCCCTGGGTATGAAGCAGCCTGAGATAGAGCAGGCTTTAGATTTAATTACAGGTGGCGATGCCGATCTTAAAATTCTGATCGAGCACTATCAATCAGCAACGGATGCCGACCGAAAAAGAATCCTTCAGGCTATTATTCCCCGCGAAATTACAAAGGAAGCTTCGCCCTCTTTTAAGGATGGCTTAAAAAATCTCGTCCGATCGCAAGTAGGTTCAAGCGAGCGGCCTAACACGGGAATGTCCCCGGTTTCTAACCCAGATCGGTATCAGGAAAAATTGAACGAACGGGTTGAAGATAAAATTCAGAAACATGCCTCGTCAGTGCGGAAGATCACGTTTCGTGCGGTGACACATTCAGTATCAAATTCCGAAGCACGCTGCTTTCTGTACGAGCAATATCAAGGGCATTGCCAAATTACCGGGACAACTTTTCCCAAGGCGCGACCTGATCCGTCAGAAAACTATTTCGAGGCATGCAGTCTGGTTTCTTATGGTAACGCCGAATATCTCAATGACCCTGGGAATATGCTCTGTGTGAGCGCTGATACCATGGCAAAACTCAAATTTGCCAGCTTTGAATTCGTTGACAATCTTGAGGACGAAATAGAAAAATTCAAGGCAGATGGTGGTTCCGCCGAAACCGTATCCGTAAGGATTCGACTATCAGGTGCCGAGTGCGCGATAAAATGGAGGCAGCGACACTTCATGCGTCTAATAGCGCTATATGACAAAGCGTGATTTTGGGTGCCCTTGAAAACAACACTGAGTCGAGGTGCAAATATGTCGGGATAGATAACGTATTGATAGATGGCTAATTACATCCCTGAAGGCGAGGTGATATAGGCCTTTTCAGAGGCGATGTTAATGGCTAATGATCGACGCGTTCATTTTCATGCGCCTGTAATTAATCTACTCTGAGGTCACCTTAATGGCGATAAATGCCAGCGAGATGATCAAAGTCTGGCTTACTCTTCTACCTCAAAACGTTGAAAAAGTCGTTTAGCGAGTCATCCGCGGCAATATAAACCATAGACTCACCAGTGTGAAGAGAGGAGGGCAGACATGGCTGAAAATAGATCCGATAGAACCACGGCCAACCGGATTGCTAAGAAATTGAATGCCGTTTACAACTCTGGAGAAGGCCCTGACATAATTTCCTCCAAAGCAACGGTGGAGGTTGAGACATCAGAAACAGTTGCCGACGCCCCAGGTCAGTTGCGGGGCTACCGCGGACCTGTCTATATTGCCGGTACCAACCATGAGGCCGTGAACAAGGCTATGGATATCACGCACGGAACTACGATTGGTGTCATGGATAGCCGAGGCACAATTATCAAGCGATCAAGTAGGAAATGATAGGATCCTTTTGACGAAGAGGCAAGCAAAGCTACTTGAACTTAAAGGATAATGCGGGGAGGTAGTTCAATGCCTGAGATGATCAGAAAATTGGAACAGAGCGACATTGACTTTGGATTACTCTATCTTGGAGATCTGAAGAGTTCCCTACCTGCCCCCTCAGAACCTGTCACAGTAATAGATTCAGATGGTGAAGAGTTTCGAAGCAAGATGCACAGTGCTCAGCCACGGATCGATGGCTTGACTGCACTCCATCAGAAACATGGATCGACGGTTAACCAGACAGTGAACATAACTGTCCACTCACATGAACCTCGGGTTTTACGGGTTTTCTTTCAGCTACGTGCCGAAGATGCGGATCAGGACAGCCCTTATATAAGGGGTAACCTTAGCTCGCAAGGAATTGATCGTCGGCAGGTTGTTGAGCGGCAGATCCGCCTACGCCGAGGTCAGAAGACGTTCCGAGAGTCCTTAAGAAAGTTGTATGGGGACCGTTGCATGGTGACCGGGTGCAGAACACTGGCAGTCTTGGAGGCCGCGCACATCAGTCCGTACCTAAGCGATAACGACAATCACCCGGAAAATGGGCTGCTCCTGCGGTGTGACATCCATACTCTTTTCGACTTGGACCTGCTGGGGATTCAGCCGGATAGCCTGCGAGTGGAGTTGCATCCGGGTGTTGTTGACGAATACGGAGCGCTCGTTGGGGTAACGCTTTGTTGCAGGACCGGTCACAGGCCTTCTCAAGATGCCTTAAAACCAAGGTATAAGCGGTTCCTGGGGAATAGGTGATACGTAAAACAGGTCCATAAGAAGATAAATAACTGTAACGTTACCAGCCACATAATAGGGCATGGGCCATTCCGGAAATCAAAGGCCCAAAAACTTTTTTGAGGAAGGAAGCCTTGCATGACAAGAAAAGAGGCGGAAGCCGAGGCAAGAGAACTGAACAAACGGGAACCCCAATGGTTCTGTCCGCTAATCAATGGGCCGTGCAACAAAGCCTGCGTGAATTTTATGCCGGCCTTTGTCGAGTCCCGTGAAAAAAAGAAGAGCGTCATGCTCCACGACGCAAGAGATGACGATTTTTTTGTCGATGGCTTTTCCTGCACCAACGCAATGTTTATTGGGTCGCGCTGAGAACACGCAACAAAAAAATGTCACCGTAATTATCAAAAAATTAACGTATCTTCTCAATAAATCGGGGTGACCACCTTCTCCACAAGCTTCCTGGATTCCGGCCTTCGCCGGAATGACAGCAGGTTGGGTTGTTTCGTCATTCCGGCGAAGGCCGGAATCCAGTCGGGTTACACTCAGTTATTGAGATGTTACAAATTAACTAAGCCAATAAATTTTTAATATGTTTTCTATTATTTATACTTGTATGAACGGAATTCGCAAAATTCGAAATTGCTCAACGGAGGAATAGGGGATGAGTGATATTGATAGAAAACAAATGAGCCATGGACTAAAACGAAGCTACTTGAAGTATATTAAACACCATTTACTTCAAACTATTTTCCCAACCACCGAAGATGAATTTGACTCTTCCGAATACGAAAAGTGGCTCAACAGAATAGAGCAAGGAAAAGAGGCGGAAGTTAAATATCTGCTTAATATCCCTGAAGATACTCCGGATGAACTATTGGAGTGGTATGCTGATGATATCGCTGAAGCTGATTCTATTTCGAACGATATGTACGCCGCCATGTGCGTACACCTCTGGTCAAAAATTGAGAGCTCTTTTGGAAGATGTAAAAAGGCATGGAATTTGGAAGCAATTTCAAAAGTGAATTTCGACAGTTCCAAAATAAGGGAGGTTTCCAAATTTTTTGATGCAGCTGGCATTCCTTTACATACGATTACTGGCTATGAATTTGTGAATGCGTTAAGGGTGCTCTCGAATTGCTATAAGCATAACAACGGGAGGTATAATCCTGACCAGTATCCTATAGATCGCTCACTGCTTGATCAATGGGACATAGAAGAGGGACAACGGATCGATTATTTACGATTGCCACTTAAGGACATCTTATTTGGCTGTGGTGAGTTTTTGAAAGAGGTGCTTGATCAAATTCGTCGAAAAATTGAGACCGCCCATTAGGTTAAATGATGGGGGGGGACGTAGCCAACTTGTAAACTTATGGGGATTGATGAGGTATTTTGGGCGGTTGGAACGGATAAATGTTCGAAGCGATTAAGGGGTCGGGGCTGTTTTTAAAAGAAGGGCGCCCAGATTTTCGGCACGAATACTTGGAAATCTGGGGAATAGACTGAGCCACCGAGACGTCTGATGATCGAGTTGAAGGATTTCCGGGACAAACTGGAGAGCCCAGGAGGTAAAAGACCGGGAGGCCCACATCCATGTGTGCTGGTAATCCTGGGAGAAAAGGCCCAAAGCCTCGAAAGGCGAATCATCGAGGTGCAGGTCGTCTGCAATGAAAAAATCAAGATGGGCCACGGTTTCTAGCTTGAATTCCACTGAGAGGAACTGCGGCTGGATTCTATTTTCGGTGTGCCTCGCAACTACAGCATCAGAGAAGGGGTGGAAAAGACCATGGACGATTATTTTATTAGTGCACAATAGAACGGTGCCTCAGCAGGAAACAGATGCATGCTAACAAAGGAGGTTTTGCGATGAGCATTCTCACGAAGGTAAAGTTATTGGAAGAATATGTTGCTGCCGATGCTTCTGCGATCGATCCGGCGGTGGAACTGGCCATTGAGAAACTACTGAAACGGGAAGCCTCTCGAATGGATGAACTGAAACAGCGTCTGTTGAGGCAGAAAACCGATTTTGAAAAGAAGTATGGGATGAGTTCTGAGGAGTTCAACCGGCAGTACGAAGAGGGGACAATGGGCGACGAAATGGATTATGTAGAATGGTCAGCCACCGTTGATATGCTTTCCGGCATTGAAAAGCGTTTGTCGGTGCTCCAGCAGGAGGCATCCGCATGAACCAAAGGGTTCGTCGCCATTTTGACGAGATTGAAGCCCGGCTGATTGAATCACCTGCAATTCTCGCGTATCAAATCATTCGCAGGGATATTTCCCCGGAGGATGGAAAACTGAGAATCAAATCCACGCTCGCAGAAGGGGGCGTATTCGAAGTTTTTCTGTACGTCAGGGACACAGGGTATCTCTCCCACCCAGTGAAATACAGTTTTCATTGGCAGGACGCGCATGGAAAAACCGTCAGGCGTCTGGACAACGCACCCCACCACAAAGACCTCACTTATGCGCCGCATCATCTTCACATCGGCGATGATCACGTCGAAGGTTTTTCTGGGAATCCGGACATTTTTGCGTTTATCGACCAGATGGAAAGGACCCTTGTCAGCCCATAGTCGCCTGGATGGGTGAAGCGGAACTCCACACAGGCGGAAAACGACCTCTTCGAGGGATACCGCATCTCACTTTACAAATCTGCCCATGCCGCATCCTCTTCGGGCCGATCCCAGTCGCGAGCCAAGACCGCCTCGGAGGCTAACATCTTGTGAAAGGCACCCGAATATCGCCCTTGGAGTTGGTCTGTTTCTCTCTCCAACAAATACGAGACGGAGTCATAAACGACTGATAACTTATCTCCCGGGAGTTTTTCCAAACGCTCGGTAATCTGAGAGACCATTTCTTCTTGCATAACCCTTCCTTCGGATCTCCCCCAACAATGTAAAAACATACGGCGTCATTCATCAGATTGGCAACTGGCGGACACTCAAAGAGCCTTTACGGCATGAAGTTTATTGGGAATTATACACGAAAGCCCGCTGGAGTGGTATTCTTTTTGGGGACTATTCAAAAGAGGTGCCTTTGGACCGGCTGGAAATCACTGCATTTTCTCGGCGGGCCGCACAAAAACTGCATTAAAACCACAAATGGGGGTTTTGTGGTCAGGGTTGGCCGCATTTCTCCCTCCCTTCTCATTTTCCGACCGCAATAAAACCGCATAAAAACCGCTTTGAGACCAAGCTTCTTTTTCGGGCATTGGCTATGGTCCTTTCCCGGGGTTCTGACTGCGGATTTTTCACCGCAAGGACGCTAAGGACGCAAAGGAATTCTGGACGGCTGACGTACTCATCCTGTCGCCCAGCATTCGGGTCGATGGCCGAGCCCGGACGGCGCTTGCCAATCACATTGGGGAGCTGCCCAAGACGATCAATGAGGTGTGCACGGGGAGGAGGGAGTCAGTACTTCGTGTCAACAAGGTAGCCGGTTCGTCCTGAACAGGGCCGGCCGTCCGGGGTTTTGTGCTTGTTGAGTCGGTTCGATTGTTTTTTCCGCCTGAATTTCTTTCCACATATACCGCACTGATAGATGTATGTCGGGCCCGTTGAACGCGATGAACCGAATGTGCTGCTCCGTGTCGATCGTTTCCGCGGGCTCGGCCCGCTCACTATGCCCAGGGTGCCATGGCCTCCTCGGCTTGATGAAGATGATCGGCGCTCGGTCGGCAGGATCGATACTGGACCGGAGGGTGTTAGCTCGACAGCGTAGCGTGGCGTAAAGATCTGACTCGTGCTACGGGCGCCTTGAATCCGGTCAACCCGATAGCTGCGGTGCTCATTCTTATCGACGTTCCATGCATGCAGGATGATGTTTTCGTCTCTCGTACGCCGGAGAGAGTAGGGTTCGATGCGTCTCGTGCCTCCTTGATAATCGAGATCGACGCATAGCCTATTAGCTGCCGCAAACCGAATAACTTCGAGATGCGCCTGTAGGACGGGCCGAACCGGCAATCGAAGGGTGCGCTCCCGCAAGACCCTCTCGCCGGGAGCACCGACATAAGAGGCTGGGATCTCCGGTGCAATACCGCCTTCCAGCCACGCAAAAAATTCCGACAGAACGTCCCAGAAGGATTCCACAGGGGGCAATGCCGGCAGCTGGTGGCGAAGCATATGCTCCCAGCCTGCTACGAGTTCATCTTTGAACGGCTCGAGATCGGCGGCCCTCGGGACCGCGATGCCCTTGAAGTCACACTTCTGGCGGAGAACGTCTAACAGAACCGAAGGCGTGGGCCGCGCGTCCGTATTGCGGTAAAGGTTAATCACATCGTAGAGATCGCGGGGCCGCGTCCGTTCCCCAAGAGCGCGGACCTTTTCACCGAACGCTTCCTCGTAGGCGTAGGCTTGCACCGTGATATCATTGTCCGGGGCATCGCTGTAAGGATGGAATATCGGGAGACGTATTGGCGCGAGAACGACCCGCTCATCTGCGGCCAAATCGAGTTTGATGCGTGGCCAACCCCCGGCGGTTGGTGAGACGGGGCCACGATAGCTGATCTTGCCTACGCAGTTCTTGTTCCCGCGCGGATTGTCGTAGATATCGAAATCCTGACGGTCCGTAGGCATTTCGAGGCCGCTTTGTTCGTAGACCCATTCTCCGATCTCGGCGAACACGTCTTTCAGGAACGCTTCGTCGAGATGGGATTCATCTTGGAGCGTGAAATCGAGGTCCTCGGAGAACCTGTATGTCTCAAAGAAGCATTTCTTGAGACAAGTGCCGCCTTTGAACACCCAGCTATCGGCAATCTTGTCGTTGGCAAAGATGCCCGCGAGCAGCCAGCCGAGCGCGTAGTCCTTTTCAACGATGTGCGGATTGAGGTTGACTTGCCCCGCGATACGGATGATTTCAGGTTTGCCGATCATGGGCGCCCCTTCTTTATCCAGTTTTTGGGTACTCGCAAGCGCCAGCGTGTAACCAGTTTCGTGCAGTCGAGCGCTGGGTCGAGCTTGGCGTATCCTTTTGTCAGCCGAAGCTTTGCTGCATCAATCAGCAGGTCAGCACGCGGATTGCGATCAGCGAGAAAGCCGAGGCGTTTAAAGACTGCACCGTTACCGAGGCGGTCGGCATAGTCAATCAGAAGGCGCGGCTCGCTGTCCTTGCGCTGCATATATTGTGCAAAACAATCGGCAACGTGCTGAATGCCGCCGCCTGTCGCAGGATCATCGAGCATGTCGACGATCGTGCGGTGCATATTTGAAACCAACACTCGCGTCTGGCCGCGCCAAACGGTCTTCATACCGAAGATCAGGTCTTCCTTTACATGCTTGAGCGAGAACAAAGCGCCCTGGCTTTCGATGGACTTTTGCCGAACCGGCCGGGCGGTGTAGACCAGAATGTCGCGAAATATTTGTTCGGTGAGGTCCCAGTGTTCGGCGGCGGTCCATCCGCCGACATAGGCCGGATCGAAGAGTGGCGGAATGAGCACCCACGGGTCTTGAATGACCTGTTCGGAGTCACGCAGCGCAAGTGGGACGGGGACATAGGCCCCCGGCCCGATGCGTCGGAGCCAGCCTTGTGCCCTCCAGCGGGAGAGAAGCTTCGAGGCCTGCGTCCTGGGAACAGAAAGAGCGGCCTCGACATCGGTGATATCAATGACATCGCCCGCTGCGTTGATAACGGTGGCCAGCTTTGATGTTCCGGATTGGTGCAATGAATCATCCATATCATATGAATAGTACATTTATTCGCGAAAATCGCGAATTTTAATCAATGTAAAGCACTGAAATGCTATATTACGACTGCAATAATTCCATCTAAATGTGAATTGTGGTAGCATTGATATAGCTAAGGGGGCTTGGTGTCAGATCTTGCATAGTGAACAACTGGTTGATCAGTATTCATTAAATTGCGCATCAATCATTGTCCCCCCGCAATCCCCCCTGCTCCCTTTAAAGGGGGGGCATGGCTTTGTGCGGCTAAAAGCGCATGCCTGGCCCCCACGGCCGGACGACAACAGGCAAGCCCGCAATACTGCACATGCCAATGACCTTTCAGGCACCTGTCCTTCCGACAATAGACTCCCGGATAACATCTTCCTTTGAGATCCGCATCTAGCGTTCATGCACTGATAATTTCGATGATTTTGGTGGCCCACCCCACTTCCTTCATTTTCTCTGAGGCCAAGCCGCCGGCACAGTATAAAATGATGTTCCCCTCTGCCGTGAAGAGACGGTTGGGTCGGATGTTGCTGACCTGATTCAACCCCCCGTCTGCAAAGTCATCGGCCTCTAAAGGAATCGCATAGGTATCCGCTGCGGCGTTGGTGATAATTTTGGACAAAGGGACATCATCGCCCCTTTTTCGCATCGCAATTCCCCCCTTTTTACACATGGATTTCCCTGGTTGTGCCGCTGAAGGCGCACCTGCCTGCTCGCCAATCTCCTAAGATTCTAAGCTGCCATGGCATCTTCAAGCCCTTGTTCAAGGACTTCTGCCTGTATTCTCAGATGGGTAATGGATGCGGAAAGCTCTCCGATCAGGTCCTCTCTCTGGTTGTTGGATAGCTCTTTCACTTTCAATGCTTCGATGTATTTCACTGCCGTCAAACACTCCGCTTCCAACTCATCATACAATATCTGAAGCCTTTCGCGCTCTCTCTCATCCTTGGCGGTCATCTTCCCAACCTCCTTCTTGCCCTTTCGATGCTCTTGCCAAAAGCGGAAATCTCGGCCTTCCAGTGCCGGATCAGGGCCTGATCCGGTACGTCCTTGCTTTCCTCCATCCGGACCTTCGCCTCATGTTCCGCCACCCTTTTCAACAGACTTTCGATCCTTCTTCCGAGCGCTCTTCTGGTCACGTTAATCTCCTAAATTGCTGCGGCCTACCATACGCGAATTGTGCGCCTGAAGGAGCACCTACAGCCGTGCATCTCCGCTTTCCGCGTCTCCTTTCTCCCTATGATGCCCCACAATATGCAGATGGCCTGAAACCGGGACCTCGAACATCTCGCGCCGGAGAAGTCTTGTCGAGAAAAAAAGCACCTCAAGGTTTTCGATCTCGTCCGTTTCCGGGTTGATCCGGGCGATAACCTCGTCCCCCAGTTCTTCGGTTTCCTGCTCCCCATAGGGCGGACGTTTGTCAATGTAGAGAATGTCCGCCTCCCGGTCATAGCGGAAAATCAATCCTTTTTCCATTCGATCTCTCCTTCTGCCAGCTTTCTTGCCATGTAGCCGGTAATAAACCAGTGGCGCTCATTTGGCCCTAGCTTACTCACCACGACGACCACAACATGCTTGCCCTGCCGGAGGTCAGCATAATAGCGGGAGAAAAGCATCGCATTTCCGAACCGAGCGCTCCTTCGAATCTGGTCAGGGAACTTCATGGTCTGTGCAAGGAAAAACGATTAAAGAGGCTTCAACAGCCCAGACATTTCGCTGAGACCCTCAGCGCTTATTCCCTTTTCATTTATAAGAGCTGACGGCCGGGCTTCAATGGACACCGATCGCCCAGATGCGCCTAAACATACGCTACCTTTAGCTGCTTCAGAAACGCGCCGATGATATTAAAATGAATTGCATTCTCTGTATAAAGCCGTGCTCCGATTGAGAGAGCCGTATGCGCAATGCAAACATCGTTCAGGAAATCTACTTTCTTCAACAGGTCCTTATACATCGTGGGAAGCTCCGAGAGAAAAGTCCCGATTCTGATATAGTCCTCTCCGCTCAACGTGATGATTCGACCGGCGTCTACATAGGGCTTTTGTAATTGATAGAGAAGCCGTTTTGCCTTCCTGCCCCGGCCCCCGGCCCAAAGCTCCATAAGGACAATCGCAGAGAGGTATTTTGTGGTTCCACGGCGCAGAAGCTCGCTCTTGTGAGTATTGTTCCGAATGAAAGAGATGTACACATTTGTATCGAACATGACTTTCATCTGAACACATCCTCTATCAACCCGCCCTTCCCGCCCACAGATGCATGCGCCTCGATAATCTGATCATCGATGACAGCTATCTCCAGGGCCTTGTTGACCGCCTCCTTTTCGGTTTTCACCGCAAAAATCCGGCGCGCTCTATCGACATAATCCTGGTCCAACTCAATCGTTTTCTTTACCATTCTGGGCATGAGGTTCCCTCCTCAACCATACTTTTTGTCATTTTATATGGGTTCTCTCGGCACATAAAGAAAAATTCGGCCTGCGCGCTCCTCTTATAAGAGCTTACATGGAGGACCATAGCGCCATGGGATCAGCCAATGGTACGCCCATTCTTCGCCGACAGACCTCGCCTAAAACCCCTTCACATCTTCGTTCCTATCATTTCTTGGCGTGGGTCGCACGCATGAGCCTGGCGGTCTCCTGTATGTGCCCCAGGTCCTCCACCATCCCGGCCCAGCCGTACCAGTAGGCATAGTCCGGGTTGATATGAAAAAAGCCCTGAAAGGTGCGCATCCGGTGCTTGAGGTACATCTTCAAGAGGATTTGATCGATATATGAGAGCTTGCTGAGATCGCCCCCACCGGTCCGCATGAAAAACAGGAGGTTGGGATAATTGTAAGGATAGCTTGCGGGTTTCTGGATAATGCCTTCCCGGTAGAGTCCGGCAACGATCTCGATGGCCTGGGCCATGAGTCGATCGGCCTGTCGCAGCATGTCGTCCCCCATTTCCAACTGCTTTTGGGCGTAAGACTTGGAATGGCACTGGGCGCAGGTCTTGACCATCTTATCCCGCTCGGTCTGCCAGGCCTCCTGGGTCAGCCGGGCCAGATCCAGGGCCTTCACCGCCTCCAGCAGGG
>ENA-OSEO01003562-OSEO01003562.1-sediment-metagenome-genome-assembly--contig:-NODE-3562-length-18118-cov-4.928164_pt1 | contig 18118 bp, 10 predicted proteins | sample MGYA00237883_ERZ534232 | MGnify/ENA metagenome assembly ERZ534232
GGCTGAGGCATCGTTCTTCCAGGGGCTTCTGAGTGAGTAGGACCGGGCTGCCCCTTCGGGCAACTCAAAGACCTTGCTGATATCGATCGCGATATGACCGGCTTTGTCCGCCGGGTTACGCAGGGCCAGAATCCCCTTGCGTTTCGACCACGAGGCCCAACCGTAGACTTCGCCCTTGGCCGGATCGCCGCCGATCCAGTGTGTGTCGACGAGCACGTCGGTGTTCTCGCGGGACCATTTGGCGGCCTTCGCGAGTGCATCCCAGGTCCGAGCATCCAACAGGGACGGGGTGAGGTACAACTCCTGGCAATTCGTGCCGCTGGCGAAGAAGGCGCGGATGTCTTCGACGATGCGATCCGTGTCGTCGGGGAGTCCGTGGTTGGCGAACATGACGCCTTGGGTCATCAGAGAATTTATCGGGTACAGGGGCGCCCGGCGCACGACGTTCTGATAGGTCTGTGCGTCGCGATAGGTCACCTGTTGTTGTCGCTTCGAGCCCCAGCCGCAGGTGCTCCAGTCGTTGCCCGAACGCCAGGTCGAATCCGCGTACCAGAGCCAGTAGGGCGACGACCATGTGCCGGTGGTCACATTGATGAACAAGCCGGGCTTTGCCGCGCGGAGGTCGCCGATCAATCGCAGCAGGGCCTCCACGTCCGCGGCGTACTCGGCCGGGGCCCCGGTCGGCGCTCCACCGGAACTGATGCCGTCGAACTTGAAGTAGTTCAGGTCATAGTCCCGGATCATCCCCAGGCAGGCGTCGCGGAATCTCGCGTAGTACTTGAGCCCGGCCATGGAGAAGCCCCGCTCGTTCGTCTCAAAGCCCTCCTGCCGCCCGTACTTCATCCGCTCCTCTTTGGGCTGCCCGTAGCCGCCCCAGGGGGACAGCCAAGCACCGATGGCCGAGTTGTAGCGTTGCGCGGCTCGCTGCAGAGAGGTGAATCCCTTCGGAAAGCCGTCGTGGAATCGCCACAGGGAAGCCGGGTCATCCCAGCCGTCATCCCAGACGAACGAATCCATGTTCACGCCGCGGCGCTCGACCAGCTCCTTGCCGAACAGGTTGATGACCTTCAAGGCCTCCGGTTCCAGTATCCTCTCCGGCCCATACCCAATGTCATACCAACTGTTGTAGTGGAGGAATGGCCGATAGGGCTGTGCCCGTTCGCGCTCGACGTAGTACAGGAACGCCCGGCGAAGTTGTCCCGCCGGAGCGACGCCCAGGACCGAAGAATATACCTGTTCTTCGCCTGCCTTCATCGCCGTGCTTCGCGGCAGAAAGGATCGCAATTCGCCGTCGGCTGTTCGAATCTTGGACAGCGGGTGCTCAAAGGCGAAGAAGTATCGATCGGCAACAGTGACGGGTATACCATCCAGCACGCCGGCCGGCTTCGCCTGTGACGCATCCAGTTGCACGAGGATGGTCTGCCGCAGGTCCATGTCGGCTGCCTTGGGAACAAGGGTGATGTACTGACGCACATAGTTCGAAGCATCCCGCAGTTCGACACGCCACTGGACCGTGAATCCTCCATCGGGCGCAGCGAGGGTAGCCCGGACCTGCTTGCTCGCGCTTCCCGTCCCCAGATTGCTGACCTCCGGGCCATGCACGATCTTGAGTCCGGACGCTTTTACCGTCTGCCCATCCGCCAGCGCCAATTGAAAGCACTCGCCCTGCTGCAACCGCACGGGAGCGAATCCCTTGCTCGTGACCTCCATGGGTCTGAGGTGTCCCTCTGTAATCGTCCATCTGCCTTCGAGGATGTCGTTGAACAGGCGAATCTGGCCATCCTCGATGGACGCCTTCGCTTGACCCGGCGCCGGGCCGGGGTATTCGACGGGACCTGCAGCTTTCATCGCATCCATTCCCAACAGTCCGACGGAGATCATCCAGCAGATGAAAACGGGCTTGCGGCATCTTCCTGTCATGAGCTGTCCCTTTCAATGCGCGTCTGTGGGCTGTCCTGAAAGGCTCTCGCCACGAGCCCGTTCAGGGATTCTTCCTGCTCGATAATCGACTGCACCAGCTTCATCTGGGTCCGGGCGCGGTCGAGATTGTGGCCTTCGCGGTGGACCTTGTAGTAGAGGTCGCCTGCGAGATAGTCCGTCAAAAAGCGGATCATCTGCTCGAACGTGATGAGCTTGCCGCCGAAGACCATGTGGCTCTTCTCCGCCGGGGTGAGAAAGCGTCCGGTCTCTGCGGCGAAGCCCTGCGCGAGGGCTTCGAACAGGGAGACGTCGAGGACGACCTTCGACAGATCGCGCTCGTCTTCCGCCGCCGGACAAGCGGCGGTGCGGACCAGGTCCCCAAAGTCGTGGATCGACAGCCCCGGCATGACGGTGTCGAGGTCGATGACGCAGACGCCCTTGCCGGTGGCGCTGTCCAGCATCACGTTGTTGATCTTCGTGTCATAGTGCGCGATGCGGACGGGGACCTCGCCTCCCGCGACCAGATCCGCCAGGACACGGCAGATGTCCACGTTCTGGAACAGGAAATCGATCTCCGGCCGGGCACGCGCGGCGCGGTTGCGGATATCCGCCTTCAGGACCTCCTGGAAGCACTCGAAACGCCGCGGTGTGTCATGAAAGCCGGGGATCGTCTCCTGCAAAGGGGGCTTGGGCAGGTCCGTCAGCAGGCTCTGAAACCAGCCGAACATCCGCGCCGCCTCGCGGGCCAGTCCGGGCGATTCGGGCGTATCGTACGTGACGGCGTGCTCGATGAAATTGTACACGCGCCAGAAGTTGCCCCGCGCGTCCCGGAAACAAGCGGCCCCGCCCACTGCTGGGATCACTACCAACTGGCGCGACGCCAACTCCGGGTCGTTCCTCGACACTCTGGCGCGGAGGTGCTCGGTGACCCGGACGATGTTCTCCATGACCTGCAGCGGATCCTTGAACACGTGGTGATTGATCCGCTGGAGCACGTAGCGGATCGTCTTGCCGCGTGCTGTTGTGGTCAGGACGTAGGTGTCGTTGATGTGTCCGGCCGTGACCGGCGTGGCAGCAACGAACTCGCCCCCGAGATTGAAATGTCTCGCGATGGCCGCGATATCGTGTTTCATCGCCTATTCCCAGAGTCGCTCCGGATATGCACCTTTCGCAGTCAGCCTCTGAATGCATCGTGTTGCCGCCGGGGCATCGGCGCGATAGGTCACGCCGAACCATTCGTCGTGGGTCTTGCGGACCTCCACGCGAGCCTGCTTGCTTCTCACCACGGTGTCGACCACGGACGGGATGTATAACTCCGAGTCCTTCTCGTGGCCTCGTTCCCGGAGAAACTGCCTGAATTGGGTCTCTATGTGGTCGAAGAGGGAGGGGTGGAAACCCCAGAGATTGATGGATACAAGTTCCTCCCCGGTGAGCGGGTGGGCGGTGCCGTCGGCATCGACGTACCGAACGCCGCCGTGAGCTTTCTCGATTTTCTTTCGCTCGACGATCTGCGTGAGGAACGTGTGGTCATCGTACTCGGTGATTCCCCTCGCCACGGAACCGTAGTCGCTCAGCGTATTGCGGAGGATGTATCCGATCATCGCGTAGCGGTCCGGCGCCACGCTCGTCGTCAGAAAAGCGGCGATCCGCGTAAGGGAATCGACCCCGTAGTAGTCGTCGGCGTTGATCACGGCGAAGGGGCCGTCAATGGCGTCCCGGCTGATCAGGACGGCGTGCCCGGTTCCCCAGGGCCTCTCGCGGCCCGGCGGCAGAGGGAAGTCGCCCAGGCCGGTGTTCAGTTCCTGGTACACGTAGTCCGTCTCGACGAATCGCTCGAACTTGCGGCTGACGACCTGGCGGAAGGCCTCCTCGAAGTAGTGGCGGATGATGAAGACGACCCGACCGAATCCGGCCCGGATCGCGCCGTAGATGGAGTAATCGATCAGGGTCTGGTCATGCGGGCCCACCGGGTCGATCTGTTTGAGCCCGCCGTAACGCGTGCCCATGCCTGCCGCCAGAACCAATAATGTCAGTTTCATGCGATTCCCTACCGTGTTTGTAGCATCTACTGTCGATCCAGGGGACGGTAGTTCACACCCATCGCGGCGAGGCGTTCGCAATGACCCGCCAGCCGGGTGCGGAACTGCTGATAGCTGCGTCCTTCCCGAGGCGACCACAACACCTCGGCCAGTGCGGCGGCGCGCGGATAGGCCATATACTCGCAGTGCTTGAGATGGGGAATGAACTCGCCCCAGAGTTGGCCCTGTCCTCCGAGCACGTGTTCTGCCTGCTCGGCAGTGAGTTCCGCCGGGATGGGCTCGAATTCGTACACCGTCTCCAGGGGAATGAAGCCGCCGATGGCCTTGGGCTCCGTCTGGGGCGGGCCCTGGTAGTAGTCGAAATATGTGTGGGAGGTCGGGGCCATGACCACGTTGTGGCCGGCCTGGGCGGCGGTGATGCCCCCGGCCGTACCCCGCCAACTCATCACGACCGCGCCCGGCGCCAAGCCACCCTGGAGGATCTCATCCCAGCCGACGAGTTGCCGGCCCTGACGCGTCAGGAAGGCGTCCATCTGGCCGATGAACCAACTGTGGAGTCCCGCCTCGTCCTTGAGATCCAGCCGGCGGATCATCGCCTGCATCTCTTCACTCTTTTTCCAGTGGTCGATGTTCGCCTCGTCGCCGCCGATGTGGATGTGCCGGCCTGGAAAGAGCTCCACAACTTCCCTCAGCACGTCCTGCATGAATGCGACGGTTTGCGGACGCGGCGCGAGGACTCCTTCATGGGCCCGCCAGCGTTTGTCCACTGGCACGTTCTTGAGCTTCTCAGGATACAGGCCGAGGTCCGGGTACGACACGATGGCGGCGCCGGTATGGGCGGGCATCTCGATTTCCGGCACGATGGTGATGTAGCGTTCCGCAGCGTACCGTACCAGCCGGCGGATATCCGCCTGGCTGTAGAACCCGCCCGGGCGCTTGTCGCCCGGGGTTCCACCATGAATCGTTGTGAAGTCCATCCAGGCGCCGATATCCACCAACTGCGGGTATTTCTTGATCTCGATGCGCCAGCCCACATCGTCGGTGAGGTGAATCTGCAAGTGGTTGAACTTGTGCAAGGCCATCACGTCGATGAATCGCTCGACATCGGGCACGGGAAGGAAATGCCGGGCCGGGTCGATGAGCAGGCCACGCCAACCGAAGCGCGGATGGTCCACAACGCGTACGCAGGGCACGCGCCACTCGGTCCCTTTCACCTCTTGCCGGCTGAAGATGGCCGGTGGAAGCAGTTGGCGGAGCGTCTGCGCGGCGTAAAACAGACCGGCCGGTCTGTACGCGACGATGGTGATCGATTCGGGCCTGACATCCAGCTCATATCCATCCTCGCCAAGCCGGTCTTTCGACGACGGGTCGAGCTTCATCTGAACGCCGGTTGTCTGTGAGGTCGCATACGTCACGAGATTAAGCCGGTAGCCCGTCGCAGGCCGCAACGAATCGGTGAGCTTCGATGCCTCCGCGGTAGCGTCGCCCTCGGCTACGATCTGTGTAGAAGGGGTGATGACAAACGACCCCTCGCGACGTTCGACGGATACGGGTTGGGGAACAACGCCCACGGCGTCATGGGCGATGCCCGCGCCGAATGCACGGGCCGAGAGCACGCAGAGGATGGCAGCCAGCAGACGGATGGGTAGCGTGGCATTCATGGTCGGCTCCTATCACATTAGGTTGCGACACGGCGACCCCGCGCAACGGATCGGGAGGTCACCCTTGTGCCGCACTCTCCCTGAGTTTATACCGCCTCTTCGGCCGGAACGCCAGAGCCGGGAATCCTTCTGGCATTTCCCTGCCATCGGGGTTATCATCGGTCCGCCGTCACGGCAGCAAACAATGGTTTCGAGGTCTGTGGAGCAAAACAATGCGATCAGGGATGAGTCTCTGTGCCGTAGGGATATCTCTTCTGGCCACCGCCTGGTGCGAGGGGGCCGAGAGGCAAGAGAACACAGCGGATCGGCCGTCTGTTTACGTCGGCGGAGGGGCCATCATCAGCTCCAAACCCTACGAAGGCATGGACGCGAAGGCGTATCCGGTGCCGTTGTTCGCGTACGAAGGCAAGCGCCTGTACTTCCGGGGCATAACCGGCGGATACTGGCTCTTCACGTGGGACGGTCTCTCCATCGGCCCGGTGCTGCAACCCCGCTTCGATGGCTTCGAGGAGGACGACAGCTCGGCCTTGGACGGCATGGACGACCGCGAGTGGTCCGTCGACGGCGGCGCCGGCGTGTCCTGGCTGACGGATATCGGCCTGTTCGGATTGACGTTCGTCAGTGACCTGCTCGGTCGGCACGACGGCCAGGAGCTTGACTTCAGTTACACCATCCTGTTCAAATGGGGCGGCTTCGACTTCATCCCTTCCACCGGTGTGCGCTGGAAGAGCGAGAACCTCGTGGACTACTACTACGGCGTCCGGGCCGACGAGGTCCGACTCGATCCCGCGCCCGCACGTCTGGCCTACAGCGGTAGTGACGCCGTGGATCCCTACGTCCGCTTGGCCGTGCGCCGGAAGCTCGTGCCACGATGGAGCTTGCTCATGGCCGCCCAATACGAATGGCTCGACAGCGAGATCACCGACAGCCCCATTGTGGACGACGGCTACGACGCCTCCTTCCTCCTGGGCCTGCTCTACACCTGGTGAGCCCCGGATGGGGAAATCCCAAATTCCAAGCACCCAATTCCAAACAAATCCAAAGCACCAAGCACCAAAGATCCAAACGCCGGCGCCGATCGGGAGGCCCGTTTCGAATTTGGGATTTAGGTCATTGATGCTTGTTTGAGACTTGGAATCCTGAATTTGGTGCTTATCTCTTCGGCACGATCTTGAACGCCACGTCGTTGCCGATATGGGATGCGTGTCCCTGTGTCGTTCTGAGTTCCGGAATCGTGACCGTTAGCTTTCCATCGCGGCAGGGGGCCGTTTGCGGCTCGAGGTACCGGCCCCGCCAGGTGCGATAGAGCCGGACCTCGTAGTCGCGGTCGGGCAGTCCGGAAATCGTGAAGGACTCATTTGCCACACTGGTCTGTGGGTTGACAACCCAGCCGAAGACCAGTTTCTCGCTCTTCAGAGCCCAGACGTCACAGTCGCCGGCGTCGATCTCGGAGGGCCGAAGGTCGAGGTGCGCGAAATCGATATCGCCGACGAACTGGGCGAAGTACCGCATCTGGTTGGTGACGACGCTATCGTTGAGCCATTCGGAATAGGCCCACCAGAACGGCGTGCAGCACAGCCCGTTCGCCAGACCGGCCCAGAGGGTGTTGTGGTACATGGCCAGATAGCCGGGCATGCCGGGCTCGTAGTAGGTATGGTCCCAGCCGCACTCCCCGATGATGGCGGGTTTCTGGAAACCTGTCCAGAGGTTCTGCGTCTGAGTTGCATAGTTGCGATAGCTCAGTTGCAGGGGGTTCTCGTTTTCCAGATCGGGTTTGCCGCTTCTGGCGATAGGGTGTCCTTGGGCCTCGTAGATCTCGCGTGCCGCGATGTCGAAGATCCGGTAGCCATTGGGCCACCACTGGCCGATGCCGCCGCTCTGGGTGCCCGTAGTGGGCCGGCCGTAGGGATCGTGCTCGTTGAAGAATGCGTCCATCTTGCGACACCACTGCTCGGCCACTTCCTTGTCGCCTTCGGTCCAGCCCTCGGTCCCGTTGATCTCATCGACGATGAACCACAGGAACAGCGCCCGGCTGTATCCCCAGCGGGCGATCATATAGCGGTGCAGTTTCTCCTGGTATTGCCAGCCTTCTTCGCTGCCGAAGAAGCCCTTGGCGTCCGTCACGAGGTGGTAGGGGTTGTTGCGATAGCGGGCGTTGCCGCCGCCCCAGACGGCCTGGGAGATGTACGAGTGAAACCAGAGGTTCCAACTGATATGGATGTCTCGCTGCTCGCACCATTCGAAAAGCTGGTCGAGCCGGCCGCAGCGGTTCTCGTCGTAGCGGCCGAGCCCGGTGCCCATCGTTTCGAGTGGAGTAGGGAAGAAGCTGATGAAGTTGCAGCCGAGCTGCTGAAGCCGGTCGAGCCCGGCCTGGGTGATCTGCCCCTCGTTGAACAACTCGTAGCTGTCATTGTACCACAGGCCGACGCCATAGAAAGACGTGTTGTCGCTGTAGACAAGGTATCGCTGATTGGGTGCGATGCGGATGAATCCGTGGTGCGACGACTCCACGGCGGTGAAGGTGCGCGGGCGACTCTGGGCCGTGCCCTCGCGGTCGGTGACCTTCACGAGGTAGTTCCACGTGCCTGTCTCTGTCGGCGTGAAACGGACCATCCACAGACGCGACCAGTCGGAGGGGTTGTAGAAGCCCCAGATCTTCCATTGCTTGCCCGAAGGGGATGTGAACTCCGCCCGCAGGTCGATCTGCTCGGGATCGTAAGGATTCGTGTATGTTGCCTCCAGGTCGATGCGCAACTCGAACTTCTCGTAGACGCCAACGTTGTTCGACACAGCTTGGAGGGATGAAACCATCGGCTCCTTGGCTGGGAGTGATGTGGTGAAGGTGATTCCGATGAGCAGTGCCAGCGAAGTGCGCGTATACATGTCGATCTCCTACTGCCGGTTCAGGTGGAGCGAGCACAAGCGACGAGCCGGAAGCGTAAACGCCACACGACCTCGTCGTCCGGCGGCATCGATTGCCAGGGTGCGGAGTGTTGCCGGTGTGCCCTGGTGCTCTGTGGTGAGTGTCAGCGCGTATGTGCCCGGTTCCAGAAGGTAGAACTCTGCGCCCATGGGTCGAGTTGCATCGCCGAAGTGAAACAACTGCGCCCGGACCCCATCTCTGCTGTGACCGGTGACCAAGGCGGCGATGTCGCGCGGGGGCGTCAGCCAGCGCACGGCGTTGAGCGGGAAGTAGTCCGGCGTGCCCGGATCGCCCGTGGCACTGGAGTACAGGAGGCCCGGGTTGGGCGAGTGGATCTCAGGGATTGCCTTCTTCACGATGCCGTCAGCCGTGAAGAGAGTGGGGAACCGAAGGACCCGGTCGGTGTAGCGGACTTCGCTTGTGTAGCCCGGGAAGTTCACTCTCAGCGCCGCGGCATTCTCGCGCAGGGCGGCGACGAGTGGCTCCATGTTTCGGTTCTCGCGATACTGCACATAGGGGGACTTCTCGCGGGCCAGCAGGGCGTCAAACTCATTCCGACCGGTCAAGAACCCGTACTTGGCGGTCACACCAGACAGACTGCCAAGCCGGGCAGCACACCAGGGCTCGCTGCCGGCAGTCGGGGGGGACTCTGACGGAGATTGCAGGTAAGACAGACGCATTCGGACCATGGACCGGATGGGCTCCAGATACTTCTCGTTGCCGGTCATGTGATAGGTCAGGAGCAGCGTGTGGGTCATCAGGCCCATGGCACTGGGGAACAGATACAGCGTGTACTCCCCATGATTTCTGGGGTCCCACCAATTCGGGTCGAGCCCACCGACGTGGCCGTCCGGCCAGTGAATGGCCGAGGGAATGATGCCGGCGGGCTTGCCACGTTCGGCCCGGGCGGCCGCATCCACCCAGGTGTTCATCCAATCGGAGAACAGGACAGTCAACTTGGGATCGCCCGTCCGCTGCCAGTAAAGCAGCGTGGGCTGGACAACGCGTGGATGGTAGACTGTGTCACACGCACGCGCTGGCGTCGCGTCCAGTTTCTCCGCCGTGAAGTAGGTGCTCTTGAACTGCAGGAATCCCCGTTCGTTGCGGCCGGTCCAGAGCGTCTCCATCAACTCGGCCAGGCGAAGGGCACGCCGGCTCCAATCGGGGTTGTCCGGATCGATGTGCATCATCGGTGTGATCGCGTCGGCGGAATCCTCAGCGGTATGCTCGACGTCGGACATCCGGGTTGTATAGCCCGGTTTCATGTGGTCCTGCGTGAGGATCGCCCGCGAGAACTCCGCCTGGGCCACGTTGATTTTGGGGTCCTCGAATCCGATCAGGATCGGGGTCCACCAGCGCCACATCTCGCAGTCGTCGCCCCAGCCGCCGCCGTATTGACCATCCTCCTGCATCCGGTTCTCGATCCACCACTCGATGATGTCCGCCAGGCGCTCCAGGCCCTCCCGCTGGTCGACCGCCCAATCCGGCGCACCAACTACCGCGGGGTACTGCCTCTCACTGGGGATCGGCGTCCCCAGGTACATGCGGACAATTTTGTTTTCCGGGAAGGCCTCGGCCGCTTTCTCGAAGAACGTCCGGGCCGCATCGAGGAACGAACCCTTGCGTCCCGGGATGTTCCATACTCCACCGGACTCCAGGGCATACCATGTCACCATCCGCCCGCGATAGAGATACGTCAGCGGATACAGCGGTGAATCCTCACGCAGGCCGAAATCGTAATCCGCCGTCCGGGATACCTGCCCGCCGAAGTAGCTCAGCGACTTCCCACCGAGCCATCGCTCGACCTCCTGGACGAGCCTATTGAGGTCTTGACGGAGGGAGGCATCCAAGTCGCGCCGGTCCTGGAGCTCCTTGAGGATCGTCAGCCGGGCGATATCGGAATCCGCATTGCCGGCACGCCAGATGAGCCCGTCGATTTCACCCGCCGCGGCTCGCAGCACACCGCCCGCTATGGATATCAGGAGCAGCGTAAGGACGACAGCAAGGGTGTGTGTCGGCATCCGATTCTCCTTCAAGGACGTCCGGCCATGCCATGTCATGTCATTACGGTCACTCGGACATCATACCCATAGTCATAATGAAGGATCAATAGCTACGGGGACTTCGAGTCAGGTGGGGCGACGAAGGGGGACACGTCGAATCCGATCTTCTCGTTGATTTGTGCGATCAGATATCGAGCGAGACCGGCTGGGATTGTGTCAGCGCCGTTTCGCAGGCTGTCACGGAACGCCGCACGGGCCTCGGCCAGCCGGCCTCGTTGTAGGTAGAGGCGGCCAAGACAGAAGTACGGTGCCGGCTGTGTGGAACACAGGCCAACGGCTTTCCGGAGATGGTCCTCTGCCCGTTCGAGGTCACCCTCGCTCTCGGCCAGCAAACCCCGCGCCATCCAGTACATCGCGGCATCGAAGCCCTCCGCGGTTGGCGTCTCGATATCCGCGAGGATCTGCCGTGCCTCCTCCGGCTGGTCCCGCTGCAGCAGGAGGTTGGCCAGGGCCAACTTCCCCTGGATCGAATCCGGCCAGACCTTGAGTCCCGCCCGATAGGCGGACCGTCGGGCGCCCTCGCGCGGTTCGTTGTAGAAGCAGAGAAATGCGGCGGTCTGCACGTCATTGAGGATCGCATGTTCCTGGTGAGGCACTCCAAACCATCGCAGGGACGAATCGGCAAGGTATGCGCGATCTCCATCGAAAATCGCGGCGCAGGCATGATTCATGACGGTGCCCGTGGAGTCCCGGGTGATCTGAGCAAAAAACGCGTTGACGCCCACGGCCCGCGCCAGAGCCACGAACAGGATGGCGTGATCCATACAGACGAGCCGGACCTCCGGATCACCCCACGCGGCGAACACCTCGCGGGCGATCCGGCTCTTCGCTTGCCCCCGGGTCCAGGGCCGAACTGCCAAGGCGTGGAAGATGGCCCGTGCCTTCTCCATGTCGGTCGTCGCATCATGTGTGAGTTCCTGCGCCCACTCCCTCATGGCCTCCGTGCAACTGAAGGGATTGCCGACCAATCGTCGCTCCGTCTCGTCGAGTCTCTCGGACAGAATCTTGTCCAGGTCCTGCTCCGAGTAGCGCCGGGGCATGCGGGCCTGGATGAATGACGGCACCAGGCATCCCTCAATACGCTGGATGCGTCCCTCCATCGACCGGATCATAGCAGGGTTCATGCCCAGTTGCGTGGCCAGGGCGACAATTTGCGTGTAGTGTCCCAGTGCCTCGGCAGCCTTCCCCAGATGCTCGTACGTCTCGGCTAACCTCAGGTGTACATCCAGAGCCGCGACTCGTTCGGGCATGAAATAGGCAGCCTCTCTCATCTCGACGAGTGCGGCCGATTCATCCTTTGTGACCACATAGGCTTCGGCCAGAGCGGCATGGGCGGCCGCGTTCGTGGGCTCGAGCGAGACGGCCATCTGCAGAAAGGCTTTGACTTCGTCCCACTTGCCCTCCACGGCATACAGCCTTGCCAGGAGCGTCAGATGATCCGCGTCGTCCCGATCCAGACGGCAAGCCTGCCGGAGCGCGTCTCTGGCCTCGTCGAATCGTCGCTGATTGCCGAGAATGTACCCTAACGCGGCGTAGATGGACGCGTCGCCTTCATCGATCTGCAAGGCCCGTCGGACCAGGTCCTCGGCCGGGCCGAACTGCCCTCGGTTGGCAAGTGTGCCCGCCAAGGCGCTCAGGGCAAATGTGCAGTTGGGATCGGCTGCCAGAGCCCTGCGGAAGCAGGCCTCCATTTCAACGACCGGGCGACCCTGCTCCTGCAGCATATATCCTCTTCCGCACCAGGTCAGGGCCTCGCCGGAAGAGGTCCATCGTTTGTCCATCCTACGCCGTTCCTCTTCCGTCGGTGCAAGGTCGAGCGTGCGGAGAATCTGTTTGTTCAGAGCGTCGCGCAGATCGAAGCCGTCTGCACCGGTGGCGACGAACGGGCCCGAAGACTCGCCGGTGGCGACGTTCAGCAGGCGGACTTCCATGCGCAATTGTCCGTCTTCCCTGGAGTAGCTGCCCCAGATTACGCGCTGCGCTTCGATGTGTTCGCCAATGGCGCGAGCGTGGTTGGGGTCAACGGCATCGCCCGGAGAAATCCCTGCTTGTCGCAGCCCATAGCGCACCGCCCCTTCGGAGCGGAGGCGGAGGGATTTGAGGTGCGAAAGTTGGTCTTTAACCAGTCCGGGTGCCAGGTAGCGCCACGATGCGAGATTCGGCTCACCTGTTCGGTCCTCGAAAGGCAGGAGGGCCACGATGACGCGCTTGGACTCAGCAGACGGTGAGAAGTCGTACTGGGCGGTCTCGCCACGCAAAGCGGTCGCGGTCACACCCGGGGCAACTGCTGCCAGCGCGAGCGCAAAGGCATATCCGACACGGATCCGACGCCCTCTATGTCGAGTTGATGTCGCGATGTCCTGGTTATCCATCGCAGGCTCCTTTCCGCACATTCCATCGCTTTCGATATTGTAGCCGATGGAGGGACAAGAGCCAGAGGAATCTCCGCTGCCTATTTGTGCCGCAGCATCGGATCAGCCCGGCGGACGAACTGGATGGCCAGGCCCCAGGGGTCGCGGAGCATGGCGAGCTTGTCACCGGCCGGTGTGGTGGTGACCTCGCCCACCGCAGTCGCCCCGGCGGCGATCAACTTGCCGCGGATGGCGTCCACGTCATCGACCATGAAGGCAACGTGGAGCAACAGCGGGTCCATCGAAGCGTAGTTCGGCACCGCGTCCGGCGGATTGTGGTAGAGCTCCAGCATCATATTGCCGCTGGCGTCCGCCAGGAAACGGGCGTAGGCGGGGGCCGGGCCCTCGCGCACGATTCTCATGCCCAGGTTCTCCACATACCAGTGGGCGGCTTTGACCGGGTCGGCGACATTCAACCCGATATGCTCCAGGCGGACCCGATTGCCCTGTGGAGCGTTTTGTCCCGCGGTTGCCATCACAAGAGCGGTCAAGCTCAGCGAACCGATGAGCACTGCGACGGCGGCTTTGGGCCTGCGGATCATTCTTGCCTCCTTCCTGACGGGGATTTCAGTTTCGATATGGATGCTTCCACGGAGCGCGATAAGGCCGCATCACCAGTCCGGCGGCCGCGGGATTGCCGACGATCTGCTCGGATTTCTCGTCCCACACAACCCTCGTTCCCGTCTCGTATGCGATCATCGCCAGCTTCACTGCGGTGGTGGAGCGGTAACCCTCCTCAACCGTGCAGGGGCAGGGCTCGCGCGTGCGAACGGCATCGAGGAACTCAGCCATGTGGGCAGTGCCCATGTCGCCCGCGACCTTGTTCTCGACACGTTGCTGGTTCTTGTCCTTCGGGATGATGACCCAGCGGTTGTCGGTGACGAAGATCGTGCCGTTCTCGCCGTAGAGGAAGATGCCGTTGGCAACCTCGGGCGTGTACTCCTGGGCGCCCCAGATGCGATGCTTCCAGAAGACCGGGCACGTGTCGAACTCGAAGTGGACCGAGAGGATATCCGGCGTCGTGATCTTGTCCTTGAAATAGTAGATGCCGCCGGAGGCCTGCACTGAGCGGGGGACTGTCTCCCCGAGAATGTACCGCGTGGCGTCGATGAGGTGAATGCCCCAGTCCACGAGGTGGCCGTGCCCGGTTGTCCTTTCCAGTCGCCAGGAAACGTGGCCGATCTGGGGCGAGTAGGGCAGCTTAGGCGCTGGGCCGCACCATAGGTCCCAATCGAGCAACGCCGGCGGATCTTGCGGCGTCGTATCTTTGATGCCGGCAGTGTAGTGGATCTGGGCGTCGGCCTGGATGATCCGCCCGAGCTTGCCCTGGCGGACGTATTCCCGCGTCGCCTGGATGGCCGGGCTTTGGCGACGCTGAAAGCCGATCTGGACGATGACATTCCTCTTTCTGGCCGCCTCGATCATAGTGCGTCCTTCACGGATGTCATAGGCCAGGGGTTTCTCACAATAGATATCCAGATTCTTCTCTATCGCGGCCAGGAAGGGCAGGGCATGCCATTGGGGCGGCGTCTCGATGATCACGGCGGCCAGTCCGGGTGTCTCCAGGAGATCCGCATAGTGCTTGAAGGTCTTGGGCCGCGCGCCCTGGAGTCCTTCCACCTGATTGGCGCTGTCTTCCAGGTGCTGGCTGTCCACGTCGCACAGAGCGATGACGTCGACGCCGCCGGCTTTGAACGCCGCGCGGACATCGCTCAGGCCGTACCCGCCGCACCCGATCAGGCCCAGTTTGACTCTGGGTGGATTCGTCTCGCCGGCAGAGGACCGATAGGCAAGACCGGCTATCGCCGCCGCACCGAGAAACTCCCGTCGATTTATCCTTTCCGTCATATCGCGCCCTTTCAAAGATCACCGGATTACCGGTCATCATAGCGACGGCGCATGGTATGTCAACCGGCGCAAATATGAGCAGAAAAGAGAGAGAGCTCCGGCCACGCGGGCCGGTTCAGGTGATGTGGACAGAATGGGTAGGGGACAAAAGTCCCACGCACCTGTTCCCTCCGAAACGACACCGCCATGCGGGTTCAGTTATGGCGTTTCGACGAAGAGCGAGCAGAAATCGACTACGATTTCGCTGTGGCGCCCAGAAGGAACAGAAGCATGACAAACAAGGTCAGGACCATCTCATTCATAGCTTTACTCCACCCCAATTAATCATCTCGTATTATACCGCGGTGGTCGTCAGCAGTCAAGACCTTACCTGGCGTCGAGGACGCGAAAAGTGAAAAAAGAACAAGGCACGTGTTCTGGTGGAGTGAAACACATGGATTTTTCGGACCCGAAGCACAGAATTTCTCAGGTGAGAACCTGTTCTATACGCCGGCAAATCGCGCCATCCCGCCAAGCGAGACCATTTCCTATATCGTCCGGCGGTACGATGGGAGTTCAGCGTTTGCGCGCAAGCGTCTTTATGGAGCCGAATCCCGATGGAAGACGAATCCTACTTGATCGAGGAAGATGACGCGGGATGGGGTGCGGTCGAAGCGGAAGCGGATTACCCGCAACTTCCCCGGCTCAAAGTCGGGCCGTGAGGCGATGAAATCCGCCAGGGGGAATTCAAAAGTCTGGAGCACGGGTTCGACGGCGGTCTTGTCTCGCGCCCGTTCCCAATAGGACCACTTCGTGAATGTCACTCCTACTGCCGGCTGAAGCGGAGACACGCGGCTCAGCGGCAGTTGGGCCCGACAGCCATCAGATGTCACGAGCTCCAGAGTCAGGTCGATCCCGGTCCCGTCCGCGGCGGCATCAGCATCGGGCACGACCGCCGGCTCGTTCGCCTCATTGCCGTTACAGGCTGGGACCTCTGCTGGGTCGCAGGCGGCCAGCGGATCGCACTGTTCCCCCGTATCCGCCAAACAGAAGGACAGCAGCGTATGCTCGTCGAGGCGCCAGTTGTCGGACAGGGTCTCGGGCAAGGTGATCGTGTAGGCGGGGACATTCGGCGAATCGTTGGGCTCCTTCGTCGCGTTCCAGCCGAGTACCACGGCGTAGTCCCGGAACGGCCAGTCGCCGCGACCCTTCATTTCCTGCTGCCGCCATACGCGCAGATGGGTCCCCTGCAGGGAGCCGCCGGGCAAGGAAGTCCTTGTGACGTCGATGGAATCATCGAAGTCGGCGACCACGCGGAAATCGGAGTCCTCGAATCGGTTGAAGTAGATCGTGTCGGGCAGCCAGTCCGCGGCCCGGCGGTAGTCACGGAACATCGGGATATACTCGTCATGGCTGTGAAGCGTGGCCTCCAGGAAAGCGGAGATGTAGACCTGGGCGATGAGCTGCTGGTCCTCCGGGCAGAGCAGGGCCCCCCGGTTGAGCAGCAGACTCAGCGGCGGCCCCGCGTCATACTGCCCCCAGACCGTATTGAATTGGCCGTGGTTGGCGCGATGGACATAGAGGACCGTCTTCATCCAGTCATCGCCGTCCGTGAATGCGACCCGTCGGTAGGACCTCGCGCCGGCGAAGAAGTCCACGTCGCTATCCTGGCCGCCCTGGAGCACAAGGTAGTTGACGTTCTCGAGGGGTACCGGCCGGCCCGCCGGCTCGTACTGGCCGTCGATGGGAGCGATGCCGATTAGGGTCTTGATCGAGAACCCGAAATCGAACCGGACATTGGCGTCGTCCGGATAATACGCTAGGCGATTGAAGGCCGCCGCATGCAGGATGGCCTCGCCGCCGCGGGAGTGGCCGATCAGAGCGATGTTCTCCAGATCCACCTTCCCGCAGAGGGGGTGGTCCTGCTGTTCATTCCAGTCTCGCCACAGTCCCAGGTGCTTGAGCAGGAGCCAGCCGCGCGCGTCGTTCTCGTCGCTGAGGTCCCCGCTCCAACTGCCGTTCAGGAAGTTCTCGTCGATGGAAGCGGTGATGAAGCCTCGGCTCGCGAGCAACTCGCCCAGGTACGCGTATCCGGGGTCGGAGAACTCCTCCATCTTGTGATTGCCGTGCACGATCAGAACCAGCGGGAAGGGCCCTTCGCCCTTCGGCAGCCAGACCCGGGCGTTGAGCGGCAGGTTCTCGGGCTCGAAACCCCAGTACTTCTTTCGTGCCCAGGTTTTGAAGTCGCTCCGATTCGAAAGGAACGGAGAAGCATCGACGGAATCTGTCACAATATCCACATTTTCGCCGTACTCCGGCCGGTGACGGTCGGTGCCGCTGCCGTAGAAGAGTGTAACGATTTCGTAGGGGCCGGGCTCCGCGGGGTTGGGCGCGTCCAAGGGAACCACGTTGTCGCCAAGGATCGGCACGAAAGCCTCGCGGGACGAGTCGTCTCCGGACCCGGCCAGCCAGACGACGAGCATCGTGGCCACCGTGACGGCGGCAAGCGCCATCAGCACGTGGCCGCGTCCGAGCCGATCCGAAAGAGATCCCATGGAATAGGATGCCAGCAGCGCCGTAAAATGAAAGCCGGCGGTAATGTAAGCCCCGAAGCCGGCGGCATTGAGCCGGTCCACACCGTGCAGGGCCAATGAGGCAAACAGAAATGCCGGAATCCAGGAGCGCATCCCCTGCAGTTCCCAGTTGTGAAAGCTATAGCCGCTGATCAGCAGCATGGCCGGCCTGTTGCCCAGCACCTCTTTGGCAAACCTTTGCTCTTTTTTCCGTGGTTTGATGGATACCGGCGTTTTTGCCAGGGTAATCCAGATCACGATCGCGGCAATCAGCGGACCGGAACCAGTCAGCAGGAACGAGAGCCGGTAGCCGCCGATGGGGATGGCGATGCCGCTGACGATGAGCGAAAGAGCCAGCCCCAAAGATGTGCTGGCCACGAAAAGACCCGAAGCCATTTTCATGATAAGACACTGCTTATAGACGACAAAAAGGTCATCATGGGGTCAAGCGACCTGACTCCCCAGGGACTTTATTTAAACAGGGAAGTTGATATGGTTGTCAGCGATAAGAGTCTGGCCGGTTATATGAAACAGGTTTTTGAACATGACTGGGATCACAATGCAACTGAAGAAGGAATATTTAAACCATATTATGAAAAAGGCGAACCCGTTGAAAAGAAATTGGCCGATCATGTCCTTCCCCTTTCCGAAAGAGCGCCGGGACAGGTTCAAAGAGCGGGAATGCTGATTGCAAGCCTGAT
>ENA-OSEO01003563-OSEO01003563.1-sediment-metagenome-genome-assembly--contig:-NODE-3563-length-18114-cov-3.990908_pt1 | contig 18114 bp, 16 predicted proteins | sample MGYA00237883_ERZ534232 | MGnify/ENA metagenome assembly ERZ534232
CCGTCTGTAGCCCGATGCCCGGACCGACCATCGCCCCCCTATGCCTTGCGGAGCGCCGGGTCAAGGTCCGAGGCACCGGGATGAATGGTCTTGCCGGATGAAATTTTCCCTTGATCCGGGGGGTATTTTTTGAAAAAATTGATCACGGGAAGGAGAGGGCATGCGATTTTTGTTGTACAACATCCGCTACGCAGCGGGGATCGGAAAACGGTTTCACCTGCCGGTACCCTACAGCGGCTATTTCAAGAACACCAACGGAAACTTGGTACGGATCGTCGATTTCATCAAATCGGTAAATCCGGATATCATGGGGTTGATCGAAGTGGACATCGGATCGTTTCGTTCGGGCAGAAGCAACCAGGCCGAAGCCATCGCCCGGGAAATGAACTACCGGCATGTCTGCCACTCAAAATATTCGGCCGGTTCCGTGACCCAAAAAGTCCCGCTGCTCAATAAGCAGGGCAATGCGATACTGACCCGCCAGAAGATCAATTCTGAAAAATTTCATTATTTTTGTGAGGGCATCAAACGATTGGTCATCGAGGTGGAGCTGGAAACCTATGCCGTCTTTCTGGTGCATCTGTCCATCAAATTCCGTCATCGCCAGTATCAATTGCAGGATCTGCATTCCATGCTCAAAAACGTCGACAAACCGGTGATTGTGGCCGGGGATTTCAATGTATTTTGGGGCGACAGAGAGCTGCAGCTGTTTCTTGCGGCAACCGGATTAAAAAACGCCAATGGAAACGGCCAGCCCTCCCATCCCAGCCGTTGCCCGCGTAGGCAGCTGGATTATATTTTCCACAGCCCGAACATCCGCGCCACCGGTTTCAGGATCCCCCAGGTCAAATATTCCGACCATGCCCCGCTGGTTTGCGATTTTGAGATCAGCGGCAAGAACCCCCCGCCCCCATGACATGGCATTTTAAAAAACATGGCTTCCCCGAAATGCCGCTGTTGCACCCTGATCCACCCCGTTCAAAATGATTTGAGAGGCGGTCAAGATGAAAGATGCGCGTACACCCGAGGAAGCCACCTTAGTGCGTTACCGCTTTCGCAGGAACAGATCAAGAGACAATTTTCGCGGTGATCGCTCATGGACCGGCAATTCCCGAACCGACAGGACAACCGGATGCCGCCGGACACCCCCCGCTGTCACCGGCAGACCGGCATGCGTTTAGCCGGGGTTGGTTTTAAAAGGGCTTGACAAAAAGAGAGAAAATAGAGTGTAAATCGGTTGCACATCCAATGCTCCGAAGAAAGGTTTCCTATGAAAATCAAGGATATCCAAGTGATCAATTACACCCAGCCCAAACCCCCGATTCTGCGAAAGCGGGTTCAGGGCGAACAGGAGATGAGCCTGGTAAAAGTCATCACCGACCAGGGGATTGAAGGCTATGCCATGGGACGCGCAAACGGCGGCACCACCGGCCGGGTTTACGGAGAGTTCGTCGTCAACACCCTGAAGCCCGCCGTGGTGGGCCAGCATCCGCTCGACCGGGAGCGGATCTGGCAAACCCTGTGGGCCCAGGAACGGGTCAGCTATGTGCCGATTTTTGCCGTCAGTCTGATCGATGTTGCGCTGTGGGATTTGGCGGGAAAGCTCCTGGAAACACCGGTCTATCGGCTCATCGGCGGTTTCCGCGATAAAATCAGCTCCTATGCCAGTTCGGCGTTTTTAAACACCATCGACGATTATCGGGAAGATGCCCGCATGGCCATGGATCGGGGCATCCGTGCCTACAAGATTCATCCGTTTCTGGAACCGGGTAAAGATATCGAGCTGTGTCGGGCCCTGCGGGAATTTGTCGGAAACGACATCGACCTGATGCTCGATGTGGTCAACCGGTACGACCGCATCACCGCGTTGCGGATCGGCCGCATCCTGGAAGGGTTGAATTTCTTATGGTATGAAGAACCCCTCTCCCACTATGACGTACAGGGGTATCTGGAATTGTGCCGGGATCTGGACATCCCGGTTGTCGGCGCAGAGACCGTCTCGGGCGGCGTTTACAGCTCGGCGGCTTTTATTCGCGCCGGCGCGGCCGATATGCTCATGTGCGATACCTATTGGCGGGGAGGGATCACCGGGATGATCAAAATCGCTCACCTGTGTGAAGCTTCGGGCATAAAGGTCGTATCCCACCACGGCGCCAGCCCGATCATGAACCTGGCCAATCTGCATTGCCTCTGCAGCATCCCGAATGCGGATTATATCGAAGTGCTGGTGCCTGAAAAAGAATATGAGTACGGCCTGAAAACCCACATTCGCGTCGATGAAGACGGGTATGTATCCGTCCCCAAAGAACCCGGGCTCGGCGCCGACATCGATTGGGACTACATCGATGCACACACCACCAGCAGGATGTAAAGGTGGGACGATATGACCGTTGCATAAATAACGAAGGAGCAAATAGCCGATGAAAATAAAACAGATCGAGGCGAAATGGATCCATGTGCCGATCCCCGAGGCCCAGCAGCATGTAAGCGATTTCGGGAAAATCGCTTCGTTCGATTCCACCCTGGTCCGGATTGAGACCGAATGCGGGATCGTGGGCTACGGCGAGGCCAAAGAGGAGGTCGGTTCCGAAGGGAACAATACCGCCCTTGCCATGCTCATCAACAAGAAATTCGGCCCCTTGCTCATCGGCGAAGACCCGCGGGACATCTCGCGGCTGTGGGAACGGATGTACAACGGCACCCGGGATCACTATGCTCTGGCGCGCGGACGCGTCTTTCCGCTTCTGGGCCGGCGGGGGATCACACTTTCTGCCATCAGCGGCATCGACATCGCGCTGTGGGATATTCTGGGTAAATCTCTAAATGCACCCGTATGGCGGCTGCTGGGGGGACGAACGGCCGCGCGTATGCCCGCCTATGCCTCGGGCGGCTGGGCCGACAGCTCAACGATTGGGGATCAACTCAACAGCTATATCGAACGCGGGGGCTTTACGGCTGTGAAAATGCGGGTCGGGGTGATGGACGGAACCGTTTCCCGATCGGTGGAACGGGTGAAAGCCGCCCGGCGGGGTATCGGCCCCGGGATCGGCCTGATGTGCGATGCCCACGGGACCTATTCGGTTTCGGAAGCCAGACAGTTTTGTCGAATGGTCGAAGACTGCGATCTCACCTGGTTCGAAGAGCCGGTTACCGCGGATGATAAACAGGGGTGCGCCCAGGTCCGGGCATCGAGCTTCATTCCCATCGCGGCCGGGGAAAGCGAATTCAACCGGTTTGATTTCAAGGAGCTTGCCGAACTGCGCGCGGTCGATGTGTTTCAACCGGATCTGGCCATTTGCGGGGGGATTACCGAGGCCATGCGGATCGCGGCCATCGCATCGGCATACAATTTGAGGCTCGCACCGCATCTTTGGACCGGAGCTCCTGCATTCGCCGCCGGTATGCATGTGGCGGCGGCGTCTCCGGCCGGTTTTATCCTCGAATACTCCCTCGGGGCAAACCCCCTGCTTCACGACCTTGTCGAGGAGACCTTTCCGGTGGAAAACGGCTTTGTAGCCATTCCGGATCGTCCGGGGCTGGGCATTACCGTCAACGATGATTTCGTCAAGCGGTATACGGTGGAGGGTTAAGGGCCGAGTCTGTTTAAATGGACAGGAACCGGTACAGGGCACATAGACTCAAAAGGATTGAATCGCTCCCCAATTTGGTTTAAGGTTGATTATTCTGGACGGTCTCGTAAAAGGTTTACGAATCATCATGCCGGAGTGGATGGGGTTGGCCCGGCACGCTCTGAACCGGGACATCCAGAGCAGATTCCATATTATCCTGTCAGCCGGAACAATTCATAACGTCGGTCGGCTGGAATCCTCCCCGCCGACATTTTCTGTTGTTCCCGTACGATGATGGTATCTCAAAAAACCATGAATTTGCTTTTTTTGTCAATAACCATAACCATCTAAAACGCCTGACATTTTATTTGCCACCGGTTTGTTATTGACCGATAAGAATCGGCAAAAGGGAACCGATCCCAGAAAGCGGTTGAATTCAGAATACGCTCTGTAACCCCGTCGCTGGACGATGGATAGGGATGAAAAACCAGACGTTGCTCCGGATATCCGATCTGCACACGTTCTTTTACACCCCCCGGGGGGTGGTCAAGGCGGTCAACGGACTGGATATCGACATCGGCAGGGGAGAAACCCTGGGGCTGGTGGGCGAGTCCGGATGCGGAAAGAGTGTAACGGCCCTATCGATCCTGCGGCTGATTCAGACGCCTCCGGGAAAAATCGCCGGCGGCGGGATCCGGTTCGACGGCCGTGATCTGGTCCGGCTCACCGAAGAGCAGATGCGCCGCATCCGGGGAAACCGGATCTCCATGATTTTTCAGGAACCGATGACCTCGCTCAACCCGGCCTTCCAGGTGGGCAACCAGATTGCCGAGGTTCTCCAGCTGCACGCGAAGCTGTCCCGGAGAGCCGCAAGGGAGCGGGCCGCGGCGATGCTGGCCAAAGTCGGGATCCCCGATCCGGGGCAGCGGGTCAGGGAATATCCCTACCAGATGAGCGGCGGGATGCGCCAGCGGGTGATGATCGCCATGGCGCTGGCATGCAACCCGGAGCTGGTCATCGCCGATGAACCGACCACCGCCCTTGACGTGACCATCCAGGCCCAGATACTCGATCTGATGAACGACCTGAAGGCGGATTTCGGCGGCTCCATTCTGTTGATCACCCACGATCTGGGGGTGGTGGCCGAGATGTCCCAGCGGATTGCGGTGATGTATGCCGGCAAGATCGTGGAATATGCCGATGTGTACGCGCTTTTTCGTCACCCCGAACATCCGTATACCAGCGGCCTGATGAAATCGATTCCCAACATCGATGCCCCGGTTCCCCCGGGCCGGCTGCTGCAGACCATACCGGGGGTCGTCCCGAGCCTGCTGGATTTGCCGCCGGGGTGCGCCTTTCAGGACCGCTGCAACCGGGCCGGGCCGATCTGTCATGAACGCACCCCGTCTCTTTTTGAAATCGGTTCCGGCCACTGGGTAAGGTGTTGGCATCATGAGCCCGAGTCGACTGCTGGAAGTCAGGCAGCTTAAAAAATATTTTCCGGTAAACCGCGGTCTGTTCCGTCGAAAACCCAGCTATATCAAGGCCGTGGACGGGGTTGATCTGGACATCCGGAAAGGAGAAACCCTGGGGTTGGTCGGGGAATCCGGCTGCGGGAAAAGCACGCTGGGCTACTGCATCCTGCGCCTGGAAGAACCCACCTCCGGGCAGGTCATCTTCGAGGGGAGGGATATTCTTTCCCGAGGCAAAAAAGGCATGCAAGGGCTGCGGCGAAATATGCAGATTATCTTTCAGGATCCCTATGCCTCTTTGAACCCGCGAAAAACCGTCCGGCAGATTATCGGTGAAGCCTTTCAGATCCATGGGTTGCTGACCCCCGTCGAAAGGCAGGACCGGATGGCGGAGTTGATGGAAGTGGTCGGTCTTCAGCCTGAGCACCTGTATCGGTATCCCCATGAATTCAGCGGCGGCCAGCGCCAGCGGATCTCCATTTCCCGGGCGCTGGCGTTGAATCCCAAGCTGGTGATCGCCGATGAACCGGTCTCCGCGCTGGATGTCTCGATCCAGGCGCAAATTCTCAATCTGCTGGTCTCGCTCCAGGAAAAATTTCATCTGACCTATCTGTTCATTTCCCACGACCTGGGGGTGGTCCGGCACCTTTGCGACCGGATTGCGGTGATGTATCTGGGTCGAATCGTGGAGCTGTCCGACTCCCAGGTTCTGTACGTTCACCCCCGGCATCCGTACACGGCGTCTCTGATTTCCGCGGTTCCGGTGGCGAATCCCTTTAGAAAAAAGCACCGGATTCATCTGCCGGGGGATGTGCCCTCCCCCATCGACACACCCCCCGGCTGCACCTTCCATCCCCGGTGCCCCAAGCAGGGGGAAATCTGTTCCCGGCAGTCGCCGATGCTGGCGCAAACAGACACGGGCCATTGGGTGACCTGTCATTTTCCCATGGAAGGCGAAACGACGATTCGCCCCCCATCGGAATCCATGTGAAGACAGACTTACACACAAAGGAGGTTTTTATGAAAACACGACAGCTGACCCACCGATTCATGATCCTGCTGGCGGCAGCGACCGCACTGGTGCTGCTTTCCTTTCCTGGGTACAGTGAAGAACTGGCCAAGGAGCAGATCGCCCGTCTCGCGGTCGATGTTGCCGATATCGGAACCGTGGACCCCCATTTCGCGGTAAAAATCGGTGAAGCCCCCATCTACCGGTCCGTTTACGAGGCGCTGCTGCGCCATCCTCCCGGGGTGATCGACATCGAAAATATCCAACCGGCGCTTGCCGAACGCTGGGAGGTTGCGCCCGACAAGGTCACCTGGACATTCCACCTGCGAAAAGGCGTGCAGTGGCACGAAGGGTATGGGGAATTTACCGCCGAAGACGTCACATTTTCCATCGGGCGGGTGCTGGACCCCCAGGTGGGTTCTCCCTTCCGAAAAAACCTTGCCGCGGTGGAACGGGTCACCGCAAAGGACCCCTTTACGGTTGAGATCAAAACCAAATCCCCCGTCCCCGATCTTCCGGCACTTCTGGTCGACTACCAGGCCGGGTATATCGTCTGCAAAAAGGCGGTCGAAAAACTGGGAAAGGACATCAACTTTCATCCGGTGGGCACAGGCCCGTTCACCTACCAGAGTTACAAACCCCAGGAGAGTTTCACCCTGGCCGCCAACGAATCCTACTGGCGCGGCAAACCGGTTTTAAAGAAACTGATCATCTCCTTTATTCCCGACAATTCCACCCGGGAATTGGCATTGCGAAACGGCGAGGTGGACGCCATCAACATCCCGGCCAAACAGGAATGGATCGACCGGTTGAAAAAAGCGGGCTATGATGTCAATCTCACCTCACCGGCCAACACCTTCGTGCTTCTGTTTAACCTGAAACAAAAACCCCTGGACGACATCCGGGTCCGCCAGGCGCTTTGCCACGCCATCAGCCGGCAGGAGCTGATCAACTTTTTGGGAAAAAACGTGGCCAAGCCCGAATACAGCCCGCTGCCGTCGGGTTACGTGGGGCACACCGACGATGTGGTCCGGTATCCCCATGATCCGGAAAAAGCCAAAAAGCTGCTTTCCCAAGCCGGATATCCCAACGGTTTCAAGCTGTCCATGAATATCTCGAATTCGGACATCTACCTGCCCCCCATGCAGGTGATTCAAGAGCAGTGGAAAACGGTCGGGGTCGACCTGGCGCTCAATGTCGTGGACCACCCCACCTATCACAAGCTGATCCGTCAGGACGCCAACCCCGTCATTATCTACGGGGCCTACCGGTACCCATTGACCGGAAACGTCTACCTGACCCAGTTCTATCACTCGGATTCGATCATCGGCAAAAAAACCGCGGTCATCAACTTCTCCCATTACGGGGATGCGCTGCCCGGGGTGGACAAATACCTCGATGATGCGCGTTTCGACCTCAATGTGGAAAATCAAAAGGCCCTGTGGGTAAAAGCCCAGAAGCAGATCAAGGCGGACGCCGTCTCTTTTCCGCTCTTTACACGGCTTTACGCCATGGCCAAGGCCAAGTACCTGGATCTGGGATTCGAGCAGAAAAGCCAATCGGTCTATGATTTTCGGGAAACCTCCCGAATCCTTAAACACTAGTGCACCCAGGGGTGGGGCCGGATCGCCCCGCTCCCGGAAATCGCGGGTGCGTAGGGAACCTCTTGGCGATAAAGGATGATCCGGGATCATGAAAGCCTACCTTATCAAACGGATTCTTTCCGCGCTGGTGATCATGTGGGCGGTGGCCTCCATTGTGTTTTTCGCCATGCGGCTGGTTCCCGCAGACCCGGCCCAGGTGGTGCTGGGGGATTATGCCACCGAGGAGGCATTAAAGACGTTTCGACACGAAATGGGTCTGGACCGACCCCTGTGGGCTCAGTACACCGAATTCATGGCGCAGCTTGCCCGGGGCGACCTCGGCCGATCCATGATCACCAACCGTCCCATCGGCGATCAGATCTGGGCGCTTTTTCCCTACACCTTCGATCTGGCCATCTCCTCTATGCTCATCGGGGCAATCATCGGCATTCCGCTGGGGGTCTGGGCGGCCATCCGGAAAAATTCCGCGGTCGATTACATCAGCCGGATCATCGCCCTGGCAGGGTTTTCCTTCCCCGCCTTCTATCTGGGGGTCCTTCTGCTGCTGGTTTTCTCGGTGGAACTGGGCTGGTTTCCGATCATTCATCAGGTCCGAACCGGATCCCCGGCCGAACACCTCTACAAGCTGATCCTGCCCGCATTGAGCCTGGGACTGATCCAGGCAAGCTATGTGACGCGCCTTACGCGTTCGTCCATGCTCGAGGCGCTCAACGAAGACTACGTCCGAACCGCGTTTGCCAAGGGGCTTCGACCGAAAAACGTCTATTTCAAGCATGTCCTTAAAAACATCATGATCCCGGTGGTCACCGCCATCGGGCTGTACACCGGAACGATTCTGGGGGGGGCGATCCTGACGGAAACCGTTTTCAACCGGCCCGGGATGGGAAAGCTGCTGGTGGGAGCCATCAACCAGCGGGACTATACGACCATCCAATCCGGGTTGATGGTATTCGCGTTTATTGTGGTCGTCGTCAACCTGATCGTCGATCTAACCTATTGCCTGTTTGATCCCAAGGTCAAGTATGAATGACACGCACCCCGATGCCCAGGACAAAGGGTTGACGAAACCGCCGGAGCCCCGGGAAGACTTCGGCCTGATTCGGGAAATCTGGCGGATTCTCAAGCAGGATCGAACCGCTTTCTGCGGTTTTTTCATCATTGTCGGGCTGGTCGGGGTGGCGATTTTCGCACCCTGGATCGCCCCGTACGGTTTCAGCGAACAGCACATCGTTCATTCGTTCAAAGGGCCCGGGACGACGTTTTTACTGGGTACCGATGAGTTCGGCCGGGATCTGCTGAGCCGGATCATTTGGGGAACACGCCCTGCGCTCATCGTGGGGGTGCTCTCGGTTCTGGTCTCCATCGGCATCGGGGTCCCGATCGGGGTGGTGGCCGGGTACAAGCTGGGATGGATCGATCGGGTGGTGGGGTGGATGGTGGACATCATGCTCTCGTTTCCGTCCCTGCTGCTGGGGCTGATGATCGTCACCCTGCTGGGCCAGGGAATTTACAAGGTCATCGTCGCCATCGGCATCTCCCATATCGCCCAGTATATCCGGCTGGCACGGGGGCCCACCATGGCCCTGAGAAATCACGACTTTGTACGGGCGGCCCGGGCATTGGGGGCCGGGGATCTTCGAATCACCTTCAACCACGTGCTGCCCAACATCGTCGGCCCCATCATCATCATGGGGACCCTGAGTATCGCCGGTGCCATCCGGATGGAGGCCTCGTTGAGTTTTCTCGGTCTGGGGATTCAGCCGCCTGCACCCAGCTGGGGAAACATGATCCGGGAGGGGGTTGCCAATATCCTTCAAACCCCTTGGATGGCGCTGTTTCCCGGGCTGGCCCTGACCTTTACGGTCCTGGCCTACAACATGGTCGGCGATTCCCTGCGGGACATGTTCGATCCCCGGCTGGTGTTGGGTCGAAAGCCGGGCGGCAAGAGTAAATAACTTTCTGTTCTGGAAAGGACAAACCTATGGCAACGTACGATCTGTTGATAAAGGGAGGTCTGCTGGTCGATTCCGCCAACAACCGGCAGGGAGGTTTTGATGTGGGGATATCCGGGGGCAGGGTGGCCGCGGTGGAGCCCGAACTGAACCCCGATCACGCCCGGGAGGTGTTCGACGCATCCGGAAAGTTCGTTTTCCCGGGGCTTGTGGACTCCCATGTGCATCTGACCCCCAAGGAACGCGGAATCGGTTTCCGCATGCTGGCAAGAGCCGGGGTGACCTGTTGTTTGGAGTGCGGCGGGTATGTCGAAGATGCCCTGGAAGGCATGGCAACCTACGGCTCGGGTATCGGGGTCGCCGTGCTCAACCGTCTGGACCCGGGACATGACGGAAGCATCAGCGGCCCCGATGCCGGCCGTCAGGAACTGGCGCGGTATTTGGATGCGTCGCTTGATTCCGGGGCCTTTGGATTGAAGCTTTTGGGAGGGCACCTGCCCCTGTCTCCGGAGACCACGGCTGCGGCCATCGAGCTGGCCAACCAGCAGGGCGCGTATGCGGCCTTTCACTGCGGCACCACCCGAAACGGGAGCAACCTGAGCGGCCTGCTGGAAGCCCTGGAACTGGCCGGGGCAAACCGGCTCCATGTCTGTCATATCACCGCATACTGCCGCGGTCTGACCCATGGATCGCCGGTCGAAGAATCGGTCATCGCATTGAAGGCGCTGGCCGACCGGCCGCATCTGGTGAGCGAGTCGCACAACGGACCTTACAACGGCACATCGGCCCGGCTGGAAGATGATGTTCCCCGGAGCCATGTCACCCGCACCTGCCTGAAAAGCGGCGGGTTTGCCGCCAACCGCGAAGGGATGCTGGCGGCCGCAGGCGACGGGTACATGCGGGTTCAAAAGAGCACGGATTCCGGGGTGGTTTACCTGGAGCCCCAAGAGGGTGTCGCGTACCTGAATGCGGTGGATTTCCGAACGACCGTGTCCTTTCCGGTCAATCGACGCTCCACCGCCTTTCTGACCGCCACCGAAAAGGATGCAAACGGACGCTTTATCGTAACGGCGCTGAGCACCGACGGCGGTGCCATTCCCCGGAACTTCCTGCTCAGCCACGGCCTGAGCCTGGTCCGATTCGACGCCTGGAGTCTTTTGGATTTTGTGCACAAATGCTGCTGGGCGCCCGCGCGGATGCTGGGGCTTCCCCGAAAAGGACACCTGGCGCCGGGGGCCGACGCAGACCTCGTGGTGGCGGACCCCGACTCCCACGATGCGCTGCTGACCGTGGCCGGCGGCAAGGTCGTCATGGCAAACGGTGTGGTGGTGGGTTCCGGCGGGACGGTCATCACCACCCAACGGGGGATCAAAGCCTTGCGGGAAAAAGGCGTGCCCGCGGAAGCCGCGGATTTAACGCACAGCCTGTTTTATACCGCACCGGGCATCGGATCCGACCCTGCCGGGGATACCGGTGGGGACAAACGGATGGCGGGCTAGATCATAAACGCCCCGCCGTTGACGTCCAGCGTCACCCCGGTCACAAAAGGAGAATCCAGCAGGTAGGCAAAGGCCCGGACCACGTCCTGGACGGTGCCGATGCGGGGGACGGCGACCTTTTGCCTCAGCGAATCCAGCTGGGCTTCGGACCATTGGACAAAAGGACCGGCATCCTCGATAAACGCCGGTGCGATGGCATTGACCGTAATGCCGTAAGCCCCCAGTTCCCGGGCCGCGTATCGGGTCAGCCCCAGCATACCGGCCTTTGAGGCCGCGTAGTGGGGTCCCACCACCCCCCCGCCCCGGGCCGCAATCGACGCCATGTTGACGATGCGGCCGAAAGATGCCGCCTTCATGTCCTGGATCACCTGGGCGCACCAGTAAAACGCGCCGCTCAAATTGATCCGGATGGTCTCGTCCCAGTCCGATACGGTGAGCCGGTCGAAGGGTTTGATGGGCATGATCCCCGCATTGTTGACCAATACGGTTACCGGCCCCAGCAGGTCTTTCACCGTACGGTAATGCCGGGCCACCTGCTCCGGGTCCCCCGCGCTTCCTTTCAGAATCAATACGCGCTGCCCAGTGGATATCCGGGAGGTCAATCTTGCCTCCGCAGCCCGTGCATCGGATTCGTTGCGCAGATAGGTGACGGCGACCGAAGCCCCCCGGTTGACCAGAAATTCGGCAATCCCCAGGCCGATTCCCCGGGTGCCGCCGGTGACCACCGCTGTCAGCGTATCCATCAGCGATAATCCTCCCGCACAGGGTGGAACACATCCAGCACCCGGGATGCCGAAACGGTTCTTCCGGAATGGGGAACGTTTGCGGGGATGACCAAGAGGCTTCCGGATGCCAGTGTATTTCGCTGTCCGTCGAGGGTCAGTACCATTTCCCCTTCGATCAGATGGACGACCTGTTCGTGGGGATGGGAATGCTCCGGCAGCACGCTGCCCGCTTCAATCTCCCAGAAAGCGAAGGTCATGCTGGAGGTATGGATAAAACGCCCTTTAAAGCCGGGGATCGGTTCGCGAAGCTCGATCGCGTCCAGATGGATGGGTCCCATGGTTCCTCCTATTTCCGTTTGGCCCGAAGCGCCGGTCGGGGTATGGGGTATCCGTTTGGGGTCCCTCCAAAGGGATGTTCCCGCTTACGGACCGAATGGTCCATTTACGTTTCATTTCGGGTGCCTGTCAACAGCGAATCCGCACATAGCAAGGGTCCAACCGGCCACCCCCCCAAGGTCCGTCATGAAATTATGGGGTTGACAATTTGCACATATGCTGAAATAGAAAGGCCACCACCCCGAGCAACTCCCTTTTTTGACTTGACCTTTGCGGTCTTTAATGGCAGCTATGATGTGGCTAGAAAGGATCATCCCCCCAGGGAATCGGGCATGGTCCTTTCGGCGGAAACCACCACTTTAAGGAGGCGCTTATGAAAGCAGGCAGCGTAAAAGGGTTTTTGTTGGCATGGCTCATTTTCGGTCTCGTTATGCCCCAGGCGGGTCTTGGGGCTGAAAAACCCCTGATCATCGGCTTTGAGGGGGATGCCGCGACATTGGATCCCCATGGTCGCAACGAGACCACCACCACCACCTTCCAGCGGCATGTCTACGAACAGCTCGTCGCCTTTGACAAGGATCTCAAAATGCAGCCCCAACTGGCCGAAAGCTGGAAGCTGATCGACGATCTGACCTGGGAATTCAAGCTCAAAAAGGGGGTAAAATTCCACAACGGCGAGCCTTTCAACGCAGCGGCCGCCAAATATTCGCTTGAACGCTGCAAGACCCATCCCAAAAGCCAGTATAAGTATATGGTGCCCAACTACAAGGAGATCGTCGCGGTCGACGACTACACGCTTCGCCTCGTGACCACCGCACCCACCCCGGAAGCGCTGATCATGCTCGATTCGGTTTCCATGGTTCCCCCCAAGTACTTTCAGGAATGGGACCAGAAGGATCATTCGCATCTGACCCGGACCATGGTCGGGACCGGCCCCTACAAATTCGTCGAATGGGTAAAAGACGACCATCTCACCCTGACTGCAAACCCGGAATGGCACGGGGGTACGGTGGATTTCAAAGAGGTCATCATCCGGCCCATCCCCGAAGACGCCACCCGGGTGGCCGCACTGGTCTCCGGGGAAGTGGACGCGGTCTGGGGGGTTTCGATCCCCGACATCGAGCGGGTGGAGAAAAACAAGGACACCTACATCGCCCGGGTCCCCAGCTACCGCTGCATCTATCTGATGTTCAACGTGAGCGCGGACAAGGGCGGCCCCGCTCCGGAAATGAGCCCGGGTTTGCCCGCGGGAAAGCCGAATCCGTTTAAAGACGAACGGGTCCGCAAGGCCATCGCGCATGCCGTCAATGTGGATGAAATCATCAAATACGTGATGGAGGGCAGCGCCTATCCGTCCAGCCAGATGATCAGCGCCAATTCGGAAGGGTATCACCCGGGAATCCGGCGGCCCACATACGACGTCGCCCTGGCCAAAAAACTCCTGGCCGAAGCCGGCTACGCCAAGGGGTTCACCGCGGATTTGGATTGCCCCAACGATCGCTATATCAACGACCAGGCGGTGACCGAAGCCGTGGCCGCCCAGATAAACAAGAACCTCGGGCTCAACCTCAAGGTGGTGGCCACCCCCAAGGCGGTGTTTTTCCCCAAGATGGACCGGCGGGAATTCGCCATGTTCCTGGGCGGATGGGGCACCATGTCCTATCAGGGGACCATGAACGGCTATTTCCGGAAAAAGCAGGGGTCCTACGGCCGGAACAACCGGGGCGGGTACTTCGATCCCGAAGTCGAAACGGGGCTCGATAAGGCCAACAGCGAGATGGATCCCCAAAAGCGGCAGGAGCTGCGCAATCCGGTTTCGGAAAGAATCTACAGCTCCTATTATGTCATCCCGCTCTATTACCAGGAAAACGTGATGGGGTATTCCAAGCGGGTCAAGGGCGGGATCTCCCGGATCGACGAGCGGCTGTTCGCATTCGACATGAAAAAGGCCAACTAGCGGCAACCCCCGGCGGCGGGAGGATACGGTTGTCCTTCCGCCTCCGGTTTCCATGCAATCGATATCGATGACGGTATATCTTCTCAGACGGCTGTACCAGGCCCTGATCGTGTTTTTCGTGGTCACCCTGATCGTCTTTGTGGTGCTCCATGTCTCCGGAGACCCCATCGAGCTGCTGATGCCCCCCGATGCGACCCCCACGGATGTGGAGGAGATGCGTCGGACCCTGGGCCTCGACAAGCCCGTGGTGGTTCAGTACGGCCTGTTTTTGAAAAACGCGGTCCGGGGGAACCTGGGGGTCAGCTACCATCACGGGCAGCCCGCGCTCAAGCTCGTTTTGGAGCGGCTTCCCGCATCCCTGGAGCTGGTGGTCACCTCGATTCTCATCAGCCTGGTACTGGCCGTCCCCTTGGGGATTCTGGCATCGACCCGGCGGGGAAGGCTGACAGACAGGGCCTGCCTGCTCGGGTCGCTCATCGGTATTTCCGCCCCGCCCTTCTGGATCGGCATCGCCTTTATCCTGATCTTTGCGGTGGAACTGCAGTGGCTGCCCTCATCGGGCAGGGGCACCTGGGCGCACCTGGTCCTGCCCGCCACATCCCTTGCGCTCTACCGCCTGGCGCTCTTTTTGCGGCTGATCCGGGCCGGCATGCTCGATGTGATGACCCAGGATTTTATCCGCACCGCCCGGGCAAAGGGGGTCAGCGAAAAACTGGTCATCTACAAGCACGCACTAAAAAACACCCTGATTCCGTTCGTGACCATCGCCGGCATGCAGATGGGGTCGTTGTTGGCCGGGGCCATCGTCACCGAACGGGTTTTCGCCTGGCCGGGAATGGGCAGGCTGTTTTTGGATTCCATCGGGGTGATGGATTTTCCGGTGATCATCGCCTGGGCGCTGGTCATCGCAACGATTTTTCTTTCCATCAACCTGGCGGTGGACATCATTTACGTCTGGCTGGATCCACGGATACGGCATGAAAAATAGCATCGACACACCTGCCATACACCCCCCGGCGATGCCATCGGACTATTCACCGCCGACAGCGAAATTTCTGGGCTACACCTACATACCGGCCGAACGGCAGCTGCTCCATTCCTTTCTGACCAACAAACTGGTCCTGGGCGCCACGCTGCTTTTTTTATTTTTTGTTCTGTGCGCCGTTTTCGCCTACTGGGTTGCACCGGTGGACCCCACCGAACAAACCCTTCGGGCACGGCTCAGACCCCCCATCTGGTACGACCGGGGGATCAGCCCCTTTTACCTGGGGACCGACCGGCTGGGCCGGGATGTGCTCAGCAACATCATCTACGGGATGCGGATCTCCCTGATGGTCGGGGTCCTGAGCGTGGGGCTGTCGCTGATCATCGGGTTGACCCTGGGGCTCACCGCCGGATACGCACGGGGGTTCTGGGAAAATTTCATCATGCGAGCGGTGGATGTTCAGCTTTCCCTGCCGTTGATCATGGTGGCCATGTGCTTTATGGTGATGTTCGGTCAGGGGCTGGGAAAGATGATCATCGTCATCGCCATTACCGGCTGGGCGGAATACGCCCGGACCGTTCGCGGTACGGTCCTTTCCATAAGGGAAAAAGAATATGTGGAGGCCGCCCATGCGCTGGGCTTCGGACCCGGCACCATCATGGTCAAGTACCTGCTGATCAATTCGATCACGCCGATTCTGGTGCTCACCGCGGTTCAGGTGCCCCGGGTCATCATCCTGGAGGCCACCTTGAGTTTTTTGGGGGTCGGGGTGCCGGTGTCCACCCCTTCCATCGGCATGGCCATCGCCAGAGGATATGAGGTGCTCTTTTCCGGAAGGTGGTGGGCGTCGATCTTTCCGGGTATCGCGCTGATGATGCTGGTGGGCTGTATCAACGTGCTGGCGGACTGGTTGCGGGATGCGCTGGAGCCGCGGTCCCGGGAGCGCGCATAGGGTATGGAACCGCTGCTGACCATCGATAACTTAAAGCTCTACTTTCACATGCTGGTGGGCACGGTCCGGGCCGTTGACGGGGTGAGCTTCCACATCAACAAGGGGGAAACCCTCGGGATGGTGGGAGAATCGGGCTGCGGCAAGAGTGTTACCGCCATGACCCTGCTGCACCTGATCCCCATGCCCCCCGGGCAGCTGGTCAGCGGGCGGGCCGTTTTCGAAGGCCAGGACCTTTTCGGCATGTCGATGGAAAAGATTCGAAAGGTCCGGGGCAATCGGATTTCGATGATCTTTCAGGAACCCATGACCTCGCTCAACCCGGTCTTCACCATCGGAAACCAGATCTGCGAGTCGATCCAGCTGCACCAGGGCATGGACAAGGCCGAAGCCGAAGGAAAAGCCGTCGACATGCTCAAACTGGTCGGTATTCCCGAGCCGGGACGGCGTATCCGGGAATATCCCCACCAGCTTTCCGGCGGGATGCGCCAGCGGGTCATGATCGCCATGGCGCTGTCGTGCAACCCGGCGCTGCTCATCGCCGACGAGCCGACAACGGCCCTGGACGTAACGGTTCAGGCGCAGATTTTAGAGCTGATGATGGATTTGCAGAAAAAGATCACCATGAGCATCATGATGATCACCCATGATCTGGGGGTGATTGCCGAAACCGCAGGCCGGGTGATCGTGATGTACTGCGGAAAAATCGTCGAATCCGCAGATGTGCACAGCATATTTCACGAGCCCCTGCACCCGTACACCCGCCAGTTGCTGGGATCGGTGCCCAGGTTGGATGCCGAGGGCGGGCGGCTGCAGGAGATTCCCGGGGTGGTTCCCAGCCTGTACAATCTTCCCACCGGGTGTGATTTCCACCCCCGCTGCGCGACGGCACGGGACGCGTGCCAACTCCGGCAGCCGGGGCTGTTGGAAGTCAAGCCCGGGCATCTGGTGGCCTGCGATCGGGCTGCAGAGGAGGCGGGATGAACGGCAGCCCCCTGCTTCAGACCGTGGATATCAAAAAGCATTTCAAGCTGAAGCGCACCTCCGTGTTCAGGCCCAGGGAGCGGGTCTACGCGGTGGACGGGGTCAGCCTCAACTTGAGGGCGGAGGAAACACTGGGGCTTGTCGGGGAGTCGGGTTGCGGAAAATCGACCTTCGGGCGCAGCATCCTTCGGTTGATCGAGCCCACCGCCGGGAACATTATTTTTGAGGGAAAGGACATCACCCATCTGAAAGGCTCGGACTTGAAGAAGCTGCGGGCCGAAATACAGATCATCTTCCAGGACCCTTACTCATCGCTCAATCCGCGGCTTACCATACTGCACATCATCGGCGATGCCCTCAAAACCCACGGGCTGGCCAAAGGAAGCGAGATAGCGGACCGCGCCGCCGACATGCTGGAAAGGGTGGGGATTCACCGGGAAAAACTCCGGGCCTTTCCCCACGAGTTTTCAGGGGGCCAACGCCAGCGGATCGGCATCGCCCGGGCGTTGATTTTAAACCCCAAGCTCATTGTCTGCGATGAGCCGGTCTCTGCGCTGGACGTCAGCATCCAAGCCCAGGTCATCAACCTGCTCGCGGACTTGAAAAAAGAGTTCCAGCTCAGCTACATCATGATCGCCCACGATCTTTCCGTGGTCAACCACGTGTCGAACCGGATTGCGGTCATGTACCTGGGAAAGATCATCGAACTGGCGACCAACCGCGCACTCCTCGCAAAGCCCCTGCACCCCTACACCCAGGCCCTGATATCCGCGATCCCGGTGCTGGATCCGGATCGAAAGAAAAAACGGATCCTGCTCAAAGGAGAGCCCCCGAGCCCCATCAACCCGCCGTCCGGATGCCGGTTTCACCCCCGGTGCTGGAAGGCCATGGACATCTGCACATCGGTTGAGCCCCGGTGGGCCGAGATCGAACCGGAACACTTCGCCCTGTGCCACCTGTATGGGGCATGCAGACCGGAAACGGGAGGATAGGCACAAGCCGTCCCAACGCTTCCCCCTCCCCTATCCCCTCCCCCCGGGGAGGAACTTGTGGGTGGGCATTGATTTTACCCG
>ENA-OSEO01003565-OSEO01003565.1-sediment-metagenome-genome-assembly--contig:-NODE-3565-length-18110-cov-3.270781_pt1 | contig 18110 bp, 12 predicted proteins | sample MGYA00237883_ERZ534232 | MGnify/ENA metagenome assembly ERZ534232
TTCATTAACCAAAACAACCAACTGGAGATCACCCTGAAAGCCGCCTAAAAACGTCTGGACTTTCAGGGACCACTACACCCCCGTCTCGGGGATAAGGGTAAACAATCTCACAGCCTATTCGTTGGTCCTTGTCATGGATCCCTGTTCCGGGGATAACCAGAATCTAAAACCAAATACAGGAGTTCACATGATGTGTAAAAATTGAGGCTTGAACTGGCACCGATCCGGACAAAGGTCAAACAATTTCGGACAGGTACTTGATGGATTCCTTCCGTATAGGTAGCCGGCATTTCACTTTGAGGTGAAAGGAAAAGCAGCGAGCTTCATCACCAATGCCTTGTTTATTAGCTTTATTTGCTTAGCATCGCCTGAAAATTTGTCCTGCCTTTGGTTTCTTAGCTTGCTCGGCCTCTTAGAACAACCGACCTTCAATGGTCTTGTCCAGATCTGGGCGTTCCTTGAACTCATACCTCTGGCCGCGGTGGGCCTAAAATCTTAACGCACCCCCTGGTACAGATTCTGGGGGAAGGTCAAATGGAAAGGGTATAACTCAAAAAATGGTACACTGAACGGGGACAGGTCACGTTGACCTTTCTCAATACCTGTACCAAGGGATGGGTTATGATTTTGGGCCCACCGCGGCCAAGGGTATTGGTTTTAGAGCAGGCCAAATTGGAAATAGTTCAGTTTGTATCCTCAGCAGTGACAGTTGCATGCGCTAATGCAACTTACAGCTAAGCAGCCCCATATAAAAGTATCGGCTACTCTCCACACTGCAAGAAATCTCTTGTGGAACCTTTTTTAGTTTTAATCAAGCTCCTGTTACTCAAACATCCACTCTTTTCCTTTTTGCACATGGTCCCCGGTATCGTCCGGGGTGCATGGCCGCTTGCGCTTGCCGTCAAACCGGGTGCCAAGCTTCGCTGAAAGACGACTCCAATGGGCGTTAGTTATCTATTATGAACTTAGCATATTTTTGAACGGACGCTTGGGCCAAAGACATTATTTTAGTTCAGCAAATTTATCTCCATGGAAAGACCATGGCTGGAGGTGAATGGTGCCTTTGGCATCATTCTTCCCTTGGCTCAATGTTCTTAAAAATTTATTGGGCATCGGCTGAATGTGGACCCCGAGAGGACGCGGAGTTGGCAGGCAAGATGACGATGAACTAACATCTTCAACACGCAATTGATATTCTCACCTCGTTTTAAATGAAAATAATCGCAATTTCAGGTAGGTCGTTTGGCTTTGGGATACTGCCCAACCAAAGGCCAACGTATGCTGAGAATAATTGGAGAACTTAGATTGGTGAGGATAGTCGCGGCGGTGGCCGCCCAGTTCGGCATCGGGGGAAAATCGCCCGGCCCGCATCATCAGATAGGGTAATTTCTCGCTTTACTCAATACCAGTGAACCCATTCAGATACCTTCCCTGAAGTGTCAAACTCTGAGAGTCCCCCGGCAGAGCCGGGGGGTTAGCAATGATTAACCAAACCGACTGATTTCTTGTTGAGAATGATTTTCTATAGTAAAATTAATAAGTCATAATCACATAGTTTGGATTGGCTAACAAGGACATGCATCGTGCCCCGATCAACCGTCCATAAGGAACAATATGAATCCCAGAAGAATCAACACGATCCGCCGTCTCCCGACGACAATATTTTTGATCATATTACCAACTATTGCCACTCTGCTGGCCACCTCCCCGCCGGTTGCTTCCGCCGCTAAAACCTATTCTAATCAAGACCTTGGTTATTCCCTGGCCGTGCCCGAGCACTGGAAGGCTCAGGTCAAGCCGGGGAGCGGCGGTCGCACCGTGGTTTTTTCCGGTGCCAAGGAAACAAAGGAATATGCCACCACCATCAGCCTTCAGGTGGTGCCCCTAAGCGCCTACCCAGATCTGGATAGCGTAGCCAAGGAATTGATTTTACAGTGTAAAATACTGCCAGGCTATAAGCTGGCCGCCCGCCAGAAGGGCAGGCTGGCCAACAGGCCGGCCTTGCGTTTTTTGGTGGAGCACCGCCTGCCAGACGGCGAACAGACCTACCGCCGAGAACAGTTCGTCTGCCGGGGCGAAAACGACTATTATCTTTTGGCCTACACCGCGCCGGTGGCTTTGTTTGAAAGCTTCCACCCGCATTTGGTCAAGGCCCTGGACACCTTCGCCTTAACCAGCGGCGTGCCAGGCACCCAGCCAGAGCCGACACCCGGCCACCAGGACCAGATGCCGGCCGCCACCTTCGGTCCTGTGACCCTGAAGCAAGCTGGCGGCCCCCTGTATGCGCCGTCTTATGAAAACGGCACCTATCAGGGCGGTCAGGTAGCCCAGGCGGTGCGCGAGATGGTGGGACAGCAAAGCCTGGTGCTTAGGGAGTTGGCCAAGCGCCAGGCCGCGGTGCTGGCCGCCTATGACAAGATGGGCGCAATGCAGGCCGAGCAGGCGGCGCTTTTGCAGGCGGAAACCGACAGTTTGCCGCCGGCAGTGAAAAATTTGTTTAAGCTCCAGGCGGAATACACCCTTTTGCAGCAGGCCCAGCGGGGCGCTGTGGAGGGGGCCTTAGCAGCCCTGCCCGCGCCGGAAAAGGTGAGCGACGATATGGCCGGGGTGCAGGCCCTGGCCGCCTTGCAGACCAGCTTGAGCGATCAACAGGCCCTGATCCTCAGGCAGAACGACGAGGTCTGGTCCAAGGGCATGCTGCTTTATCAGAACCTTAGCAGAGAATACTCGGGCCTGCCCGCCCATACGCGGCTCAAGCTGGCCCAGCTCAACCTCCAGCAGCAGGAGGCGGCCCTTAAGTTGATCGCCGCGGTGTACGCCATGAATCAAACCATGGCCAGCCTGGTCATGGTCCTGGATCTTTGGGGGGAGTTCCAGGTTCAGGTGGGCAGGGCCTATGCCGAGGATCTGGCCCGGTACCTTCCCCGCCTCAAGGAAGAGGCCATGCGTCTGCAAAGGGCCAGGCCCAACGACCCGGCCTTGCCCGTGATAGAAAACACCATCGAGGCCCTCAGTCTTATGCGGCAGGATTTGGTATCGCAATCCAAGGCCGCGGTTTCTTTGGACCTTTGGCAATATATGTCAGACTTGGCCCTGCCGCCGGCCCATGCCGGGGCCTGGGACTTTACTAAGCGCTTTGTGGAAAACACCTATTACGCCGGGCGCATCGCCATCACATCAACTCTCAACGTGCCTCGCCTGGCCGCCCAGGGTCTAGGCCATGCGGCGGAGCGCCTGGGCCAGGAACTCAGCTACGGCTCCATCAAAATGCTCAATGTAACCTCCGACCCGGAGGCTATACTGCCCAGCGCCGATGAGATAATAAAAAATGACCCCAAGATGGCCAAGCACCGCGAAGAACTGGTGGCCTCCCTCCAGAAGATCAAGACGCGCCACCAGGTGGAGACCGCCCAAGACTTTCTGAAGTTGAAGAAGGACACCATTGACGCCAACGTGGCCGAATACCACAGCAAGCAGTACGGGGCCCGGGCACTTAGCCGGGCGGTCAAGGGCATCGACGACCTCAAGGCCGGCTTGGAAAAGGGAGCAGAGACATACACCCAGGAGGTGGTGCGCAGCGTGGGCGGAGACTTGGCGGCCAACACTGCGGGTTATGTGGCCGGCAAGGTCAACGGCTTTGTGGCCGGCGTGGCCTACGGCGTGGTGGCCGATATTCCCAAGAGCGTGGCGGTTCTTTTGAACCCCAAGTCCACCTGGGCCGAGCACGGCAAGGCCTATTACGACCTGGCCGGCAGCATGGGCGCGGCGGTGACCGGCATGGCCAAGACCGCCGTGGCCGTGGGCGCCAAAACCCTTCCCCGCGTGGCCCAGGCGGTCTCGGGCGCTGCCAAACTGGCGGGGCGCATGGTGCCCAAAGGCTCCGAGGCGGCGGTCCTGCTCGATGACGTGCTGGTGCCCTTGGTCAAAAAGGGCAGGGAACTGGGTCAGGCGGCCATGCAGCGGATCAGCAAGATGGATCTGGGCATAGTCAAAAAGGTGGAGGAGGGCGTCGAAAAGGGGGTCGCGAAGGTAACGAACCTGGCGGCCGGTTCGCTGGCCACAACCGCAAAAAACGACTTGGCCAACATCGTAAAGGATGTGACCAAGAACCTTACGGCCAAAGGCGGCGAGGTGCTCAAGAACTTCGCCCAGAACTTCACCAACAAAGGGCTATTGGAAAACGCGGCCAACAGCACTTTTTCCGACAAGGTGCTGCTGCCGATTTTGGAGATGGCGGAAAAGGCCGTTATTGGCGGGCCGGCGAAAAAGGAACAGCCTGTCGCCAAGGCGGCCCAACCCTCCGGCAAGCGGGAATTGGCCCAGGCTCAAAGCGGCTTTGTCGGCAAGGCCGTCGTCGGGGGCCAGGATCAGGGCCAAGTAAAGGAGCAGCCCAAGCAACCGGAAAAGCCCAAGGCCGAGCCCGCGCAAAAGAAAAAGACTACATACCGCAAGGAGACCCCGGAGGAGGAAAAGAAGCGCAAGGATGAACTCATGGAAAGGGCCAAGCAACGGGCTGCTGCCATGAAAAATCCGGACTACGTAGCGCCCCAAAACGACTCCACCAAGGTCATCGAGCAGGATTGCACCATCGATGTGGTCATGTGGCACCTGGGGAAACCGCAGGACAAATGGCCCGGCACCTATTATATCCGCGGCGGCCAGGTTACCAGCAGTTTTAGTCACACCTATAGCTATCAGAAACACTGCAACGAAAACTGGTGTTGTTCTTCGCAAACCACTACCGGCACCTTTTCCGGCAGCCTGACGAACAATGTTATCAGCGGCATCTGGGAGTTTAGGCATCAACCGCACAACTGTTGGACGATAGTAACTCACAGTGAAAAGGGCGCGGACGGCAAGTATGTTTCACGCAAGACCCGCTGCGACTACACTCAGTCCGGGGTTTCCCAAATGCGGGTAACCATCACCCTGGACATGAACGGACAGCTGAAACAGACCTGGCAATCAAAGTACGATGGCACCACCAGTTGGGGGCCGGGCTGCGATAAGGGCTACGCCAACACTACCCGAAACGATCAAGGCAAATGGATTAGCTGGGATGACCCGGTGTATAAGGGAGAGAACTACCTCTTCGTGGGGATATGGGAAAAGCGCAAGCTGCCAAAAGTAGAGGACGAGGGGAAAAAATGAAAAAAGCGGTCATCCACATTTTGCCCGCCTTGGCGGCGATGGCCCTTGTTTGGGCCGTGCCGGCCGCGGCCGCTTGGCAGGCCGACCAGCCGGCCGGACAGGAGCAACAAAAGGGCAAAGAGTCCGCCTCGCCCTTTGCTTTACCAGAAAAGGCTAAAAGCGAGGACAAGCCCAAGGCCCCGGCCCAGGGCCAAAGCCCCTTTGCCCTGCCGGAAAAGGGCCAGGCCGCGAGCGTTCCGGCTGGCAAAAGCCAATCGCCTTTTGCCTTGCCCGAGAAGAAGCCGGAAACCAAGGCCGCCCCGGCCGACCCTGAAAAGATCATGGATCAGGGTCTGGCAGCTGCCCAGGCCGGGCAACTGGACCAGGCTGCGCGGGCCTTTGCGGCCGCGGCTGAGGCCAATCCCAAAGACCCCCGGGCCTGGAATAACCTGGGGCTGACCTTGCGCAAGCAGGGCAAGCTCAATCAGGCGGCCCAGGCCTATCGCCGGGCGTTGCAAGCAGACCCAAGTTTCGCCGTGGCCCACAAGAATCTGGGAGTCTTATTGGAGCAGGCCGGGGAGAGGGCCAAGGCGGCCGAAGAATACCTGAAGTATGTGCAGTTAAATCACCAGGCCGCGGACGCGGCCCAGGTGAAAAAACGCGCTCAATGGTTGAAGAAAAAGGAAGGCGGCAAATGAAGCGCGCATGCTTGATTGCGGGTATTTTGGCCGCGACGCTGTGACGGCCAAGGAGGGGGGCCGCCAAGGCTGGGTGGCGGCCCGCTTTCTGGATAAAAAACCGCCTGTGGGCGGCCGGCCAATAACGGCCATCGAGCCGCCGCCTTTGCCCAAGGAACAGTGGGCTCCGGCCGGACAACAGCCCCGGCGGTCAAGGAGGAATTCACCAAATAATCTTCGGGCCTATTCAGGCTCCCGGAACTTGAAGGTGTCCACCATGCCCTGGAACACCGGCAGGTGTTCCTCATATATGGCTCGCTCGGCCGCGTAGCTGATGAGCAGAATGTAGTTTTTGCGCTCTATCCCCAGTTGAGTATGGGCATATTCCGCCATCCGGCCGTCAGCCCCCTTAGCTTGGTAGCTGGCCAGGAAAAAGGGCGATTGCTTGCCGGCCACGGCGACTTCGCCCTTTTTCAGTGTCTTGCCCGAAGGCAGCTTTTCCAGTTGCCGCAAAAGGTTTTTCATCTCAACCATAAGGGAGGCTGAGCCTGGGGTCTTGTCGATCATCTGGATTATGATGGTCACATCATCGGCCTTGCTTCCCGCAGGGCCGTTGACCAAGTAGCCCCCTCTTTTAGTTTGGCGCTGACGCCAATCCTCCGGCGCCCTGAAGGCAAAGCCGTATTTGTTGTCCCCCATCCATTTCAACTGCCCTCCCGCGGGCGCGGCCTTGGGCGGAGCCTGGCTTGCGTCGGCGGGCGGTGCGGTGGCCTGGGGCATAGCCGGCGGCGCGGCGGTCTGGGGCGCCTCCACTGTGAAACTGATCTTTTGGGACGGCTTGCCGTTTAAGAGAAACTCCACCTCGTATTTGCCCAGAGGCCATCCGCTGGCAGGCGGCGACACCCGCAGGCTCACCCAGGCGGAGCCTTCCGCCTTAACCTCGTCCGCCGCTATCTGGTGCTTACCGCCCTCCAGAAAATAGAACACCATCTTGATCTTGGTGCCGGGAGGCGCCGCGCTGAATTTGGCGGTGGCGAAGATGGCGCCGGTTTGGAGGGTGACTTTATCCAGCAGTTTGGTGGGCTGTTGGGTCTTGGGGTCCACCGCAGAAGCCAACTTAGGCTCGGTGAGGCTGGCGGTGGAGGCCTGGAATGAGGCTTCACACCCGACAGAAAGCAAAGCAGCAGCCAAGGCACCCACAAATATAAATCGTTTTAAAAGCATAGAGGTCTCCTGATGGCAGCAGGCCAATGATACTGCGACAATATTTTAAAATATACTATAACAGGCGGGTTCGGGATAGCGTTCACACACATTAACGGGCACACTTTATGTTACAGCGACCCTCAGCACAAAAAAGAAGGGCCAGGGCAAGCGCCCTAACCTCTTGAAATAATAATGGCGGAAGTGCGTGGGAATCGAACCCATCTGCCGCCTTACTCAGACGGCTCACCGGCTTTTGTCCAAAGCTGGAAGTCCCAGAGACCAATACTCCGGGCCGCGATGGCCCGAAAATCCTAACCTTGCCTCAGTGCAGATTTGGAGGGAGGGTCAATATTGTTGAGGCAAATGAAGAAAACTTCAGGTCACGCCGGAGCAAAAACGCGTCAAAGGCAAGCTGGTTATCAACTAAGAAAAAAAAGGAGATTGACAACAGGAAGAAAAGTGGGATATCTATCAAAACAGTTTTATAATCATACACCGCCACTCGTCTAACTTTTACAACGCCATTTGCAATAGAGAATAAGGTATGAGAAAAAGTATATCGCAACTCAGCGATTTAAATGCTAAACCAATTAGTCTTACAGAGCAAGCTTCTAGAATTCTTGTTAACAGCATTTTAAAAGGCATGCTTAGGCCGGGAGACCAATTAGTTGAGACCGAACTGCAAAAGCAGTTGGGCATCAGCCGTTCCCCGCTTAGAGAAGCTTTCCGCGATTTGGAGAAAAAAGGTCTGGTCATTATTGTTCCCCGCAAAGGGACGTTTGTTAAAACAATCACCCGAAAAGGTATATTCGAACATTACCCTGTACAAGCTGCCTTGGAAGGTCTGGCGGCCAGGGAAGCTTTTTCCAAGATGACGCAGGAAGACCTTGATGAAATGGAGAAAGAATATAAAGCAATGGGCAGTTTCATTAAGGCCGCGGAAGCTAAGTCTTTTGAAGATCACCATGCTCTGTTTCATGTTGTTTTTATCGAAGCTTGTGGAAACGAGCTGCTTATAAACGCAATACGTAACATGCGTTTGCAAGGAACTTTGTATAGATACTTTTACAGACACTCAAAAGATTATGTGCAAGAAAGCCTAAAAGTTCATCGCAAAATATTGAATCTTTTTCAAAATAAAAAAACAGACCCGGAGGTAATTGAAAAGACGGTTAGACGTCATATCGAAGTCTTTGCCAATCGAGATGGCTGGGATCTGTAAACATGTGCACTGTGACCTACACCCGAAATCGGCCCTAACGCTTCTTTTGGGTGATACCTTCCGCATTTTTATGGCCCCCGGTATTTTCCTAATTATAATCCACAGTTTAGGCATTCTAAAAAAATCTTGACACCCAAAACAGTATACATCTATAATGTCGACAATGCATATTAGGTCTTTTTGCACTACCGCCCCACATGCATAGTTGAATGCCGGGAACCAAAGCGATCCTAATTCTCTGGGTGTTGCCTTAATTTCATGTAAGTGTAAGGCAAAGAGTCAATCATCAAAGGAGTTCTCCATAGATTAGAATTAGCAGCTGAAAAATTGAAAATAATAACCGGACTGTGGGTTACCCAACCGATAGTCGCAAATGAATTGGAGGTAGTGATGCCCAATTTAAAAAGAGCGATTATGACCTTATGCGGTTTATTCTTCTTATTTTTATTTGCAGGTAGCCTGTATGCCGCGGATCTGATAATAGGAACCCGGTCTGAGCCTTCAGTCGACCCCCATTTTTTCTATGTTGATAGCAACCTTGCTTATTCAGACCACATTTTTGGAACGCTAGTTATAAACGATCCGAATGCGCGCAAACTTCCGGGCCTTGCCACCTCATGGAAAGTGCTTGATGATACAACTTGGGAATTTAAACTGCGCAAGGGGGTGAAGTTTCATGATGGCTCTGATTTTACGGCCGAGGATGTTGTCTTTTCAGTTAACCGAATCCCAAAGGTGCCCAACAATCCTAACCCATACACCATGAATACTAGATCGATTGAATCCATGGAGGTGACAGACCCCTACACCGTCCGCTTTAAGACAAAGGGCCCTAATCCTCTGTTGCCAGCCCGCCTTGCGAATGTGGTTATTGTTTGCAAGAAGGTAGCGCAAAATGCGACCACGGCTGATTTCCAATCGGGCAAAGCAGCCATTGGCACCGGACCGTACAAGTTCGTTGAATACATCTCAGGCGATCGTCTGGTCTTAAAGCGTAATGAAAATTACTGGGGCGAAAAACCTGCTTGGGAAAAAGTGACTTTCAGGATCATCAGCAACGACGCTGCGAGAACAGCTGCCTTGTTGGGGGGTGACGTGGCCTTGGTCGACTATGTCCCGCCCACTGAAGTGTCTCACTTAAAGAAAAATAAGAACATCAACATTTGGATGCGTCCTTCGGATCGGATTATCTACCTGCTCCCGGACATTCAACGCACCAAATCGCCATTTGTTACCGACAAGAATGGAAAGGTCTTAGACAAAAATCCGCTCCAAGACCTGAAGGTACGAAAGGCTATTTCCAAGGCTATCAACCGTCAGGCAATCTGTGACCGGGTTATGGAGGGGTTGGCCACTCCTGCCAGCCAGCTTGTTCCTAGTGACTGGTATAGCCACAGCCCCAACCTAAAGGTTGAGAAGTACGATCTTGAAGGTGCCAAGAAGTTGCTGGCTGAGGCTGGTTATCCAAACGGGTTTGGCCTGACAATTCACGGCCCCAGTGACCGCTACGTTAATGATGCCAAGATTTGTCAGGCCGTAGCCCAGATGCTGTCTCGCATCGGACTTAAGATGAAGGTTGATACGATGCCAAAGGCAGTGTATTTCCCCAAATGCAAAGCGCCAAATAGCAAATTTAGCTTGCAGCTTGTAGGCTGGGGCACTGGCACCGGGGAGTCCAGTGGCGCTTTGACTGGCGTGTTTCATACCTATGACAAGAAAAAGGGCATGGGCCAGTTCAACAAAGGTGGCTACTCCAATCCGGAAGTTGATCGCCTCTCTGAGAAAGCGGTGGTGACCGTAGATGCGGCCAAACGCGAAAAGCTCCTAATAATGGCCATGGATATTGCCATAAACGAACTCGGCGCCATTCCGTTGCAAGAGCAGTTAACTGTTGTGGCAACACGAAAGGGAGTGAAATACACGGCCCGGTCAGATGAAAAAACCTTGGCCATGAACGCCACGCCCGAATAAGCAAATCCCAGGAGCGGATCAGCAATGATCCGCTCCAGCCTGTCAAGCTTTTTTAAGAAAAATCGGATGTTGCGATGACGGTATTTCTTATTCGGCGATTTATGCAGAGCGGAGTGGTGCTTTTGGCCATGTCGGTGTTGGTATTCGTTGGTGTTTATGCCATCGGAGACCCAATCGCCTTGCTTATAAACCCTCAGGCAACACAATCCGAAATCGACCTTGCTATCCGTAATCTCGGTCTGGACCGACCACTATGGGAACAATATATCGTTTTTTTAATAGGCGCCCTTAAAGGTAATCTAGGCGATTCATTCATTCACAATGTGCCGGCCTTGAAATTGATTTTCCGGCGTCTGCCGGCAACTTTAGAACTGGTTTCGTTGGCCATGCTAATGGCTGTCATCATCGGTATTCCACTAGGTATGTGGGCAGGCTTGAAAGCAAAATCGATATCAAGTCAGACCATTATGGCCGGGTCTATTCTTGGTTTTAGTCTACCTAGCTTTTGGGTCGGAATCATGTTGGTAATTGTTTTTTCCATTACCTTGGGCTTACTACCGACCTCTGGCCGTGGCGAGACCGTCAATTTTCTGGGCGTAGGAGTAAGTTTCTTAACCTGGGATGGCATCAAACATCTTATTTTGCCTGTTATAAACCTATCCTTGTTCCCTATGGCGTTGGTCATCCGCTTGACTCGGGCGGGAATGCAAGAAACACTACCGTTGGATTTCGTTAAGCTTGCTCGGGCCAAAGGGCTGACTACCCAGCGCGTGATCCTAGTCCATGTTTTAAAAAACATCATGATACCCATTGTTACTGTGGTCGGCATTAATTTCGGCGGATTGCTGGCCTTCGCCGTTGTCACCGAAACTGTATTTGCCTGGCCCGGTATGGGGAAACTGATTATCGATTCTATTAACTTGCTTGATCGGCCGGTAGTCGTGGCGTATTTACTCCTAACAGTGCTAATGTTTACTATCATCAACCTGGTTGTTGACATTTTTTATTCAGTGCTCGATCCCAGGGTACGGCTGGGAGATCGCAAGGAATGAATTCTTTACCAAAGGATTCGGCGCCTATGATAACGGGAAAGCCGACCGACCTTGAAGCGCCGTTTCACCGCTTGATCCGCGATTTTACTGAAAGCAAGCTGGCCGTGGGCGCCCTGGTTGTGTTTATATGCATTATCCTGGTAGCCCTCCTGTCGCCATGGATTTCTTCTCAGAACCCATATGACCTTGCTGAAATAGACATTCTTGACGGGCGGTTACCTCCCGGCTCTAAGGGTATTAACGGCATGACCTACTTGCTGGGTACTGATGATCAGGGGCGAGATATGTTAAGCGCCATGTTCTATGGCCTCCGCATCAGCCTGGGAGTGGGGGTTGTGAGTGGCTTTGTGGCTCTGACTTTGGGCACGTTGATAGGGCTGGCAGCGGCCTATTTGGGTGGTAAAACTGATGATCTGCTGATGCGCATCGTTGATCTACAACTGGGCTTTCCCAGCATCCTAATTGCCATGATTCTCCTGGCTGTTTTAGGTCGCGGTGTTGATAAAATGGTATGCGCCTTGGTTGTGACCCAGTGGGCGTATTTCGCCCGGATAGTGCGTGGAGCAGCCCTAAGCGAGAGAAAGAAAGAATATATTGAGGCGGCTGAATGTCTCGCGCTCTCTCCCTCCCGGATTACTTTCCGTCACCTATTGCCCAACTGCCTTCCTCCGCTCATTGTGGTAGGGACGGTCAACGTAGCTCATGCCATTGCCCTTGAGGCGACCCTTTCCTTCCTGGGAATCGGGTTGCCCATTACCGAGCCTTCCTTAGGACTTTTGATCTCCAACGGATACGAATATATTCTGAGTGGCCGTTACTGGATAAGTTTTTTTCCCGGCGTGGCCCTGTTTATCACCATCGCCAGTATCAACCTTGTTGCCGATCAGTTGCGCGAGGTATTGAATCCGAGGTTGCGAACATGAATTGTAAGGTACCAACTTTGATGGTCGAAGAACTTCGGACCCACTTTTTCACTAAACAGGGCGTGGTCAAAGCGGTGGATGGCGTGAGTTTTGCCGTTAAACCGGGCAGTGTTATTGGTTTGGTGGGAGAGTCAGGGTCGGGTAAATCCGTAACCGGCCTGTCGATTATAGGCCTACTAGATCATCCGGGCCGCATTGTAAGCGGAAAAATACTTTTTCAAGGCCAAGATATTGTCAACCTGCCCGAGGAGAAAATGCGTCAGCTGCGCGGTGCCCGCCTCTCCATGATATTTCAGGATTCGATAGCAGCATTGAATCCTGTGTTACGTATCGACACACAGATGATGGAGGCTTTGCGAGCGCATGGCAAGATAGAGAAAAAGATGGCTTTAGAGTGCGCTATAGAGGCCCTTTCCAAGGTGGGCATACCGTCCGCTAAAGAACGCCTTAAGTGCTATCCACACCAGTTTTCGGGCGGTATGCGACAACGCGTGGCCATTGCTATTGCAATAGTGAATAGACCGGATCTCGTCATCGCGGATGAGCCGACCACGGCGCTTGACGTAACCATACAAGCCCAGATTCTTTCCGAAGTGCAAAAGCTCTGCCGCGAAAATGACACGGCCCTGATCTGGATCACCCACGACCTGACGGTCGTGGCTGGCTTGGCCGATGATTTATGTGTCATGTATGCCGGGAAAATTGTTGAGAAAGGGAGTGTGGATGAAGTGCTAAGCCGGCCTTTGCATCCCTATACCGTAGGCCTTATTGGCTCGGTGCCAAGCCACAACCATCGTGGAAGGCCGCTTTACCAGATACCGGGCATGACACCGGCCTTATTGAATCTGCCGGATGGTTGCGCCTTCCGTGAGCGTTGCCCGCGCGCCGACAAAGCTTGCCGTGAGGACCCGACGATGTCCATGCCCTTGCCAAACCGTGAGGTGCGTTGCTTTCATCCTCATCTGGGAGATTATTCTTGAACCGCGGCATTGAAACACAACCGGTAGTTGAATTGCAAGGCGTATCCAAACGCTTTGTCAAACACCTGGATCTGTCGGCCAAGATAGCACAAAAGCTCGGTGCTTCCGTGCATGAAGAAGTTGTTCATGCAGTCGATACGGTAAGTTTCAAAGTGGCCAGGGGCGAGGTGGTCGGTCTGGCTGGAGAGTCAGGCTGCGGGAAAACTACCCTGGGCCGTATTGTGGCCGGCACGCTTAAGCCAAGCGGAGGTAACTTATTATATTACGGTCAAAATACCGCCTCAATGAATCCGGCTGAAGCTAAAAAGATTTCGCTTAAGATCCAGATGATCTTTCAGGATCCCTTTACCTCGCTTAACGCCCGTATGCGGGTTCGCGAGATTCTGGGCGAGGCGCCCAGAGTCCATGGGCTGGTTAAAGGGCTCGAACTCGATGATTATCTTGACGAATTGATGCTTCTCTGCGGCCTTGATCCGACTTATAAAAGGCGCTACCCTCACCAATTCTCCGGTGGACAACGCCAGCGCATTGCCATTGCTAGGGCCTTGGCGGTAAAACCTGATTTGATTGTTTGTGACGAAGCGGTATCGGCCCTGGACGTCTCAATTCAAGCTCAAATCCTGAACTTATTTATGAAACTGCGACATAACCTTGGCCTGACGTATCTATTTGTGAGCCACGATCTAGGTGTTGTGAAACATATGAGTGACCGCGTTATCATAATGTATCTTGGTCGTGTGGTCGAAATGGCTAAAACCGAAGAACTATTCGGCGCGCCACGACATCCATATACCCAGGCTTTATTACTAGAGGTCCCCAGTATCGACCATCGGCGCATGAAATTTGCTCCGATTAAAGGTGAAATTCCTTCACCGCTTGATCCTCCCACTGGTTGCCACTTTCATCCACGTTGCCAGCTAACCAAAGACATATGCAGGGTTGAACGACCTGTCTTACGAGAGGTGAGACCTGATCATTTATCAGCGTGCCACATTCAATAGACATTAAGATTAGCCGCCATTTCGGCCAGGTCTAATTTGAGAGGATTTTCTGCTGGTGGTGCAAATTGGCTTGACAAGGAAAATTGTATGTATTAACAATGTCGACAATGCAGTATGAAATTTATTGGCGCTTGCCTGAGGTGCTGCGAAAATTCTTTAAACTGATCCGGCAACCGGTCGGAAATATGCATGGAAAGGCAGCGGCGGCTGGGGTGGAACCATCACTATCGAGGCTTTGAAAATGGAGATCCCGCCCATAACGGTGGAAGCAGGCGGGGGGAACCGGTGCATGACATCTGTGGTGGAAGACTAGATAAAGCTGCTGGAAAACGCGATGAAAGCCTACTAAATGGTTGACGGCCAAATAAACGGTACGAAGGCTTCTAGTTATAGGCTGTGAGGTAAATTTGACATTAACGATGAATCTTTTAAATATATTTTCAAAGAAATGGAATGGAGATTCAAACATAGAAACCAAAATCTGGTGACCTTCTTAAGACGTTATTTGCATATGCCGATTTCATCACTAGGCACATAGTTCACGGGGAATTACTAATGCTAACAAAGGAAGCCGACGTTGTCATAATAGGTGGTGGCATTACCGGGTGTTCCATAGCTTATCGGCTGGCCGAAAAGGGAAAGCGCGTCATTCTGCTTGAAAAAGGTCGTGTCGGTGAGGAGGCCTCCGGCAGAAGCGGTGGTGGAGTACGCCAGCAAAATAGAAATGCGGGCGAATTGCCCATAGCCATGGAAGCGGTCAAGATATGGGCTGCGATGAAGGACGAATTAGAATGTGACGTGGGTTACCGGAGCAACGGAAACTTGCGTCTGGTCACCTCGGAAGAAGAATACCACAGATTGCCCCGAAAATGGGAACAGGATATGGGCCTGCATGTTGAGATCCTGACCCCAGAGGAGACACGGGCCATAGTACCGGCAGTTTCTAAAGACATCGAACTCTTCGGCGGCACCTTTTGTCCAACTGACGGAACAGCCAACCCCCTTTTGGTCACAAAAGCAATTGCCCGGGCTGCTCAGCGAAAAGGAGTCGAGATTAGAGAGCACGAGCCAATCACGTGCCTGAAGCTCCAGGGAGGTAGGGTTTTGGCCGCATATACCCAGGCTGGGGAATTCCGGGCTTCCGCATTCGTTAATGCCGCTGGGCCCTGGGCGAAAATTATATGTAATTGGATTGGTCTTGATTTTCCGCTTCGTGTAAGGTGTAGCCAAGTCTTGGTCTCCGAGCCCCTAGCTCCGCTGATTAAGCCGTTTATAAGTTTCGGCAATTACATAAGGCAAACCATTGAGGGTCATATTCATTTCGGCGTAGCGAGCCAGCCGGCTGATAATTTTGACAAGCGCTCAACACTGGTTGCCTTTCGGACCGTGGGCCAAAGGTTCTGTGAGGTTTTCCCCTGTCTAAGAAATGTCAACGTCATCCGTACCTGGGGTGGACTCACAGCCTGGACTACAGATGAGAGGCCGATTCTGGATAAATCCCCAGACATAGATAATTTTTATCTGGCAGCGGGATTCTCGGGTCATGGCTTCTGTTTGGGGCCGTCAGCGGGGAAGCAAATGGCCGAATTAATAGCGGAAGGTAAAACTTCACTGGATCTTAGTCTCTTTAGGTGGACCAGATTTGACGGAATCCGGTTTAATGAATCTTGATGCAGATGCATAAAACAGTATTGCAGATAATGTAATGCCAAATGGTTATGGGTATCGGAATCAAGATTTAAATTTTCATAAATCCCTAACTATATTAATGGCAACTATTTGGTGTGGTCTCTGTTATTCCGCAAGGAGGTCCCAGTCATGTCTAAGGAAGTCAAAGCGACACGCTTAGATTCAGGTATCAGAAGAGGCGAGCAGATAGAGTTCTATTTTGATGGTCAACCTATAAAGGCCTTCAAAGGTGAAACCATTGCATCGGCCTTGATGGCATCCGGGCACGTGGTGGCTCGTACCATCGATAGTCAACCTTTAGGGGTATACTGCAATATCGGGGTTTGCCACAGTTGCCTTATGACAGTCAACGGTGTCAAGAGCGTTAGGACCTGTAGAACCCCAGTTATAGAGGGGTGCAAAGTGGAGACCCAGCACTTTGAAAGGGCGAAATAACATGACCCAAAAATTCGAGGCATTGATTATCGGTCTTGGGCCGGCCGGTATGGCAGCTGCTATAGAACTTGTTCAACAAGGAGTTCACATTGCCGTTGTTGACGAGAACCCAGAACCAGGGGGCCAGATCTACCGCCAGCCGCCAAACGATTTCATTATTGAGGATCAAAGTTTTTTGGGTGTTAGATATCGAGTGGGCCAAAACATCATTCAACAATTCAATCATTTGAGGGATAGGATTACCATCTTTAGTAAAACTATGGCCTGGGGTTTCTTTGAAGGTACCACCATGGCCTTGGAGCATGATGGTCATATTGAGATGGTTGAATTCGACAAACTGATTCTATGCGAAGGGGCCATGGAGAGGTCAATTCCTTTTCCCGGGTGGACACTCCCAGGTATTATGACTGCCGGCGGCCTACAAAAAATGATTAAACATCAACGGATGCTGCCGGGGAAGCGGTTTCTTCTTTCAGGTGCCAGTCCGTTGCAGCTCTCTGTTGCAGCCAGCCTGGTTAAGGATGGGGCAGAGGTGGTGGCACTCTGCGAGGCAACAAGCATTAAGGATTCCTTAAAACTGGTGCTAGAAATCATCCGACAAAAGGGATTATTTAAGGAAGCCTTTTCCTATCTGTTCCCCATCCTAAAAAAGTCCGTTCCTATTCTTCGGCCCTATTCAGTGATTTCTGCGTCGGGAGATAGCAGAGTCAGGGAAGCGACTATCGCACGCCTGGATGATAACTGGGCGCCGATTGGTGGCACAGAGAGGACATTTGAGGTGGACACAATCAGTTTGGGCTATGGTTTCCTGCCTGTGGCCAGACTGGCACGTCTGTGTGGCTGTGCCCATGCCTATGACCCTGTCCTGAAGGCATGGAAGCCTGAAACTGACATTTTTATGCAAACTAGTGTGGAAAATATTTATACGGCCGGCGATTCATCAGGTGTAGAAGGAGCCGATCTGGCCGAAGTTGAGGGCAGAATAGCCGGCACCCATGCTGCGGCTGAACTGGCAAAGATATCCAAGGATAAACGGGATCAGCGTCTTAAAACCCTTTTTCAGACAAGAGAAAAGATAAAGAGTTATTCCACAATATTGAACCAGGTATTCTCACCACGTCTTGGCTTGTTCACTATCATGGAGGATGACACTATCGTTTGCCGGTGCGAACAAATTACCGCCAGGGAGATTTTTTCCGGAATCGAGAAAGGTTTCCGCAATATCAATGAAATAAAAAGAACCAGGACCTGCATGGGGCCATGTCAGGGAAGAACATGTGAATCCATTGTAACCGAGTTGATGCTTCAGAAAGGGATTCCAATAGAAGATATTGGCCATATGACCATCAGACCACCTATCACCCCAATGCCTATTTTCATGTTTGAGGAATATGCGCGATCTCTCGAACGAACTTAACGGATAACTTTTCCTTTGTAAGGGAATAAGGTCTGCTGCTGAATGAACTATCACAACAAGGCTTTGCAGATTTTGCCATCCCACATTGCATATTCCATGAGTATGTTGCGGTAGAACGCGATGATGATCGACCTATTTTGCGGATCAGGTTGGCAGAGGAAAACTCTGTAATAGCACCAGGAATCCCTTTGATCCCAATTTCAGGTATGGCACTTACCAGGGCCTGAGCTATTTGGCGAAGGCAATGACGAGTTACCATTTTTTATTTAGTTCCCTCAAAGCAAATCCATGGTTAATATGACCTCCAAACAAAAATTTAAAAGCATGGCTTAAGGGCATTGTTCCTGATTTACGACGGGAGGTAAGTTGTCCTATAAAAAAATAAAACCATCTTTACGGATGAAATA
>ENA-OSEO01003566-OSEO01003566.1-sediment-metagenome-genome-assembly--contig:-NODE-3566-length-18104-cov-5.208798_pt1 | contig 18104 bp, 20 predicted proteins | sample MGYA00237883_ERZ534232 | MGnify/ENA metagenome assembly ERZ534232
ATAATCCAAATTTCCGGCATAAACATACAGTCTCAAAGCGCCAGGTCCAATCGCAACAATCCGTTCGGCAGCTTGAGGAAAGGTTACTTCCCTGCCCAGCATATCTGTTACTACCAATTCCTGATTCACAGGTTCATCGGTGGCATTAACTTCCTGAGCACTTGCGGCTTCCTGTATTTCAACCTCATCCGGACTGGTAACTGCTCCCGTTGGAGTGCTTTGAGGCGCACAAGCGCTCACAAGCAATACCAACACCAGAACTGGTATAAGGATTTTGATATATTGTTTATTCATTGAACTCTCCTCTTCAAAGATTTTATGGTTATAGTGGAACAACAAATCGGCGACCGTTTTGTGAAGTTAAAGTCACCGGAACTGAATAAACCGATTCAATACTCTGAGACGTTACTACTTCTTGTCCTCCTGCCGCATAGATCGTTTTCTCCTTAAGCAAGACAAACTTATCGGCAAAACGCAAAGCCAAGTTAATATCGTGCATAGCAACAACTGCGGCAACCCCTTGTTCAAACGTGATTCGCCTGATAATCGAAAGTACCTCAAGCTGGTTTTTTAAATCCAGACTGCTGGTTGGTTCGTCCATCAACAACAACTTCGGCTCTTGAGCAAGAGCTCTCGCAATTACAACTTTCTGTAGTTCGCCGCCACTGAGTTCGTCAAGATAACGTAACGCGTAATCAGAAAGTTCAAGCGTTTCTAAAGCACGGCTGGCAATAACCATGTCTTTATGTGTCACATCCCATTCAATATATGGTTTGCGTCCCAACAAAACGGCATTAAAAACTGTTGTACGAGATCCGTCCCGCTGTTGTTCTACATATCCAATTTGCCTCGCTACGCTATTTCGACTCATTGTTGATATGGGTTCATCCCCTATCATGACAATTCCGCCAGAAGGCTTCAAAATGCGGCTAATACATTTAAGCAGTGTAGTTTTTCCTGTTCCGTTTGTGCCCAAAATCGCCAACAACTGTCCTTTTTCCACCGAAAAATTGATATCATCCAATACGGATCGTCCTGGATAACTGAATTGAATTCCTTGTATTGTGAGAATCATCGTCGTTTATGTCCTTTCGCCAGGATGAACAGGAATAACGGAGCGCCGAAAAAAGACGTAATCGCGCCGACAGGCAAGACCACCGGCGAAATGATCGTGCGCGCAAGAGTATCTGAGAGCAAAAGCAGCGCTGCGCCGGTGACCGCCGAAGCGGGGATCAGGAAACGATGGTCCACTCCTAATATGCGCCGCATCATCTGAGGGGCGATTAATCCAATAAATCCGATGATTCCCATAAACGATACCGCCACAGCTGTGATCAACGAGGCTGCAAACATACTGTGAAAACGGATTCGGTCAACGTTTACCCCCAGGGCTTTTGCGGCATCTTCACCGCTGTCAAGCGCGTTATAATCCCAACGGTGGAAATGAAAGAACAGAAACATGGCTGTGATAAGCGCAGCCAGGATTGCGACTTCTTTCCATGAGACACGGCCTAGATCACCAAAAGTCCAAAAAACCATGGCGGCGACTTGAACATCCTCCGCAAAATACTGCACCAGAGTAGAACCGGCTGTAAATAAAGACCCAAACGCAACCCCTGCCAAAACAACTGATTCAGGTGAAAACCCGCGAGTTCGCGCCAAAGCCAGGATCATTACCATTGCCAGAATGGAAAAGAAAAAAGCAGAAATTGTCACCGAATAAGGATTACTGATGAAAACTGCGTCATGTGTGTTGCTGTGGATTGTTCCAGCGCCGAAAAAGACAATTGCAAGGTTTGCTCCGAACGCTGCCGCGTTAGCAATCCCTAAAGTTGACGGTGAAGCCAGCGGATTCCGCAAACAGGTTTGCATCACACAACCAGCCACCGCCAGCCCGGCTCCGGCCACAATTCCGGCAATGACCCGTGGAAGGCGAATGTTCCAAATTACGATAGAAGATGTTCCTGATTCAAGATGCAAGAGGACGCGCAAAACCTGAAGAGGATTAGTATTTGCCGCACCCGCATTAATTGCCAAAATTGCGAGAAGCAGCGTTAGCGCCAGCAATCCCAGAATCATCCATCGTTTTTTTGTTGATTGTCGCTGAAAGGCTTCAACAGGCGATTTGGCGTCATTGATATTTTCAGCCATTTGACTCTCTAAGAGCTTTCTGAATTCCGGGATTTTCAGGTATAGGCCAACTGCTTGCATCTGCGATACTGTCTATTGCTGATGAATATACTTTTATATCCAGCAACGGACTGCCGTCCAATGCATCCAGTCCTCTTACGATCAATCGATTCTCTTCTCTTCTGACTAAATCTGCGATACATAACGCAATCGGATTGGGCCGGTTTGGTGAGCGACTGGCGAACACTCCCACTGGTTCTTCACTGAATGGGGTTCTTGATTGGAGAATATCGCGGTTTGACCGATCTCCCCAATATAAAATAAAAATATGTGAGACTTTATCAATCTCTTTCAGCGCCTGATTGTATTCCGGAAAAACTTCAACTACAAATTCATCATTTGCCAATCTCCCCTGGCGCGGGGCATCACGCCGTTCCAGATACGGACTATGGATTATGCCAATCTGTTTTAGTTTCATTGTGCTTTTCCTATAATGATTAATTAATCTTTTTTTCAAAGCATTCAGGGCAATAAACTTTCCCTTCCAGAAGCCGCAAGCAAGTCTCCATTGTGTTTTCCCCACACATATCACAAACGACTGACTTGAATATCCGCGCACGAGATGGTATTTCGGGGTTGATCTTTTTTATTTCAAGCAAATCTTCTAGCGGAACAGATAGAATGGTTTGAATACGTTCCTGTCGCAACTGCTCAGACTTTTCTTTGTCTGCTACTGTCGCATTGCCCTCGCGGATACGTTTGTTCAAAGCTTCCTCATCGGTATTGGCATGTTTCATGCAAATGCTTTTCACCAAAATGCGGATTGCCTTGCCATCACTACGGCGGATGAAGCGGAAGGCATTTTTCCCATAATCCATGTAGATCAGGTTCCCTTTTCCAAATGTACAGCCGGTTATGAATTGGATTGCATCTACGGCACAATTATTGGTTTCAACGATTGCAACAACTTCTTCATCACCGGGTCTTTCCCCCATTTCCATTAAGGCCTGTTCAGCCACTCGGATTCCGATAGCTAAACCCGGGCACATATGCCCGTGAAACTCTTGAACTTCTGAAATGTCAATGTTCATGGTTACTCCTGTTCAACGAAAATTTCAGTAAGATAACTTATTGGCCCAAGATTGAGACTATAAACAATCCAAATTGTGTTTCGCAGAAAGAATTATAATGCAAAATATTGTTTATGCAAATCTTTGCATTTGAATTTAGTCGTTTTGATTAGTCCCTGTATAATGTGTCCCTTTTTTGCCAACTAGGGTCCAATATTTTCAGGCCGAAATCCAGTATCGGTAAAATGGAGCCTTTCGAAAAAAAATTCGATCTGATATTCAAGGAAATCATCCAACAAAACTTCTCAAAGATTCGAAAGGTTGGATAGATAACACTTCTATCTTTTTTTAATAATCTGCGGAAAAATATGTAATGAATTTTGTAAGGTCTGTTTCAACTTAATTAATTATGATAGTAATGACAAAAGCGTTTGGTTTGGTTGTTACTATACTGAATTCCTTTTTATAAATTCAACCGGGAATAGACAACAATAGAGCAGACTTGGCATTTTTGTCCCCTTTTCTTCCAAATATCCTTTTTCTCCTCAACGTTTTATGGCAACATTTGCCAGGGATCAATAAACCCACTATTGAATCGAATTTCAAAATGAAGATGTCCGCCAGTGGACTTTCCGGTGGATCCTGAATAACCTATTGGCTGGCCGTTTGAGACGTAATCACCGCAGCCGACATTTAAACTGTTCAAATGAGCGTAAACGGTCGAATATCCATTGTTGTGGTCAATTACGATCAAGTTCCCGTACCCGCTGTCATTCCAACCCGCATAAATGACCGTCCCTGAATCGGAAGCCCAAACCGGCGTACCGACAGAAGCTGCCACATCAATTCCTAAATGGTAGCTTGAAAATCCAAACCCCGAAAGATAATGATTGCTTACCGGCCAAATGAAGGCTGTGGACCCCACAGGTCCATAATCTGGGATCTGACATCCGCCAGGCCCCGCTATTGTCCTTGTCGCTCCTGATTGTGGAGAAAAAGCGAGCGGTACGATCCACGACACGATCTCTCGAGAACCTCCCGGTACCATTATATATTGCAAGCTGTCTGTTTGTGGATTGTGAATATCCAACCCGTTGCCAGGAAAAAGAATAATGTCTTCCGCCTGAGCCAGATATTTTTCGGACACTTTTTGCAAAGTGTCGCCTTCTTGCCATTCATAATAGATGCCGTCAATAGGTGGAATTAAGAGAGACCACCCGGGCGAGAGGAATGTGGGATCATCATGGAGTAAATCGTAATTTGCCCATAGAATTGTTTCGGCCTTGACATCATACTTTTTTGCAATGGAAAAAATGGAATCGCCCTCTTCAACGTTATATATGTCAACATCGGCCCTATTATTTTCCGGAAAAGACGTGTGAACATTTGTCAATCGAGGAATAGTATAACTATGCTCTTCGGCGAGATACTCAGGCAGCGAAACCTGTGCGATCTGTGGCTCGATTGGATCATCTTCTATTTCTTCAGGTTCATTTGTGAAACAAAACTTTTGACAGAGTATTAACAATCCAAGGACCAAGAGTATCGTCACCACCCAGGAGCAAATAACAATGATCAGGTCCTTTTTTCTTTTAATTATTCCCAATATCATAAAATTCGCCTTTGTTTACATGAGTTGGCATTCCTCAGGGATATCACCCGCTCAACCGATAACACAGGCATAAATATGAAAACCTAATACTCTCTGATCAAATCAATATCACAAACAAGCAACGCAGATAACGCCTCAAACTGTGAAATTCGTTATAAAAACCCCGTCTATAATGGTAACTTTCTCCCTGGACAACTATCCCATTGTAACCGTTATTAAATGAAAAATTAGGCTTTTCGATTTAATTGGAAATAGATATCAACACTGATAATATTATCAGGTGAAATGATCGTTGGGAGTCAATCAGGAATCAACAATCTTTGGTGATTGTTGATATATGAAAAAAGTGATTTCTAATTCGCGCCGCGGAAGTACACCCGCATGACCCGGGGCAGCAATGAGGTGGTGACCTCATAGTTGATCGTTTCTGCCAGCCCAGCCACTTCTTCTGCCGAAATCCGTTCCTGACCTTGCGATCCGATCAAAACCACTTCGTCGTCTTGCTGCACGTCCGGAATCCCGCGCAGGTCGATCACGAATTGGTCCATGCAAACACGCCCAAGCAGTGGAGCCCGTTTGCCATGCACCAACACAGCACCGCGATTGGATAGGATGCGGTGATATCCATCTCCATACCCCACCGGAACCAATCCGACCTCCATGTCTTCCGGGGTAATGAACGTTCGTCCATAACTGATGCCTGTGCCAATTGGCAGGCGACTAACCCGGCTGATGCAACTCTTCAGCGTCAGTGCCGTGTGGATCTCAAAAACAGGTGACCACTCACTGGATGGATTCATCCCGTACATGGCAAGCCCCAGACGGATGGCGTTAAACTGCACCTGAGGGTAACGCATGGCCGCGGCCGAGTTGGCGGCATGTACCAATGGCACGTGAATGCCGGTCGTTTCCAACGTGGTGACCACGTCATTGAATACAGCCAGTTGAGCCAGCGTATTGGCCTGGTCCAGCGCGTCGGCAGTGGAAAAATGGGTGAAAAGGCCTTCCAGATACAGACCGGGAAGCCCGTTCAAAGATTCTGCAAATTGGCTGACTTCCATTGGCTGCAGACCATAACGCCCCATACCTGAGTCCACTTTTATGTGGACGGGGACACGGCGCTCCAGTGCCTGTGCCTGGCCGGACAATGCCTGCGCAAATTCATACGTGATCAGGCTTGGGGTCAGATCATTTTCAACGATCAGCTTCGCCCCGTCCGGGGGCGTATAGCCCATGATCAATATAGGCGCTTCAACACCTGCCTGACGTAGTTCCACTCCTTCAATCGCCCGATGGACAGCCAGTCTGCTTGCTCCGCATGAAAGTGCGGTCTGCGCCACTTGAACGGCCCCATGTCCGTAGGCGTTGGCTTTTACCACTGCGATCACCTCGACAAGCGGGTTGATGTGCTTTTTATAAGCCTTGATATTGTATTCAATCGCATTCAGGTCGATTTCCGCCCATGTAACAACCCCCTCCGGCCGCATTGAGTTCTTTATTTTGTTTTCATTGATTGGGCGTTTCACTTTTCCCCCTTTGCAATCGGCTTTTGATGTGTCTGTCTTACAGGGACGAGAGTATTTCTCGTCCCTGTACACAATCATTTTGAATCTTACCCACCCAGGTAGGCTTCTTTTACCCGCGGATTCCCCAGAAGCTCTTGTCCGCTGCCGGACAGATTGATCGTTCCGGTTTCCAGAACATAGCCTCGGTTGGCCACCTTGAGCGCCATGAAGGCATTCTGCTCAACCAGTAAAACGGTTGTGCCGGATTTATTGATATCAACCAGGATACGGAATATTTCGCGGACAAGTACGGGCGCCAAACCCATTGACGGTTCATCAAGCAGCATCAGGCGGCCACGGCTCATTAAAGCCCGGCTGACTGCCAGCATTTGCTGTTCGCCGCCTGAAAGCGTCCCTGCCTGTTGGTTGCTGCGTTCTTTAAGGCGCGGAAAAATACTGAATACACGATCATAGTCACGAGCGATCTCAGGCTTGTCTTTACGCTGCCAGGTTGCCAGGATGAGATTCTCCATGACGGTCAGATTACCAAAAATGCCGCGTCCTTCAGGCACCTGGGCAATGCCAAGGCCAACGATTTTATCTGCTGATATTTGACGTAGATCCTGTCCTTTGTAAACAACAGAACCTTTGTATGGAAGGAGGCCTGATATGGCGCGCAAACTCGAGGATTTTCCTGCACCATTTGCGCCGATCAAGGTGACAATCTCGCCTTCATGAACGTCGAACGAGATGCCTTTGACTGCCCGGATGTTGCCATATGAAACAGCCAGATCCTTAACGGAGAGTAAAATGTCGCTCATTCTTCTCCTCCCACTCCCAGGTATGCTTCCAGCACTTTGGGATTGTTTTGGATCTCTGCCGGTAACCCTTCAGCAATTGTTGCACCGAAGTCCAGTACCTTCAACCGCTCGCTGATCCCCATTACCAACCGCATTTGATGTTCGATCAAAAGGATCGTCAATTTAAACTCGCTGCGAATCCAGCGGATAAAATCCATCAACTCATTGATCTCATTCGGGTTCATCCCTGCTGCGGGTTCATCGAGGAGCAGCAAGTGAGGATTGGTCGCCAGAGCTCTTGCAATCTCAAGTCTGCGCTGAGAACCATATGGCAGATTCTTGGCATTCTCATCGGCAAGTCCGTCCAGATTAAAGACCTTTAGAAGATCCATCGACTGGTCGGTGATGCGCCTTTCTTCAGCCTTGTAACGGCCGATATGCAGCAGCGCCTCCAGAGAACCGTAGTTTGTCTGTGAGAAATAGGCGATCCGGATATTATCAAGAACGCTTAGGTCCTGCCAAAGTCTGATATTTTGGAAAGTTCGGGCAATTCCCATTTCAATGATCTGATTTGATTTCTTCCCCACCAACTCTTTGTCATTGAAAATGATACTGCCCTGGCTGGCTTTATATACACCTGTGATCAGATTAAAAATGGTCGTTTTACCGGCGCCATTCGGGCCGATCACGCCAACCAATTCCCCCGGTTCCAGAGTCAAATTGAAATCTGAAACCGCACATAGTCCGCCAAAATAATGTGTCACATTCTTAGCTTCCAGAAGAGGCATCTTCTACCTCCTTCTTGTGCCGCCATATCTTTGTGGCGAACAGGTTGTAGTAAGGCACAAACCAGCGGAATTCACGCATACCCATGATCCCGCGTGGTCTGAAGATCATTAGCAGCACCAATACCAGGGGCATTAAAACCATACGCCAGATACCCAACGGCCTTAATACTTCCAATAACACGGTATAGATCGTTGCGCCCAGAATTGAACCGGCGATCGAACCTATTCCTCCCAAATACACCATGATCAGCACATCTGTGGATTTAATGATGTCGAACACTTTTGGACTGATGAACTGAAGCAGGTGGGCAAACAACGCGCCGGCCACTCCTGCAAAAAACGAGGAGATAATGAACGCCTGTAATTTAACTTGCTTGGTATTAACACTCATCAAATTACTGGCAATCTCATCTTCACGGATGGAAAGTACTCCTCGTCCGAATTTTGAATAGACAAAGTTGCGGATGATCAAGACAGATGCCACGGTCCAAAAATACACCCACGGCAACGTGGTCAATTTATCAATACCGGGGATCCCGCGTGGGCCGCCAATTACTTCAATGTTCTCGATGACTGATTTAACGATCATGAGAAATGCCAGCGTCACAATTGCCAGGTAATCGCCGCGTGTGCGGAAAGATGGAATCGCAACCAAAAGGCTGATCAGCCCGGCAAAGGCACCGCCTGCCAGAACAACCAATGGAAAGGTCCATGGGCCAAGCCATGTCGGAATCACATACATGGTCAAGGTTGCGGAGACATAAGCCCCGACCGCCATGAACCCGGCATGACCAACCGAGAACTCTCCCATATAGCCGTTGATCAAATTCAGACTAACGGAAAGAATAATGTTGATCCCAACAAACATAATGATAATTTGCAGATATTGGTCCACCAGGTCAAACTGCTGGATCAGGATGCTAAGCACAAAACCGACAATGATGGTTATCGGAAGCGCCTTTCGATTGGAAGCGATTTTCTCCCAAATGATGCGCAGCCGTGATAACGTTTCATTGGCTGGTTTGCTGGGTCCGCTCTGTGAAGGTTCTTTTATTGATTTCATGGCCTTATACCTTTTGTGCGCGGGGTTTACCCAGAATACCGTACGGCCTAAAAATAAGCAGCAATAATAGCAGGGCAAAAGCGATAAAATCGCGATACGTGGATGATATGTAAGCCGCCACCATGATTTCCAGGATGGCGAGAATGAATGCACCGATCATTGCACCGCGGATATTCCCAATCCCTCCCACTACTGCAGCAATAAACGCCTTCCAGCCGATCAAAATCCCCATATAGGGGTCAATGACCGGAAAAGCCAGCGCGTACATCACACCGGCCGAGGCGCCCAGACCTGTCCCCAGGGCAAACGTAGCCGAGATGATCAGGTTCACCGGAACACCCATTAAAGGGACGCTTGCTTTATCCCACGAGATGGCGCGCATTGCCATGCCCACTTTTGTGCGCTGCACAATGAAGTCAAGCATGATCATCATCAGGATCGAAATTACAATAATGATGATTTGTAGTGATGATATGGATAATCCGCCGAATGTCCAGGTGACATTCTTGATCAAGGTGGGAACACTCTGCGGATAAGGGCTGAATACCAGGGTAAAGTTCTCTAAAAAGAGACCGACACCCAGAGCGGTGATAATGGCAGAAACACGTGGTGCTGTGCGAAGTGGTTTATATGCCACCCGCTCGATCAAGACTCCGAGTAAAGCCACCCCTACCATGGAAACCAATAAGGTTGGAACGAAGGGAAGCTTTAAAAACGTTGCCGCCAAAAAGCAGAAAAAAGCCCCTACCATAAACAGATCGCCGTGGGCAAAATTGATCATGGTTAAGATGCCGTAGACCATGGTATAGCCTAAGGCAATAAGGGCGTAGATGCTTCCAAGTTGTGCGGCGTTAAGGACCTGTTGAAGAAAATAAGTCATGGGCTATTCCTTAATGCATGCATACCTCCCGCAAGCGGCCGCTTGCGGGAGGTATGTTATTTAATTAGATTTTTTATGGGTTCGCGTTTGCAAACCAGACAAATTTATCACCCTGTACCTGGAGGATGACTGCACTCTTGATTGGATCGCCGGAACCTTCCACAAACTGCATATTACCGGTTACACCCTCATATTTGGGGATCGAAGCCAGTGCATCGCGCACTGCCTGGCGATCTACCTTGCCGGCAGATTGCAGCGCCTGCCACAACAAGCCAAATGAGTCGTAGGTTAAAGCTGCAACATCATCAGGAACTACACCATAGGTCGCTTCATATGACTCAATGAATTTGGTCGCAACTGGAGTAGCAACATCCGGTGCGTAGTGAGTACTGAAGTAGTATCCCTCGCAGTCGGCGCCGCACAATTTGATCAGTTCAGCGCTGCCCCAGGAGTCAGAACCCAGGAACGGAACGTCAATTCCGAGACGGTGTGCCTGCTGAATTTGCAGAGGAACTTCACTGTAGTAGTTGGGCAGGAAGATCACTTCCGGACCGGCATCTTTGATCTTGGTCAACTGCGCGGAGAAATCTTTATCGCCTGTGGTGTAGGTTTCAAAAGCGACAACAGTGCCGCCGTTTTCTTCATATGTCTGTTTGAAGAACTCGGCAATACCCTTGTTGTAGTCAGAGGCTACATCATACAACACTGCTGCTTTGGTAGTCTCCAGATTATCGAGCGCGAATTTGGCAACCACACGTCCCTGGAATGGATCGATGAAAGCAGCGCGGAATACGTACTGTTTCGGCTCATCGGTCTTGGCGTCCAATGTGGTTTTTGGGTTCGTTGACCAGGGGCTGATCAGCACAACTTCGGAACTCTCGGCAATCTCTGAAGCCGGAATGGCGTAGCGGCTGGCGTTCGGTCCAATGATGGCCACAACGTTTTGCTGGGTTGCCAACTTCTGTGCTGCTGACGCGGATTGGTCAGCTTTGCCGGCATTATCTTCAATGTACAACTTGATCTGGTACTTTGTTCCGCCCACATCCAGACCGCCGGCATCATTGATCTCTTTGACTGCCAATTCAGCTGCATTCTTGCACGATGCTCCAACAGCCGGGATATCCCCGGTTATCTCGGCGATAACGCCGACGGGAATTTCATTCTTCCCGGCGCCGGTTGAGCAAGCACCCAATAGCAAGCTTATCAACAGCATCAAACTGACTAACAACATCACTCTTTTCATGTATTATCCTCCTCGAAAATACAAAACCCAATGAAAATAAAAAGCTTTATTACAGAAAAAATATGCGCGTCTTTACCAACCTCCCTCCCTTTTGGAACCTTCTACAAAATATTCCTTTTTTAATTATTACAAACGTTCAAATTTTGGAACTTATTCTTCATGGATTTGTATCTGAGAAGATCCATAAAGTAAATTCCAAACAAAATCCCACCTTAATAATTTAGAAAAAAAATCACGTCATCTCATTATACGAACGAGATAACAGCGAACAATAAGAAAAACATGTCTATACCATTGATTTTATAGTTTTTAGTCTAGCATGAAAATGAAGAAAAACAAGTTATTTTAGGGGTCATTTTAAGGGTAATTTGTGTAGTTTTACATCAACAATTGTAGGATTTATCAAAGATTGAGTCAAATATGGCTAAAGACAGGCGATATTTGCCATATATTGAGTCAGTTGTTTTTTGGAAATTGAGTCGAAGCAGGAATTATTTGCCAGATATTGAGGAAACCCTTAAATTAAAAAATATTCATCCCAATACGGATACTAATAATATATAACACAATGGTAGATTTCTTTTTCACACTACTCAGTTATAGTAATAACTAAAAACATCATTACCTAAAACTCAAGATATACCGATTGCGGATTGTGAAAAATTCTTGTCTAACTTACCCCACTCTTATAATCTCTATAAAATTCAGTGTTGACGATTAATTCCAGCGATGGTCTTCAGATCCATGCTGCCTAACCAGACTAAATGTAGATACCATCCAAAATCCGATTAAGTTCGTCTTTTACCTGGCTTGCACCTATTTCGGTACTCAAGAGATTGAGTGGAATTTCACCCTCAAGCACAGCGTTCGGGCGCTTCAACCAGACGCGCGCCTTGTTCTCGTCACCAAATACCTCAAAAGCGAGAGCAGTGATCCACGCCACCCGATAAAGGCGATCTGATTCGATGGTGGTTAGCGGTTGGTGGTCTCGTTTTCTTCGAGTAAGCGTGCTTTCGGTCATACCAATAATTTCAGAGAGCTGCTTTTGTGGCAGGTCGATTTCTTTTTGTATAGATTCAAAGGCTGAAAAAGGATACCCGCGCAGGACCATGCCCCTAAGATGGGTCGCACTAGTAGATTTCTTTTTGTTACCAGTTTTGTCACCGAGAATACGTAACACTCTGTCGTCTACAGTCAAATCGGATGATAATGTCATATGAAAATAATATCACAGTCAAATCAAGGTGTAATTAGTTGATTATCTACAAGAATAATATGATCGACATTTTGTGTAGATAGAATCACTTGAAAAGATGTATTAAATCAGATAAAGTATTAATCATGGATAATGAGAAATGACAAACCAATATATAAGTGGCGATTTTGATGATTTCCTTTTGGAAGAAGGAATACTGGAAGAAGTTGAGGTTGTTGCAATAAAGAAGGTATTAGCGATCAAGATCGCTAATTTGATGGCAGAACAGAAGATCAGTAAAACAGAAATGGCAAATCGCATGAACACAAACCGGGCAACCTTAGACCGTATTCTTGATCCAGAAAACTACTCGATCACATTGGCCACAATGGATAAAGCCGCTAAATCTGTCGGCGCTCGTTTAAGGTTGTCTCTGGATGCTAATAAGCCTGTTTCTACATAAGGATTCAATCCAGAGAGAAAGCGTAGCAAGTAATCGCGTTGATATATAAACGACCAGATTTTTAAAGAGGCTTTCCCAAAGGCAGGGACAGCCTCAAGAATAATACAATATTATAGTGCTATCGTAATTTTTAGATACTGAATGAAAATTGTCAGTGAGCCCCCCCTTATCAGTAATTTACAACCCTCTTGATGTAGAAATTACCAAAGATTGAGGCAATCCTTAATTTAAAATATTCCATGGCAGATTGAAGTAGGGATATCAAATACAAAAATAACAGTTTTTCTAATAATTAAAAACTAATTGCACCTGATTTCATCCCAAAAAGAGCAAACCGATAACTCATCAACACTTTTTTCAGATCCTAAATGCCCTATAACGTGACCAAATAGTTTAAATATAATCTTTGCATATCCCCCATAACGTCGTCCGTTTGTAACGGAACCCGCAATTGCTTCAGTCTCAGGGTGATAATCCATTGTCATTTTTGGATACTTATATGATTCCCTGATCCTTGTATCATAGGGTATGGGTTCACAAACGTTAGTATCAAAGAGATGCAAAAGTTCACGATAAAATTTGTTATTTTCAAATGATGAAGGTTTATTAAATATTGGAACTATGCTATAGTACCAAGAATTGCTATCGCAGTGTCTACGATTTTGGATTTCGTTAACTGTCCTAACAACACTCTCGATAGCGCCTAGTTCATCTGTCATTGGAATTAAAATCCAATTTGCAAGTCCTATAGATAACCCACCTAGGTAAGTATTCGGGTGTCCGGCATCAATAACCGCTGAATCAAATCTAAAGATCTCTTCCAACGCATTGAAAGCATGGACAGGGCTTATTTTCGGATGAAAATATCCATACATTATTCCGCCAACATTATGACCCGATAATATTTTTAGGTATTCGTTGTAGTAATTTACAATGATATAATCTCCGTAGATAGAATCCATTGGATATTTTTGAGTGGTCATATCTGGAATGTAGTAATCGATATCTCCCCAATCTGAAAAATCTAATAATGCCGTATTAATTTTTTTTCTAGCTAATCCAGATGCAACTATTAATGAAGTTGTCGTTTTCCCGCTTCCACCCTTTGGACTTACAACGGTAATAATAAAAGACATTTTTCCTCCATTGTCATTCACAATTCGTGGGAAATTAATGATTGTGAATAATCAAGTTTATTTTGTAATTAAATTCTCGCCCATTATTTTTATTCGTTGCATCTCAAGCAAATTTAGTGCAATTCGATTAATCGCAGCGATATCTATTAGTGCCATTTTCTGACCATCACTTGTGTGAAAAGCATAATCAAATGTTTCAGTGGGAACCTCTTCTTTCAAAAGTAGGTCAGTTGGACAACCAAAAAGTTCCGAAATTCTTTCGAGTTTCACTGTGGAGATACTTTGATCTCCTTTTTCAAGTGATTTTACAAAATCAAGATCTACTTCTAAATACTCAGCTAATTCTTCCTGGGATATATGTGATCTTTCCCTCAATACTTCTACATTGTTACCAATATTTCTAACTAAGGTTTCCTGTCGACTATTCACTGATTGGCCTTTCACGAAGTCATATATACAAATCTTACAACTTTTTTTGGAAATCATCATTATTTTTTTTTCTAGCCAAAGAAACCTGAATAATATTAAAAGGTAAATAGTTATTCCTTATACCTTACACAATTTTCGAAACTCATTTAAATCAACCATACACTTTTCATGCAAACCATAGCCAGCAAATTTTGAGACATAGAATCTAAGATTAAATTGTGTGGAATCTGCATACTTATCAAATTCAGGATTGCTAAGAATCTCAAACAAATTTTTGCTACGAGGGTTATGATTCGCAAGAATAAAAATCACCTCGGGTATCTCATTTGGATTTATCTTGACCTTTACATTACTGGTCCCTTTATTGAAGTTCAATAAACCTAGTTGATCAAGTTGATCAAATTGGCTTTCCATAGTCCTGTAGAGCTTCTGTGTGTTTTCTTTGGAAGAAAATAATGTATCCATGTCCTGTAAATGTTTGAGTAATCCAGCGATTCCCTTTAATGCATCATCTGCGTACTTCATTTCAATCAACGCTGGCACACAATTGCTTCCATTTTTTCGTTGAGAAGCTAACCATCGAATTGCCACAATATCAAATCTGGCATAATTTTCAGAAAACTCGATATCGGAGATGAAGTATTCGCTTTCATTCGATATCGTAGAACTGTTATTTTCGTGTACAAGTAATTGTTGAAACTCACGCTCTGCATTAGGATCTGTTGAAAAGTACTCATCCATAATATTTTTTCGATCCGAAAAAGACTCAACCCAGAGCTTGGCGTCAGCTTGATTGGAAATTCTATCTGGAGAGTTAGGAATTGGTAAACCATTTTTATTGTACTCATTGTCAAAGAATGTTTGATAATAGTCTTTACCATGTTCGGTTAGTTTGAGAATATTCCCACCGCGATAATAGATATTGACATAGTTTTCTCTAATAGCAAGCATCAACGTGTGGTCTTTTTGTACTCGGTCCAGAATTGGATGGAGCACACCATCAGTATTCTTTGGATCATTCATAAAATCATCAGATAACTTTCTCATTTATACCTCCCACCATTCATCGTCGTTATGTAATTCTACATTAGAAAATAATTCACTATATTTTTCGGGGAAAAAAGTGTGTATCGGGACTACTTTCCGCGGATTCATCGCATTAACCAATCTTTTTAGATCTCCAGGACTGGCATGCCCCGAAGTATGGATGCTAACTTTGGGGATACTATGCTTTGCCAACCAGTCCTTAGTTTTTTCATATACACCTTGGTCCCAATACCCTTCCCATTGAGAATAAACATATACAGATTCACTCAATTTTTTCAACTTAGAGAGATCTACTTGAAAGAGCGGACGAAAAAGTAAGGTGAACTTCTCAGGCACTTCGGCTATTTTATCGAGGAAGATGCGGTTTTGCGAGTGATGTTTGAGAAAGTCAAACCACGCATTGTTCTTGATCTGGACTCGTTGTATCTGTGGAATAAACAAAGCGATATTAGACCAGCTTGATTGTGGAATGTTTTCATTTCCTGTGGCTTCAAGAACGGCTGCTGTGTAAAGATCAATTACCAGCTTTCTTCCGCTTCGTTTACTTGCTCTAAGTATTGATACAACACGATCTATATTCTGTGCGGATGTGTGAACTAATGCTAATCCTTTTGTATCAATGAAAATTGTTGTCAGTTGTTCTTCAATATCTGACTCTGTTGGAAACTGATCCTCATAGTTCAATCTGCCTAATGAAGACCCTTCAAGAAGAAGGTTGTCTATGTCTTTTGGAGGGTTCTGAACTAATTGCTCAAAAAGTTTTGCTTTACGACCGTGAGCGCGAAGATCGCCACTATAAAAGATGCGTTTCCCCTCACTCTCTATCAAGAGAGACCTGTTTTCTCCTGTTTACAACCAACTTTTTCTTGAAGTTGTTTCGCGTACTTTTCAAGATTGGATCTTGACTGCATGATTTTAGGCCAATCCAAAATAGGTCTGACGATTCTGTATCGTCGCCATGCTTCTTCCTGCACACTCTCAGGAAGAGATGAAAAATCTTGGATTGTGTAATCAACAGGATATACATTGTCATCATTAAATTGAATATTTGGACCTTTAACCTCAAAAAACAATTCATTTGAGAAAAAAGCTTTTTCAAGTTCACTCAGACCAATGACCTGCTTACTTCCAAAGGTTTGGCTTTCAACGGAGTATTTTTTGTCAAGAAGAACATCTCGTACAATGAACCATTCTCCTCGTAAACAAAACCCTACACCTTGAGTAAATGAGATCCGCGCCATTTATTCCTCCTGAAATGTTTTTGAGATTGGACTATTGCTAGATATCAATTCATCCATGTTTGTTTCCAGATAATGGTGGTAGAGTAATGCCAAGAGATATTTTCCGCATTCAACATGCGTCATTTTTCCCAAAATGAGGTTCAACTCAATAAATGAAATTGGAAAACTTTTACAAAGAAATACTTCGTTAATGCTCTGCATGACAAAGAACGGGATTTGAATTTGACTGTAACGAAACAATAATTTTATGTTTTCTAGTTTTGTTCCTAATCGAATTTCTCTTTCAGTAAATAATCTGAACACATAGTTGTTCTCATCTGCCCAGCGTTTTCCAATTTCAATTTGCTGAATTGTGTGTGAATCACATAATTGATAACTAGGTTTAATCTCATTTATTGTCGCGAGCATTGTATCGACCACAAAAAAATCTGGTGTATATGTATGGATTAATCCATCGCTAAGCCGCATAGAAACTGTCATAGGTTGCTCTTCAAAATATGTTATTGATTCGGAAAATTCGAGAAGGTATATAAAATCTCGCTCCAGGGTAGATTCGAATCGAATAGGTCTGCCCATCTTGGTACTTGGAAAACTTCCAACAATGCTTGATCCTGATTTTTTGATAATTCTTACTGGCATGATTTCCTCCTGTTAAAGTCTCTCTTACACGCAATAGAACAATATTTTTGAACTGGATTAGTCGGAATAAAAAATAAACGACATTTTGGATTGGCACACTTTTTTGACTCTACATTAACAACTGAGTTCTTTTCAATAAAACCTTTCGGAGCCACAACAACGATTTGCTCAAATTCGATATTCTCTTTTTTACATTCCCGGGAATATAGTCGAAAAACAGTTCGAACAAATTTTGGAGAAGGAATCATTTTGTTGTTTAATACTTGATGGACATAATTCCAAGTCCATTTTGTTTCTTTTGATCCAGATAGATTTAATTGACCAGCAATTATTCGGCACATACTGACGACACCGTCACCTGGCTTTCTATAAAAATCAACAAGCCAAACCAATTGGTCATGAATATTAATTGTTTTGATAGACACTTCATTGTTCTTTTTCAATTCAAATTCCTTGTACTCGGTAAATCTCATAAACTTCGTTTATTACGCACACTATATCCGCCAGACCTAAATCTGAGTGTAAAAAAACATACCTTACATAAATGCAAGGTGTGTTTGACCATTGATGATTGCTGGGAGATAATTAAAAACTAGAGAAAAAATAACTGAGTACTTTTGGGGTGATTTATGGGAAAAGTCATTGGTATCGTTAGTTCAAAAGGGGGATCAGGAAAAACAGTGTCAGCCGTTAATATCGCTGCATTATTATCCAATGATAATAGTCAAGAAACAGTGATGAAGAGAAAAATCCTACTTCTTGATATGACTGAACAACGATCTGGCTTGAGCTTTCCCCAGAAAAATAGACACGAGAAATGGCTTATGAATAATCAAACTCGAACTCAGAAGGAGTTCGATACC
>ENA-OSEO01003567-OSEO01003567.1-sediment-metagenome-genome-assembly--contig:-NODE-3567-length-18090-cov-3.437961_pt1 | contig 18090 bp, 20 predicted proteins | sample MGYA00237883_ERZ534232 | MGnify/ENA metagenome assembly ERZ534232
GAAAACCAATGACCCGGCTCCAGCAGTATCCCAGGCTTCGCTTCCCGTGCCGCCACAGGGGCGTATTTGGATCGATTTTTTGGTCATCACCGCCGGATTCCTGCTCATGGCGCCGCTTCTGTCCGTGCATCGAGTAACCGACTTCATGATTTTCTGCATTTTCGCCCTGTCCTTCGACCTGCTGTACGGTTACATGGGGCGGCTGTCCTTCGGCCATTTGCTGTATCTTGGCACGGGGGCCTTTGTGGCCGGTCTTTTTGAGACCCTGGAGGCCCATTTTCCGGTCTATATTTTGGTCAACAGCGCCTTCGGGTACCTCGGATTCATCCTGGGCGTGAAGAAAGGAAAAGAATTCGAACCGGCCAATCTTCCCTGGGTCTCCAAAGAACCATCTCAAGGATGCAACGGCCATAAAGTTCTGGATACAAGTGTGATTATCGATGGGCGTATATCTGATATCTGTGATACAGGATTCATGGAGGGGACGTTTGTCATTCCCCAATTTATTCTCCAGGAATTGCGACACATCGCCGACTCTTCCGACCCCCTCAAGCGGGGCAGGGGGCGAAGGGGCTTGGATGTTTTGAATAAAATTCAAAAGCAGAACAATATAGAAGTCAAAATCATCGATCAGGATTACCCGAAAATCCAGGAAGTGGACGCTAAACTCATTGCTCTGGCCAAAGACATGAAGGCCAAGATCATTACCAATGATTTCAATCTGAACAAGGTCGCCGAACTGCAGGGGGTAACGGTGCTGAACATCAACGAGCTTTTCAACGCCCTCAAGCCCGTCGTCCTCCCCGGGGAGGTGATGAATGTGAAGATTTTGAAGGAAGGGAAAGAGCCCGGCCAGGGGGTCGCGTATTTGGACGATGGAACCATGGTTGTGGTGGATAATGCCCGACGTTATATGGGGAAATCGGTGGATGTTTCCGTGACGAGCGTCTTACAGACCACTGCGGGGCGAATGATTTTTACGATCCTCAAAGAGGATGCCCCCGAGAACTTTTATCAGACTTTTAGCCATTGAAGTTTCAGGAAAACCGTCTGCAATTCAAAGGGCGGAAGAAAAATCCGTTTGGCGATGGATCCAATCCTTGATCATGAAGGATTGGATCCATCGCTTAGGCTTAGGACCGAAGAAGGGAAGCCTCTGGGACATCTGGATAGGTGATGGGCATTGTAGCCTTGATCCCGGCAGCGGGCCGCGGTGACGATGGCTTTAAGTTGCTCCAGGGCCAGGTGGAGGTCGGCGTTGACTATCAGGTAGTCGTACCAGGAGATTTCTTTGATTTCATCCCGGCCCTGCTCCAGGCGCCGGGCCAGTTCCTGGGGGTCCATGTCCCCCCGGCCTTTGAGGCGGCGCTCCAGTTCCTGGAAATTGGGGGGGACAATGAAAATCAGGGTTCCCTGGGGGAAGCTTTCTTTCAGGGCCCGGGCCCCCCGGGTGTCCAGATCGAAGACCAGGTCCTGGCCGGAGTCCAGGGCCTGGTTGATCCAATCTTTAGAGGTGCCGTAGCCGTAGCCGAACTGCTCCACCCATTCCGCCAGCCTGCCTTCGTCCCGCAGGCGGGCGAATTCCTCGGGGCTGACGAAGAAATAATCCCGCCCCGAAACCTCCCCGGGCCGGGGCGGCCGGGTGGTGTAGGAGATGGAGAACTTGAGGCGCGGGTCCGCGGCCATCAGGTTTTTCAGCAGCGTGGTCTTGCCCGTGCCCGAGGGCGCGGTGACCACGAAGATCTCCCCGGGCACTTACTCTCCCTTGTCGGCGCTCTCGCCCCGGGCTGCCCCCTGATTGCCGTTCAACCGCAGGGACAGGGTCTCGGCATGGACCGCAGAGAGGATGATATGATTGCTGTCGGTGATGATAATAGAGCGGGTCTTGCGGCCGTGGGTGGCGTCGATGAGGCGCTGGGCGCCCCGGGCCTCTTCTCTCAAGCGCTTCATGGGCGCCGACGCGGGCATGACCACCGCCACCACCCGATTGGCAATGACGGTATTGCCAAAACCAATGTTCACCATCCTGCCATCCATAATTTCCCCCCTTAGACGTTTTACTCGATATTCTGCACCTGTTCCCGGAGGCGCTCCAGAGTGCCTTTGATCTCCAACACCCCCTGGGAGATCAGCAGGTCCTGGGCCTTGGAACCGATGGTGTTCGCTTCCCGTAGCATCTCTTGCAGAAGAAATTCCATTTTGCGGCCCACGGGTCCGTCGCTGTCCAGGGCCTGCTGGAATTGGGCGACGTGGCTCTCCAGGCGGGCCAGTTCCTCGGAGAGGTCCCGGCGCTCGGCCATCAGGGCCACCTCCTGGGCCAGGCGGCTTTCATCCACGGGCCCGGCCTCCTGGAGGACCTCCGCCAGCCGGGCGCTGACTTTCTCCCGCCACAATTCCGGCAGTAACGCGGCCTGGGGGGCAATTTTGGCGGACTCCCGGCGCACCGCGTCCAGATGGCCGGCCAGGTCCGCGGCCAGGGCCTCGCCCTCGGTGAGGCGCATGCCTTCCAGGACGTCCAGGGCCTGGGAAATGGCCCGGGAGATGGGCTCCCAGGCGTCCTCCATCTCCAGATTTTCCGCCTCTTTGGTCACCAGCAGGTCGGCAAAACGCAGGAAATGGTCCAGGCGCAAGGGCTCATGGATTTCCCCGGCCACTTGCAAGTCCGTCAGCACCTCCCGGACCTCCCGGGCCAGACTGTGGTCCAGGCGCAGGGTCAGGGATTTTTCCCCCAGGGACTCCCAGGTGAGCTGCATTTCCACCCGTCCCCGGTTAATGCGGCTCTTAATGAGCTTACGGACCTGGTCCTCCAGGCCCCAGAGGCGCTTGGGCAGGTTCAGGGATAGTTCCAAAAAACGGTGGTTGAGACTGCGGAGTTCCACCACCCATTTCTGGCCCAGGGACTCCACTTCTCCCCGGCCGTAGGCCGTCATGCTTTTTATCATGAACCGGTAAGTTCCTTAAGTTGCCAGAGATACTTGCGCCGCACCCGTTCCAACAGTTCCGGCACTACCCCCTGGGCATAATCAGGATAGCTCCAGGGCAGGGGCTGGAACTTCCCTTGAGAAAAAATCAGGGTCAGGTCCCCGTAGATGCTGTGATCCAGGTAGAGGCGGTGTGTATAATTCTTGCCGGTGGCCAGGACCAGCCTTTCTTTGGCCACATAACCCGGGTCCAGGTTGACCAGGCGCCGGTCCCCCAGGGCGAACCGGGCCTCCACCTGATTAGTGAAGACCTTCCAAGCCGCCAGGCGGCCCGGGTCGGCCAGGTGCAGGAAAGCAGCCAGAACCCGTCCCAGGGGCGCACCCATCTCCCGATAGTAGTAATCCGTGAGGTTGAACGGCCACCAGGGTCCCACCAGGTCCGGCGGGCCGAAACAGGCGCTGAGTCGCTGAATCACCGGCGGCGCCAGGTCCTTCCGTGTTAAGATCAGGCTGACCACGGGTTTTACCGGCAGCGGCGGTTGAGGAGTACTCATCTTTTTGTCGGAAAGCTACATTTTAGGAAAGAGACCGGGAGAAGGCAAGGGAAATTTCATGTGAAATTTAGCTTAATTATGGGCGCTGGAGGGGATAGAAAAAAACTAGGGAATACGAGAGAAAGGTAAGCCTAATTAACTCGTTGAAACCCCACCATATCCTGTTGATTTCCCCGACGTGACCGCGGATAATAACCCTAGACATGTCTCTTCTGGTCTGCGAAACCTTCTACAGCCTGCTGGGGGAATCCACCGGGGCCGGGCTGCCGGCGTTTTTCATCCGCCTTGCGGGCTGTAATCTGCGCTGCCGTTATTGCGACACCACCTATGCCTATGAAGGCGGCCAAGAGATGAGCGCCGGGAAGTTGGTGCAAGCCGCGGGGTCTCACCCGGCCCGGCGGGTCCTGGTCACCGGCGGCGAACCCTTGCTCCAGGCCGGGACCTTGCCCCTGCTGGCTTCCTTGGCGGACGCGGGCCTCACCGTGTGGCTGGAAACCAACGGCTCTTTGCCCATCCGGGAGGTGGACGAGCGGGTGCGCCGCATCCTGGACCTGAAGTGCCCGGGCTCCGGGATGGAGAATCATAATCTTTGGGAAAACTTGGAGCAATTACGCACCGGGGACGAAGTCAAGTTTGTTATCATGGATCAAGGCGATTTCGCCTGGGCCGTGGAGGTCATCAAGCGCCATGACCTGGCGGGCCGCGTGCCGTTGCTCATCTCCCCGGTCTTCGGCGCGGTGCCTCCCCAGGAAGCCGCGGCCTGGATTCTTAAAAGCGGCCTGCCCTTAAGGCTCAACCTGCAACTCCATAAATACATCTGGGGCCCGGAAACCAGGGGGGTGTGATAGATGTCTCACGCCAAGACGCCAAGACGCTAAGACGCCAAGAACCATTATTATAAAAAACTCTTGCGCCTTGGCGCCTTGGCGCGAGATAAGCAAGCGATGTGGGTATGAATGAACGGATAGAGAAGAGAGGCGGCGGAGGTGGCCCGGGCCCTCCTAAACCCCTGGCCGTGGTGATGCTCAGCGGCGGCTTGGACAGTTGCGTGGCCGCGGCCGCGGCTCGCCGGGAGTTCGAGCTGGCCCTGTTTCACGCCAATTACGGGCAGCGCACCCTGGCCCGGGAGTTGGCCGCGTTCCGGGCCCTGGCGGCTTTTTGGGGGGCAACCCGGGTATTGGAGGCGGATCTGGGTTTTTTAGGAAGGCTGGGGGGCTCCAGTCTCACTGATGCCGGTATGCCGGTGCCCCTGGACGAGGAGGAACCCCCGGGTATTCCCCCCACCTACGTGCCTTTCCGCAACAGCATCTTTCTGGCCGCGGCTGTGGCCTGGGCCGAGGTGCTGGGGGCGCAGGCGGTCTTTATCGGCGCCAATGTCCTGGACAATCCCGGTTATCCCGATTGCCGGCCGGAGTATTTTGCCGCCTACAACCGGCTCATTGACTTGGGCACCCGCCCGGAAACCGAAATTACCATCCAGACGCCCTTGATCCACCTGGACAAGGCCGGCATCATCCGCTTAGGGATGGAACTGGGCGCGCCTTTGGAGCTTACCTGGTCCTGCTACCAAAACGAGGACGCGGCCTGCGGCCGGTGTTCTTCCTGCCTTTTGCGGCTGAAGGGTTTTGCCGCGGTGGGGGTTCCTGATCCCATCAGATACCAGGGAAAATAGTTCAAAGTTCAAGGCTCAAAGTCGATCCAGAGCGACTGCCCTTCTTTTTTGAATCCCCACAACTATTCCTTGCTTGGGAAAAAAGACACTTGCATCCCGGCTAATCGAACTTATGTTAAGGGAAACTCGGGGTTAGAAGTCCGCGGGCCTTCCCCCCGCGGCTCCCTTCCCCACCAAAACCAAGGAGGCGGAATATGTCAAACGGAACTAATGTGGCCAGAGTGACCCATATTATTGCCGAATCACCCAAGGGCTTCGATGATGCCGTGCAAGTGGGCTTCGTCCGGGCCGCCAGCACCTTGCGGGGCATCACCGGTCTGCGGATCGTGGAGCAGCGGGTATCCGTGAAAGACAACAAAATCGCCACCTACCGGGTGAAACTGGAAGTTATCTTTATCCTGGAATAAAACTCCAGGAGAAGGCAAGGAGGGGACCATCATGTCGGTTCAGGTTGCCAGAGTCACCCAGGCCATTGCCGAGTCACCCGTCAGTTTCGAAGACGCCTTGCAGGTGGGGTTTAAAAGGGCCACCGAAACCTTGCGGGGCATCACCGGGTTGCGGATCCTGGAAGAACGAGTGGCCGTTAAAGATAACAAAATCGCCACCTACCGCGTCCGCTTCGAGGTGATCTTTATCCTGGACTAGTAATGCTCCATCTGGACGGCTCACACGGAGAAGGGGGCGGGCAGATTTTGCGCACCGCCCTTTCTCTGGCCGCCACCCTGGAACAGCCGGTGAGGATTGTGAACATCCGGGCCGGCCGCAGTAAACCGGGGCTCAGGCCCCAACACCTGACCGCGGTGCTGGCCCTGGCCCGGATCACCCAAGCCGAAGTGGCCGGCGCGGTCTTGCACAGCCAGGAATTGACCTTCCGGCCCCGGCGGCCCCAGCCGGGGCCCTATCTTTTTGATGTGGCCGAAAAAACCGGCAGCGCCGGCTCCGTCACCCTTTTAGCCCAGGCCCTGCTGCCGCCGCTTTTGGCCGCGGGCCAACCTTCCAGCCTGATTCTTAAGGGCGGGACCCACGTGGCCTGGAGTCCTCCGGCCCATTACCTCCTCCAGGTTTTTCTCCCGGCCCTGGCCCAGTTGGGGGGCAAGGTAACCATGACCCTCAACCGCTGGGGCTGGTATCCCCGGGGTGGAGGGGAAGTGGGTATGGTGATTCATCCCGCCCCCAAATTGTCAGGAGTCCAGTGGCGCACGCCCCCGGACTACCGGGAATTCCGGGCCATCTCCGCGGCCTCGAAGCTCCCCGAGCACGTGCGCCGCCGCCAGGGGGAGCGCCTTCAGGCCCGGTTGGGCCGGGACCTGCCGGTGGACTTCATTGAGGCCGGGGGACTGGATGCCGGCAGCATGGTAATGGTCTATGGCCCCCGGGCCGGGTTCAATGCCCTGGGGGTCAAGGGCAAACCCGCGGAGAAGGTGGCAGACGAAGCCGCGGACGCCTTCCTTACCTTCCGGGACCGCCGGGCTGTGGTGGACCGGCATCTGGCGGACCAGATCGTCCTTTACCTGGCCTGGGCCCGGGGTGCCTCCACCTTCGTTACTCCGGAAGTCACCCTCCACCTCCTTACCAACCTCTGGGTCATCGAACAATTTTTGGGATCCAGGTTTGAGGTCAAAGGAGAATTAGGGGAGAGAGGGGAGATCAGGTGCCGGGGGAGAGGAGGCAAGTAAGGATCAGCGGTCAGCTATCAGCTTGCAGGTTTGGGCCCAAGATTTTGATTATGACCGCACAGATATATCTGCCAGCCGTAACCTTCTTGATAAATAAATTGGGGACCGCCTGGTCTTGACCGGGAGTCCCCATTTTTGTCCAAATCTGGGTATATGGCGTAAGAGTATTAACCCACGCCGGGAGTGGTGGAATAAATTTCCTTTAACAGAGGCGGTTTGATTTCAATCACTCTGAAGAGCAGCACCGGTACCGTGGCATGGGAAACCACTTTTTCTGCGGTGCTCCCCAGGACCCAGGCCACCTCGCCTTTACCGTGGGTGGCCATGGCAATGAGGTCCATGTTGTTTTTATCGGCATAATAGATGATTTCCCGGGCCGGCACTCCATCAGCGCACACCGTCTTAACGTCTACCCCTTGATCCTGCAAGCCTTTGGCAGCCTGCCCCAGGAAGGTGGCGCACCACTTATGTTCCGCGGGTTCCGCCGCTTTTATCACCCCCGGGGTTGCTTCACCCACCATGGGGGTATAGCAGGCGTGGATCAAAGTCACTTCGGCTTTGAAGGTCTTGGCCAGTTCCACTACTTCGGGGAGGACCTTAGCTGCCAGCTCAGAACCATCCAACGGCACCAAAATCTTCTTAAACATGTTGCCCTCCTGTGTGTAATATCTTGACGCTTGGTCAGGCCCTATCTGCTACTTGCAGCCTAGACTTTAGTCTTAATGAAAAAATTAGGAATGGACAAGGGAGATGTCAAGTGCACATTATCGGAATTCTTAGTTATTCTTCTAATTCCGGTTCAGGAGGGGATGGCTCGGCGGACCGGTTTCCGCCTTTATAGAGACCTCGTTGCAAGACGCGATGATAGCTGGTGAAATCCCCCGGAGTATTATCGCTCTCCAGGTGCTGGTCCATCATCTTCAGTTTGGCGTCCAGGTCGTCCAGATAATAGACCAAAATGGCTTCCCGGGTTTTGGGGGAGACCGGGGAGCCGAACTCCAGGCTGCCGTGATGGGACAGAATGATGTGCTCCAGTTCCAGGAGCAGGGCCGGGTCGGGGAAATCGAGGGCCCGGGCCTCTTCCCGCACCATGTCCCAACCCAGGACGATATGCCCCAGGAGCGCGCCGGCCACGGTAATGTCCGGGGTCTGGGGGCTGGTCAATTCCTTGACTTTACCCAGATCGTGGAGAATAGCCCCGGCCAACACCAGGTCCGGGTTCAGGTCTGGATAAACACTTAAGGATTTATAGGCATGGCGGGCCACAAAGCAGGTGTGCTCCAGCAGGCCCCCTAAATAAGGATGATGATAGACCCGGGCCGCAGGGCAAACCATAAGTTCTTCCTGATACTTCCCCAGCAGGGTCAGCACCAGCTCCTTTAAGGGCGGGTTAAGATTGGTCTCCGCCAGGTCCCATAAATCCCGCCACAATTCCTGGCGGTCATAGGCGGTGGCCCGGTGCAGGAGTTCCGGGTCGAACTCCTGTAATTCCCGGCCCATCCCCTTAAGGGCCTCCACCGTATTGATATATTGGACGGTGAGCTGGATTTCGCCCTGGTAACTGCTGACTTGGGCCTGCACCCCCACGTAATCGCCGGGTGTGAAGGGACCGGGGCACCTGGCCAGGACGTCGCTCCAGACCCGGGCCGGCAAATCTCCGGTCTTATCCCCCAATACCAGGGCGAGATAGGGCTTGCCGGATTTATCGGCGCGAGTCTCCACCCGGCGCACCAGCAGGAACTGGTGGACGGCTTCCCCTTCCTTCAGATCGGCCAGGAAACGATGGGGCACGTCTTTTCCCTCCCATGAGCGGTTGGGGCCATGATACTCGCAGCCGGGGACAAGGGTCAAGAGTTTGAGGTTGTCTTGACAAGGGCACAAAGCATAATTATCTTTAAATTATTAAAAAAATTGCCGATACATACTTCGCCGAGAATGTGTCTGAGAAAAAAGAAGTTAACATTTTTTCTTGACATTACTCTATAGGAAGATATAATAAAAGTTTAATTTTAAAAGTGGCTAACCGCCACGGGGCTAAAATTCCATGGAAAAAGAATACTTTAAAAAGATCGTTAATATTGGCGGGGGGAGTGATCAAATCATTCCCTATGACCAGTTTAATCTCTTCGTTCCTGAAGCAGAGGGTGGAGCCCTGGGTTACCGGGAGAATTACGAGAACATCTCGGAAGAGGGCCTGGAAAACGAGTTAACCCCGGCCATGGGCGCCCTGGGGCTTGAGGAAGAAGTGGAAGAAGAACTGGACGAGGACCTGGCAGCCCAGGAAATTCCGGAACACGAGGGTCTGGTAGCCGCCTATTTCCGGGAGATGCTGCGTTATTCCATCCTGTCCCCGGAAGAAGAACGGAACCTGGGCCGCATCATCAAGGAAGGTCAAGAGACCATCTTTATGCTGGTCAGCCAGCTGGAGTCCGACCTGGAAGATATCCGCAACCTGCAAAAGAAGATTAACGACTGGTTCCAAATGCCGGAGAAGAGCGCCCAGGCCAAGGAAAAGCTCTTCAAGGATATCCATAAAAAATTACATTGGCTGGAGAAGCACTATCCCGACGCCGGGGACATCAAGGAACTGGCCCGCCATATCGAGGCCATGGAGTCCGAGGTTACCCGGGCCCGGGACCAGATGATCAAGGCCAACCTGCGGCTGGTGGTGTCCATCGCCAAGAAGTACCTGCACCGGGGCCTGAGCTTCTCCGACCTCATTCAGGAAGGTAACCTGGGACTCATGAAGGCCGTGACCCGGTACGACTATACCACCGGTTACCGCCTGAGCACCTTTGCTTCCTGGTGGATCCGGCAAACCATCACCCGGGCCATCTACGACAAGACCCGGACCATCCGCATCCCGGTGCATCTCCAGGAAATCCGGAACCGCTGCTACCGGGCCTTTTACGATCTGTTGAAAGAATTGGGCCGGGAGCCGAACTTGAAGGAGATCGCGGCCCGTTCCGGGGTGCCGGAGGAAAAGATCCTCATGGTCACCAACCTGTCCGATGAGTTGATCTCTTTAGAAACCCCGGTGGGGGACGAAGGGGACCGGTTGGGGGATTTCATCCGCAATGACAAGGCGGTTTCCCCCTACGAAGCCATCCTGGAGTCCCAGCTCACGGAAAAGACGGACACCATCCTCACCACCCTGACCCAGCGGGAAGAGAAGATCATGAAAATGCGCTTCGGCGTGGGAGAGGAAGTGGAACATACCCTGGAGGAAATCGGGCGGGCCTTCAAGGTCTCCCGGGAGCGCATCCGCCAGATTGAGAAAAAAGCGCTCAAGCGTCTCAAGCACCCCACCCGCAAAGCGGCGTTGGAGGATTTTCTGGAATAATATCCGCGCGAGCCCAGCCCTGTGGCCATGGCAACCGATTCAGGGGAGGATGAAGAATGGCTGGACTGAACCCCGAAAAACAGGCGGAAGTGAAAGAGCGGCTGCTGTCGCGCAAACAGCGGCTCTGGCAGGAAGTGAAGCAGCAGCTCAAAAGCAGCATCGGCGACGGTTATCAGGAGATGCTGGCTACCGCCCGGGACGAGGAAGATCAGGCCTCGGTCAGCCTCTTGGCGGAAACCCAACTCTCCCTGTTGGGTCCCAAGCGCCAGGAACTGGAGGCGATTGAAGAGGCCCTGCTGAGGCTGGAAAGCGGCACCTACGGCCAATGCGAAAATTGCGGCTTAAACATTGAACCCCGGCGCCTGGAAATCATGCCGGAAACCCCTTTGTGCCGCAATTGCCAGCAATTGCGGGAAAAACTGGCCAAAGCCACGGCGCGCTAAGGCAATCTGACACCGAAAGATCAAAGGCGGCAGGATTTTCCTGCCGCCTTTTTTATGGTCGCGACTCAAGGCAACTAAGTGCTGATTACCTCGTCATATCTTCATTTTTACCGGCCATTTGATAAGAGAGGGGGTGGCAAGATATACGGTGGTCCGACCTAAGCGGGAACTAAGGCAATCCTGACTTTGCACATAGGAGTTAACAGGCTGTGGAACTTGGAGAATATACTTTGCGGAATCTGGTTGACGAGTTGCGAAGATAAGTTTTAGTATGTGCTGAATGAAACTGATTCGAGTCCATAAACCTTGTAGTATCCAAGTGGTTTGCGCCATTCTTGTATCAGCATTATTTTTCGGCTACTTATGCCCATGTCATGAGTATATTAGCTCCAGCGGTGGCTCCGTCATCCTGGGTTACGATACCTGTGACGACTCCCCTTGCCTACCGGATACAGAGGGAAATAACAATCTGTTTCTGTTTGGGTTTTTTAATGTGCCTAAATCCACGGCAGCAGCACCCCGAATTTTCGCTTATTCCATCTTCCACCCTCCCAAGGCATTAAGGCCTTCCTAAAATTAGCCATTCCATAACCTTACAAACGCCAAAGTTTCTTCCCACATGTGCATAGCTGTTTGGGTGGAGAAAATCCATTATGAATGCAAACAAATCAGGCGTCAATGAACTGGAAGATATTTCCCGGGTGATCCATCTGGGACTTACCGTCTTTGGCATCTCGGCTTGGGCCACTGGGTTTTTGGCTGAGGATTACAAGCACGTAGAACACCTTGGATTTAGCATCCATAGCTGGCTTGGGATAAGTTTTGCCTTTTTCCTGCTCTTAAGGATCGGCTATGGATTCTGGGGGCCGGACGATTATCAGTTTGCCAAATGGGTCCCTTATACCATGGATAGGTTGCGGGCGGTCCTGGAGGATCTGTGGACGTTGATAAAGTTCAAACTCCCAGAACGGCCGATGCACGTAGGGCTTTCTGGGCTGGTGCAGACCTTTGGACTGGCGGCCTTTGCCTGGATGGCCGTAACCGGCAGCCTGATGTTTTTTTATCTGACGCCGGGCCACCATACCAGGGGTCTGCTCCATTTCATTAAAGAGATGCACGAGGCTGGCGTGTGGCTGATTCCCATCTATTTAGGCATACATATGGGCGCGGTCCTGCTCCATGCCCTGGCCGGAGACCATCGTTGGCGGCGAACCTTTTTTCTCAAAGAATAGGAACTTGGTTCGATGGTCAATCGTCACAAAATTCAAAACTAAAACTTCAACAACATAAGGAGGGCTAGCATGCGCAAAACGGCTGTTTTTATCCTAATCGGCATTTTGGTCTTCGTGGGAATTGCCTTCGGCCAACAAAAATTTTATGGGGTTGTCCAAACGATGCCCCAGCAAGGTTATGTGGGCCAGTGGAATATCGACGGTAAAACGGTCAATGTCACTAAAGACACCAAGATCGAAGAGAAACATGGAAAACTGGCGGTCGGCGCCTATGTGGAAGTGGAAGGCGTAACCTTCGAGGGAAAATTCATCGCCTCTGAACTTGAAACTGAAAAGAAAAAGTGAGACGACCGAAAGAAGGATTTCTATCCACAGGTTTTAGGGGAGGAGCCAGGGAAGGCCTTCCCCCAATGCTTGAACAACCTATCTTGTAGTAAAATTTGCAGCATGAGTAACAAATAAAGTTAATGGTTGAATAGATAGGTCAAGCATGTTAAGTTATCAAATAGACAAATGAATAGCATCAATAATACATATTAAAGGCGGATCGTTTGGACCTTGCCAATATACTGACCGTCATTGTCACAATTGTTGTTTTATATGAATTGATTGAGCATCTTATTTTCCCTTTAGCTTGGTCAATTATAATGCGCAATAGGAAACCTCTTAGTGGAATTGAAAGTATGGTAGGCAAAGAGATCGAAGTTAAAAACTGGCAGGACACCAAGGGAACGGTTTTTATAAAAGGAGAACTGTGGAAGGCTACCAGCGATCATCAATTATTGCCTGGTGATAAAGCTATCATTGAAAAGGTAGATGGTTTACTATTGAGAGTAACCCGCTGTAATGAGGACTGAAATAATTATTGCGTTGATATAGAAGAATGCGCAATTATGTTGAAGGAATATGGGATGTTTTGCTCACTGCTATATACGCGGGTTCAAGCGAAATAATCAATATTCTATATGGTTATCTTATCTTGATTTTAGGATGTGACGGTTTTTAATTTGTTTCCTTAATATCAGATTCCCTGGCCGGACGCCGTTCCTACCTATTCTCTCTCCTCAGGCAGCAGGAGAAGAGCAGATTTTTTCCATGGCCGCCTGGAGCTGGCAGGCCCGCCAACCGAACGCGGTGAGGCAGGCAACGCCTTCCTTGAGATATTCGACGTCATAGGGGTCCCGCAGCAGATCCACCACCAGCGCCGGCGCGGCGTCCTGGAGGGCGTCCAGGAGGTTTTTATTGGCAGGATAAAGATGGGCGTCATAGCAGAAGAAGATGGTCGCATCCGCATCTTTGGCCAGCTGCACCGCTTGTTGAATTTCGGTCTCGGTGGGCTCGGTGGAGACAATCTGCACCTCCGGATTTAGACCGAATTTCTGGAACTCCCGGAGAACGAAGTCCTTTTCCGGCAAGACTTCCGGTTCAATCATGATTAAGGCCGCGAGCCGGGAAAATTGGGGGAAGATCACCGCGATTTTCTGGTCTCCGGGTTTGAGAGGCAGTAATTTTCTTTCATCCTGGAGCACCCGGACGGCTTCCCGGCAGATGGCGGCGGCCAGGCCGGCCCCTTCTTTTGCCGATAGAGGTTCTCCCGGGGCAAACCGGTTTTCTCTTTTATTTTTCAACCTCTCAATCCGGGCGACGCTCTCCTCCAGTTCCTGCCGCGGCAATTTCTTGGCTTTATAGGCTTCCAGCAGTTTAGAAAAAACTTCTTTTTGGGCCTGCAGGTCATGGCAGACCAGGAGCAGATCATGGCCCGCCGCGGCCGCGGCCACCCCGGCCTCGCCGATGGGGCAGATGGCTTTAATTGCGCCCATTTCCAGATCATCGCTGGCAATGACCCCCTGGAAGTTGAGTTTGCCCCTAAGATAATCGTAAATAATCCTCCGGGAAAAGGTGGCGATCATCTGGGGGGCGGGATCAAGGTTGGGGTAATAAGGGTGGGAAGACATCACCAGGTCGACGCCGCTCTCAATCGCTTTTACGAAAGGCCGAAGATGCGACGCCTCCATCTCTTCCCAGGTGGAGTTAATGACCGGCAGCCCCAGATGGGCGTCCACCGGCGCGTGGCCCTTGCCGGGAAAATGCTTGGCGCAGGCGGACAGCCCGTTCTTTTGCATGCCCGCAATCCGGGCCGCGCCCATCCGGGCCACCAGGCGCCAGTCCCGGCCGTAAGAACGGATGCCGATATTGGGGCTGTAGGCCTCCGTCAAGACGTCGAGCACCGGGGACAGGTTGATATCCAGACCCAGCCGCCACAGTTCCTGGGCTTCGATCTCGCCCTGCTGCCGGGCATAGTCAATTTTCCCGGTAGTCCCCAGAGCCTGATTATCCGGGAAAACGGTGATGCCCTCCCGGAACATGATGACCCGCCCGCCTTCATGATCCGCCATCACCAGGAGCTTGCGGCCCAAGGCCTCTTCCAGGCCGGCGATCAATTTTTTCAGTTGCGCGGGATTCTCAAAATTGATGCGGTAGAGGATCAGCCCCCCCGCATGCAGTTCCTGAAAATGCCGGACAATCTCCGGGGTAACCCGGGTTCCGGGTATGCCGATGACCAAACGTTGGCCTATGAGTTCTTTTAGTTTCATATGCGTGTCATTTTACCTGGCGACCTGATAATTGCGCTTCTGCAAATAAGGTCAGAGCGGCAACAAATTTCCTTTTTTTTGAAAATACCAAAAAGTCCCCTCCCCCCTCGCAGGGGGAGGGTTAGGGTGGGGTGGCGTCTTTGAAGGGGTCATGGTCCAAGTTGAGATGCCCCCAAAAGTGAGACACTTTTTATGAGAGGGTTGGTTTAAAGCAACCATGGCTCAAGTTTCCCAGCAGCCCCTCTGGGGGTGGAGGGAGCGTAGCGACCGGAACCCCCAGAGGGGCGGTCGACTCCCAGACCTCCAACGGGGTCCGATATCCCAGGCTCTGATGGGGACGCTCCCCATTATACCAGCACAGCCAACTTTCGACCTTGCTCCGGGCCTCGCCCAGGACGTGAAACAGTTCGGCATCCAGCAGTTCTTCCCGCAGCGAGCCGTTGAAGCTCTCCAGATGCAATCGCAAGAAGATCGCCGCCCTGGCAGGGCTGGCCCCCTTTAACCGCGACAGCGGTCAGATGCGGGGGAAGCGCACCATTTGGGGTGGCCGAGCTCGCGTGCGACCTCCTTTGTATATGGCTACGTTGGCCGCCTGCCGCGTCAATCCGGCCATCCGTGCCTTCTATCTCCGGTTGGTAGCGGCGGGGAAGAGCAAGAAACTGGCCCTCACCGCCTGTATGCGTAAACTATTAACCATCCTGAACGCCATTCTTAAACAACAGCAGCCCTGGTGCTTCCATGCACCAGTTAACCCTTGACATCTAACACAGTCGCTCCCCCCCTCGCAGGGGGAGGGGGAAAAGCAGTCAAGATTTTAGGTGGATCATGATTAGATATTCATCTGTTAGCAACTTGAATTGCTTTAATGTCCGGTTTACTCCATCCCTCAATTTGTGGGTAATGATAAGGCCGGGGGAGAGGGAATAAGAGGAAAGAACTTTTGGCAAATGTTATAGAACACCGTCAGCCATGGCCATGGGGACCGTCCTCTTCTCCTCACCCTGCCTGCTCCCCAGAGGCCGCCGGTTCCTGGGGAGCTTGACTGGCTGCCGTTGTCGGGGCGGCCGGTTTGCCTGAGGGCAGGCAAACTTCTCTGGCCCGATCCCGCAATTTTTTCAGGATGGCGGTGTCGATCTCAGGCCCATTGTCTCCTTTATTCAGCGCAGCCAATGCAGGGTCGCTGAGTTGGGCAAAGTCCTCGATTTCCCGTACTCCGATTTTTTTCAACCTTCCCCAAACCAGGTTGCCGATTTCCTTCTTCAGGAGGATTTTGGGACATTTCCTTTTTAATCCCACCAACAAATATTCATCAAACCCGATCTTCCTGGCTTTTTCCCGTAATTGATCCTCGCTGTACTGTTCCAACTGAACCAGATAAGCCAGGTCGCCTTTCCGCAATTTCAGGTCTTCTTCCAGGGTAAGCTTGAACTCCCTGGCAATCTCCGAAGCCTCATACCTGGATGCCTCCCGCCACCGGCCCAGCCTCTCCTGGCCATTTTCGATAATTTTTTGGAGGGCCGTGATGACCAGCAGGCCGCTGAAAAAGGCGAGAGTGCCTCTTCCCGCGGTGGAGTCGAGGTTCACCAGACCGAGGTCCCGGCCAAAAAGCACCACCATGATGATGGCGACATAGGGCGCCAAAAGGACGCGCATCCCGAATTCTTTGCCCTTGGGAACTTTTTCCTCCCCTTTTTGGAACATATGAAACATATAGAGCAGCGCCCCTAAGAAACCCAAAATGGGCACATAAAAATCAAATTCCAATTGACTGCTGAAAAAATGTAATTTTCTGACACCGAACAGGGCCAGGAGCAATAAAGTAATGGTCCAGACAGCAGCATTCAACAGGGCCATGCCGAACTGATTCTCTTTTTTCACCGTCCCTGCTATCTTTGCCTCAGGGTCTTTTTCGGGCCCCTGCCAATCCTTGATCCACGCCCATACCAGGCCGAAAATTCCCGGAATCAGCAGGAAAAAAGGAATGTAGCAATCTTTCAGAGATCTGGCCAAGTTGATGTCTTTTATTACAAATACCCCGCTTGCATCCGTGATGGCCTTATAGGCGGTATCATAAAGCTGGAATTGCACCGTGGTGTTTGCCAGGGGCTGGCCCTGGGGGTCGGTGAGTTTCCCGGTAAGGTCGATCAGCAAGCGTGGGGAAATATCAATATCAGCAATATCAAACTTCCCACCCTCACCGCTGGTGGCTTCATAACTTTTGTCATGATAGGTAACGGTTATTTTGGCTTTGGCGGCCGGTTTGCCCTGGGCGTCGGTGAGGACGCCGGGGAGACTTACGGTTTCGGGCGCTGCCGCAATGGCCGGCGGGGGCTGGGCCGGGGTAGAGTGCCCCTCTCCCCACGCCAGCATTATCAAGAACAACAGACCAAGTAAGGCGCCGATGGTTTTCATCTCCTCACTCCTTTATTCTGAGGTTATGCGGCGGTCTTGGCCACTTTGGTTGAAAAAGGCCTTTGGAACCTCCCATCCTGGTAAATAGATTTCGCCAAAAGTCCTATTTTTTTAAAAAAATTTATCCTGCTGAATTCACGATAGCATAAATTACCCGAAAATTATAGCTTTTTTCAGGTCCTTAACTTAATAACCTTTATTTCCGGCATCTTAGCCAGGTGCCGGCCCTTGCACCCCTGATCGGCAATGACCGGAAGTCGTAAGTCAGGGAAGGCGGCCCCCATAAACTTATCATTACCCCCACATCTTTTGAGCAGTGGCCCGGCCTTTCCGGGCTGGGACTGGCAAAAAAATATGGTATGATACCCCCGGCTCCGTCATACGGAGGCAAGGGCAGCATCATGATCGTCCATTAACCTTTAACTCAAGCGAAATATCAAATATTTTGCAGGCTCACTACCGCAAACCATGAGCCCAGCCTATCTCCGGATTCGTAATGAATATCTTGCCCAAGCCTGGGCCAGGTCTCCGGAGGAATTAGCCGGATGTTTGCCCGGGGAGATTAAAGGTGATTGCCTGTCTTTCCCGGCTTTCGGGGCGGAATGCCTCCTGGGCCGGGAAGAAATAATGCTTGGCGGTGAAGCCGCAACCGGTCCGGTGGGCTTGCTGATTGCTCTTTATGCCAGTATTGTCCCTAACTTAGCGGTGCAGCTTCAGCCGCCCAAGTCTTTTAAAGAGCTGCCCCACAGCATGCCCTATCACCATGCCTTTGCCGCCAATGCCGAGCACATTCTCGTCCCCCAGGTGCACCGGATTAATCTCCTTCGGGAAAGAATCGCCTCCGGCTTTTCCGGCTATGAAAATACCGACGCGCTCAGTGGCGATTTTTCCTTTACCCTCTTTCCCCTGCCCCGGGTGCCCCTTTACTATATTTTTCATTTGCCCGATGATGAGTTTCCCGCGGCGGTGACCTGTCTCTTTGCCAATAATGCCAGCCGGTTCATGCCCATTGACGGCCTGGCGGATATGGCCGAATACACGGCGAAAAAGATAATCTCCATAATTTCTTGAAAGATAGCCCACTGCTAACCCCAGATAAACAAGAGGCGGCCTGAGAGGCCGCCTTTTTTACATTAAATCCTTTTATACCGTTTTCGGTTTTCGGTAGAAAGATATCAAATTATCAATAAATTATAAGTTAATTTTGTTGCAGCAGAAACCGACCTTGGTAGTAATCCTAGGG
>ENA-OSEO01003568-OSEO01003568.1-sediment-metagenome-genome-assembly--contig:-NODE-3568-length-18069-cov-5.317808_pt1 | contig 18069 bp, 17 predicted proteins | sample MGYA00237883_ERZ534232 | MGnify/ENA metagenome assembly ERZ534232
TCTCGTTTACGTGCCATAATTTGGCACCATAACATATTTCAACAATATATGACACAATTAATCGCATGGGACACTAGCACGCCTGCCTGGCCGCCTGTCCCACCGGGGCCTTGTATGCGCCCAAGAAGATGAACCCCAAAAAATGCATCGCCTATAATTCTTATTACACTGCCGGGATGACCCCGCTGGAGTTGCGCCAGCCCATGGGGACCCGGGTCTACGGCTGCGACCGCTGCCAGGAAGTCTGTCCCCGGAATCAGCCTTGGATGAACCAGGATTTGCCGGACAACCCCGGTCTCGAAGCCCGGGCCGATGATTTCGCCCTGGACGTCCTTTTGACCATGTCCCAGGAGCATTACGTGGACAAGGTCTGGCCCATGACTTTTTACATCTCCCGAAAAAATATCGCCAAATGGCGCATGAACGCGGCCCGGGCCTTGGGCAACTTAGGCGACCGGGCTTATACTCAGGTGCTGGCCGAAACGCTGGCCGCCAACCAGCTTTGGTCGGCCGGGGTCAAGCCGATCGTTATCGGCTGCGGACAATTGGAGAAGGCCCACGGTCCGGAGGAATCCGTGGCTTTTGCCCAGGTCCGGCAAGCGGCGGAACTATATTACCGCCTGGCCTTGAACCTGGTCCGGTCCAGGCCGGATTAGTCCCGTCATTCCAAGTTGCCTTCAAAGAAAGTTTGTCCGCCTGTCATGGCGAGGTCCGCGCCTGTCGGATCGAAGCCATCTCTATTAAAGTCAAGGGATGGCTTGGTCGCCCCGCCATAGGCCGGGCTTCCCGCCATAACCTCGTTTGTTGGTATTTTCCAGGTGATTGGGTCTTAACCGGCCCGACCAATGTAACTCCAACACCCCCCGGATTCCCAGGCCGGACTTTGGACTTGAAAAATCCCCTATTGTTGGGCAATATGCTGGCATTAGGGCTAAAAGGTTTGGTGTCCTTTGGAAAATTTATTCTGAGGGAAAAATAGTCGTGGATTCCTGGAAAGTAATAACTTCAAAAGAAAAAGAGGCGTTTAATAGAATTGCCGACCATCTACCAAAAGAAGATAATGATATCTTGATAATACTAAAAGGCCACTTATTAGTAGAAGAAAGTCTAACTGAAATTATCAATATATATTTTAACTATCCAGATTTTTTAGAAAATGCTAGGCTATCTTTTTATCAGAAAATATATATAGTTAAATCAATTTTTGGTGAAAAAATTGGAAATCGTATTAACTTGTTTTTGCATATTGAAGAATTAAATAAGCTTAGAAACAAAATGGTACATAAATTGGATTCAAAACAATTAAGAAATGAGACTATTAATTTCATCCAGAATTTACGAAGCTATATCCAAGATGATGTGGAAAAATTTTCGTTAATAACAGATGAAACATATTTCAGCCACCTGAGATCGGCCATTATAATGATTTTAATTTCATTACGCGGATTAATATCTGGATACTTATTCGGCCGCCATGAGGCTAGATCTGAAAAATAATCTTGCAGCAGAACATTTTCTCAATAATGAATGTGCGCAGAATGGGGTCATGCGCAGAATAGGGTCAGGTCTTGTACTCTAACATTTGACCTGATATTTATGAATTTCTGGTCAGGCCATAGAGAATTGAATACGCTGGCGGCCTGAACCACGTGACCAGCCGTGGGAATCGGCCAGAGAGTATCTACGCCGGCGACCAGGATCGGCGAGTGTTCTTGGAAGTATTGGCCGAGGTGGTAAATCGGTTCAGGTGGCTCGTCCATGAATTCACGTGGTCACAACAAAGAAAGTGCGGATTATTATGGCCAAGGAACTAATCAAAATTGATGCGGATTCTTTGATCGGCCCTCGTTCTTATTTCACCGACCTCGCAACCTTTGATCCGAATCCTGACATGCGCAAAATCATCAGCAACCTTAAGCTTCAGTTGCTCACGAAACAAGTCGTCATCTTTGCCGCGTCGGCATTGTTTCACGACGTGGGGTTTGAGTTATTTTCCAATGAAAAAGGATTACCTGAATCCCTTGAGAAAGGGATAATAGTTCCAGCTATAAGAGATGATTTTCAGGACATCGAAAGCTTTTACAAAGGCCGCCATGAAGGCGGCTACAGTGATAGATCCAAAGAATTTTTTCTCCAACACATCTCGCAGTACCTGCCATGGAATCTGAATGAGAATTCCGGCTGGTTCAAGAAAAAGCTGTACGAGGCATTAAGCGATGAAAAATCATTGTTGCGAAAAAGGGTCAACCTAAACACCTCTGATTCTGAACACCTGGAATCTTCCATCGATACCCAAATCCAACAATCTCCGGAGGGAAACAGATTCCTGCGGATTGAGCATGTTGTGGACTGCACGGGACAGTTAAAAGAGCAGGATGCTCTTGCTATAGTCAATTATGCAAAGCTTGTTTACCGATTGTCTGGCTCAAGAGTCGTTAATTCAGACCCGCACCTGCCTGAAACCCAACTGTTATCAATCGAGGGAGCGGAAAAGTATCTTAATTTAGCGGATGAAAGAATATTTTGGGATATTTATATCGAGACAGTATTTTCATTCCTGAATAAAGCGGTACAACTTGAGCCAGGAAGGCTTGACAATCTTTCTTTCGCAGACATACTCGAAATACGGAACAAGTTAATAAAAAAAGACTTCATAGCTGAGTATGAGCGGATCGTTCGGAAGGCAAAACAGGGAGTTGATTTTTCAGATCCAGAGGGCATCATATCCAAGCAGGAAGAGATTAACAGCATAGTCCGAAAGCTTAAGAGCCTATTCGAGCAACGGATACGATTTGAGCTTAATATAAAATACTATAAATCAAGAGAAAATGCTTTGTGGCAGATGACAAATGCCCTGGGCCAATTTACACCTGTTGGCCCTATCCTTGGCCTTATTTCGATCTTGCAGTCAATACCGGAGATAACCACGCTGTTTTCACGTCGGACAGCGAAGGCTATCAAGGACAGGTATGAATATGTGCGACTTCTGATAAACTCGATGCGGAATTTGTCGGAGAACCAGAAACGGTCTCTTTTGGACGGTTACATAGAATTAGCTCAGTATGGCCTCCCAAAAAATTCTTAAGACTGGGGCGGATTTGAAGAAATATACTATTTTGCTTTCCTTTCATCCCGCTTGACCAGCCGGGTGCCCCACAGCTCTGCTGTGGGATAGTTGGTTGAGCACTTGAAAGAAACACGGGGTCAGGTCTTGCATTCTAACATATGAATTGACATTACGAATTTATGGCCAGGCCATTGAGAATTGAATACGCCGGCGGACTGGACCACGTGAGCAGCCGTGGGAATCGGCCAGAGTGAAAGAAATAGCGGATTTACTTGGAGTCCATTATGCTCCGGTCAGCCGGGCCTTGAAGGAATTCGGGTAAGACTGTAGGATTGCAAGACCTGACCCCAGTCTTTTGATTGGTTATTAAATATTGACATTCGCCGATGAAAATTCGTAACATCAAAATTATCAAGATGATACATCAAAAATTATTTAGCACTGGATGCTGATCTGATTTTAAGGAGGGAGAGATGAAAGACGAATTCATGGCCAGGATTTTTTCAAACCCTCAACTGAGAGGGGGGGAACCTTGCATAAAGGGCACACGTATTCCGGTAAGCGTGATTGTCGCCAGTGTAGCTCAGGGCCTGACAAGACAGGAAATTATAAGTGAGTATCCACAGCTCAAAGACGAGGATATCACCGCGGCGCTTCTGTACGCCTCTGAGTCGGTCCACCAGGAATCTATCTACGTATTAGGCGGCTGACATTGAAAATAAAAGTTGACGAGGATTTGCCTAAAAGAGTGGCCGAAGCGGTCCGGGGAGTGGCGCCGGACACGCTGACGGTGATTGATGAAGGCTTGTCAGGAATCCTGGCCTGCACTTTGGGAAACTGTTCAAAAGGAGCAGAGACTTCTTATTACCGGCGACAAAGCCTTTGCCAACATTAAAAAATACCCACCTGGAAGCCATGCCGGGGTTTTGCTGTTAAGACCGGATGAAGACGGAATCCCTCAACTGATGGATCTGATCCAGGAAGTTTTGAAACTTGGAATACTGGAAAACCTTGGGGGATGCATTGCTGTGGTAACGCCTGGACGTTTAAGAGTCAGGAGGCCCGGGTAATCCTGTTCATATACGCCTTGAATCGTTTTTCCGTTTATGACCACGCACTCTTCGCCGCATGTCTCGTTGATCAGCATCATGAATGAGGCGGAATCCCGAATCGAAAGAACTCTGACCTTATAATGTAAAAATCAAGAGCCTTCCGGACAGTTTGCCCTCTCCAGAGAGGGTGTTTAGGCGGGGTTTAACTCTTCTTTTCCGGCTTGGCCGGGTTCAAAGGTTTCCAGAGGGCGACGGCCCATGTGGATATAATGCTGATGGGGCCGGGAGGGACCCGGCCCCCAAAGGGAAACCTATTTCTTCATCTTCATCCGTTCTTCAATGGCGCTTATGACCGCCACGACCCGCCGGTTTCTCTGGCGGCCTTCGTCGGTCTGGTTGTCGGCGATAGGCCGGCTCTCGCCGTAACCCACGGCGGACAGCCTTTCAGGAGCCAGGCCGAAGTTGTCGATCAGGTACTGCCGGACCGCTTCGGCCCTCCGCTGGGACAGCTTCTGGTTGTACTTGTCCGAGCCCTTGCTGTCGGTGTGGCCTTCCAAAACGGCCTGGGTGTTGATATATTCCTTCATGAAATCGGCCACTTTTTTGATTTCATTGTGGTACTGGGGCTTGACCACGGCCTTGTCAAAGTCAAACTCGACCCGCAGCTCAATGGAGACCTTTTCCTTCAGGATAATGGGACAGCCGTGCTCATCGACCTTGGCTCCGGCCGGCGTGCCCGGGCATTTGTCCTGATCGTCGCAGACCCCGTCCCCATCGCTGTCCGGGCAAGGCGTCGGCGGGGCCGGCATGGCCTTGGGGGCCGGCGGGGGCGGCGGCGGCGGGGTCACCACTTTCTTTTCTCCGCCGAAACTAAAGGTCAGGCCCACGGTGAAGGCCAGGTTGTTTTCGGGGTCGCTGAATTCGACCAGGTGCCGAAGGTCGGCCCGCAAGGCTATGGCGTCGGTTAAGGAATACTTGAGGCCCGCGCCGTAATTGAAAACCATGTCGGTGGTGTCCCCACCCACGTCCGGGTCCAGGTTCAGACTGCCGAGGCCGGCGGCCACATAGGGCGTCAGCTTGCTCTCGGGCCGGAAGTGGTACAATCCGTCGAGACGGTACAAGGTCCCGACTACGTCGCCCGCCCCGGCTTGGGAACTGGTGTTGATGTAATTAAATAGAAACTCGGCGGCCCAGTTCTTGGTGAAATTGTAGCCAAGACCCAAGCCGTAGGTGAGGCCGCTGTCGAGGTCCTGGTCTCCCTCGAAAGCGTAGACGCCGAACATGGGGCTCACGGTGAATGAACCGCCTTTGACTTCGGCCGCCCCGATTCCTGCCTGAGCCAAAACAAAAAGAAACAGCACTAACCCAATTAAAATTTTGCCGGCATTAACCATTTTTTCTCCTTTCCCATACCCTCGCGTTGCTGCTTGGAAACGCAACCGCCAATAATTCAACTCCAAGGCTTGTGGTTCGGCTTCGCCCGGAGTTGTAGATGAATTAAATCACCAATCAGAACTGCAAGTCAATCCCAATTATGTTGAGCAACTGTCTTATTGATCAAGAGGGGCGACCGGCTGGTCCCTTTTTTAACTTATTCCCTTACCCACCGCCGTTAAAAAAGTTTGACATCCGGACCTCGAGCGGATAAATTCGTTTTCTTGATCTCCATGGCTTTGGGAGCGCGGAGGTTCCGGAAGAATTTAATCTTCATTTCAGACCGTTAAACACTTTATTGGTCTCTTGCGGGCCATGACCTGAAAATCGACACCTATACTGTTTAAGGAGGAGCGCATGAAGGATGTGGTTATCGCCGGGGCGGCCCGGACGGCTGTGGGTCGTTTCGGCGGGACGCTGAAGGATATCCCGGCGGTGGAACTGGGCATTACGGCGATGAAGGGAGCCCTGGAAAGGGCCAAAGTGCAACCGGATGAGGTGGACGAAGTCATCCTGGGCAACGTGCTTCAGGCGGCCCAAGGCCAGAACCCGGCCCGTCAGGTGGCCCTGAAGGGCGGCTGTCCGGTGACCACCGTGGCCACCACCATCACCGCCGGCGCCTTGCAGCAGGGGGTGAACCCCTTCACCCATCCCTATGACCTCTATAAGGGGATTCCCTTCTCCTTTACTTTGCTCTTGATCCTGGGCACTCATGAAATGGGCCACTACCTCATGTCCCGGCGGCATCATCTGAATGTCACCCTGCCGTACTTCATTCCGGCCCCGCCTTTTCCCTTCATCGTCGGCACTTTCGGGGCCTTTATCCGCATCCGCTCTCCCATCCAGGACAAGAGGGCCTTGCTGGACGTGGGTTGCGCCGGTCCTTTGACCGGCGTGTTAGTGTCCATTCCCGTTATCCTGGTGGGGCTGAGCCTGTCCACGCTCAAGGTGATGCCCGGAGGAGTGGGCGAGGGTCTCGTTCTGGGCGAGCCCCTCTTGTTCCAATTCCTGAGTTACCTGGTGTTCGGCCATCTCTCCCCGGACCAGCAAATTTTACTGCACCCGGTGGCCTTTGCCGGCTGGATCGGCCTGCTGGTCACCGCGCTCAACCTCATCCCGGTGGGGCAGTTGGATGGCGGCCATGTCGCCTATGCCCTCTTTCCGGCTTACCATCAGATGATTTCCTGGGGCTGTCTGCTGTTGTTGGTGGCCAACGGCTTCTTTTTCTGGCAAGGATGGCTGGTCTGGGCGGTGCTCCTTTATTTCTTGGGCCTGCGGCATCCCCCGCCGGCTTATGACTGGGTGCCCTTGGACCGGCGGCGGAAAATTTTGGGGGTAATCACCATCCTGGTTTTCCTGGTGACCTTTACTCCGGCCCCTTTTAAGCTGGATTAAAAAAAACACGGATACCCGCAACATCTATTGACACTGTTATGCTTATCCTTATTATTATCTTATTAGTATTATCTCTATTTCTCAGCAGTTATGTTTTTTTTATCATGCTCCTTATCTTAGGGGTCTGCGGATTATTAGCATACATAAATCCAGAACTTTACAAAAATAAGCTAAAATCTTACCTGACAAATATATTAGTGGTGCTATCATCGATATTTATTCTAATTGTTATTGTGGAAGTCTATTTACATTTAGTGAAACCGTCGTTTTTGGATATAAGATATAGCTTTGTGGGGGAGCTTAGTGATTATCAGGACCAGGGAAATCTGGACCAAACCAGCTTTATTAAGCCGCCTGGAACCTTCCGTATCCTGGGGTTGGGCGATTCCTTTGCGGTCTCCGACTATCGGCTAAATAAGAATTATCATAATTATTTATCCCGGGCCTTAAAAGCCGCGGGTTATGAGAACACTGAAGTAGTAGACGCCGGTGTGCCAGGAATAGGTCCTGGTTATTATTGGTATATATTAAAAAAATTCGGCGATAGATGGAAACCGGATGTGGTAGTGGTGGGTTTCTTTGTAGGTAATGACTTTGAAGAATATGAATTTATCATGCATCTAGGACCCTACATCCACGAGCCCCGGGACCCGGTGCGGCGCTGGTGGGGTTATCGGAAATTCAGCAATTTTTGGGTATATAAACTAGTTGAAGGCAAATTGATCGTCGCCCGGGAAACCCGGAGGAGAGCCGCAGAAGAAAAAACAGGCAAGGTCACTCCGGTGGGGAGCTTTTCTCACCAGGGTTACTTGGAGATAGAAAAAACCAGGATGTGGGTCTTTGAAAAAGATAAACAAGCCAGGTTGGCGGAGATGTGGCCGAAAGACGCCGCCGTCTTATTGAAAATACAGAAGTGGTGTGCCCACAGGAAGGTGCCCCTGGTAATTGCCATCTTTCCGGACCAGTTTCAGGTAGACCGGAAGTTGCGGCAGGAAATCTATCAAACTTATCATCTGCGGGCGGTTGACTTCGATCTGAGCTATCCCCATCAGCTCATCGCGGATTTTTGCCGGCAGCACCGGCTCCATTGCCTGGATCTGCTGGCGCCGTTCCAGAAGCTGGGCGCGTCCCAGACCTTGTACAAACTCCGGGACAGCCATTGGAATGAAGCCGGCAACCGGCTGGCCGCGGACTTGATCTTTACCTACTTGACCGCCCACAGACTGGCGGGACCCCGGCAAAGAGACGCAGCCATGAAGTCCGGGGGCCGGAGCTATCCCTGATATGCACTTGCCCGGCGCCGAAACCTATAGATATTGCCCCCAATGTGGCGGGGAACTGGAGGAGCGCCTCCTTAAGCCAGCCGAGCCCCCCCGGTTGGTCTGCCAGGCCTGCGGCTTTGTCTTTTATATCGACCCCAAGCTGGCGGTTATCGGTTTGGTGCCTCTTAACGGGGGCCTGGTTCTGGTGAGGCGGGCCATCGACCCGGGCTACGGCCTCTGGGTGGTCCCCGGGGGGTTCGTGGACGTGGGCGAGACCCTGGAGCAGGCGGTGGTCCGTGAGACCCTGGAAGAGACGCGGATGCAGGTGGAAGTAGTGCGGCTCCTCAATATCTATTCCTACGAGCAGAGCCGGACCGTGGTGGCGGCCTATATCACCCGGCATCTGGCCGGGGAGTTGACCGCGGGGGATGAGACTCTGGAAGCCCGGGTTTTTGGCCCGGCGGAAATTCCCTGGATGGAGATCCCGTTCAACTCCACCAAGGACGCGATCACCGACTACTTGAATCTGGTCAAAACCCGCGGGTTGCCCTAGTTTCCGGAGAAAAAGGATGGCGGAGGAAAAGCCGAAGTTTTCGGATCTGGTCAGGGAAAGACTGCTCTCCGGAGGGGAGGAGCCGTCCCCGGAGACCCCCAAGAAATACTGTGTCTATTGTGAATCGGAGACGGCCACCTGGGGTTTTTGCGACCAGTGCGGCAAGCTCTTCTGGGGCAGGATCGGCTGGGACCTGGCTTGCGGCGGGGTGTGCGCCGGGCTGGGGGCCAGAATGCTGTTCAAGGCCGGAACGCCGTTTTACGAAAAGGTCCTGGCGGTCCTGATCGGGGGCGCGGGCCTGTGGGTCCTGGTCCGGATTATCCGGCAACTGCACCTGGCCTATAAATTTTGGCATGGCCCCTGAAACCTGGAAAAGAGACCCGACCATGGATGAAAAAAGACGTGAGCTTCTCAAACTTCTAAAAGAAAAGTCCTATCGCTACAGCCCCGACAAGCTGTTCAAACTGGCTTCGGGACGGGAAAGTCCCTATTATGTGGACTGCCGGCCCGTGACCCACAATGCCCAGGGTTTGGCGTTAATCGGCGAGATAGTCTTTGACCTGGTGCAAGACCTCAATATCCAGGCCATCGGCGGCTTGACCATGGGCGCGGATCCCATCGCCCACGCGGTGGCTCTTACCAGTTACTTAAAAGGAAAACCCATCAACGCCTTTTCCGTACGCAAAGAGGCCAAGGGGCACGGCACCGGCGGCTTGGTGGTGGGGGACGTCAAGCCGGGAGAACGGGTGGTAATCGTAGAGGATGTGATTACCACCGGCGGCTCCACTTTGAAGGCCATTAACGCGGCCCGGGAATTCGGGCTGCAAGTTGTTAAGGTCCTGATCTTGGTGGACCGGGGCGAAGGGGGCCGGGAGGCGGTGGCCGCAGTGGCCCCCCAGGTGGAGGCGGTTTTCAATCTGGTGGATTTGCAAAAGGATTGAACCTCTCAGCCCTTACCTTTCCGGGCGTTGGAGAAAGGAAATAAATTTGCGGCATTTTCTAGTAAATTGGTATAGATAATAAGATTGGGGATCAATCCCAGGGGGCCAAGCCCCTGGGAGAAAGAAATCTGTAGTAGTTGCAGTATCTAACCAAGAGCTGGCGCCCGTGAACTCGGTTAATAACAAACCTCAAAGCCGCATTTTCTTTGGCAGCCTGAGGGTGCGCGCCATTGCCTTGGTGCTCCTGGCTATTTTCCCCTTGCTGGGATTGACCTTTTATTCTTACCTGGAACAACGGAAAGAGGCGATCAGAGAAGTGCAGCGGGACGCCATTATGGTGGCCCGGAACGTGGCCAAGATCCAAGAGACCCTGTTTCAGAGCGCAAGTCAGCTTTTTCAAACCCTAGCCCAATTACCCCAGGTCTTGCAGAAGAACCCGGCAGCCTGTAATCTGCTGTTTAACCGGGTGATTGAAAATCATGAGCACTTTCTGTCCTTGCTGGCGGCATATCCCTACGGCGATATTTTTGCCAGCGCTCCTCGGAGTTCGAAGGCGATAAATGTGGGGGACCAGCCCTGGTTTAAGGAGGTGATGAGGAATCGGGATATGGTCATCGGCGCGCCTTTGTCGGGGAGAATCACCGGCAGGTATAGCCTGCCCCTGGCCTTCCCCGTCCATGATCATACCGGTAAGGTTATGGCCGTCTTGGCCAGCGGGCTCGATCTGGAGTGGCTGGGACGATTCATCATGCAAGCCAATCTGCCGAAATACTCCATCTTATTAATGGTTGACCGCCGGGGTAAGGTTATGTTCGGTTATCCCGATCCTCAGAAATATATCGGCCGGCAGTTGCCAGAGATTGACCTGATCAAGACCATGATCTCCAAGGGGGAAGGCGTGGCGGATGGCGTCATGAGCGGAGTTCCCCGGCTCTTCGGGTTCGCCCGGCTATCTGAGCCTTTCCAGGATTTTCAGGTGGCGGTGGGCATCCCCCAAGCCGCGGCTTTTGCCGGCATTGCCCATAAATTAAAACGCAACCTGATCATTTTGGGTCTGGTGTCCCTGTTAGTCATGGCCGCAGCCTGGTTCGGCTCCGGTTTCATCATAGTGCGCCCCCTCCAAAAATTAGAGCGGGTCACCCAGCAACTGGCGGCGGGCGACTTGACCGTAAGGGCCGGTCCCCCTTACCGCTCCGGGGAATTGGGGCTGCTGGCCCAGAATTTCGACCGCATGGCCGACGCCATTCAGGAGCGGGACAGCAGGCTCAAACAGGCGGCGGCGGAACTGGACAAGCGAGTCCAGGAACTCAACGCCGCTTACCAGGAGTTGGAGGACTTCAGCTATACCGTGGCCCACGACCTGCGGGCCCCTTTGCGGGCCATCGGCGGTTTTTCCCGGATATTGCTGGAGGAAAGCAGCAAGAACCTGGATGCGGAAGGGATCAGGTATCTCCATATCATTCAGAAAGATATCAAGAAGATGGGGAACCTGATTGACGATCTGCTGACTCTGTCCCGGTTGGGCCGCCGGGAATTGCGGGTCAGGGACGTGGATATGGAGGACCTGGCCCGGTCCGTGTTCGCCGAACTCCGGAAAAAGGAGCCCGAAAGGGACCTGAAAGTCATTTTTAATTCCTTGCCTGTGGGACGGGGAGACTGGGACATGCTCCGCCAGGTCCTGGAAAATCTCCTGGACAACGCCCTCAAGTTCACCAGGCCCCGAGTAGACGCGGTTATTGAGATCGGCGGTGAAGTCAGTGACCGGGAAAACATTTATTGGGTTAAAGACAACGGCGTCGGGTTTGAAATGGAGTACGTACCCAAATTATTTGAGGTCTTTCAAAGGCTGCATCCCGAAGGCGAGTTCGAAGGCACCGGCATGGGGCTGGCTATAGTGCAACGTATCATTCAGCGCCACGGCGGCCGGGTCTGGGCGGCAGGAAAGGTGGGGGAAGGGGCCAAATTCTGCTTCACCCTGCCCCAAGAAGAGGCGCAGGGAGAAACCGACACTCCGGTGGGGGGCCAGACATGAGTCATAGAAGGGTAAACATCCTGCTGGTGGAAGATAACCACCAGGATGTGGAATTGATCCTCAGGGCTTTGCAGAAACAAAATCTGGGGGGCAAAGTAAAAGTAGCACGAGACGGCGCCGAAGCCCTGGCAATACTTTTCCCACCCGGACAGAATGGGACCGACCTGCGGGAAAATCTGAAGGTGATCTTACTGGACTTGAAACTTCCCAAAGTCAGCGGTCTAGAAGTATTGCGGGCCATTAAAACCGACGTTCGCACCCAGGCCATTCCCGTGGTGGTTCTGACCTCTTCCCCCCAAGAAACCGACATCGATGAGTGCTACCATTTGGGAGCCAACAGTTACATTGTCAAGCCCCTGGAATTGGACGATTTCACCCAGGCCATAGCCCAACTGGGGTCCTACTGGGTGCTGTTGAATCAGACTATACCCCAATAGTAGTAATCAGTAAGCAGTAAGCAGTGAGCAGTATGGCGGGCTGCGTTCGCTATTTCACCTAGCTCATAATTCCTTCCCACTAATATTTCTTGGACAAAAATATCCCCAATTTATTGCGTAGGAGCGAACCTGGTGTTCGCCCTGGTATGGTGGCAAATACAGTTTCCCTTTATTTGTATGGTTTATTATAGCATTTGCCAAAAGTTCTTTCCTCTTATTCCCTCTCCCCCCGGCGGGGGGAGAGGGTTAGGGTGAGGGGGGGGCGGAAAAAACTTTCGGCAACCGGTATAATTGCTTAATTATTATCAGCAGCCGCAAACCGCCGGGAATACCACCCGTACAGAAAATAGATGAACAAACCGCTGGCCAGCCACAGGCCCAGACGCCACCAGGAGCTGGCGGGCATGGAAAGCATCAATCCCAGGGAGATCAGGGACCCGAGCAGGGCCACGGTTTTGCCTGCGGGGCAGCGGAAGGGCCGGGTCAAATCCGGGCGGGTGAAGCGGAGCACCAGCACCCCGGTACAAACCAGGAAAAAGGCGAAAAGGGTACCGATATTGCACATATAAGCCAGTTTTTCAATGGGGGTCAGGGAGGCCACCAGGGCCACCGCCCCGCCGCAGAGCAGGGTCATGCGGTGCGGGGTCCGGTGGCGGGGATGGAGTCCGGCCACCCAGTTAGGCAACAGGCCGTCCCGGGCCATGGCGAAGAGCACCCGGGGTTGGGCCAGGAGCAGCATATAGAGGACGGAGGTGATGCCGATGATGGCCCCCACGGCCACCACGTCCGCGGCCCAAGGAAGCCCCACCTGGCGAAAGAGCGTGGAAAAGGGAGAATCCGGGTTCACCTGGCCGTAAGGCACCATGCCCACCAGGACCAGGGCCGCGGCCAGGTAAATGAGGCTGCAAAAGGCCAGGGAACCGATGATGCCGAAGGGCACATCCCGGTCGGGGTGGCGGGATTCCTCCGCGGTGATGGCCACCACGTCGAAGCCCAGGTAGGCGAAAAAGACCAGGGAAGCGGCCTGGATGATGGACCAGCCGCCATGGGGCATCAGGGGCAGCCAGTTGTGTGGTTTGACATAACCGGCCCCCAGGGCCAGGATGAAGGCGATGACCGAGAGCTTCACCACCACGATGAGCATGGCGATGAAGGCGTTGAGGCGGGTGCGCAAAATCAGGAGAAACGTAAATCCCAAGACGACGAGGGCCGCGGGCAGGTTGATCACCCGTCCCGGCAGGGTCAAAGGAGGCCCGCTGGCCCAAATGGGTATCTCCAGGCCGAAGCCCCGGAGGAGGTCCTGAAAATAGAAAGACCAGCCCGCGGCCACAGTGGAGGCGCCCATGCCGTACTCCAGAATCAAATCCCAGCCGATAACCCAGGCCGGCAGTTCCCCGAAAATGATGTAGGCATAAGAGTAAGCGCTGCCGGACTGGGGAATCATGGAAGCCAGTTCCGCGTAGCACAGGGCCGAGAGAGTACAGGTGGCGCCGGCCACCAGAAAGGAGAGGAGGATGCCGGGGCCGGCGATCTTCACCCCCACTCCGGAGATGACAAAAATGCCGGCGCCGATGATTTGGGCCACCCCGATGACCATCAGGTCCCGGCGGGTAAGACTGCGGCTCAGGGTGGCGCCAGCCGGGGGAGACGCGCCGGCCGTCAGCGGCTTCTTGGTCCAGAGCCGCCGTTGCCAGGTCCGCCAGGGGGAAGGAGACTCCGTGGAGTTCAGAACTCTATAGCCTCAGCATTGATCTTAGGATTGCCCACTCCTTTGGGGGAGAGAGAAAGTATCCCGGTAACCGTCACGGGATGATCCAAGTTCGTGGAGGTAAGGCGGTTGATGGTAAGAGTGTCCGGAATGGCGCCGAAATAAACATCCACCATCCCCTCCGGAGCCCGCATGATCAGAGTCTGGCGGTGCACCAGCACCGTCCCCGGCATGCCCCTGACCGTCACCCTGGTACCCTGGAGGCGTTCCTTGTCTTTCAGCAGTTGGCCGAGGCTCAGAGGTTCCGGGGTTGCCGGCGGGGCCGCGGCCGCGGGTGGCGGAGGGGGCGCAGGTTTGTGCAGGAGTTGGAGGATCTCCTGCTGGCCGCGCTCGAGCTTGTCCATCTTCTCTTGCAAGCCTTTGATCTCGGCTTTCAACCCCTTAATCTGCTGATGCAGCTCTTCTTGGGCCTTTTTATCGGGGGTGCAGGCCCCAGGGGCCAGGAGCGCCAGGGACAGGACCAGGATGGGCCACCGGTATTTCGCCATCTTTCTTGTAGAATGCATCAGCTCCCCTCTGCCTGGAAGATTTTCAAGTTCCAACTCATTCTTAGTTAAATCACCGGAGGTGTCAATCTGGAATTTACCTTGGGAGCAAGCGCGGTTACAATGGTAAGGCGAAAAGCCCTGGGGGAGGAGACGTTTTATGGCTCGTATCCTGGTTACCGGCGGCGCCGGGTTCATCGGTTCCCATCTGGTGGAGTTCCTGCTGCAGCAGGGGCATGAGATTATCTGTCTGGACAACTATTTCACCGGTTCCAAAGAAAATCTGGTGCACCTTCGGGACCATCCCCGGCTGGAGCTGATCCGCCACGACGTGGTGGAACCAGTCATGCTGGAAGTGGATCAGATCTATCACCTGGCTTGCCCCGCGTCTCCCGTGCATTATCAATACAACCCGGTGAAGACCATTAAGACCAATGTCTTGGGCACCTTGCACATGCTGGGTCTGGCCAAAAGAGTAAAGGCCCGGATCTTGCTGGCCTCCACCTCCGAGATTTACGGCGACCCCCTGGAGCATCCTCAACAAGAGGAGTACTGGGGGAACGTTAACTGTCTGGGGCCCCGGAGTTGCTACGACGAAGGCAAGCGGGTGGCCGAAACCCTGATGATGGACTACCACCGCCAGAACCGGGTGGATATCCGTATTGCCCGCATCTTCAATACCTATGGCCCCCGCATGGCCTTAAACGACGGGCGGGTGGTGAGCAACTTCATCGTTCAGGCCTTGAGCGGTGAAGAAATCACCATCTACGGCGAGGGCCACCAGACCCGCTCTTTTTGTTATGTCTCCGATCTGGTGGACGGCCTGGTGCGCCTGATGAACTGCGAGGCGCAGACGGAGCCGGTGAACCTGGGGAACCCCGAGGAGTTCACCATCATGGAGTTGGCGGAGAAGGTCCTGGCCCTAACCGGTAGTGAGGCGTCCCTGGTCTTTAGACCGCTGCCCCCGGACGATCCGGTCCGGCGGCGGCCGGACATCAGCCGGGCTAAAGAGCGCCTGGGCTGGCAGCCCGGAGTACTGCTGGAGGAAGGGTTGCAGGCAACGATTCCCTATTTTGCGGAAAAACTTAAGGGATAGTTTTCGGTTTTCCGTTTGCCGTTTTCCGTAAAAGAATTTGTAAAAATCGCCCTTTGTCCTTCTGAGCGGAGAGGAGAATCGGTCGCTACGATCCTTCAGATCAGAATGACGGAATGGATGCCGATTATCGAAGTTCTTCTGATTGGTTAGAAATGCATTATCCTTTGAAAGCGAAGGCTGTTAGCAGTTTTTCCCGGAAAACGGAAAACGGAAAACGGAAAACCGTCTTCATCATCCTGTTGCTGGCGGCAGCCCTGGCCTGGGGCTGCGGCCGCGCTCCCCAGCTTCCTCCCCAAAAGGCAAAGGTCATCCAGGTAATCGATGGGGATACCCTGGTCCTGGCCGGGGAAAGACGGGTGCGCCTCTTGAGCATCGATGCCCCGGAAATGGCCAGAAAGGGCCGCCCCGCGCAGTTCATGGCTTATAAAGCCAAGGCTTATCTGGCGCAACTCACCCGGGGAAAAGAGGTGCGCCTGGAATACGGCCAGCTCCGCTACGACCACTACGGCCGCCTCCTGGCCCACGTCTTCCTGGCGGACAACACCCTGGTGGAAGCGGCTTTACTGCGCCAGGGCCTGGCCCATGTCTATATCCATCCCCCTAATATCCGCTACCGGGAAGTCTTGCTGGCCGCGCAGAAGGAGGCCATGGACGCCCGCCGGGGAATCTGGCGGAAAGCCTTGAACCAGGATGAACCCTTCTATTTGGTCAACCGGAACACCCTGCGCTTCCACCGCCCCGGTTGCCCCCATGCCAAAAAAATCGCCCCCGCCAACCGGGGGAAGATCAGCTCCCTCAAACAGGCTTACCTGGAAGGCCTGAGCCCCTGCCGCAGTTGCCAGCCGTGAAGGAGGAGAGGATAGTGGGGGAGGGGGCTAAGGGCCTATTAGCTGCCAGCTATCGGCTTAATGCCCCTGAACCAAAGTTTGCCTCAGCCCGTGGATGAAAAATCCCCCCTACCCCCTTTAGAAAACGGGGGGGTTAAAAAGTCCCCCTTTATTAAAGGGGGATTTAGGGGGATTTTGCTTTTCACGGCAAAGCTGAAAATGATAGCGTTTCCCCCCGGTCCTCCCCTCAAAAACTCAGCCCCTCATGCCGCAGGAGCCAGCGTTTGCGCTCCAGGCCCGAGCTATACCCTCCCAGGGAGCCGTCCGCGCTTATCACCCGGTGGCAGGGAATGATGATGGGAATGGGGTTGGCGCCGTTGGCCTGGCCCACGGCCCGGAAACCCCGGGGTGAGCCCGCCCGGGCCGCCAGTTCTTTATAGGAAATGGCGGCGCCCCAGGGGATTTTCCGGAGTTCCTGCCAGACCCGGAGTTGGAAGGGAGTGCCCTTCGGGTCCAGGGGCAGGGAGGCAAAGGTGGTGGGGGTGCCGCTAAAATAAGCGGCCAGTTCTTTTTTAACCGCCTCCAGCCAGGCAGCCATAGCCGGGGGAGGGGAAGCGGACGTCAGCCCCGTTTCTGGCTTCCCATAGGTCAGAACCGCCAGGCCCCGGGCGGAAAAAGAAAGGGTCAAGTCCCCCAGGGGGGTATCCGGGAGGCAATAAGTAAATCCCCAGGAATTATGCAGACTGGCTTTATTTCTCATTCTTTCTTGTTCCCGGGGACCCAGGACCAGAGGCGTTGAAAATGCCCCTTTGTGACCCCGATGATGGCGACGGGCTTCTCCGGCACTCCGGAGGACCGGGTATAGGAAATAATACCGGTAACCCCGTGGTAACCCTGGATATGGGCCAAAGCCCGGCAAAGCGCCGCAGGCGCAGTGGTGCCGGCCTGCTTAATGGCCGCGGCCACTATCCCTAAGGCGTCAAAACCCAGGGCGGCAAAGGCGTCTGCCGGGGGCCGGCCGTACTCCCGGCGGTAGGCAGTGATGAAGGACCGGACTTCCGGCCCGGTCTCACCCCGAAAGCTGTGGCTGGCAAAGTAGATATCATGGGCCAGTTTGGGGCCGGGCACGGTGAGCAAGGCGTCGCTATCGAAACTATCGCCGCCGGCAATGGGGATATTAATGGCGGCCCCCCGGATCTGTTTAACGGCCTGGGCCGCGGCCTCCGGCCCCGCGGCGATAAAGATGATATCCGGTTTGAGCCTGGCGGCCTTAAAAGCCGCAATCAGGGCAGGAAAATCTTGGGGAGAAGAGAAAAATTGCTCCTGGAGAATCCTGCCTCCCATTAGGGAAAATGATTGGCGGAAGTATTTGGACAGGGCCTTGGCAAAGTCCATGTTCTTAGCCGTCCAGATGACCGCGCTCCGGGCCTGGACCCGGGAGTATAAATACTGGGCGATGGCCGCGGCCTGGTCATTATCCCCAAACGCGGCCATGAACAGGCAGTTGCCCACCAGCCGGGGCAGGTCCGGGAGAGTGGCCCCGGAGGTGACAAAAGGCAGACCCCGTTTCTGGAATAAGGGCGCGGCGGCCATGACAAAATTCGTGTCCCCATAGCCGATGGCCGCGACCACGCCCTGGGACAAAAGCTTATGGGCCGCGGCAGCCGTGGCTTTAAGGTCGGTTCTGGTGTCGATCCCCACCACTTCTAGCTGGCGGCCA
>ENA-OSEO01003570-OSEO01003570.1-sediment-metagenome-genome-assembly--contig:-NODE-3570-length-18066-cov-4.807271_pt1 | contig 18066 bp, 12 predicted proteins | sample MGYA00237883_ERZ534232 | MGnify/ENA metagenome assembly ERZ534232
ATGTTCGCTTTGGCCATGGAGCCCGCCTCCCGCGGCGACGAACAGAAGATCGGCGGCGCCCTTGACCGACTCCGCGAAGAGGATCCGTGCTTCAAAACCACCCGCGACGCGCAGACCAAGGAACTCGTGGCCCAGGGTCTGGGCGACCTGCACCTGCGGATCATGATCGAAAAAATGCAGAACCGCTTCAAACTGGCGGTCAACACGAAGGAGCCGAAGATCCCTTACAAGGAAACGATCACCGCCAAAGCTGAGGGCCACTACCGCCACAAGAAGCAGACCGGTGGCGCCGGCCAGTTCGGCGAGGTCTACCTCAAGGTCGAGCCCGCCGAGCGCAACAGTGATCCGCCGCTGCAGTTCAGTTGGGACATCTTCGGCGGCTCGATTCCCGGTCAGTTCGAACCGGCCATTCTCAAGGGCGTCAACGACGTCATGGTCAGCGGCCCCGTCGCGGGCTTCCCCATGCAGGACGTCAAGGTTTCCATCACCGACGGCAAGTATCACCCGGTAGACTCGAAGGAAGTCGCCTTCCGGACCGCGGGCAAGGGCGCGTTCATCGACGCGGTCAGGAAGGCCAAGCCCGCCCTGCTCGAGCCGATCGTGAACATGGAAGTGACGATCCCCGCGGAGAACGTGGGCGATATCGCGGGCGACCTGTCCTCCAAGCGCGGACGCGTCGTCGGCCAGGACATGCTGCCCGGCAATTTCATCGTCATCAAGGCCCAAGTCCCACTGTCGGAAGTCTCGCAGTACACCAGCCAGCTCAAGAGCGTCACCGGCGGCCGGGGCAGCTTCTCGATGACTCTGAGCCACTACGAGCCGGTCCCGCCGAACGTCCAACAGCAGATCGTCGCCCAGTACGGCAAGAAGAAGGAGGAAGAGGAAGAGTAACCTCTTTCCACTCCGCGACTTATGACGAGCCCGGCATCCCTGCGGATGCCGGGCCCGCTTTCTTTCCGTAGCATGGGCGTCCCGCCCATGAGTATCAGGGGCATCCTGCCCCTGCATTTCCACGGGCAAGATGCCCGTGCTACTGCCTCGCGGCGTCACTATGAACAAGGACCCGCGTGATTCCCCCCTTCTTCTGGCCTCCGAACACGATTTTCTTGTCTTCCTGCTTTTTTCCTCTTGACATCTACTACGATCCGGAGTACTTTAGTTCGGAGTAAGCACCAGGAATGCTCTTTGGAGTGGAGAATCGATTGATGCAACGGAAACCCCTGGACGATTTGGGTGAGCTTCAACGGACGGTGCTGGAGACGGTATGGGACCTGCGAGAGGCCAACGTACACCAGGTCCGCGAGCGACTCGACCACAGGAAGAAGCTCGCCTATACGACCGTGCTCTCGGCCATGCAGAAACTCGAGAAGGCCGGCTGGCTGGACCACCGCGCCGAGGGCAAGACCTACGTCTACTTCGCGACCACCAGCCGGGAACAGGCGGGCGCCGGCTCCGTCCGCGGGCTGCTCAAACGCGTCTTCGCCGGCGACGCGATGGCCATGTTCCAGCACCTGATCCGCGAGAGCAACCTGAGTTCCGACGAACTCGGCGAGTTGAAACGTCTGATCGAAGAAAAGGAGAATAAGGCGGGAGAGTAGATCATGATGGCGGAACTGATGGTGAGATATCCATGGCTCTGGACACTCCTCTGGCAGAGCACGATCTGCCTGGCGGCGGGACTGGGGGGGAGTTATCTGCTGCGGCGCCAAGCGGCTCGTGCCCACCAGATTGTGCTCCTGGGCCTGATCGCGACGGCACTCATTCCGGCGGTCAGCGAGGTCGTCCAACGAAATCAATGGGGGCTGTTCGTGGTGGAGCGAGCAGTCCCCGCGTTCGAGCAAGACCTTCCGGCAGTACAGAATGACCTCCTGATTCCGGTGCCGCCGGCGATGGGCGGAGCGGTCGAATCCGCATCCGCGGCCGAGGGTGCAGGGACGATCTCGGCGCCGGCGGCGGGATTCCGATGGATAGAGGCCATTGTGCCCCTGTGGCTTGTAGTGAGTGTGGTTCTCCTCCTGCGTCTGGTCCGCCTGTTCCTGCTCGGCCGCCGGGTCGTGGCAAGGTCTGCGCTGATCAGCGAATCCCGAATCACAGGCGCCATCGCAGTCGTGAGGGACAGGCTCGCAATCCAGGCCGATGTGGTGGTTCGCGCCGGCAGTTGCGTTCGCAGCCCGGTCATCTGGTGCTGGGGTCGCCAACCTACCTTGTTGATGCCGGAAGACTCACGTGGAAACGATCGTCTGGACTGGATGAGCGTCGTATGCCACGAGTTGGCCCATTGGCGACGACGCGATCACGTCTGTGGGCTCTGGGCCGAACTGCTGGTCTGCGCCATGCCATGGCAGCCGTTGGCCTGGTGGGCACGCTGGCGGCTCATGGTCCTGAGCGAGGAGGCGTGTGACGATTGGGTCGTCGCCTCCGGACAAGGGGCAACGCGCTATGCGAGGACGCTGCTTGCTCTGACTCCGCAGGGGCAGCACGCCCTGATCCCGGCGGTTGTCACCGCCGGCCCGCATCTGGCAACGCGTGTTCGGCGGATCATCGAGGACCGATGCGGCAACCCACTGGCCGGCGGCCGATGGAGCCTTGCGGTCGTGGTCCTGGCAGGAAGTCTGGCGATCGGCGTGGGATTCGCCCAGACGCGACCGGCGCTCTCCTCGCCCGTCGCAGCCAAGGCGCCTGTCACCGCGCGGGAGCAACTGAGCAAGATCCTGGATGCGATGTTGGAGCATGACAGGGCCGTGATGCCGATCGCGATGCACGTGGATATCAACCTGCATAACCTCGACGCGCCCGCGGATGCACAGCACGATCAGACGTATGTCTTCGAACAGCGGCTCGACGGAAGAAGACTTGATGCTCTGATGAATATCCACCGACTGCGGGACGGCCAGTGGCGACACGACCAGGTGAACCGCCGCGTCTTCACCGGCGACCAGTTCATCTACCGCCAACAGACCGTGGGCGACCGCTCCCATCCTGTCGGGGCCGTCCTGTATCCCCGGCAGGAGGCGACTCGGATCATGGCGTACAGCTACATCTGGGGCAGTGTGCTGCTGGGGTACCTGCCCACCGACGTTCAGCCCATCGCCACGATTCTCAAGAACGCCGAAGGTGTCGTGCTCCTCGAGCGCATGGAGGACGTGGACGGCTCTGCCTGCCACGTGATCGAGGGCAGGACCGACCATGGCACCTACAAGCTCTGGATCGATCCTGAGCGAGACTACCGCCTGCGGCGTGCCATCGTGGACAAAGGCCCCGGCCATCCGTACTTTGGCAAGATCATCTCGACCCAAGTCCCCGAGGACCAGGAAGACCGCACGACGGCGTCGGTCCATATCGAGCTTTCGGACGTACGGCTCGAGAAGATCGGCGGCCGCTTCATCCCGGTAGCTGAGACGGAGACGACCACCACCCGACGGGTCTCCGGCAAAGAATCCCATTCCAGGATCGTCGTCACGCGCTCCCAGATCGACCGGTCCCCGGATTTCGAGAAACTCGGCGCCTTCGTCATGGACGAGGTCCCCGAAGGAACCCGCCTGACCAGTTTCGACCTGGACGATCCCACCTACGCCTATGAGTGGCACGACGGTCGCGCGGTATCCGTCGCCCCCGACGGCGGGACAATCCTCGGGCAGATCAGGTTCGCCGGCCACCAGGACCTCAGCACGATTCTCCTCGAGAAACGGAGCTTCCGCGCGGACTTCCTTCCCGTCGCCGCCGGCGGCGAGGAACTCGGAACGGAGAAGACCAGGCACAGCCGGGAAGTGAAGCCGGCAATGGACGGGACCTTCCGCATTGCGGACATCCCTGCCGGCAGGTACCGGTTGTTCCTGTCGCTCACGGAATTCGGACTCAAAGAGCTCCCCCCCGGACGCTTCACGCCGGTCATCAACAAGCTCGCGGAGACCCGCCGGGAGTTCTTCATTCCCGACGTTCGTGACCCTTCACAAAAGACCGTTGATCTCGGAGTGATCGAGATGGCGATCGAGAACGCTGCGGAATCGACAGGCAATCGAGGGGCCGCCGGACCTTGATCCCGGGAGAAAACCGTTCCGAGCGCCCCGTCCCGAGCGCGGACGGCCCGCCAAAGAAATCTCCATCCCCCTCTTTTTTTCTGTTGACATATACTATGGTTCATAGTACTATCATCCATCGTGGAAAAGCGATGGGCGCTGTCGCAAGGAGATGACACTATGGACAAAGCATCATTGGCCAGTCTGGGAGAGCTGCAACGGGCGGTTCTGGAAATCGTGTGGGAACGGGGCGAGGCGACTGTGCACGACGTCCTCGGGCAGTTTGGCCCGCGCCGGAAGCTCGCCTATACGACCGTGCTGACGGTCCTGCAGAAGCTCGAAAAAGCCGGCTGGCTGGAACACCGCAGCGAGGGCAAGAGCTACGTCTATACGCCGACCGTGAGTCGGGAACAGGCGGGGGCCGGCTCGGTTCGCGGGTTCCTCAAGCGGGTCTTCGAGGGCGATGCGGTCGCCTTGTTCCAGCACCTGATCCGCGAGAGCGACTTGAACGATGAGGAACTGAACGAGCTACGCCGGATGATCGACGAGAAGCGAAAGGAGAGGAAACCATGATTGGCGAGCTGTTATCCGGGAGTCTGTGGCTGCGGCTGATCGTGCAGGCGACCCTCTGCCTGGCGGCGGGTCTCGTAACCAGCTTCCTGCTGCGTCACCGGGCGGCCAGGGCCCATCAACTCCTGTTGACCGCCCTGCTGGCCTCGCTCCTCGCGCCCGGCGCATACGTCCTCGTGAGACACTTTCGCCTCGGCGTGCTTCCGCCGGAATCGACGCCCAGCATTCAGCGGCAATCCATGGTGTTTTCCGATGCACCCCTTCTGGACCTGCCGACCGTCGAGGCGGAGTATGAAATCCTCCCGCTGAATGCAGCGGAGCCGGTGTCCTGGGGCGTGATCTGCCTCGGCGGCTGGGCGGTCCTGAGTACGGTACTCCTGGGACGACTGACCCTGCAGTTTCTCCTGGGTTTGCGCCTGTTGGTGAAGGCCCGACCGGTCGAGAACGAACGGCTCTGCCAAGCAGTGGAATCGGCCAAAGCCAGGATGCGCGTGATCCGACCGGTCCGCATTCGAGGCAGCGAGCAGATCGAGAGCCCAATTATCTGGTGCTGGGCACGAGAACCCGTCCTGCTCGTACATTCGGGGGCGATGAACCGCCCGGATAACGCCGACTGGGTGGGCGTCTTCTGCCACGAGTTGGCGCACCTGAAGCGTCGGGATCACCTTAGTGGTCTGTTCGTGGAGACGCTGACGGCGTTGCTGCCCTGGCATCTGCTGCTCTGGTGGACTCGCACGCAACTGGTGAGGCTCAGCGAGCAGGCATGCGACGATTGGGTCCTGAGCGCCGGCCCGAGCGGCGTGGACTATGCGGAAACGCTCCTGGACTTGGCGGACCAGAGGCGGATGGCATTCATCCCAACGGTGATTGGAAAGGAGAAGAGCATGAAGATGAGAATCCACAGGATCATCAAGAATCGATGCCCCGACCCAAGGATCGGGGCCCGGTGGGCAGCGGGCGTTGGCTTCGTGGCGATGCTGGCGGTGGTGAGCGCGGGCTTTGCCCAACGCCGTCCGGTCGAGCCTTGGAAACGGGAGGTCGAAATCATCGCCGAACGTCCGATGCCAGAGGAACGCCGGCAGGAGGCGCCGGACTGGCAGCGGGAGGTCCTGCACCGCAAGCTCGACGAACTCGTCGGGCAGATTCGCGACAAGGAGGCCATGCTCCGCGAGGCTCGGGAGATGCCTCCCGAGGAGCGCCGGATGCAGGAATTCGAGCTCGATCTGCTGCGGGACATGACCGCCCAGGTCGAACGGCGGCTTCAGAATCTGGAGCCGCCGGAACCGGAGATGGGCCCCGGGAGCCGAGAGGTCAACGAGCTGGGGATGCCCATCCCCGTGCGGGAACGAGAGGAACTCGCTCAGGCCAGGCGCCAGATGGAACGGGAGCAGGCCGTCCGCCGGGACGATCTCGCCAAAACCCTCGACAATCTCAGTCGGCAGGCCGGGGAAATTGAACAGCAGTTGAGGTCGCTGGATAACCGGGAAACAGACCGGGGTCGCGCGCTGGAAATGGAACTGGATCGAACGCGAATGCAGATCAGCGAGGTTGAGGAACAGCTTCGTCTTCTCGAGCGAGAGAGTGCAAGGCCCCTTCCGGAACCGCAAGTCAGGACCCGGCGCAGGACCATCACGGACGCCCCGGAGCGCGACGGCATCTACCGTCGCGAGGGGTCCCCTGTGAGAGTCGAGGAACCGAGAACCACCATGCGGCAGGTGCCCGGCGGAAACCGCGGCGGCAGGACTGAAACCAGGGTGTATGCACTACAAGGCCGCGACGCAGAGCAGATACGAGCCATCCTGGAAGCCCTGATCAAGGAGCCGGAAACCGTCACTGTCTTCGCCAATGGGACCAAGGTGGCGGTCAACGCTACGACCGAGAACCACCTGCGAATCGAGGGCGTCCTCAAGGCACTCGACGTCCCCGAAGTGGATCGCGGACGGGCGGAGGGCCGCCTCGTCACCGTCGTCTACGAACTGCAGCACGCTGATCCCGCGCCGACGCGTGAGATCGTTCAATCGTTGCTCGGCGAATCCGGCAAGACTACCTCTGACAATCGGTCCCGCAGCCTGATCGTCACCGCGACGTCGGAGAAGCAGCGGTCCATCCAGAGCATCCTCAGCAGGCTGGACACACCCACGCATGGCCCGGCGTCCAAGACGGAAATCGAGGAACTCCGCGATCAGATGCGGCAATTGCAGGAACGGATGGAGCAGATGCAGAACCGTCTGGAGCGGGTCGGCGAACGCGATCGGGCGGATCAGAAGATCGAGTGAGCCCTCGACGTGCAGGGGTTCTCCCGGAGGGTATTTCGCGGCCTCCCCGACTGGCGGTGACGGGGAGGCCTTTCTCATTTACATTTACAGCGCGGCAGCCACCCCGCCCGAGAGGAACGGCCCCCCTGTTGACAGTGCGTATCCATAGACGGACGATCGGTGTCCCACGAGTTCTCGGTCCGCTCAAGAAAATGCGGATAGCCTTGTCAAGCAAAAGAGGATAGGATGGCGGCGACATCGGGGAGTCCGTGCGGGGCCGCCGTCACATGGCGACGACCGGCGGCGGGTCTGCCAACCATCTATGGAAAGGAGAAGGTCATGGGAAAGGGAATTCACACCGTCACGCAGCAGCGACGCGTCACATTGCACTCGTTGACGCCCTGTCTGCTGATCGCGGGCATCCTGCTGTTCTGGACTGCGGACGCGGGGTTCGGCCAGGAGTCGGAGAGCCAAGCCACGCCGGAGCAGTCCGCCGAGACTGCACCGGCCCCGGTGGCAGCCGAGGCAACCCAATGGGAACGACAGATCGACGAGTTGAACCAACGGCGTCAGAAGCTGGAAGAATCCGCCAGCAGCATCGAGGAAGAACTGGAACAGGCCGAGCGCCAGCAGGAGCAGCGCCGGCGCCAATTGCAGGAGCAACTCGAAGACATCCACTCGCAGATTCGCGATGTCGCCGCACAAACATTCGAGCTTCAGCGGGAACGTCTGAGGCGCGACTACTTGCGGGAACTCGAAGCCTTGAAACAGTCGTATCAGCCGCCGGAAGAGATGGAGGAGGAGCCTGTGCCTCCGCTGGGCGCAGAACGCCCCGTGCCGTGGCGTCGAGAACTAGTGGAGAATGTCGAAGCGATTCGCCGGGAACTGCGCGAGGTTCAGGAGCAACGAGAACAGGACGGCAGTCGATGGGGCGAGCTTCGCGAGCGTCTCCGGACAATACTGGAGCGGATCGAGGTCTTGGAGGAAGGCACGGAAAAGGCACACGCGGCGATCGAGGAAGGCCGGACCGAGCGCCAGGCCCTCACCGAATGCCAGGTGGCCTCGACGCGCCGACAGGAGGAGCTTGGCGAACAGGTCCGCCAAGTGACCGAGCAGCAGCGATCCCTGACAGAACAAGCCGGGGCCCTGTCGGGCGTGTTCCGCCGGGACATCGACCGGCTGGGCACGGACCTGCAACGTACGGACCAGAAGGTCGGCCGGGTAGAGCAGGAGCGGATGGAGGCCCAGAGTGTCCTGAAGACCGAAGTCCGGGAACTCGGCGAACGAGTGCGGGAGTTGCGCGAGGGCCAAATGAGAATGCAGGGGGCCGTGGACATGCTGCTCTCGCAGTCCGGGCGGAGCACCGTGGGTAGCGGCGGCTACACCTGGGGCTGGTGAGTCGATGCGGATATTAGCTCTGGAGGCCTACTACGGCGGCAGCCACAGGGCTTTTCTGGACGGTTGGTCGCGGGCGGGCAGGCATCAGTGGTCCGTCCTGTCGTTGCCAGCCTACAAGTGGAAATGGCGGATGCGCCACGCAGCCGTCACGTTCGCAGGCGAGGTCGAGGCCTTGCTCGCGCAAGATTCCTCGTGGGATCTGCTGCTATGCTCGGACATGCTGAACCTGGCGGAGTTCCTCGGACTGGCCCCGAAGCCCGTTCGCGACCTGCCGCGTATCGTCTATTTCCACGAGAACCAGTTGACGTATCCGGTTCGCTGCGAGATGGAGCGCGACTTCCAGTTCGCCATGACGAACATGACCAGCGCCCTGGCGGCCGACGCGGTCTGGTTCAACTCGGCCTTCCATCGAGATTCGTTCCTGGATGCCTTGTGTACGCTGCTGAGCCGCATGCCGGACCATCAGCCTACCGAAGCCGTCGAGCGGATCCGCGATAAGTCGCAGGTCTTCCCGCCCGGCGTAGCCCCCCTGCCCCAGCGGCGGGACAGGGCTCCGGGCCCGATGCGAATTCTCTGGGCCGCCCGCTGGGAGCACGACAAGAACCCCGAGGGCTTCTTCGCAGCGGTTGGACGCCTGAAGGAACGAGGCATACCGTTTCGCATCAGCGTCATTGGCGAGCAGTTCCGTGAGGTCCCCGAGGTCTTCGCGCAGGCACGCAGACGATTCGCCGACCAGATCGACCGCTGGGGCTACCAGCAGGACAGAACCGCCTACGAAGCCGCCCTGCTGGAGGCGGACGTATTCGTCTCGACCGCCAGGCATGAGTTCTTCGGCCTCAGCGCCGTGGAAGCATCCCTTGCAGGGGCGTACCCTCTTGTCCCTCGGCGTCTGGCGTACCCCGAGGTCTTTGGCGGGGGCCTCCAGAATCCGGCAGACGACTTCTTCTACGATGGGACGGCAGAGGCGCTGGCAGCGAAGCTCGCTGACCTGGGCACACAGATGGCGAACACCGGCTCCCTCTACGGCGTCGGGGAGACAATCAGAGCCCGCCTGCGGCGGTTCGAGTGGCCAAGCTGGGCGTCCACCCTCGATTGCGCGGCCGAGCAGGTCGCTGCCCGAGGTGGCCGCTGACACAGGCTACCGCCAAGTCATCCCAGGGTCCGCGATCAGGAATCGGGTGGCACACGGATGTTTGCAGGGGAACTCAGGGCTCTACGGCCAGAGTCCGTCCCTGAGCCATTCGACGGCCAGGGCCGCGAAGTCGCGGAAGTCCACTTCCTCGTCGAGATTCAAATCGGCCGGGGAGGCCGGTCTTTCGAAGACGCCGGTGCCGTCGGTGGCGACATAGGCAACCTCCGCGGGCGAGAGAGCGTAGTCGTAGATCTGCAGGTCATCGATCAGCCCGTCGTAGTACCCGTACCAGCCGGAGCCGATCTGGAGAGAGGTGACGCCGGTGATCGGGCTGTCCGTCCCGGTGAGACGGTCGTAGAGTTCGCCGTTGAGGTAGATCTCCATGCGGCCCTTCTCCCCGTCCGGACCGACGCGGATGTCCTTCGTGAACGCCCAGTGGTTCCACCGCCCGGCCCATTCGGTTGTGTCGCGATGCCGTCCCGCCAGGCGGTTGTCGAACGACCAGGGAAAGCCGCAATCCCACCGGTAGTGGCCGGGGTCCCGCCAGCAGCCCAAGTGGATGGCAAGGGCCGGATTCGATGCGCCGTACACGTAGTTTGAGCAGAACAGGGTATCGTTTCGATGGCCCGAGTCCTCACCCTTCTGCCAGAAGGCAATCGTGATGGCCTCGCGGATCCCGGCGAAGACACCCGCTGCCTCCGGGATCACCACGGCGTCGTCGTAGCCAACGAAATGGACGGCTTGCCCATACACGCCGGGGACGAAGTTGCAGCGTCCGCGGATCTGGCCGTGCGCGCGGCCGGTGCGGTCATCCGCGTTGTTCTCGAATTCGTACCACAGGGCCGGCTCCTTCGGAGTCGCGACTTCAAGAACACGAGTGGACTGGAAGAGCCAATCTGCCGCCATTCGTTCGAGGTCCCGGTAGTCCACGACGCAGTCGGCGGTCAGGTCCGCCGCCGGCCGGTGCCCCTCCGGACAGACGGCCTGGTACAGTCCGATCTCCGCGATGCTGATCGTTCCCCGGTAAGAGGCGCCCGACCCGCCGGAGGCGATGGCGCGAACTCCGATGGTCATGCCGCGAACCTGGGTCAGATCGATCTGGTGAAACCATGTCAGCGGAATTCTGCAGGCCCGCCAGGGTGGGTTGCTCCCGAGCTCCATCACAATCGGGTTCGCCACGATCTGCTCGCGGACGCCGTCGGTCAGGGCGATGTACAGCTCGCCGCTGGTCGGGTCGGGCAGGTCTCCGCAAAACAACAGTTGCAGGACCTGGGTCCCGCCCTGCGTCCAATCCCAAGGTTCGTGGAATTGCCGCGAAGCTCTCGAACTGCTGATGCGGTCGTAATAGTAGTTGAAGACCATCGATTGTTGACATGCTCCCAGGGTTTGCGGCTCCAGGACCAGGCCGGCCCACCCCGTAACCTGCCAGACCTCCGGGAGGCGCGGCGCATACACGTACGCCTCGAAGTCGTCGACCACAACGTGGCCTGCTACAGTGAACGACCAGACATCCCCCGCGTCCGTCCGATTGGCGTCCGCCGGGCCGAGTCCGTCCACGCGCCAGAAGTAGGTTCGGCCGAGCTGGAGCCCCTGCGGATCATAGGTGTTCGCGTCGCCCGCCAGCTCCGCACGCCGCGCGGCAGTCGCACCGGTCCTGACCAACGATTCTCGATCACTCAGATAGAGCACTTGCCGATCCGCAGAGCAAGCGGGGACCCAGTTGAGTCTGGCATCCGGCACGATCCCTCGGGCCCCGCTCACGGGATTGGGACAACCGGCCCGCGGACCGCAGCCCTGCGACAGGCGGGCAAGCACACAGCTCAGGTCGAAGCCCGGTGACTGGCCGCCCAGGTCCAGCGCCACCACGCGGACCGCGCGGGGCACGAACGGCAACGCGACGCCATTGAAATCGATCCCGACGTGGCTGAGCTCCTGCTTCATCAGGGGCTCGATCTCCACCTTGGTCAGCAGGTATTCGCGATCGGCGCCGTCCGTCACGAACACCAGGGCTTGCTCGCCGGCCTTGCCCGTCTCCGTGAGAAAAATATCATTGCCGTCCTCATCGGCCAAGCAGCCGGAAAAACCCAGATCAACCCAGTGATCTGTCGGCAAGGTCACGCCGGACTCTTCGGAAAGCGGCGGACCCACCAGCCACAACTCCGGCACAACCGCTGCCGGATAGGCGCCGGAGGCATCCATCCCCTTCCAGCAACCGCCGTCGGCGTCGTAGGCATCGAGGAGGACGGACGGGTACTCGAATACGGCCGACCCCGCCCATCCCGGGCGAGCGCAGACGAACAGCGCCGCCAGCAGGATCAACCATATGGTCTTTCGCATCCGATTCCTCCAACACACGCGGCGTTCCCACGGACCCCCACGTCCGATATCCGCCGCCCTTCCATTATACCACCTTCGGCCCCGACCACCAAACCCCCAGCCGCCGATTTCGCGTTGCCCGTTCCAACCGGAAATCTCTTGCGGTGGCCTCGCACCTTGGTAGACTCATCTCTCTACTATGTGAATACGCGTGTCGCGGCGTCAGGCAAGCGGTGTCAGGCCCCCATCGCGGGGATATGAAAGGTCAGTGCATATGAGCGATTTTTCGGTGAATCCGGCCGGGGAGAAATTCCCCTTGCCACAATCCGAGGAGTATGCCGCGGAGTTCCAGCGGATCGAGGCCTTGACACAGGCGGCCCGGAGCGAGGGCAAGGAGATCGTCGTCGTGATGGGCGTCGGCTTCGTCGGAGCGGTCATGGCAGCGATTGTCGCCGATACGGTGGACAGAAAGACCGGCAAACCCGGCAAGTTCGTCATCGGCTGTCAGCGACCCAGCAGTCGCAGCTACTGGAAGATCCCAATGCTCAATCGCGGCGAGTCCCCGGTCAAGGCGGAGGACCCCGAGGTCGATCCGATGATCGCCCGCTGCGTCAAGGACAAAAAGACCCTCGTCGCCACCTACAACAGCGACTGCCTGAAGCTGGCCGACTGCGTCGTCGTGGACGTCCAGTGCGATTACAGCAAGCAGGAACTGGGCAACATGCGGACGGGCGAGGCCGAGATGAGCGCCCTGGAGGCCACGATGCGGACGATCGGCGAGAGGATCGATCCCAAGTGCCTCGTCCTGATCGAGACGACGGTCGCCCCGGGCACGACGGAGTTCGTCGCCTGGCCGATCATGAAGAAGGCCTTCGCCCAGCGGGGGCTCAAGTCGGTGCCGTTGCTGAGTCACAGCTTCGAGCGGGTCATGCCGGGACGAGAGTACGTCTCGAGCATTCGCGACTTCTGGCGGGTCTGCTCCGGCTGCACCCCCGAGGCCCGCGAGCGCGTGGTCAAGTTCCTCACCGAGGTGCTCAACACCGAGAAGTTCCCGCTGACGGTCATGGACCGGCCCATCGAATCGGAGACCACCAAGATCGTCGAGAACTCCTACCGCGCGACGACCCTGGCCTTCCTGCACGAGTGGAGCATCTTCGCGGAACGCAACGGTGTCGATCTGATCAAGGTCATCAAGGCCATCAAGGTCCGCCCGACGCACAGCAACATCATCTTCCCCGGTCCGGGCGTCGGCGGCTACTGCCTTCCCAAAGACGGCGGCTTGGGCTACTGGGCCTACAAGCACATCCTGGGCTTCGAGGACGGCGACGATCTGTTCAAGATCACGCCAACCGCCATCAACATCAACGACACGCGCGGCCTGCATGTGGCGGAACTGACCCGCGACGCCCTGCGCAACATGGGTCGCTACATCGCAGGCGCCGAGGTCCTCATCTGCGGCGCCAGCTACCGCCAGGACGTGGGCGACACGCGTTACAGCGGCAGCGAAATGGTCGTCCGCAAGCTCACGGAGATGGGCGCCGAGATGCGCGTCCACGACCCCTACGTGGACCACTGGTACGAGCTGGAGCAGCAGGACGTATATCCGTCGCCGGGCAGCTCCTGGTCGCGTTTCTTCCGCAACCAGGACCACCTGACGAACCTGAGTATCCAGAAGGACCTGGCCCGGGCGTTGCAGGGGGCCGAGGCGGTTATCCTTGCAGTGCCGCATGAACCTTATCTCAAGCTCGAACCAGAGCAAGTGGTCCGCTGGGCGGGCGCGCCGCTGGCGGTGATCGACTGCTTCGGCATCCTCCCGGATGAGAAGATCCGACGGTACTTTGAGTTGGGCTGCGAGGTCAAGGCCCTCGGCCGGGGACACATTCAGCGAATCAAGAAGGAAGTGAAAGGGACCGCGGACAGGACATGAGTCCTGTCCCATTGATCCCACGAGTCCCATGGGCCCTATACCTCCTACGGGATGCGTGAGACCCATGGGACCGATGAGACCATAGGAGCGTAGCAGAAGTGCTGCCGGTCTCGGAGTGTCGGTGAGGGCGGAGAAGACAGCGCCTTACGGCGTCGCTACGAACCAGCCTCCCCTCGCCCGGAAGTACATGCCGCCTTGGGACGATGCCAAGGCCATATTCCACGGCGGGAGGCGCGTACCGTGTCCGCAAAGTCCTGGAAGGCGCTCCTCGAATCGAAGGCGAACTCGTATCCGGTCTCCTCGCGGAGTTTCTCGGTGCTGGCCTGCCAAGGGTGTCGGATCATCTTCAGGACCGGGCTGGGTACGCAGGTGATGAAGGACAGCCGCAGAAGCCACGCCAAGTGGTTGACCGCGTACATCACGGGCCAGTGCGTGGGGAAGCGGAAATTGCCTAACATCTTGACCATCTCGGCGAACGTGACCTCACCCGCGCCGGCCACATTGTAGACACCGCTACGCGGATAAGCAATGAAGTGCCGCATGATCTGCGCCAGGTCCCGCACATGCACGAACTGGAAAGGCGGCGGAGACCAGGGCAGGAAGACGATTCTCTTTTGCAGGTGCAGCGCCAGGGGATGCGCGGCGCCCGGCCCCATGACGAAGCAGGGACGCAGAACGGTGACGCAGGCCTCGGGATGATCCGAAGCAAACCGCCGGACCATCTCCTCGATCTGCCCTTTGTTCTTGACGTAAATGAAGTCTTCGTTGGGCCGTAACGGACTGTCCTCGGTGAACGGGGTCTGGTTGTCGGCGTGCAGGCCGTAGACGCTGGTCGAACTCGTGTAGAGCAGATGAACGCCCGAGACGGCGGCGCATGCGTCGAGGACGTTCGCCGCCCCGCGCAGGTTGATCTCCTCCATCCGCTGCTCGTCATGGATGGGCGCCACGACGTAGGCTAAGTGAACGATGGTCCCGACGGCGTGGCGGGACACGAGGTCCGCGATGGGCTCGCGCACATCCCGGTGGATGAACTGATACTTCGGATGCTGAAAAGGCCCCTTCTGCACATCCAGGCCGATAATCACCTCGATGTCGTCGCAATCGCAAAGGAGCCGGACGAGGTGGGTCCCGATGTAGCCCTCGGAACCGGTAATCAGAACTCGCGTCATGCCTTACGCTCCCCGCGCGGAAGGTCTGGACCACCACAGGGCCGGGCGGTAGGATGTCGCTCTTGTGCGATGCCGCCGGGCCTGCCGGACCCCGGGAATCGCAGAGGGTGTCGGCTGTGCGTTCTGCCCTGACCTACGAAGGAATACGATCATGTTTCTCTCGAATGTGCCCATCGTGACACGAATGCTCCTCGACCCTCGGTTCATCCGGTTCTTGTGCCAGTTGCACCAGCAGTTTAGCACGGATGGACGCATCGAGCTACGGGCCTACACGAAATCCCTCCTGGCCCTGGCGCGGGGAGAGCGGATTCGCAGATTCCATGGTCGGTATCTGATCAGTTCCTTCGTCCCTCCGCTGCCCTCGCGGGCGTTCGTGCGATTCCTGGAGGGGACCGCACGCGACGAGGCCGGCGGCGACCTGATGGAGAATCTCAGCCGCCTGCGCCGGACCGCCCCCCTCTCGACGTACCTGGCGGTGACGGAGCGATGCACCTACAAGTGCGCCCACTGTAGCGCCCGCTTCGGCAAGCCCGCCCAGGACCTGACTGCCGCACAGTGGATCCAGATCATCCGATCCCTCCAGGACCTGGGGACCGCATACATCGGGATCACCGGGGGCGAGCCCCTCCTACGCGACGACCTTGAGCGGATTCTCGCCGCGATCGACGACCGCTCCACCACGATCCTGTTCACCAACGGCCGGGAGCTGTCCCTCGCCCGGGCCCAGTCGCTGAAACGCGGCGGCCTGTTCGTGCTGGCGGTGAGCCTCGACTCACCGCACGAACAGAAGCACAACGAGATTCGCGGCCACCCGCAGGCCTTCGAGAAGGCCCTCGCCGCCGTCCGCCATGCGCGGCAGGCGGGACTCTACACGGTCGTCCAGTCGGTCGTCTCCAAGAGCGACCTGTCTCGGGAAACGCTGTTTCGCCTGTTTCGTCTGGTCCGCAAGCACGGGGCGCACGAGATCCGCCTGCACCAGCCCGCCCTCGCGGGCTCTCTGCTCGAGAACCAATCCCCGGACGACGTGCTCTTTTCCGACCAGGACCGCCAGAAACTCTTCGCCATCCAGTTCGACGCGAACCGACGGCTCTTCGGTCTGCCGAAAGTCAGCTCGTTCCCCTACACGGAAGGTCCGGACAAGTTCGGCTGCTGCGCCGGAATCCTCCACTCCTACGTCACCTCGCAGGGGGAGTTGACGCCCTGCGACTTCCTCCCCGTCTCCTTCGGCAACGTACTCACGGAAAACATCGCGGATGTCTACCGTCGCATGCGCGACGCGATGGGCGGCGCCCACCTGAGTTGCGTCTCTATGCGGATCGGCAAGCTCCTGCGCGACCGGGAGCTGCCCGTGCGAGGTCAGGACGCGGTGGAGATCTGTCGGTCCGTCGCAGCGAATGAGCGCCCGAGGTTCTACCAGGAAATCCACGATCCCCGCTACGCCGACCACCCTTGCGCCTGCCCCGGCGCAGAGGTGATATGACGGGTTCATCCTCACTGCGATTGTCCGGGTCCGGACCAGTGAGCTGCTGCCGAACCATCCTGCAGGGCCTCGCTCGACCGAAGGCAAGAAAACATCGCTCTCGAAAGGATTTCCTTTGACACGACATATACATAGATGTACTATGCATATCAGTTCTCAGTAAATGTGCCGTGGAGGTATGAATCGTGGCTGTTTCAAAGGATCTCGTTGCGGCGTCGGCTACCCCGCTGATTCTGTCTATCCTCGCGGAGGCGGACAGCTACGGATACGCCATCATCAAGCGCGTACGCGAACTCTCCGGCGGGCAGATGCAGTGGACCGACGGCATGCTCTACCCGGTCCTGCATCGCCTGGAAGAGCAGGGCCTCATCGCGTCCTACCTGGATACCGCCGAGACCGGACGGCAGCGGAAGTACTATCGACTCAGGAAAACCGGCACGAAGGCCCTCGCCGAACACAAGAGCCAGTGGCTGCTCGTGCACAACACCCTGCAACGACTGTGGGAGAACAGACCATGTCCGACGTAGAGAAGTGGATCGAGCGGTGGCGCGAGAGTCTGGCCGGATCGGAACTGCTGCACGGCTCGGACATTCATGAGTTGGAAAGCCACCTGCGGGAAGAGATTGAGCATCTGAAGACCTCGGGCCTGTTCGACGAAGAGGCCTTTCTCCTCGCGCGCCGTCGGCTCGGAGACACCGCAACCCTGGAAGAGGAGTTCGCAAAGGTGAACGCGTCGAGACCCCTGAGAAACCACCTCTGCTGGATGATCGCGGGTGTACTCGCCTATTGGGTGGCCGTTCATTTTGCCAGCGCCGCCTCCGGGATCTCCCTGGCAATTACGCAGGCGATAGGCGGGAGCCCGCATACCCTGGTCTTGATTGGCAGCGGCGTGCGGATCGTCACGTTCTGTGGCGGAGTGAGCCTCATCGTCTGGCTATGCGCCCGGTACTTCCGGCCGGGCAGTCCCTCGCGGATACAGATCACCCGGCGCGTGCGGATCGCCTTTCTTGTGGCCCTCCTTGTCGAGACCGTGGGATTCACCGTCACGCGGATTTGTGGCGTCGTGTACGTAGCGAGGACCACACCCATTGAGGACTATGCCCGGACCATGCAGGTGGAGTCCTATGGAAACCTCGTATGGCGACTGGCGGGCCCCGTCCTCCTGGGCGCGCTGCTGATCTTTGTCCACTTGGCGGGCCCGCAGAAGACCGAGATGCAATGACGCCGACTCTGTCATTCCTGCGCCAAGCAGGAATCCAGGAACTGTGGGGGGCGGCGACATTTCGGTCATTGAGATTTCGTGCTTGGGACTTGTTTGGAATTTGGTGCTTGAGATTTGGGGTTTCCCCCTCGCGGGCCACGGGACACGAGTCACGGGTCACAGAATCAGCGGGCGCGTCGTTTGCGGTCCATCAGGATCGTGGTCTTGGCCCAGATCTCGGGCGGCAGAGCTTCCTCCAACACCCGGCGGACCTCCTGCATGGGCGTCCGCTGCGTCGTGTGCGTGATGATGATGTGCTCGTTCTTCATGCAGGTCAGCAGGTGCGTCAGCTCCTTGATGTGCATGTGCCGGCCCGCCTCGGCCCGGCCTGCGTGATCCAGCTCGTAGAACGTGCACTCGGCGATCAGGATCTTGCTGTGCATCACGTAGTCGAGCTGGCAGAAGTCCACGTATTGCGTGTCGCCCAGGTAGCTGACGATGGGGATCTCGACCGGATTGTCGATGGGGATGCCCTGCTTCTTGAGCTCGACGATCTGCGGGCCGGTCAGTTCGAGGTACTCGGGCTTGAGCTTCTTCCGCTT
>ENA-OSEO01003577-OSEO01003577.1-sediment-metagenome-genome-assembly--contig:-NODE-3577-length-18029-cov-11.657865_pt1 | contig 18029 bp, 14 predicted proteins | sample MGYA00237883_ERZ534232 | MGnify/ENA metagenome assembly ERZ534232
GAGCATGATGAACAGTTCGCCCTCGTTTTTGATGCGATCCGACAATTACTGGCACCAGAAGATAAACCACCTCGTAAGATTGGATTTTGACAGGTAAATATTAATTTTTGGAGCTTGCAGCCCAAGGTTCGCTTGCGCGAACGGTACGAGGTTCGGGGTACGAGGTACGAAGTTTTGAGTTTGGAGCTTTCAGCTCAGGGGGGATATTTCAACCCCCTTCTCCCATGGGAGAAGGTGCCCGAAGGGCGGATGAGGAGGCCAAACTGCCGACAGCCGGCTGCCGCTCAGAAAAAATCTGCGTAATCTGCGTAATCTGTGGAGAGATTAAGTTTTTATCCGCAGATTACCCAGATTTCACAGATCAGGTATTTTATTGGAGACGAGACTGTCTGCGGATTTGAGAAATCTTCTGCGGTTGCATATAAACAAGAGTCAAGCAAAGACTTGACCCCTTTTCAACACCTTTCAATATTTTCGGCCAGCGCCAGGACCCGAATGGCGCCTATGCAGCGGTTATCCCCAAATGGTTTGCCTGCCTGATTAAGGGTGCGACCGTGTACATAAACGGCGATGGCGATACCAGCCGAGACTTTTGCTTTATAGACAACTGTGTCCAAGCGAATCTCCTGGCTGCCACCACGGAAAATGAGGAAGCCACGAATCAGGTTTACAATATTGCTTTCGGAGAAAAAACCACTCTTAATCAGCTTTATAAGATGATTTTAGAAAACTTGACTCCCAACTGTCAGCTGACAACTGTTAACTTGGAATATAGAAGTTTCCGTGCCGGGGATGTAAGACATTCCCTGGCTGATATTTCCAAGGCTCAACGACTTATCGGCTATCAACCACAGTTTTCTATAAAGGCAGGTTTGGATAAGGCAGCGAAATGGTACTTGGAAAACTTAAATTGACTATTCGGGCTTATTTCCGGACTGCTGGCTGCCAACTGGTGACTGATTTACTCACGACGAGACTTTCGAAAAATTCTGGACGAAAAGATGAAGGTGTGTCTTGAAAATAGCAAAAGCATTCAGTCTAAAAGCTGATTGAGAAACCACATACCGCATAACCGCATAATAACTTACTCAATGCTATCCTTCTTCAAGCGCAAATACACAAATCTTGCCGCGGACGCCCGGTTTTCTGAAATCCTGACCGGCTCGGTTTGGGCGCTGTCCGCCCGCGTGGCAGCAACAGGGTTGGGGCTTGTTTCCAGCATCATTGTTGCCAGGTATTATGGTGCAGAGATTGTTGGAATTGTGGCGGTCATACATTCCTTTCTCATGCTGGCCACTATTTTCACCGTCTTGGGAACAGGTACCTCTATCCTGCGTTTGATTCCGGAGCACTTGGTCAAATATTCTCCCACTTCGGCCTTTAAGGTGTACAGGAAAACACAATTGATGGTCATCGCGGTCTCTTTGTTTACAGGTACTTTGTTTTTTTTCAGCGCGGACTTGATCGCGGGAAAGGTCTTTTCCAAACCCCATCTTTCTTTTTATTTTGCCCTGGCCTCGGTGTTCGTGGTTTTCAACTCATTGATGCAGTTGAACACCCAAGCGGTCAGAGGGTTGCGGTTGATCAAGACATTCGCCCTCATGCAAATGTTGCCTCAAGGGTTTAAGCTGCTGATCCTGATTTCCCTGGGTTTTCTTCTGCCGACCCGAAACGTGCCGGTTTACGCTTTGCTGGGAGGGGTTGCAATGACCGGTACACTGGGATGGCTTATTATGGAACGTTCGTTTCGCAAAAAAATGCAGTCAGAAGACCAAATTCAGCCTATATCCGGCCGTAAAATTCTGTCAATCTCTCTCCCCATGCTTATGACCGCTACCATGACTTTTATCATTGGTCAGACCGGAGTAATCATGCTGGGAATGTTTCGTAGTGAAGCGGAGGTAGGTTATTATGCCATTGCAGTGAAACTTGCCACTTTGACGGCCTTTATCCTGAATGCCGTGAACTCAATGGCCGGGCCGAAATTCTCCGAACTATTCCATTCCAATAAAATGGACGAGCTTTTCCATGTCGCCAAAAAGTCCGCCAAGCTCATTTTTTGGACTACGACGCCAATCCTTCTGTTTCTTGTTGCATTTGGTAAACCGGCCCTGCAGATCATTTTCGGCCCGGAATTTACAGCGGCTTACCCTGCTATGGTGTTGTTGATTTCGGGACAGTTTGTGCACTCAATATCTGGATCCACCGGGCTATTCATGAATATGACTGGTAACCAGAGCGTATTCCGAAACATCCTCTTCATTGCAGTTGTACTCAATATTGGCGTTAACCTTTTGCTTATCCCGGAATACGGTATCCATGGCGCGGCCATAGCAGCCATGACCAGCATAATCTTTTGGAATATCTTCACATTATGTTACATGAAGCTGAAATTTGGACGAACCACAGGATACCTGCCAATGCTGGTGAAATAGCAAACGTTCAAACAAAAACTCAACATTTCGAGATCGCCCAAGTATAAGTGTAAAAAAATGAAAACTGTCATTTATATAGCTTCGGATGTTAGATCAGGGTCCACCATGCTGGACAATCTTGTAAGTAATCATCCCAAGATTGAAAGTTTGGGAGAATTAGCTCAATTAACCAGTCACCTTAACAAGGGTAGAACAGGGATTTCATGGGATTGGACTTGTACCTGTGGGCAATCTATGGACACATGTCCTGTCTGGGCCCATGTGGCTAGTATCTATAAACAGCAGTATTTTCGATCCTTAAGTGAAGTTGACACAAAAATTAAAAGAAGTGCCCGCACACATTTGTTCCATTTCTCCATGCTTTTGGGGGCATTTCTCCCTAACGATAGAATTCGTCGTTGGACTATGTCGCATGCGTACCATCAAAATAAGTTGCTGGAGACAGGACGAGACTTGCATCGCATCATCGATGCCTTTCGTCAAACTACCGGCGTTGAGATAATTGTTGACTCCTCAAAAACGGCGGCCCACCTTCAAGCCTTAATTGTCGCAAAGCCGCACGATGTAGATCTGAAATTGATCCACATCGTGCGCGACGGGCGTGCGGTGCTCTACTCCAAAATCAAACGCTCTGAGAAATACAAAAAATATGGTGCTTCCTTCAAACTTTTTCCTGCTATTTTTGGCTGGTGCTATAGCAATTTACAAATATTAAATACAAGATGTTTTTTCCGACCTGAGGACATTATCACTCTGCGGTACGAAGACCTGTGTAATAAAAAAGAAAGCGAGTTGCGAAAAATTTGTCGGCAAATCGGCCTAATTTTTGATGATAACATGGTGTTTTTGTCGAGTGAGAACAAACATAATGTAGGAGGAACTTCGCACAGGTTCACTTGGAATGCAGATACGCCCATCAGTTTAGACGACCGGTATAAAAAAGGACTCTCAGTATGGCGCCGAGCCGTTTTTTATCTTATTGCAGGAGTACTTCATAAAAAATTGGGGTACTGAAAGGAATTTGAATTTAATTGAACGACACTCTGTTAAAATCTGGTTAAATTTTAGATTGTATTATTAAGGAGTTTTAACAGTCGAAAGGCAAAGCATGGAATTTGTAAAAAATCAGAATTTTGATAACTCTAATGATATCTCAGTATTTGTTTCAGGTGATTTTTGTCCTGTAAGTTATGAAACTTATTCATTAATTACAAAAAATACTGTAAAAGATATTTTTGGAGAAATTGAAAACTTCATACATAGTGCTGATTTAAGTATTACCAATCTTGAATGCCCACTTACTGTTTCCAAGAGAGCAATTAAAAAAATCGGTCCTAATATAAAAGCACATCCAGACACTGCAAAACTACTTAAGGAAGCTGGTTTTGATATGGTGACCCTTGCGAATAACCATATATATGATTTTGGAAGAAAAGGACTTGTTGATACGCTGGAGACCCTGAATAAAAATGGATTGGATTTCGTAGGTGCCGGACTTGATTTATCAGAGGCTCAAAAAACTTACTTTAAGAAAATTAATGGCATTAAATTGGCAATAGTCAATTTTGCCGAGGTTGAGTTTTCCTGCGCGGATGCTGAACACGGTGGCGCCAACCCAATGGACCTGATCGATAATGTCCGGCAAATTCAAAAGGCTCGGGAAAAATCTGACCATGTTATTGTAATTATTCATGGAGGTCATGTACATTATCAATACCCAAGCCCTAATACTTTGCAACGCTACAGATTTTATGCTGAATCAGGTGCTTCAATCGTTATTGGACATCATACTCATTGCCTTGGAGGCTATGAACTTTTTGAAGGAGTACCTATTTTTTATAGCCTAGGTAACTTTTTTTTCCCTGCTTTACATCAAAATCAACGTCCTTCGTGGCATGAAGGATATGCTTTGCTTTTAAATATCTCAAAAAAATCAATATCTTTTGAAATTGTGCCTTTTGAACAATGCAAAAACGATTTTTTCGGAATAGATAGAAGTAGACATAAGGAATTGTGCGCAAAAATAGAAAAAATAAATCTTGTTTTAAACGATGAAAGGCAGGTAACAGACCAATGGAATAAATATATAAATGAAAAAAATTTGTATTATCTGAACAAAATTTCAGGATTTGGCTCTTATAAAACAAGAGTTCTTCGGAGACTAGGCCTGATTAATTTTTTTTATCGAAAGCAGCAACTCATCAATGTTCACCAATTCATCAGATGTGAGGCACATAAGGAAGCAGCCGGTTCGATTTTGGCAGCTTATTTAAAGAATGATGAGGAATGATGAACTCATCCATATAGCCTGATTCCTATAAAGGGGAGTAATATGAAAATTGTTTATATTGCTGGATTGGAGCATTCCGGGTCGACGATTCTTGATATGGCTTTAGGCTGTAACAAAAATATTGTCGGTTTAGGTGAAATAATCCAAATCCTGAAAGGAAGTAAATCAGATTTATTGAATCATAAGAATTATAATGACGTGTATTGTTCATGTGGATCGACAATCAATAATTGTGATTTCTGGAAAAATGCGAAACAGCAACTAGTAAATTCGTACGATGATTCTTCAAGTTCCTTTGAAAGATACTCCACGATTATGAACGCGTTCAAAGCAAAATATGGCAATGAAATGATTTTGCTGGACTCAAGCAAAAATCGCAATGATTATTTGGATAAGCTAAACAGAAATCATGAATTGAAAATTATCCATCTTGTTCGTGATGTTAGAAGTTGGTGTTATTCGCGTCGGAGTAGACTTGGAATAAGTTATGTAAAATTATTTTATAAATGGTATGTTCAAAACATAAAAATTTTACAATTTCTTAAGAAAAACAAGCTGGAATATAAGACTTTCGGGTATGAGGAGATCGCTTTGTACCCTGAAGTGATGTTAAAAGAAATATGTAATTTTATTGGTACTGAATATGATGAGGCAATGCTTATTCCGGACAAGACTAAGAGTCATGTCTTCAATGGTAATGTTGCCAAAGGTGATAAGAACAAAAGAAAAAGTATTATGTATGATGCGAGATGGTTGACATCATTACCTCTTTCTTTTTATTGCCTCTTATTCTTCCCTTTAATGATATTCAATAGAAATCTTGTTTATCAGAACTTTATGAAAGGAAAAACAATTGCATTTAATGTGAAACAACAAGATTTTATATTGTTTGGTGATCAGGAGAAAGAAAAATTAGTTAAAAAAAATTATGGAATTAAATGAACATGACGGCTCAGTTCCCTCATATATTGACCAGCATTCTAATCCATCCTGTCAGATGTCGTTTGAATAAATGGCACCGTGAAGTAGGCAATGTTGCAAAAAAACTAAAAAAAAGCGAATTTTCCTCCTTGGAAGAATTGTGTTCTATTCAACACCAAAAACTTCGCGTGCTGTGCGCTAATGCTGATAAGGGTTGCCTCTATTACCGAAAAATTTTTTATGAAGCATCGCTTGATCCCCGTCAAATCGATTTAAATAATTTACCACGGCTTCCTAATCTTGAAAAAAAAATAATTCGGGAAAATTTTAATGACATAATCAACTATGATTTTCCAGAAAATGAAATAAACAAAAACGCTACAGGAGGCTCAAGCGGGGAACCTTTAATATTTTGTGAATCAAGACAAAGTAAAATTCAAGCAGCCGCTTTTACCTTAAGAGGTTATGAAGCATGCGGGAAAAAAGAAGGCTTCCCTCATGTAAAGCTTTGGGGAGCACCAACAGATGTGCAGAAAACAACTGCAGGACTAAAAAATATTTTATGGAATTTCATTTACAACAGGCGCACAATCGACGCATTTAACTCCGGTCCTGAGCTTTTTGAATCTGAATACCAAAAATTTGCCGAAAATCCGCCTTATCTGCTGGAATCGTATTCAAATATTTTATACCAGTTCGCTCTATATTTGGACAAAGAAAAGAAAAGGCCCTTGTCGATACCTGCCGTCATTTCATCCGCAGGCGTCTTGTATGATTTTCAAAGGGATGTAATTCAAAAAATGATTTCGGGAAATATATTCAACCGCTACGGTTCCAGGGAATTCGGCAACATGGCCCACGAATGCGAAGCCCATGCCGGCATGCATATTAATATGGAACGTTTCATTATAGAAATTGACAATCCCGACAAGGATGGAATCGGAGATATTCTGGTCACGGATCTTGACAACCATGCATTTCCTTTCATTCGATATCGCATTGGTGACAAAGGCCGTTTAGCATCAGGCAGATGTCCTTGCGGGAGACAGTCAATGCGATTTTCAAATATCATCGGCAGAAGTCTTGATATTATTACAACCAAATCCGGCAAAATGATTTCAGGAGAGATGTTTCCCCATTTTTTTAAGGATTACCACGAAATTATTGTGGGCCAGGTGATCCAGGACGCCATTGATCATATTGAAATTCGTCTCCGCCTGCAGGAAGGCGCTTCAATGGACAATATTGCCCCGTTGATTGATAAAATCAAACAGGTGAGTAATTGCGAATTGGATATTTCGGTTAATACAAGCGACGATTTGGTAGTTAACCCAACAGGCAAATACAGGCCAGTAATTTCGAAAATCATATCAAATCAATGATGTTTAAAAGTTCCCATTTCCCTAATCTACTTCTTCCGGGAGTTCTGGCTGTTTTCATAGCGTTTATTATGGCAAAGTCCATTGTTACCGGCAATGAAAATGCCGGCATGGCATTGTCCTTGCTGCCTTTTATCGCATGGCTGGGTGTTAAAGACAAGAAATATGCCCTGTATCTTTTTCTCATGATGATGCCCTTTTTCAGCATGCCTGTCTTTTCCTCGAATCTTATGGGTATCACCGGCGCAAAACCCTTTAATCTTTTAGCGGCATTTACGCTTGTCCTGTTTTTTTTCCATGGCGGGAACCTGCTGAAAAACGATGATCTGATTGAAAAAAAAAGCATGGCTTTTCTCATGATGTATTTTGCCATCTTTACACTTGCCACGTTTCGATCACTTGATTATCTCAAGATTTTGGGGATGTTTGATCCTGAAACTTTTCATGATACTCCTTTAAGGTATTTGTTGTCCAATTATATACGGCCTTGTCTCTATATGATTCCTTTTATTTATATATTGAAACATATCAAAACAGAACAAAATATTCAGAAGTGCATCGATGTAATTTGTTTTTCCATTTTGATTTTATCAAGCGCTGTCGTGGTTGTTGGCTTTTTCAATATTGACGCTGTTACATCCGGAAGAAATGCTACTAATGAAATTATCAGTTCCAATTTCGGCATGCATTATAATTCGGTAGGGAGTATCTACATTATTGTGACTCCTCTGCTAGTGTGGCAATTGGTTACTGGTAAAAAGCTGGCATTGGCTACGTTTATCTTTTCAATTCTTGCCGTCTCCCTGCTTCAGTCAAGAAGCACTATTATGGTTTTTTTAGGTGGAACTATACTGGTGCTTTTTCTGCTGAAAGAAAAAAAGCTCTTGATTTTGCTTGCAGGTCTTTCAGCTTTGATCTTTATCTACTGGCTGCCGAGCTTTTTGGTTAGTACGCTAACAACCAATTTAGAAACCGGAGACATAAATAAAATTTTTACCGGAAGAATTGATTCCATCTGGATTCCCTTAATGCTGGAGCGTTTGCACAATCCAAGCCAGCTGTTCTTTGGCGTTGGCAGGTATTCAATGATGGTCAGTCCGCTTTACATGAAAGGCCAGATATTGCAGGCCAATTCGGCCCATAATGCGTTTATTGAGTTTTTTATAGATAATGGATTGATTATTTTTTCCATATTTATGAGTTGCCTGGTTTACCTGCTAAAAAAAGCATGGTCGTGGGCCAGAAAACTGGATTCCCCTTTAGCCTGGGTGCTGTTTGCCTGCTTGGTTACTTACCTGGTTGGAACGATTTCCGGCCGGAAAATTTACCCTGATAATCACAATATGCACCTTTTCCCGATTATTGCCTTATTCATTAATCTGATCAGGCTGAAGATAAAGGAACACTCATTCAGATGAAATTTTTGTTCATTGATTTCACATTACCTTATCTTGCCGCAGACGCCATCTACCCTGTAGGCGGCTGGGCAGTGCAATTAAATGCCTGGATTAAAGGGCTTCGTGCCAACGGTCATGAGGTTGGGGTGTTGACCTGGAAAGGTGCAAACCGGTTTGTCAACAAAAAGACTGAGTTTGATTTAATCGAAACCTATGATCCTGCTGTGGGCATAAAGATTCTCAAGTATTTTTACTATTATCTTCCGGTACTTTATAAAAAAACTTCACAGTATAAACCCGATGTAATCATTCAGGCATGTGCGGGTCTCAACACAGGTATAATGGCATTTATAGCGAATCAATTGAGAATTCCGTTTATCCACAGAATCGCCAGTGATGTCGATGCTGATCAAAGATATAAATGTAACTTGATGAGGTATGAACAAATTTCTTACAATTATGGTTTAAGCAGAACGAATATCGTTTTATGCCAAAACAGATATCAATATGAAAATTTGAAAGTAAAGTTTCCTGAAAAAGAGCTGCACATTCTCCCGAATCCCTTTTCTTCTGCAAAGCAGAAAATATCCATCAACCACTTAAAAAATAGGACTTATGTTGCTTGGCTTGGTGTTTTCAAGAAGCCAAAAAACATTCCTCTCTTGTTTGAAATAGCCCAAAATATGCCCGGTACCAAGTTTAAAATTGCCGGTATGCCTGGAAAAACAATCGACCACAAAACAGAAAAAGCGTTATCAGGCTTGTCGCAATTGCCAAATGTCGAGTTTGTGGGGTATTTGACCAGGGAACAGGTCGTCACTTTTTTATCCAATGCTGTCGTACTGTTGAACACATCACATCATGAGGGATTTTCCAATACATACCTTGAGGCGTTTTTTACAGGAACACCTGTTGTTGCCCCAACACAAGCTGACCCGGATTTTATTATCCAGAAAAATGGATTGGGAGCATCAGTAAAACATCCCTCGGATTTCCCAAATCATATTGAACAAGTACATAAGAATAAAAATCGATTTGATGAGGTGAGCAAAAAATGTCGGGAATATGTGCAGAAAAATCACGACCCACAACTGATTGCAGGGCGTTTGGAAGAAATAATTTCAAAATTTAAAAGGATATAAGTGAAGATATTACATATTACAGCAAGTTTAAGGTCCGGCGGAGCAGAACGCCAACTTGTCGAAACCTTGAAATTTTTAACGGCTCAGGAAGGAATTACATGTGAGCTGGTCGTCTTGTCTGATGACATTCATTACAAATATGTTGAAGACATGGATATTAAAATTTATCAGGCAATTAGAAGATATAAAAAAGATTTTTTTTTATTTTATCAATTATATAGAATATGCAAGGAGTCAAAACCGGACATTATTCACACGTGGAACTCTATGTGCTCTGTTTATGCGGTTCCGGCCGCCAAATTGCTGGGGATTAAATTTGTGAACAATTTTTTACAGGATGTACCGCCTGATTTAGGCATAAGAGATAAGTCCTGGCTCCGAGCAAAATTGACCTTTCCTTTTTCCGATAAAATTGCAGCTAATTCCTACGCTGGATTGTTGGCTTACAAAGTCCCTTCCAATAAAAGCGCTTGCCTGCATAATGGATTTGATTTCACCAGGATTAAGGGGCTTGATTCAAAAGATTCAATAAGAAAACGGTTTGATATTCATACCTCACGAGTTGTTGGCATGGTGGCTTCTTTTTCAGAAAAGAAAGATTATTCTACTTTTGTTAAGGCCGCTCACATGGTCCTCGAAAAGAGGGATGATGTCACATTTATCGCGGTAGGCGACGGCCAATACTTTGAAGATATAAAAAAACAAATTAAACCTGAATTCAAGGATAGGATCAGACTGATTGGAAAACAACAACGTGTATTAAATATCGTGAATCTATTTGATATTGGAGTTCTTGCGACAAATACACAAGTCCATGGTGAGGGTATTCCAAATGTAGTCATGGAGTACATGGCTTTGAAAAAGCCTGTTATCGCAACTGATTGTGGAGGAAACCGTGAACTCATAGAAGATAATTGCACCGGTTTCCTTGTGAATGCTGCAAATCCCGAGCAAATTAAAGAAAAAATAGTCCTGCTATTAGACAATAGAAAAATGGCGGAAGAACTCGGCCTGAATGGTTACAAAAAATTGAAAAACGAATTCAGTCTTGAGGTTATGGGACGAGAATTTCTTGCTCTTTACAGAGAACTGATAGCCTAAAATGACACCGCAAATTTTTATCATAGGCATGCCCAGAAGTGGTACAAAATTGCTTCGAGGTCTTTTAAATAATCATCCACAGATTTCAATTTTATCCATTGAAACAGAATTCCTACCTTATTGGGAAAAAAACTGGGACTCTTGGAGCGGAGAGGAACTTTTGTGCCAATATGATAATTTTGCCAGATTTTATAGCAAAGTAGTCAACCTCCCTTATTTCTCATATAAAGCCGACCAAGGTAGTCTTATCGCCGCTGAGGAATGGTATCGCCGATGTGAAAATTTTTCAGTTTCCGGAGTCTTTGAGGCTCTCGCCCGGCATGATGCAAAAGCTGACAAAGATATGATATGGGGGGACAAGTCTCCTAGTTATATCCGCCATGTTCCATTGATCAAGAAGCTTTTTCCTGAAGCGAAAATTATTCATATCATCAGAGATGTCAGAGATTATTGTCTGTCAATCAACAAAGCCTGGGGCAAAAACATGTTGCGAGCCGCCCAGAGGTGGGCGGATGATGTAACCAAAGCCAAAAAGGACGCGGAAAATTTTAAAGAGGATTATTTTGAATTAAGATATGAAGATTTGCTTGAAGCACCTAATGACCAATTAAAAAAACTGTGCTCATTTCTTAGTATCAAGTATGAGCCCCGTATGCTAATTCTTGAAAATCCCACTGAAAACATCGGAGATGCCAAAGGGAGTTTGTCTATAGTTCAGCAGAACTCAAGAAAATATATAACAAGGATAAGCGGGAGTAAAATTCTTAAAATTGAAAAAATATCATCTAGAGTACTGGAAAATTGTGGATATAGACTTGATCTTGCTGAAGCTGGAGTGAAGGAAGAAAGGATGAATCCAATTTTCATGACCTTTTTTCAGATTGTAGATGGAATCAATCTTTTTAAATATTCTATTAAAAAAAGAAGTGTTGGTAGTTCGTTATCCTTCTTAAGCAAATATTTTATTAGTTCCGGGAACAGGCGAATCAATAAATAGCTTTGAAATATGATAACAAAGCGAATGTACGATTTTGGACTCGAACGTGTCATTAGTCGCGATTTAAGTCGCTGGCGGATGGACAATAGATCATGCCGACTTAGACGCAAAATCATGCTTTACTTATGATGCATTTCCAGCTTTCCCTTCGATACCTTTTCAGAAAAACTATACGCGATAATGCGTTGTGCCGCCGGCGTGTTGAATCTCTTTCTCGTAATGAATTTGCTGATCCCGCACAATTGAGTGCGTTGCAAGAAACATATTTATACCGGACGTTGGTAGCTTCGGCCAAGACAATCCCTGCCTATACGGGGTTGCATATGGATAGAGCTGACCTGATGGGAATATTCCGCGAGTTGCCCATTATCAGCAAAAGCGATTTAATCGAGAAACCGGAGTATTATGAACCAAAGCTTGGTATTTTAAAGCCCCTAACCCCGGTTGGCAAAACCAGCGGGACAACCGGGACCCCCCTTACTGTGTACCGAAGCCTTGACTCTGTTATCTGGGAAAATGCCTTTATCCATCGCCATTGGTCTTGGTGTGGCTTCAGGCCAGGGTTACGGCGTGCGACATTGCGGGGGGATAATGTTGCACCGGCTAGACTAACCAAAGGGCCTTTCTGGTTTTATAACCGGTGGGAAAACCAATTGCTTCTGTCATCACGGCATTTGCGAGCGCCAGCCATCGATCAAATTGTCGAAGAATTACATAAATTTGAACCATATATACTGCAGGCATACCCATCAACTGCTTACGAGTTGGCAAGTTTCCTGGCCAGCCGTCAAGAACGGTTGGAAGTTCCATACATTTACACAGGCTCAGAAATGCTTTATCCCCACCAGCGAGAATTGATTGAAAAAGTTTTCAACGCTCGCATAATGGATTTCTATGGAATGGCAGAGCGTGTGGCTTTTGCCGCGCAATGTGAACAAGGTAATTATCACATCAATCCTGAGTATTCATACGTGGAAATTGTCGATGATTTCGGCCAGCCAACAAAGGGTGAGGGTTTTGTCGTGGGCACCACTTTTCATAACTTGACTATGCCGCTTGTTCGATATCAACTTTCTGATCGCACGAAGTGGAAGCCAGGGAGATGCCCCTGCGGTAGAACTTACCCAATGATTGAGCCGATTGCCGGTAAATACGAGGATGTACTGTATGGAAGCAGTGGCAATGCGATCAGCCCGTCCATCATTACTTTTGCCTTCAAAGGGTTGCAGCATATCGAACGCTCTCAGGTGGCGCAAGTTGGCGCTGGTCATTGGGAGATAAGGGTGGTGCCTATTGCCGGGTATGGTGAGAAAGAGCGTAATGCTTTGCTGAACAATGTTCGTAATCTCATTGACCCCGGATTGAAGGTGAATGTCGTTGAGTGCGAGAACATTCCCAGAACTGATGGGTGGAAGTACCGCTGGGTTGTGAATGAATGGGACAATAGGCCAGGCAATGCGAAGTCGATACAAACTCCCGGATATCGCTGTAGTGCCAGAGAGCCTAATGACTACAACCTCTAGAAAAATCATCATGGTCGGCACAGCGCCGGATACACAGGGTGGCGTCTCGGCTGTTGTCGGGGTGCTTATGGATGGCGGTCTGTTCGCGCGCTGCAACATTAAATATATTGCCACCCACAGAGATGGTGGCTTCTTCCCCAAATTTGCCACCGCACTTAGAGGTTGGATGAGCTACATGTCACATCAGTGCAGCGGTAGGATATCACTGCTCCATGTTCACATGGCCTCGCGCGCAAGTTTCTGGCGCAAACTGTTGTTCATCCTGCCTGCGTTTGCGGCCAGGATACCGGTCATCATCCACTTGCATGGCGGCGAATTTCACCTATTTCACGACAAAGAATCTTCATTCATTGTACGTAGGCTCATCCGTTTCGTTTTTGAACGGGCAAACCGCGTCATAGTTCTTTCCGATGGTTGGCGGCAGTGGGTGATGAAAACATTCCCGCGGTCAAGGGTCGTGACGATTTATAATCCGGTTATGCTAATGCTGAGCCCCCTTTCTCCCCGTGCAGCAATGTCACTACTTTTCTTGGGTCGCGTAGGTGAAAGGAAAGGCGCCTTTGATCTGATTTCCGCTATGGCACGTCTCAAGCAGAATTATCCCAGTATCAAGTTGTATATGGGCGGCGATGGAGACATCGAGGGGGCAAAACGTCACGCAATGGGGCTTGGCGTATCGGAAACCCTGGAACTTCTGGGCTGGGTGGATGGGACCGCAAAGGAAACTTTGTTGGAAAGGGCTTCCATCTATGTACTCCCTTCGTACAACGAAGGTTTGCCGATGAGTATCCTCGAAGCCATGGCGCATGGCCTGCCAGTTGTTGCAACGTCCGTAGGTGGTATCCCTGAAGCGGTCAGCGACGGTGTCGAAGGTTTTCTTGTGCCGCCTGGTGACGTGGCTGCCCTGGAGGACCGCCTGCAAAGGCTGCTCTCCAATAAGGCGCTGCGCCGACAAATGGGCGAGGCGGCCAGGCGCAAAGTGGAGCGCCTGTTTTCCGCGGAAGTCGTGGTGCCTCAACTCGAAGCGCTATATTCCGAGCTGATCGGCAGGGGGACGTGTTGAACTGGAAACCGAATGCGATCAACAAGGGGGCTCCAAAAAATTCTGAGCCTGCTTTACTCTATGGTCGAAGAGATGAGGTCGGACTACCTGCGTTTATATGCAAAACAACAGATGGTAATCTCGTTTATGATCAACCTTGGACGTTTTCTATTTCCCAGTGTGTATTTTATGGGCAAAAAACAACAGGTGTTTCTTTATGTCTTTAGCGTGGTATATCAACCGCTTAATGAACATGAACGGCGGGGAGATATGCCACCGGGTCATGGAAAAAGGCAAAAAGACCCTGGCCCACGGAAGACTGGAAGGTTGGCAGCGCTATGCATCGGCAGGCGGTGTCCCCGTACTGCCGGGAATCAAGGAAAATGTTGCCGGTGCCGCAGCGCCTCTACGAAGGCGTATTGCAGAAGCGGCCCAGTCCATTAAGTCCGGGCGCTTCTCGTCCCTGGGCATCGACTGGCCCGTGCAGGAGCCGGAAAACCCTTTTCCTTCTCATATCTGGCGGTTCGATCCGGTCAGCGGCGGTTCATGGCCTGGCGTGGAATCCTACTGTTTCGATATACCCTATCGCCACGAACATAAGCTGGGCGATATCAAGTATGTCTGGGAGTACAACCGACTCCAATTCCTGCAGCCCCTGGCGGCCCATGCCCTGCTGGCAGATGACGAGGAATCGATGCAGTTCATCGAGGCGGCAGTCACCAGCTGGTATGCCGCCAACCCGCCCTTCCGGGGGGTAGCGTGGAATTCCGGCATTGAACTGGCCTTGCGGGCCATCAGTCTGCTGCTGGTGTCATCATTATGTGGCGACAAGCTGCCCAAACCGCTTGTCAACACCATCAGAACCATTCTTGCGGCCCATGTCTTGTGGCTGGAACGTTACCCTTCACGCTATTCTTCCGCCAACAATCATCTGGTTGCTGAAGCAGCCGCCCTGTTTTTGCTCACTCTGGCCATGCCGGAGCTGCCCTCCATCGGCAGGATTGAAGCCCGTGTTCGCCGGGTACTTATCGCCGAAGCGCAGAAACAGATTCTGGCCGATGGGGTCGGCGCGGAACAATCCCCCACCTATGGGGCTTTTACGGCGGAATTTCTTCTGCTGTCCGCCTTGGTTGCCCACGCGGCAGGAAAACCGTTTGCTGATTCGTTTAATAAGAGGTTGCGTTGCTTTGCGGAATTTATTGATTGGTTGGCCGACAGCCAGGGACGTGTGCCCACCATCGGCGATGATGATGAGGGCCGAGTGATAAGCCTGACCTTGCCCGAGCCGAACTACGCCACGGCCGTAAAGGATGCCATTACCGGCTGCTCGACGGCAAATATTTCTGCTCCCAGCTCCACGAACCGCGGGTTGCGGGATGCGCTGTTCAATGTAAAAACCACCACCACAAAAGTGAAGCTGGAAGGCATTAAATCATTTGCTCAAGGGGGCTATACGGTGGTTCACCGCTCTGTAGCAGGAGGACGTCCAATGAAACTGATTTTTGACCATGGGCCGTTGGGCTATTTGTCAATCGCCGCCCACGGCCATGCCGACGCGCTCTCCCTGCTTGTTGATTTTGATAATGAGCCCCTGTTTGTAGACCCCGGCACCTATCTGTATCATTCCGGCGGTGCCTGGCGCGACTGGTTTCGGGGAACCAGGGCGCATAATACCTTGAACATTGAAGGCAAAGACCAAAGCACTATGGCCGGGGCTTTTAACTGGCGAACCAAGGCTAACGCCCGCCTGGAAGAGGTGCGTGAGGGAGAAAACTGGCTTATTCGTGCTGCTCACGATGGCTATCGTAAGCCTTTCGGGGTTTACCATGAGAGAGAGATACAAGGCTCATATACCGGCTTCTCTATTTGCGACCGCCTGCTGGGTAAGAAGACGGAGCCTTTACCCGTTGAACTGGTGTTTCAGTTGGCAATTGACGTTGAAGCTCTGCAGTCAGGGAATATTCTCAAACTGCTGCGCAACGGTGCACAGGTTGCAGAAATGCTGTTTGACGAAAACGGCACGATTACCATCGCTAAGGGTGGCAATGGTTATGACGGCGGTTGGATTTCACCGGCATTCGGCCGCAAAGAAGCGGCCTGGCGGGTCAGTTGGTGTGGTATTGTTCCACCGGAATTCGATCTGCTAACTAAAATTACATTCAGGAAAGATAAATGAAAATAAGCATTTTTGGGTTGGGTTATGTAGGCGCGGTCTCCGCTGGATGCCTGGCCAGTGAAGGTCACGAAGTAATCGGGGTGGACACCAACAGCACCAAGGTTGGTCTGATCAATAAGGGTGTGACGCCGATCATCGAGAAGGATATCGGCGGGATGATCGACCGGGCCCGTGCAGGCGGGCTGCTGCGTGCCACGACAGATGTACACGAAGCTATACAGCACTCAGAAATTTCTCTTGTTTGCGTAGGCACTCCATCCCTATTAAACGGTAATCTTGATTTGTCGTACGTCCGTCGGGTTTGTGAGGAAATAGGCGCAGCTATCGCCGGCAAATCCGTCTTTCATGTGGTAGTCATCCGTTCCACCATGCTTCCCGGGTCCATGCGCAGGGTTGTGATTCCTGTTCTTGAAGAAGCATCCGGCAAGAAAGTGGGAGTGGATTTTGGAGTATGCAACAATCCTGAATTCCTCCGTGAAGGAACAGCGGTGTTCGATTATTTCAATCCTCCCAAGACTGTGATCGGTGAAACCGACGCCAGGGCAGGAGAAATGCTGGTTGAGTTGTACAAGAATATGACCGCGCCGCTTATCCGCACTGATGTGGAAACAGCGGAAATGGTCAAATACACAGACAATAACTGGCATGCACTCAAGGTTGTTTTTTCCAATGAAATCGGCAATCTATGCAAGGCGCTCGGGATTGACGGCCACAAGGTCATGGACATTTTCTGCCAGGATACCAAGCTCAACCTGTCTGCCTATTACATGAAGCCTGGCTTCGCCTTCGGCGGCTCCTGCCTGCCCAAGGACGTTCGAGCGTTAACCTACAAGGGCAAGAGCATGGACCTGGACTTGCCGGTGTTGAACGCGATCATTCCTTCCAACCAGCGGCAGATCCACAAGGCCATTGAAATGATAATCGGAAAAGGCAAGCGGAAAGTCGGCATCCTCGGCTTCGCCTTCAAGGCTGGGACTGATGACTTGCGAGAATCGCCCATCGTGGACGTGATCGAACATCTGATCGGCAAAGGCTATGAACTCAAGCTTTATGATAAGAACGTAAATCTGGCAGCGCTCACCGGCGCGAATCGAAACTTTATCCTCAACCATATACCGCATATCTCGCGACTGATGGTGGAAAATATGGCAGAGGTGCTGGATTTTGCCGAGACCCTTGTCATCGGCAATAATGCTGAGGAGTTCAGAAGCGTGCCGGGTAACCTGCGGCATGAGCAAGTTGTAGTGGACCTGGTGCGGGTGGACGAACAGGTGAGTGGTGGACAATACGATGGGATTTGCTGGTAACCGGATGGAAACGGGAAAAAAAAATCGTGTATTAATCCTTGTTGAAAACCTGCCCTCGCCCTTTGATCGGCGGGTCTGGCAGGAGGCTACAACCCTGCATGCCAGCGGCTACGGTGTATCAATCATCTGCCCTACCGGTAAAGGTTATGAAAAACATTATGAGGAAATCGATGGTATTCATATCTACCGCTATAACCTGCCCATGGAGGCCGAAGGGGCAAAAGGATATGCGGTGGAGTACACAGTGGCGCTATTTCAGACCTTTCGCCTAGCCTGGAAGGTACGCAGGGAAAAAGGTTTCGATATTATCCATGCCTGC
>ENA-OSEO01003578-OSEO01003578.1-sediment-metagenome-genome-assembly--contig:-NODE-3578-length-18005-cov-3.768797_pt1 | contig 18005 bp, 17 predicted proteins | sample MGYA00237883_ERZ534232 | MGnify/ENA metagenome assembly ERZ534232
AAAGCAAGGTTTTCTATAACAACCAATGCCACTCTGGTTGATTCAAAGAAGGCACGGTTTTTAAAAGATGCGGGATTTTCCGTTCTTGTAAGTCTGGATGGACCGCGGATTTTACATGATCAGTACCGTATTTACCCAAACGGGGAGGGCAGCTATACCGATACAATCAGAGGACTAAAAATTCTGCTCAATGCATATCCACCAAGCATGCATGAAAAGATTGGGCTTAACATGGTAGTCCCTTCGTCAGGATGGATGTCGTATTTGGAAAGACTATGGGATGAGGAGCCGTGGTTACCCAGAACACTGAGGGCGCAAGCCACGATAGTCAGTGCTCCCAAAGGGTTTTCTGAGCCAAACTTTCCAGAGAATATGAATAGGGAAGATTATAGGACTCGATGGCTAAATTCGATTGAAACGGAAACTCCCTTAAGAACAACTCTGGGGCAGGAGATATTTGATAAAGCTCTGGCTAAAATTCACCAGAGGCCCAGATTCCAAAGTTACAGACGTAATTTTTTCCCCAATGGATGTTGTATTCCAGGTACTCGAAAGATATATGTTCAAACCGAAGGCAGTTATCAGATGTGTGAGCGCGTCCATGGTGTTCCTACTATAGGTTCGGTGAGACAAGGTGTTGATCTTTCGCGTATCAGGCAAATCGTGGAAGAATATTCGCGTCTATCTTTCCAAGACTGCAAGACCTGTATCGCAATATCAACCTGTACTCTGTGCTTTTTACATGCCTATGAAAACGGCCAATTTAACATTGAAAAAAAACGATTGGCGTGTTCCCGAATAAAAAAAGCCTTAATTTCAAATTTAAAGATGTATGGTTTTATAAGTCAAATTCGCCCTCAGAAACTTGAGAGGTGGGATGGGGTAGTTATTTTGTAATGTTTATTAGTTATGGAAACCCAGTCTTCTTAAAAACAATTGATGCCATGATATTACAACATGGCAATTTGCCAGTGAAATCAGGAAGGAGGTGAATTAAAATGAAAGAGATTGCATCAAAAAAAGCAAAACCGGGCAAGAAGATTCTTGGAAAGGATGAGGTGGTAATCAGAAAGAAGAGTTACAATTGTGACTGTGGGTGTGCGGGGACAGGATCTGATTATGATGGCGGTTTCGATCTGGCTTTTACAGACCCTGATCCGGCATGTGGCTGCGGGTGTGGTAGTGACATCAGCGCAAATCAGGCGTGCGATATGGCTTACGAGGATTAGGATTCATATAAACTGACAATTGCATCAACTTCAACAGCCAAACCTGCCGCTTTGTTCCGGGTTTGGCTGTGTCGTCTTGTCATGATTCCAGTAGCAGTTTGAAGTATTATCCTTTACTCAGAATCATTCGTTAATAAAAATTGTAAAAGAAAAATTGACGATCACCCCGGTCCTCAGTCCCCCTTTTGAGGGCATAGAATGGATCGGAGCCACCCGGTTACCGAGTTCGCAGCCATCAGCTCCCGGTCGATCTGCCGGAACTGATCCGCCAGATCATCGGGATCGGCAAGCCATTCGGCCCGGGTTCTCATGCGCCGCCGTCCATCAAGTTTCTTGACGACGGATGCGGGATTGCCAGCGGCGATCACATTGGCGGGGACATCTTTTGTGACCACCGCGCCCGCGCCGATGATGCTGTTGTCCCCGATGGTCACGCCCTTCCCGACGATGGCGCTGTCTCCGATCCACACGTTATTTCCGATCCTGACGGGAGCCGTCTGTCCCACCGGCTGGCTCCGGTCGTACACCCCGTGCCAGTCAGCATCCGTGATGCACGCCCCCTGCGCCATCATGCAGCTGTCCCCGATGGTTATCTGTGAGGCCGCACTGATCCGCACGCCGGGACAGATGAGGCAGAAATCCCCGATCCGTATCGATCCTTCCTCTCCAAAATTCGACCATACGGTGAAGCGGACCTTCTTATCGGATGCGGCTATGACATGGGCGCACTTTCCCAGATGGACGGGGCCGCCGAATATCTCAACATGCCATGGCTTCATGAAGGTGTGCCTGCCGCCCAGGGATTCAAACTGGGGGCGCAGAAAGTGATTCGCATACCACTTCTGGAATCTCATGTCCCACTGCTTGAGAAGATAGGGCCGATGGTCTCTGCGCACTGAACCTACCCTCCGATCCTTTCAAGAGGCGCGACCGGATGCCCATGATCCCCGCGATGCCGCTCTAAAAGCGAATCTTCGGGCGTCTCGATCGCCTCATTCTCCCAGAACCCGTGATTGAACAGACACCCCGCGGGGGTCAGATTGTTGAGTGCGTCATAGGCCAGGAGAACAGCGGCCGCCGTCCATGATGTCCGTTCCTCGGGCCATATAACCGAGTCGGGGAAGGTAACCCCCATCCAGTACGATCCGTCGTCGTATCGTTTCCCTTCCAGGTAGCTGAATACGAGCCGCGCATCCTCGGGCCGGTCAACGGCCATGAGGGCCAGGACGAGCTCGGATGTTTCCGCCATGGTCGCCCAGGGGCGGTCGGACACGCAGCGAACTCCCCAACCGGGTTCGACGAATTTTGCCCACGATTTATCGATCCGCTTGTGCGCCTCCGTGCCGGTGACGGCGCCGCACAGGACGGGATAGTACCAGTCCATGGAATAGCGGGACTTGATCATGTTGAAGTGGGTGGGGAGGGAGCGGATAGCATTCCCCAGCTTTTCGAGGGCATCCCGCCAGTCCGGACGGCGTTCCCCCAGCCGGGAGGCGATGGCCAGGGCGCATTTGAGGCTCATATAAATGGAACTGGAACCGGTGAGGAGGGCCATGCGGTCTACGACGCCCTCGGCGTCGATGGACCAGTATATCTCCCCCGTCGGGGCCTGGAGGCTGAGGGCGTACTGGATGCCGGCGCTCACGGTGGGCCACATGTGTCGGAGGAAGTCGCGGTCGTTTGTGAGAAGAAAATGATGGAACACCCCGACGGCAATGTAGGTGGAGAAGTTGGCATCTTTTCTCCTGTCATCGGGAACGCCGTCGCGCAGCCCCGCGTACCAGCTCCCGTCTTCAAGCTGCGCGGCCTTCATCCATTCATAGGCGCGCCGGGCCTCATCGATGTACCCGGCGACACCGAGCCCCATAGCGCTCTCGATGTGGTCCCACGGGTCCGTCTTTCCCCCTTCCGACCATGGAATTTCTCCGTTTTCCTTCTGCAGGGCCGCGATAAATGCTCCCATCTCTTCACAACTGACAAACTCGCCCACGATGCTTCTGGAAAGGTTCAGTTCCATATCGGTCATCCTTTTCTCAGGTAAAAAACGATGCTTTTGGCCATGATCGGATTCAAGAGTTTGTCGAGCAACCGGGTAAGCGGAGGCCGCTGTATAATATCCCACTCAAGAAATCTTCTGTACAGATTGACCAGCCGGGACGTCTCATTCTTGTGGCCCACGATGCACTTCAGCCACCAGTACGGAGCGTGCAGGGAATGCTTGTAGCGAATACGCCAGCAGCGTGTCCCCGCGTTCTCAAGCAGCGTGAGCAGTTCTTTCTTTGTGTAAATCCGTATGTGTCCCCCCGGTTCGGCATGGTACGCCGATGAAAGGAACCAGCATACGCGTTCCGGGAAGAATCTCGGCACGCTGACCACAATGATTCCCTCCCGTTTCAGGACCCGAACCAGTTCGGAAACGGCGGCCCTGTTTTCGGTGACATGCTCCAGGACCTCCGAGCAGATAACAACATCGAAGGCCTCATCCCTGAAGGGTAAACGGGTAACATCTGCCTGCGATATCATCCATGCCCCGCCGGTCAAGGCTTCCATGCTTCCCAGGGTAAAGGCGGCCGTGCGCAGGTCATCCCTGTTCAGATCGACACCGACCACATCCGCCCCCAGCGTCCTGAATATCTCGCAGGCGTGGCGGCCCGTTCCGCATCCGGCATCAAGGACTCGATCCCCGGATTGTATCCCCAGCAATTCAAAATCAGCGGTGAGCATCGATGGCTTCCCGATACACGTCCACGGTCTTCTCGGCCGCGTGCCGCCACGTAAAGGAATCCTTGACGCGCCTGAGTCCCGCGTTGCCCAGCAGACGGCGGCGCTCCGGGTTATCCAAAAGAGCGACAATCGCCTTCTCCAGCGCTTTGCTGTCGGCAGGCGGCACGAGAATACCAGCGTCCCCCACCACCTCCGGCAGAGCGCCCCCCACCGTGCTGATCACAGGAACGCCGCAGGCCATAGCCTCCCCGGCCGGCATCCCGAATCCCTCGTACAGAGATGGGATGACAGCCATGGTTGTCCTGGCGTAGTAGGACGCGAATTCCTCATATTCGATGCGCCCCGTGAATCTCACACAGTCGCCGATGCCCAGCTGTTTAACGAGCCCCTCTATGACGCCCTTCTTCTTCGGGGTCCCTATCACGGTCAGCCCTATCTTCCTCTTTTTACGAATCGACGCGACGGCCTCGAGGAGATACCGGAGCCCCTTGAGGGGAGTGTCAGCGCTGTTGGTCACCAGCACCTGATCGTCGGGACGCTTTACCTCCGGCAGGGGATAGAAAAAATCCGTATTGATTCCGTTGGGAACAACCCGGAATCTGCGGATCGATGCCTTAAAGTCTCTGCTGATGTCTCTCTTGGAACACTCAGAAACGGTAATGATATGTGAAAGACGGCGCGAAACCCGTTTCTGCATGCCGAGAAAGGAATACCACCTCCACGTCTGGATTTTCTTTATCAGAGAAGGGGAGGAATTGATCTCCGTATCCCGGTCGACGGTGATCGGGTGATGGATGGTCGCCACCGTGGGAAAACCGAGCCGGGGAAGCCCCAATATCCCGTAGGAGAGACACTGGTTATCATGAACGATATCGTAGCGGGGCCGCTCCCTCCTGAAGTGATTGTATGTTCGTATTCCGAATGTGAACGGCTCCGGAAAGCCTCCCGATGAAACGTCGAGAAATTCATACAGGTTGACAGGCGATTTGAAAAGATCGCGCGGGCTCGCCGGCTTGAAGAGGTGATCGGGATTATACAGATCGAGATTCGGCAGCATGTGGAGTCCGACTCCCTCGACCAGCTCAGGGTACGGCGGGCCTGACACGACATCCACCGTATGTCCCAGTTCCATGAGCGCTCTGCTGAGATATTTGATATAGACCCCCTGTCCCCCGCATGTGGGGTTCCCCCGGTAGGTGAGAAGGCATACCCTCAAAGGATCTGAATGGTTCGGTGGCCTGGATGCCGGATGCCCCATCATGCACGGATACCTTGCTATTCCCGAAAATTGAACAAATAACGGATTGATTTCAGGGTCAGAAGAGATTTTCTACCAGAATAATGACCGGAGGTCAATAAAGAGAAGCCGTTAAGATACAGAAATCAGGCTTTTTTGATGATGAACGCCGTTCATGATGACACAATTGATGCGAATTGCGGTGATTCTCTGCCGAACAGTTATCGTCAGATCCTCGCCGCGATGACCGCCGCTCCGATTGCCCCGTTCACCTGGGCGAATGGCGACACTCCGATCGATACGCCGAGCGCCCGTTCCAGAGCCCGGACCACGCCTATGTTCCGGGCGACGCCTCCGGTCATCATGACGGGCTCCCGCACCCCCACCCGCCGCGCCATGGATGAGATGCGGGACGCAACGGATTCATGAATTCCGGCGATGATATCCTCGCGGCTCTCCCCTTTTGCGATGAGTGAGATCACCTCGGATTCGGCGAAGACCGTGCAGATGCTGCTTATCTTTGACGGGCTGTGAGACTGCAGAGACAAGGGCCCGAAATCGTCCAGATCGGATTCCATGGCCCGCGCCATTACCTCGAGAAATCGGCCGGTGCCGGCCGCGCATTTGTCGTTCATGGCAAAGTCTTTCACCGTGCCGTCGGGGTTGACCGCCAGCACCTTGCTGTCCTGCCCGCCCACATCGATGACGGTCCGGACATGAGGATTCAGGTAATAGGCTCCGGCGCCGTGGCAGATGATCTCAGTAACGGGCTTGTCGGCAAATACCACGCTGTTTCGCCCGTACCCCGTGGATACGATTTTTTCGATCGTCGGCGCCTCCATTTCCAGTTCCCTGAGGAGGGCCTCATAGATGCTCCTTCCCGCCTCCCGGGCGTTGTATCCGGTAAAGGCCACCTTCGTTCCCAGTATTCTACCGTCAGACAGGATCGCCGCCTTTGCGGTGATCGATCCGATATCTATTCCCGCGGTAATCATACGCTGTTTCGTTCACTTCCGGCGGACATCATCTTTTTTTCTGACCGATCATTTCCATAAAGGCGTCTATCCGCGTCTCCGTCTGGCTCTCGGAGAAGGATCTTTCATCCACCATGTGAGATTCGATCGTGACGGAGGGAATCCCCCGTTCCCGCTGAACGGCCCTCTGAATGTCATACTGGCCGAGTGAATAGGGTTTGCAGCTCCGGTTGGAGTGCATGACGAAGCCGTCCACGTCGTACTTGTCCACCATTGCGAGAACTATTTTGATCATCTCATCGACGCCGATATTCAGATATGATTTGGTATATCCTTCGGCCATGGAATCGAGAAAATTGTTCTCGTCCATATATCTCAGGCTCATACACCACGCGGTGGTGTACGTATCCGCCACAAGACAGGCATCGTGGGCCGCGAACTTCTCGGACAGCCACCTCATCCGGTACCAGATGGGGAGATTGTCCCACAACAAACGGTACTTCTCGTTCGGAATAGCGCTTATTCCGTCGGCGACGCGCTGCTCCATCTCCGCCAGAAGCGATCGGTAGTAATCCACTGTTACCTGGGTTCCCCGCAGGGTGACGATCAGCGCGAGATGGAAGAACGCATCGAAGCAGGTCATGGGAGAGGGCCGTTTCATCGCGGTGTCAAGAACCGCCTGCCACAGGCGCTGCCCCTCTATTGAAATTCTCCCCACTTCCTTCATCCGGTCATAATCGAATTTCTTTTTTGTCGCCTCTTCGAGGAAGGCAATATACTCCATGATCTGCCGCCGGACATATTTCTTTGCCTCATCGGTGTACTCGGTGTGGCAGAAAGGGGTGTCGAGGATAAAGAGGGGAACATCGTAATACCGGGCCTGTACCTCGTACCACTTGAGGACCGTTCCACATATGTTGTTGCAGCACACCAGCATGTCGGGTCTGGGCAATCCCCCGATGGGCCCTCCATCAATCAGGGAAGAGGCAATATCGGCTCGCGCGTAGGAACACAGGTCACTGCTGTACCCCATCGCCTCCGCCCGGGCGCACAGATCCGCCCCCATCTTCGACGCCCCGATCATGGCACCGTAGTTTTCCGGATAGACGGGAATGATGTCCATCGCTATGAGCGGCTCCACCGGACCCCCGCTGGTGATCCACGCCACCTTTTTCCCCGTCTGCCCGGCCGTTTTTGCATCGATATAATAGCCGGTCATGATCTCTTTCATTTTACCGACCGACTGCATCTTCCGGCTCTTTTTCCCCGTATCGGTTTCCGTCATCTCTTTACCCGTGCCTCGTGAGCATCATCACACCATGTGGATGAATGTTTCAAATCTGGTCAGCAACTGTCCCTCGGACGGCAGTTGATCTTCAATCTCCAGCAGCATGCTGGGAATGCCCTCGCTGTCCAGGAAACTTTTCAAATAAGGATAGTCGAAATCGTGGGGATCGCAGAATTTCATGAGGAGAAAGACAACGCCGTCGGCCCGATGTTTCTTGACCAGATCAAGGAGCCGTTCACCCCGGATCGTGTTCGAGAGGTGTTTTGCCGGGCATATGGCTCGCTCCACATATCGGTTCGCAATCGCCGCGATGGGATCGCCCCCCGTCCTGATGATTCCGTCAAAATACCGCGAACCGGTGCACAGATCATCCCATATAACGGCGCCTCCCGCCTTCTCGAAAATGGTATACAGATCGGGCTGATCACAGATACTGCCGCTCAGGATGATTCTTTTCTTTCCTGAATCCTCCACGGGGGTTCTCTCTTGGAGCATTTCTATCAGGGCAGGAAGTCTTTCAGCCACATATTCCCTGTCCATGATCATGGATCCCCTGACAATCGCATACATATCGTCCCCCGCCAGGATTTCCGGGCGGGCGGACCGGAGTTCGTACAGGGTGCCGAGGCAGCCGCGTATGCGATTGTAGGTTTCGATGGCCCGCGCAAGGGCTTCATCAGATATCTTGAGTTTCAGGTTCCCTTCGAGATCGTGTCTGAATCGTCGGAGGACATCTTTCATATACTGCCGCGCGCTTTCGGTGTCCAGTTTTACCGGCAGAACGACATCCGCAAAAAAAGGGAATCGGGTATTGAGACGCCAGATATCGGAGAGGCGCTGGATCGTGTCGCAGGTGTGGGGGAACACCGCGCCATCCAGAAAATCGAGCCTGCCAGCGAGCGCGTCTTCAAGGACGCCCCGGGCGAGGGAACAGGTGTAGGACTGAAGGTGCGCATCGGCCAGGGTGACCGCCCCCTTTGTGCCGAACAGCCTCAGCGGATGCAGCCCAGCAGCGAAGATAATTTCTTCCGGGGTATAGGAACAGAGATATCCTATAATCCGCTTGTCCTTTTCTTTCAGATTACTGATATACCGTTCAGTATCCAGCGCCGCTTCATAAAAATCGTGCAACACCTCCATGCGCGTTTCCCCCTTTCGGCGCAAGCGCACCTTCCTGGAGCATCAAGCGATGATGAATTGGTAGCATACCACACCATATCTGTCACCTGTTTTTTTGTGAACGGTTCAGATGGGTAAGGGAGAAAAACAAAGGATGAAAAACAGTTCAAGTAATCGTTACGACACGTAATAAAGAGTAATGAGCGTTTCCTCTGAAACTGTTCTAGGGATTAACTCTTCGCACTATTGCGGAACAGTTTGGATTCCGCGTGCCGCCAGCGATGAAGATGACCTGGAACCGGGTTCTCAATCATGGAATGAAAATCGGGGCGTCATTGAGTTACGAAAGCAGAGAGCCATGGTCTGTGGCTATGGCTCTCTGCCCAGTGATGCTGTTACCAAAAAAGAACGACTTATCGTCCTATGACATATCGATAGGGATCAACCTCTTCTCTCAAAATACGAAGCTCTTCTTCCGTGGGTGCTTTGGTCCCCGTAACTTTATCGGCAACGAGAAGTTCAAACCCGCAGTTCTCCTGCACATCACCCTCCGAATATCCGGGGTTAACCGAAATGATCCTCATCCGTTTCGACTCAGGCTCAAAGTCCATAACCGCCATGTTGGTGATGATCCGATAGGGGCCGGCCCCAAGGGGAAGCCCGGACTTTTGCCTCGAATCTCCACCTTCGAGCCATCCCGGCGTGGTAATATATGAGCATCGTTCCACAAATCGTTTGTTGTCTTGCGGCGTCATCACCATCATCCGCCATGCAAAGGAACCGAAATCGTTTGCGCCGCCGCTTCCGGGGAATCTGACCTTCGGTTTTTGATGATCGTCGCCGATCCGGGTTGAATTGAGATTTCCATACATGTCGATCTCGGCGCCGCCGAGGAAGGTGTAATCCAGCATACCCCTGCAGGCCGTTTCCATAATATCGCACATCCCGCTCGCCATGACGGCCTTCCATGTTGTCCGCGAATCGCCCACTGATATGGGCATTTCAGGAAGCAGAGGGGCCACGCCGCCTGCTTCGAACATGATGAGCAGATTGGGAGAATTTGTTTTCTGGGCAAGCATTGCCGCCGCGCACGGCGCCCCGGTTCCGACGCCGACGGACACCCCGTCCTCGAGTTCACGCGCGGCCACACATATCATTAACTCCATTGCATTATAATCAGCCATTGGCTATGAAGCCTCCTTTCCGCATTTACTTTGCATTCTTCAGGACCATCAGTTCCTGGTGCCGCAATTCCCACATCTTTTCCATCCCGCCATTGACCCGCAAGTAATCAAAGTGACTTGTGCAGTTGTAAATATTTTTATCGAGGAATTCTTTAAACGCGGCGGGGTCCTTTTCCACGGAGAGCCATTCTCGGAGATGGTCCTCATCCGAGAAGTATTCTCCATACATATTCCCCGGGTAACTTCCGTACGGGACCTCGCATACCGCATCGACCAGGTAATAGGGGATGACTGTATAGGTGGGCTCCTGTCGAATCTCCTCATTCTGAATAATTCGTTCAGCAGTAACGATAAGACGCTTGGCCGCCCAGGCGAGATCAAGGTCGGAGATGCTGATCCCCCTGACACGGCAGTTACCGTACACATCCGCTTCATGGACATGAATGGCGGCCACATCGGGGTACAGGGCCGGTACGGCGGCATATTTTACTCCCGTATAGGGACATTCGATCATCTTCGCCCCGCTGTAGGTGAATGTGTCCGTCCCCATCATATTGCGGATCGGCAGGAATGAAACGCCCATGGCCGCCGCTTTCAGGCGGGCGGACAAGGTATAGTTCGTCCACTCGCAGACTTCGACTTCGCCGCTTTGCATATACTTGCGCGCATTCGGAGACAGACCCCGCGCTTCCAATCCGATAATATATGCTATATCCAGTTTATCAAACACCTTCCCGGCGCAGAGAATCTGAAAATCATGGGTGGAGGTATGGCCGGCAAATCCCATATTCTTTCTTCCCTGCCTGACTAGTTCGTGGCAGACGGCTGTCGGAATCCTGTTGGCGCCGAACCCTCCAATGGTGAGATAATCTCCGTCATGGCAGAACTTTTCGACCGCCTCTTTGGGAGACATCAATTTGTTCTCCATCTTGCGGGACTTCGTCCTGAAGAACGCCCGTGCCGTATCCGCGTCGGGATTCGTAAAGATCTTACCGACCCCTTGCTTGATGATATCCACTCTCTCTTACCTCCTTTGCCTCGTTTTCATGAAAGTAAATCAATTGCTCAGAATGAGCGCGCCAACCCGTGGCGTGAAATCCGTGAAATAATAATGCCGTCGTATCCTTCATAAGCACTGGTGAAACTGACTGGGGCTTCATATCGGAGCAAAACAGATGTGTCCTCACGTGCGCTGTATAGCGTCTGTCTATACACAAAAGGAGTCGTTTGAGTAAAGTATTTTCTTTATGCCCGAGCTTCGCCGAAGGAAATCAAATGTCTTGACGAACCCCGGGCGCTGGTTTAACGTTTCCATGTTTGAATCAGTGTGCTGAGGTGCCCACGAGATGCTGTGATGGGTACTTACCACCCTTAATCCCAAGGATTTCATATGGAAAGGAAATCGATATGGCACAATCGGAGTTATGCTTCGTGACAGCTCGGGAGATGGCCCGCATGATTCGAAAGAAAGAGGTATCCGCGCGGGAGTGCATGGAAGCACATCTGCAACAGATTGAAAAGGTCAATCCCCGCGTGAATGCCATCGTCACCATGATCCCGCCGGAACAGGCGCTGGACGCGGCAACGAAAGCCGATACCCTCCTCGCGAGAGGGGAAGAGCCGGGGCCGCTCCACGGACTCCCCGTCGCGCACAAGGATCTGGTTTTGACGAAGGGAATACGGACAACCTTCGGCTCCCGGGTCTTCAAAGATTTTGTCCCCGGAGAAGACGACCTCATCGTCGAACGCTTCAGGAATGCCGGCGCCATAACGATCGGAAAGACCAATACGCCTGAGTTCGGAGCGGGGTCCCAGACCTTCAACGAGGTTTTTGGAGAGACGGTTAATCCCTACGACCGGTCAAAAACCTGTGGCGGCAGCAGCGGTGGAGCCGCCGTTGCCCTGGCCTGCGGCATGCTGCCCATAGCCGACGGCAGTGACCTCGGCGGGTCGCTGAGAAACCCAGCCAGTTTTTGCAATGTGGTGGGATTCAGACCCTCTCCGGGCAGGGTTCCCTCCTGGCCCAGACAGGCCGCCTGGTTCCCTCTTGCCGTGCAGGGCCCCATGGCGAGGACCGTGGATGATATTGCACTGATACTGACCGCGATTGCAGGCTTTGATCGGCGTTCCCCCATATCCATCGCCGAGCCGGCACGCATCTTTGCGGGTCCTTTGAGCCGCGACTTCAACAACGTACGAATCGCATGGAGCATGGATCTCGGCGGGTTGCCCGTTGATCCGGAAGTGACCCAGGCTATCGATGCTCAGCGACATATCTTTGAAGACTTTGGGTGTATAACCGATGAGGCCTCCCCCGATTTTTCAGATGCCGATGAGATCTTCCAGGTCTGGCGGGCGTGGCATTATGACTTGATGTTTGCTGAACTTCTCAGGGAACACCGTGAAGAGTTAAAAGACACGGTTGTGTGGAACATCGAAAAAGGAATGAAACTGACCGGTCCGGAGATAGGCGCGGCCGAGCGGAAGAGGACGGTTTTGTATCACCGGATACGCGAATTCATGGAGATCTATGAGTATATCATTATGCCCGTGAGTCAGGTTCCCCCCTTCGACCTGAAGCAGCGGTACATAGAGGAAATTAACGGTGTCAAAATGAATACGTACATAGACTGGATGAAGTCCTGTTATTATATATCCACCACAGGAAATCCAGCCATATCCGTTCCCTGCGGGTTCACCTCCGGGGGATTGCCGGTGGGCCTCCAGATCGTGGGGCGTCATCACGATGACCTGGGCGTTCTGAAGCTCGCCCATGCCTTCGAGAATGCCACCGGTTTCGGAAAGAAAAAACCACCACTGGTGTAACAATTGAAACAAACACCCCTGTGGCGACCGTTTGTCCGGCGACCGGTCCTCCTCAGACTCTCTCTGTAAAACCAGGAGAATACCGGCAGCGCCGGCGCTGACTATTCATCTAGGGATTCTTTCGGTTGTTGCCGCAGGAGGATTATGTTAACATCATTTTTCATTTCCGTCTGAGGAGACAGGTAGCATGGATCCATCAAAAGTAGCAATCATCGGACCCGGAAGGTTGGGGACCGCCTTCGCATACAAGTTCAGGCGTGACGGAAAAGATGTGGTCATGTACTATCACAACGGCGATGTCTGCGCGGAGATCAACAGGACGCATCTCAATCCCCTTCACCTCACGAGCGAACTCGCCCAGCGGCGGGGAGGCATGGAAAATGTCCCCCGGCTGGCGGGGGTCATCGCAACCAATGACCTCGAAAAAGTCGTCGAGGGACATGACGTGATCATCCTTTCCATCACCATGAGCAGGCTCAGAGAGCTCTTGAGCCATATCAAACCCCTTATCGCGAAGAAGAGCGGAAAGACGTGTCTTGTATCGCCCATAAAGGGTCTCTCTTCCGATGAAAAGACCAGCGAGCTGATAACCCCTTCTCAAATGATACAAAACCACCTCTTCTCTTTGAAAGACAAGTTCGAACTCATCTGCATCGGCGGTCCGTTCTTCGACATGGATATCGCCATGGGCAAGCCGGTCTGTGTGACCGCGGCAGGAAGCAAGGGGGTAGCAAAGGACTTTATCGAAAGTTTTCTCAAACTGAACCGCAGGGAGCTGACATCCTATTATAATTTCGATACCGTGGGAATCGAGGCATGCGGCGCCCTCAAGAATATCGTCGCGAACATCAAAGGGGTGTCCGACCAGCTGGACCTGGGGAATTCACTGCCCGGTACTGTCTTCGCGAGGTCCGGCGTGGAGATCCGATCCCTGTCAAAACTGCTGGGGGGGAGTTTTCAGGCATTTCACAGTCAGGCCGGGGTGGGCGACATGTACATCACCCTTTCATCCGAAGCGAGCAAGAACTACCGGTACGGGAAGTATTTTTATAATTTGTTCAACGGTAATCCCATCGATACGGACATCCAGTCCCGGAAGAAGATCGACGGCACCCCGGAAGGACCCGACACGATAAAGAATGTGAACCGCTATCTGGAAAAGAAAAACATGTACAGCCCGCTTTTCCATTGCGCCCACAAGATCTTTCATGAATCGACCAACAGAGATGAAATACGGGAACAGATCATTCAGGCGTGCCAGTTCGACAAGCGGGATAAGGAATACATCGGCGCCTTTTCAAAACTGCTGTACCGGCTGTTTCCCAATACATGGTACCGGAGATATAAGGGGTTTCTTTCGTAGGACCGGGGCGCCTGCTATACGGATCGCTTCGATTCAGGGACGCCGGACCTCAGTTCCGTCAGCCTCTTACCTTCCCGTCTTTTCCCTGATGGTGTTCAACCGTCCGAGATATTTTTCCGTCTGAACCAGGCCCTGGTACCGATTCATATCGTCGATCAGGAGATTCACCTGGGGCAGGATATCGATGCCGTGACGGTTCATCCGCAGTCTGTTCGCCTCGTCAAGGATCAGGATTGAGTAGTAGGTCAACAGTATCCGTACCCGGGAATCCCTTCGAAGCAGATAGGCCTTCCCCGCCACGGTATTGAGAAAAAACCCCGCGTACTCGTACAGGTCTTCCATATCCGCCTCGATTGCACCCTCTTTCCGCTTCGCCTCTCGCACGCCCCATTCGTAGAGCACTTCCATGGCGCGTTCAATCTCCCGTTCCTCGTGGGACAGTATATCAACCACCAGCTTGATGTCGTTTTTTCCCATGACCCGGAAAAAGTGTGCCATGTTTCTCCGCAGGAGGATGAGATCATCCATTTCCCCAACCACGGCGGGGTGATGCCCGGAGAGCTTCGAGAAAATGCCCAGGAAGTGCCGGTAGGATCCTCCTTTGAGATTGTAAGCCTGGATATATTCCTGCCTGTCCAGGTACTCAAAAAACTGATCCACCCGCTCCTGCAGAAGATCGCTATCTGGTGTTGCAGAGCCGGGTGACGAGGGGGGTTCTTCCTTCGGGACAACAGGCTCGATGACCTTTGTGACGCCCTCACCGGGGCGTTTGGCCTCCCCCGAAACAAGCCCGGAGTTCTCCTTCGATACGGTCTTTTCAGGGGGAAAGAACATGTCTCTGTTCAGAAATAACACAAGAACAAGCGCTGCCAATATCCCGATACAAACGATGATAATCCATCTGCTTTTGTTCATACGTGACACCTCGGCCTTATGATATGCTGGGTTTTATTGTCAGAACGTTCATCTTCGGATAGATCACGGTGGCATGGTACACCAGGATGGGTCAGAAGTAAATCCATAAAAACAAAGACCGTCGGTGAGCCCCATGAATCTTCCGCGCCCGGCATTTTGGTTGACACTCAGCGCACAATTGAGGTAGTGAAGCCGGGAGCATGAAAGATAGGATGGCACAGCGGATGAACATACACAACCTCATGGTCACGGGCGGGTGCGGTTTCATCGGGAGCAACTTCATACGATACCTCCTTGAACGGGCCGATTTCACGGGGAGGATCATCAACGTGGACAAGCTCACCTACGCGGGGAATCCGGATAACCTCACGGGTATCGACCACGATTATGGGGACCGGTATTTCTTCGAGCGGGCGGATATCTGCGACCGCGGGCGCATGGACGAAATATTTTCCCGTTACGGGATCGACGCGGTGTGCCACTTCGCCGCCGAATCCCACGTGGATCGGTCAATCAAAAATCCCGAATCATTCATCTACACGAATATCGTGGGCACCTTCAATCTGCTGGAGGCAGCCCGGGCCCAAGGGGAGGAATTTGCTCTCTTCCATCACATCAGCACTGACGAGGTATACGGGAGCCTCGGCCCCGATGCGCCGGGTTTCACCGAGACCACCCCCTACAGCCCCAACAGTCCCTACTCCGCCGCGAAGGCATCGTCGGATCACCTGGTGAGATCATACAGCACAACCTACGGACTGCCCGTGACGGTTTCCAACTGCTCGAACAATTACGGTCCCTACCAGTTCCCGGAAAAGCTGATTCCCCTGATCGTCCTGAACGCGAAAGAAGGGGAAAAACTGCCCGTCTACGGAGACGGGAAAAATGTCAGGGACTGGCTCTACGTTCAAGACCACTGCGACGCTATCTGGACCATCATGCGGTCGGGGAGGAGGGGGGAGACATACAACATCGGCGGCAATATGGAGATGGAAAACATCGTCATCGTGGAGATGATCTGCCGGATCCTCGATGAACACGATGCCCTCCCCGCGGGGGTCCCTCGGCGGGAACTTATCACCTACGTCAAGGACAGGCCCGGCCACGACCGGCGGTACGCCATCGATTTCACGAAACTGCGCGGAGAACTGGGCTGGAATCCCTCTGAATCATTCGAATCGGGGATCAGGAAGACCATATCCTGGTATCTGGACAACACGGAGTGGGTGCGGCGCGTGAGGAACAATGAGTACCAGTCCTGGATATCGGAGCAGTACGGCACCGAGCGGGGCATCTCCAAACCGTAGCGGCACCCCTTACCGGTTGTCCCGCGTCGTGTCCTCCACGATGAAAGGAGCGGAACGCACCCCGATACTCCCCTTTCGCACCCAGACGCGGCACATCTTGACGGATGTTCCCTCGGAGCTCACCAGATTCGGCAACTCCTCCACCCCGGCCACATCGGCCGCGGCGAATTCATAATACGATATGTTCGCGCTGAAGGGGTCCTGAATGAGAATAATCTTGTCACCGGCGTAGGGATGCTTCTCGGGAGCCCCCATGAAGGAGACGTGGTTTTCTCTGAAATCCCGGGGCTTGTAGGTATCCACTTCAAACCGTTCGGCATGTTTCAGCAGATTCTTGACTGTCATCGGTTCCTCCCTTTTTCGCATAGGTAAATGATTTGTCCCGATCTTGTCAAGCCCCCAGTTTCTGTTTGATGGAAGGCCTTCCCTGTGCTAGAAAACGTACCATGATGCGCATCGGACTCACAGGAGGAATCGGAAGTGGAAAATCGACCGTGGCGGATCTGTTCCGGAAACGGGGGGCCCATATCATCGACCTCGATCTCCTCGCGCGCGAAGTAGTGGAACCCGGGAAAGCGGCATGGCGGGGGATCGTCGAGCGTTTCGGAAAGGAAATCCTGAACGGGGAGAGCAGGATCGACCGTGAGGCTCTGGGGAGGATCGTTTTCCGGGACAGCGCGAAGCGGGAAGAGCTGAACCGCATCGTCCATCCCGCCGTTTCCCATGCATTACGACGCCAGCTTGACAAGATCAAACGAAACGATACGGATGCCATCGTCATCGTGGACAGCCCCCTCCTGATAGAGGTGGGACGGCACACAAAGATGGACGCGGTGATCCTTGTCTACGCCTCTCCGGAGACACAGATACAGCGGATCATGAAGAGAAACGGCTACACGCGGCAGGAGGCGCAGGACCGTCTCCGCTCTCAGATGCCCCTGCATGAGAAGATTCCCTTCGCCCATTACGTCATACACAACGAAGGAGAACCTGAAAAAACGGAAGCGGCCGTTGAAGAGGTCTGGAAGGATCTCTTGCAAAAAAACAGGGAGATGAATCGATGATTGGCGAAAATGTACTGACTGATTTCAACGCTGAGGTGTCGCAACCGCGGATCGATCCTTCAGCCTATGTCCACCCCATGGCGTCGGTCATGGGGAATGTCATCCTCGGGAAGAACATCATGGTATCGCCCATGGCGTCCATTCGCGGCGACGAGGGGCAGCCCCTTTCCATCGGAGATGACTCGAATGTCCAGGACGGGGTAGTGATACACGCCCTTGAAACGGAGATGAACGGGGCGCCCGTTGAGGCGCATCTGTGCGCGGTCGATGGAAAGCGCTACGCCGTTTATGTGGGAAGGCGGGTTTCTCTCGCCCATCAGGTTCAGATACACGGCCCTGCCGTGGTGCAGGACGACACCTTCGTGGGGATGCAGAGCCTGATCTTCAAATCGCGGGTGGGAACGGGATGCGTGGTTGAGCCTCGTTGCCTTCTCATGGGCGTCACCGTCCCGGACAGCCGGTATGTGCCCGCGGGCTCAATCGTCAAGACCCAGGACGACGCAGACAGACTCCCGGAAATCACGGAGGACTATCCCATGAAGGATATGAACCGGGGCGTTATCCATGTGAATACCGCTCTGGCGCGGGGATACCTGGCCCGGAAATGATCCGGAAGAAGATGCTACAGGCGTCCTGCCTCTTTCAGCGCCTGGCGGAAGGTTTGATAAAAAGCCTCATTGTCGGCAATGCCGCGGCCTATGATGGCCTCCGCCTCATCCATATGCTCGCGGTTGATGACAAGATTGACGCTTCTGGCGAAGGCGGCCATGTTGTC
>ENA-OSEO01003579-OSEO01003579.1-sediment-metagenome-genome-assembly--contig:-NODE-3579-length-18003-cov-4.917940_pt1 | contig 18003 bp, 20 predicted proteins | sample MGYA00237883_ERZ534232 | MGnify/ENA metagenome assembly ERZ534232
GCTCACGAATTCGTAGATCCGGGTGACGCTGAATCGGTCTCCCGAGCGAACCAGGCCGCGGCTTTTGCCAAGATCTCTCGTTCCAACTTCAACTGACGAATCTCGCGCCGCAACCGGCGCAGTTCCTCGCGTTCCTTGGTCGTCATCCCCGATCGGTCGAGACCTTCATCCCGGTTTGCCTGACGAACCCAGTTGCGGATCGTCTCGTGGGACGGCTCGAACTCCTGGGCCAACTCCCTCGGTGTCCGTCCCGCCCTTACCAGATCCACCATCTGCTGGCGAAACTCCGGCGGGTACGGCGGTCGTGTCTTCGGCATCGTGAACTCCTCCTCGTTCAAGTCTTACGGTGTCCACGAAACCAGGTCAACTCCACACCCAGCACACGGCACATCGTGGCGATGGAGTTGACCTGGTTATGCTGAGCTCCGCATAGCCGGGTCGACTCCATGGGGTCTGCGAGGCGCACCACATGACACGCGATCATGCCTCCTTACACTGAGCCCGCTCCAGGTATCCTGTCATGGTCAAGAATCCAAGAATTCGCCCCGCTGCTTCCTCCGGGCAAACCTCAGACGCATCGACCGTCAACTCTGGATACTCGGGCGCTTCGTACGGATCATCAATCCCGGTAAACCCGGTGATCAACCCCGCCCTTGCCTTGGCGTAGAGGCCCTTGCGGTCCCGTTGCTCGCACACCTCGAGGGGTGTAGAGACGTACACCTCGATGAAGCCTCCGTACTGCTCGATCAGCTCCCGTACCTTGCGCCGGGTGGCCGCGTACGGGGCGATCGGTGCACAGATGGCCACGCCCCGGTTCTTGGTGATCTCGCCTGCGACAAAACCGATCCGCTGGATGTTGAGGTCCCGGTGCTCTTTGGAGAAGCCAAGTTCGCTGGAGAGGTTCTTGCGCACGATGTCCCCGTCGAGCAGGCTCACCGGCCGCCCTCCGATCTCCATGAGCTTGGCCATCAGGACCTGGGCGATGGTGGACTTGCCGGCGCCGGAGAGGCCGGTGAAGAAGACCGTGAACCCTTGCTTGGAGCGGGGAGGGTACGAGCGCCGCAGCTCAGTGATGACTTCGGGGAAGGAGAACCAGTCTGGGATCTCTTCTCCGGTCTGCAGACGGCGTCTGAAGTCAGTTCCGGACAAAGCAAGCACCTCTGAGCCTGCGGGGACTTGGGAACGTGGAACATAGATCCCCTGTAAGGTGGGAGGTGTGAGGTGTGAGGCGTCGGATGAACTGGGGACAGCGTAAACCATCTCCTCGAACGGGAGGATGGTGATCCCGATCTCTTCCTGGTGCATCCGGGTGAGCTCTTGGGCGGCGTAGGGTTCGTAGTAGGGCTCCCCGGTGCGCGGGTTCCGCGGACCAGCGTGGTCTCGGCCGACGATGAAGTGGGTGGCCCCGTAGTTCTTGCGGATCAGGGCATGCCACAGGGCCTCTCTCGGCCCGGCCATGCGCATGGCGAGGGGGAGCAGGCTGAGCATGGCTGTCCCTCCCGGATACTGGTTGAGGACGGCCCTGTAGCAGCGGACGCGGCAGAAGTAGTCGATGTCCCCCGGACTGGTGCGGCCAACCACCGGGTGGAGGAGCACGCCGGCGTCCGCCTGTTCGGCGGCGCGCTTGGTGAGCTCCACATGCGCCCGATGCATGGGGTTTCGGGTCTGGAAGGCGACGACGCGCCCCCACTCGCGGCGGTCCAGCTCTTCACGCAGTTGGGCCGGTGTGTGGCGGTACTCTTTGAACGTGTGGTGCGGGGGAAGCTCGACCCCCTCGAGCTCGCCGCCCACGTACACTGGGTTCGTCTCGTGCAAGAGGTGGAAGACGCCCGGGTGGCCTTCGTCGCCGGTGCCGAACACCGCCTCGGCTTCGGCCTTGCGGTCCGGCGTCCACAGGTCCCTCACGGTGAGGATGGCCAGCACCATCCCTTCGGGGTGGAGGAGGGCCAGCCTGCCTCCGGGGGCCAGCTTCTCAGCGAAGGCCTCGGTCACATCGAGGGTGACGGGGATCGGCCAGAGCCGGCCGTCGGCCAGCCGCATGCTACGGCACACGCCTTCGTAGTCAGCCTCGACCAGGAATCCTTTGAGGGGATGGAAGGCCCCGCTCAGGAGGAGCTCGATATCCCACAGCTGGCGGTGAGTGAGGTCCCGGGCGGGAAGCTCCCGGGCCTCCTGTTTCAGATCGGCGACTCTGTCCCCTCCTTTGGCCAAGCCTTGCGGTCCGATCCGCCGGTCTACATAGCTCATTCGCACTCCATCGGGGTGCATGTCCAATACTTGCCCTCTCCTTTCCGTGACGCCTCCACCGGTTTCGAAGCAAGAGCGATGATAGGATAGGCATGGATGGACGCGCCAATGATCCCATCGCTTGAGAAAGGCTTGCGTCCTCGGACCTGTCGCGACTCCCTGGAGACCCGCGCTGTCAACGGCTCAGATCCGCGGCCCAAGTGGTGGTGCCCTGTCCGCCTTTTGCCCCACATCCCCTGTTGCGTGCTCAAGGAACCGAGGCCAGAGAGGCAGGAACTCAATCGCTCTCCCGCGGTTCGCTCTGTTTCGCCCTGCGCATTGCCTCTCGGATTCGTCCCAAGGCCACCGCGACGGGCCTTCCCTCCTCCTCCAACCAGCACTGCCAACGGCGGTGTCTTGGGACGCGCAGCAGTCCCCGGCCCAAGAGGGCCACGAGCCTCATTGCCTGTGCGATAGGGTAGCGCAATCCTGGTTTGAGCCCACGCAACATCCCACGGATATGACGGCTTCTTCCGGAGACGTATGCACGCCTGAGCTGGTACCCGACGGACATCTTGTGGGCTGGTACGGCGTGGTAGACGATCAGTCTTGGATCGTAGTAGAGATAGGCGTGTGGGTCCTGCCGACGCAGACGATCCAAGAGCTCAACTTCCTCCCCCAGCAGGAATCTGCTCCCTGCGAGTCCCAGGCGGGGATCGAATCCGCCGCTGGCGGTGAGTGCGGAGCGCCGGATCACCATGTTGGAGCCGCTCAGAGACTCCTCTTGGTTCAGCCTACGCGGTACGTCACCCTGGGTCCGAGTCTCATATGCGTCCTTGAACCACGTTGGCTTTTCCCCGGTGTACAGGGGGTAGATGGGACCTCCCACTGCCGTCGGAACGCTCGCGAGGCTGCTGAGCAAAGCCACTACTTGCTTGAGCCACCCACTTGGCACCACGGCATCGTCGTCCAAGAAGGCGACGTACGGGGCTCTGGCCGCCTTCCATCCTGCATTGCGTGCGTGCGACAGACCTCGTTTTGGTTCGACGATGCAGCGGGCATTCTTGACCCGCGAGATGAGCTCATGGATCAGAAGCCGCACGAACTCGTCGGTGCCGTTGTCCACAACGATCAACTCGTACATCTCCTCCGGCAAGGACTGCTCGGTGATTGAGGCCACCGCGCGTGCCAGACTCACCGGGCGGTTGAGCGTGCAGATCACCACGGAGATGTCTGGCTGGCCTGTTCTTGACACGCCTGTCGTCCTCTAGGCAATCCCACTAGTGTCCTGCATCCACGTGGACAGATCACGACCCAGGAGCTCCTGTAAGGATCTCACCTCATCGGCGAACTCTGCCTGGAGCGCCTGGCGAAGCGCGGAGTCGGCAGGGCGGTGCTGGGCGCTGTTCATGCGGATAAGGACGGTGTGGAGACCTCTTCCGATCGACCGTGGAAGAAGGCCGCGCAGCAACGGACTGGCAGCACAGCGGGATATGGCGTGTGCGATGGTGAGGTTGCGCCAGGTGCGCCCTACGTTCCGCGGCGTCAGCCGGGGCGCGAAAGTATCGTCAACGTTCAAGAAACGCAGTGTCTGGCGGTATGCTTCCAGGGGATCTGCGATCAAGTCGTCGAACAGGAGGATGTGCACTTGTTCGTTCCCGAGTGCATCGACATAGCGACGGACTTGCTCGGTGTACCGGGGTATCCGGCTGTAGTACAGCTGATCAGGGAAACGTGCCCGGGCAGGGATTCCCCCTCCGCTGCGCCGTTCCGCCTCGGCGGCCAAGGCATCGGCGAACCCGCGAACGGGTTCGTATCGTTTGGAGTGTACGAGAAACCTGTGCCAGGAGATGAGCATATCCACAGGGTTCCTCAGTTGGATGATGACCTTGGCATGGGGGCAGAATCGCTTGATCTCAGAGGCGGCGCGCTGTGAATAGAGGTACCAGGTGGACTTCTCGCCGACGTAGCGCTCGCGGCTGGCACCAGCAAACAGCTTCACATACTGCATCTCGGTCATGGGAGGTTTGTTGTATGCGATGTCGGAGCCGAAGAAGTGCGGTTCTCCAGAAGCCATGAAGATGTCGGGGTGCTGATGCAGGTAGAAGGCCATGGAGGTGGTACCGCAACGCGGCGCCCCTACGATGAACAGGTTTGGCGTGCGCGGGGGGGTCATGGGTCTGACTCCGTAGGACCACCCTCTGCCGAGGCTGAGGATGGCGGCAGCTCCAGTCTGGGACGGAACGCGAGACCCCTCAGGAGTCCGGCGAGCACAACCCTCACGCGCAGGAGCGGGTATGGCCGCGCATGCGTCGCCTTCAGGACTAGAAGGGCGATAGAGGCAAGTGTCCGGACCAGCCTCCGCAGATTGTGGGAACAACGCGCGGCCCAGACCTTGTTGCGGATCGCATAGAAGTAGAACGGAAGTCGATCTCGCCTTGTGTCGGTCAGCACCGTATCTCGCCCCGTACGCGTCGTCCGGTGGAGGACAACACTTGCACCCACCAGGTAGGCGGGGAGGGTATGAGTGATCCGCCGGGTGAACTCGCCGCCGACCCCCCAGAAGAAGAGCTCTTTCATCGGGTAGCCAACCGCAGCAATCGCACGACGGTGCACCAGCGCCGACACCAGATCAGATCTTGCTATCTGGACCATGCCGTGGCGCAAGTGCTGGTCCCACTGGGGACAACCACTGGCACTGAGACGTAGCTCTACCTGGGGGACGTTGCTCGACAGCCCATGAGGGTCTCGCACAACGCTACGCAGGAGTCCCACATCCTGTAGCCTCCTGGAGGCAGCAAGCAACGCTTCGAGTGCCTCGGGCTCAGGGGATACGTCATCATCCAGAAACCACATCCAGTGGTATCCTCGTTCGTATGCCCACTTGCATCCCCAGTAGAAACCACCCGCGGCTCCTGTGTTCTCTGGCAGTCGAAGGACCTGCACGCCTGGGAACTTCTCTCTCAGCATGATGTCGGTGCCATCTTCCGAAGCGTTGTCTATAACGACGATCGTGTCCGGAGGACTTGTTTGCCTGAGCAAGGCCTCCAGACATTCGCTCAGCACTTCTCTTCGACCAGCGGTGGGCACAATGGCACAGGTCGACTCCGACATAGCATGGCATTATACCTTGAGGAACGAACAAGGGGATCTTCTTTCTCTGTGTGGGGGCCCGAGACTCGCAGGAACGGCCCGACACTGGCAGTAGGATGGGCGGTCTCCGCCACGGCCGCGCGGAACCCGGGGACAGAGGTCTTCACGGCAAGAGCCGGGCGGGGAGAGAAGATCGTCTTCCGAGTCCGCGGGTTCGTGGGGCGCGAGTCCGTCGTCCTGCGGGGGACTGAGCTTGCCTCCAGTGACAAGCCGCCGGACCACTTCGGCGGGCCGACCTCCACGAGGTGATCGCGTCCGAACCGTTCGCCCTCCCGCTCGGCGGAGAGACGTTCCCGGTCCCGGTCCCCGAAGACGCGGAAGCTGGGGCGAAGTGCTACCTCCAGGGGTTGATCCTCCTACCCGGCGGGGCGATCGCGTTGATGAACGTCGTCAGGATCGAAGTCGTCGGCCGCAGGCTCCCGATGCTGCTGAACCCGGGGGCATCGGGGAGACCGCCGACCGCGGGGATCGGAGACGAACTCGTACCGCCTTCGTGCCAGCCTACACGTGTGGGACCGGGCCGTCTTCCCGTACCCACCCAAGCGGGAGAAGTGCGCCCATTCGCCGTAACCCACCACCCGACCCGCCAATGTCGTGGTTATCGCCAAGTGAACAGCATTGAGCCCAGCAGGAAAAGGCGGCTTCACGGATCCGGGGCGCCGCGGGACACCCCGGTGGGAGACTTCTTCCCAAGCAATCGTCGATATAGCCTCAGGTGCTGCTCCACAACGATGGATGACGAGAATCTCGCTGCAGCCATCTCTCTCGAGTGGGTGCCCATTCTCGTGCGGAGGTCCGGGTCATCGAGGAGACTCGCCACGGCTCTCTCCAGCTCGTCTACGCTTCGGGGCGGCACGAGGATCCCGTTCTCTCCCGGAACCACAGTCTCACGACATCCTGGAGAGTCCGTCGTCACAATGGGCAGAGCCATGGCCATCGCCTCGAGCACCGTCCGTGGCACTCCCTCACGGTAGTACGATGGGAAGACGAAGACGTCCGTGATGGCCAACCACTGCTGGATGTTCTCCTGGAACCCGGCCAAGAGGGCCGTCCCCCGCTCTTGGTACATCTCAAGGTCGCCCCATGTCAGCGATTCGGGATTCCTGCGAGATGGACCTCCAATGAGGACAAAGCGTGCCTTGCCCCGCAGCCGCTCCGCGAGCTGCAGGAACTCCAGTACGCCTTTGCTGCGCAGCAGTCGCCCGATCATGGTCACGACCGGCGCGTCCTCCTCGATCCCCCAGTCGCGGCGAAGCGCAAGGCGCTCCTCAAGAGACACTCGTCGGGGTGAGAACTCCTCCAGATCGACCCCCGAGCTCATGATCAGCTCGGCCTGCTCCGGCCTGCAGAGCCCTCTATCCACGTAATAGCTCATGTCATCGGGGTTCTGAAACACGATCGCCGCCGCCTCCGGCTTCAGAACGAGGCGCGCCGCCATGTTCGCGGCGAATCCCGCAAGGCGAAGAATCTGGCTCGGGCTCCCCCCGTACAGACTCCCGAGCCCGGAGACCGTGGCGACCATGACGGGGGTCCCCGCCCAACGTGCGGCCCACGCACCGACCAGATTCGCCCTTACGCCGAAAGCATGGACAATGTCGGGTGCGAGGCCGCGAAGGACGCGCGTCAGCCCTCCGCCTCTGAGCAATCCGCTCGATCCGGGGGGTCTGTCCGTCGCTGAAAGGAGCGCTACGTGGTGAATCCCATGATCTGCAAACCGAGAGGAGAGGTTGCCTGCCGGAGATACGGCAAATACGTCCGCTCCTTGCTCTGCCAGGGCCTTCATCAGCGGTAAGCGAAACCGATACAGATTGAAGTCAAGATGAGAGACAAACGCGAAGCGAAGATCTCTCACCGCTGGCTCCTTCGATCGAGGAGCTCGCCGTAGAGATCCTCCCATTGATCCACAACCCGATCCAGACGGAAATTCCCGATGATATGGCGACGGCCAACCTGGCCCATCGCGAGTCGCTCTGTCTCGGGAAGCGTCATGACTTTCGTCATGGCGCGCGCCAGAGCAGCCACATCGCCGGATGGAACCAGGAAACCGGATCTCCCGTCGATCACGACGTCCCGATTCCCCCCCACATCGGTCGCCACAATCGGGAGCCCGGTGGCGCCCGCCTCCAGCAAGACGTTGGCCATGCCCTCCCACAAGGAAGCCATGACGTAGGCATCGGCCGCATTCATCAGGGCGGGTACATCGGAACGGATGCCGAGGAATCGGACATGCCCTGTCAGCCCTCGCTCGGCCACGATCTCCCTCAATTCGGCGCGCAGCGGGCCCTCCCCAACGACGTAGAGGACGGTTTGGCGCATGTCTCGGACGATCTGCCCGAACGCTTCTAGTATGTCGGCGTAGCGCTTCTGCGGCACAAGGCGTCCAACCGCCAACCAGGCGAACCTCTCCTCAAGGCCCATCTCTCCTCGCAGCCGCTTGCGAACCTCATCGTTGGGACCGAAGACGTCCGTGTCCACACCGTTGGGCACATAGGCGATCTTTCGCCGAGGCACCGCCCCTACCCGCACGTATCGATCCAGTCCCGCCCGACTTACCTGCGTGGTGAGATCGCACAGCGGGTCTGTGATGCGGTACAGAACCTCACGCAGTCGTCCGCCCTCGTTTGTGTTGCGGGCACTGCACAGCAACGCCGGCCCGGGCATGAACGGCCGCGCGATGCGCGTCAGCAGATTGGCGTGAGCCATGAGGCTGTGCAGGATCTCTGGTTGCCACGCTCTGACCCACCTCGCCAGCCTCAGGACGGACCCCGGGTCGATCGACTTCCGGCGGATGCCCAGGGACGCGACGGGAATCCCGGCGTTCTCGAGTGTCTCCACGTACGCCTGTGGCTGGGTGAGCGTCATCACCCGGACCTTCCACCCTCGCTCCGCGAACCGAATCGCAAGGCGGACAAGCTGTGTCTCTGCCCCGCCGTAGGAGAGATCCGTGATCACAAACGCAAGACTCCGGGACCGATGATTCTGCATCACGCAGAGAGTCTACTGCATCTGCACTCTGGCCACCGAGGCCTCGGGACCGAGGGATCTGTCGGTTCTCTCGGGAGGCGGCGAACGCTGCACGCGCAAGCTAGAACGGGACTCGCGTGCGCATCGCAGTTGCGCCTTTCGGAGTCCACGAGCCATTACGAAGCCGGAAGAGACGCCCGACAGCCGGTGCGCACAAAATGTCTGCTCCCGGGATAGCTTCTCCTCGTACCAGGGTGATGGTTGGCGTGGGCATTCGCCGTGCATGTCGGTTCCCTGCCGCCGCATCACCGACCAAGCCCGCTTTGCCTGGCCTCGAGGATCTCCCGATAGACCCGGAGCACTTGCTCCCCCATGAACCGTGGGGAGAATCGCTGCTTGGCCGTCTCAAGTCCGTGTTGCGAGAGCTCTTGTCTGAGTCCAGCATCCAACACCAGTGAGTCGCATGCTGCAAGGAAACCCGCGTAGTCGTCGGGAGAGACGAGCAAGCCATTGACACCATGATCGATGATCTCGGGCACTCCGCCTGCGCTCGTGGCAACGACCGCGGCTCCCGAACACATGGCTTCGATCACGACGCGGCCAAACGGCTCGGCGATAGATGGAAGCCCAAGTATGTCCGTTGCGCGAAGAATCGCCGCCATATCCTGGCGGTATCCCAATAGGTGAAACGCATCAGCGTATCCAGCGCGGTCCGCTTCTACCTTGAGCTCGCGTTGCACCGCCCCTCCGGTGGGATCTCCCCCCACAACCAGGACCTGGACCTGCCGTCCTCTTTGGAGCAGCTCGATGCCTGCTCTCACGACCCATTCGGGTCTTTTCCTTGGCTGCAAGGTACCCACATAGCTGAGGACAACGCCGTCCTCGCGAAGTCCAAGCAGAGCCTTCGCCCGAGCTCGGTCCCCCGGGGGGCGGAAGCGGCTGTCATCAACAGCGTTGTAGATCACCGTGTTCGGCTTGTGATTCAACTGAGAGATCGCGAGCCGGTGGCTGCGAGCGTCTTGCGTAATGAAGATCAGGTAGTCTGATAGTCTCATCCTGCAGCAGTCTAGCCACCGCGTCCCGGTTCGCTGACGGATGTGCCACACGACAGGGATGCGAAGACGCTTCGCCGCTCTGCCCCAACTCAGCATGGTGCGATCATCGTTGATGTGGACGATGTCCGGCGAGGACTCCCTCAGCGAGCGTAGAGCGAGTCGATGCGCGCTCACGGTCGCCCTGGCAGCGACCACCTTCCGAATCCATGAGGTGGTGTTCTCGAGGGCTTCGATGTGCTCCCTCGGAAGGTTGTAGTATGTTGGCGGGAGCCCCTCGGACGCGAAGACCTGAGTGTTGAGTCCCCTGGCAGGAAGAACGACGATGCAATCCGCTTCGCCTGATTCCTGTAGCTCCTGCGCCAATAGGGCTGCCGAGATATATGATCCCCCAACTCCTGTACCGGTGAATGGGAACAGGATCCGTAACCTGCTCCCAGGGGCCCGCTTCAGGGGACTCTCTCCTCCCATGCGATTCATGATTCGCCTCGCAGTTGCCCGGACAAGGAGGATGGCCGTCTCTTGACCGGAGGCGGACTTGGCGGACATTGGCGCCTCATTCTCTCTCCGACAAGCAGAAACGGCCGTCCGACCGCCGGTGCCATCCTGCTAGCTCTGCCTTCAACCGACCTCTCTCCGCCCCAATGCATTCCTGATGCGGGCCAGCTGTCTGTATAGGGTTTGGGGACGAATGCCCAGCTTCACCAAGACCCAGGCAGCCCCTACCTTCGCAAGAGGGTGAACGAACAGGGCCTCTCGTATCGCCCGTTCCGCCTTGTCTCTCTCCCCGAGCTTCATGTACCAGAGGCCGAGGCGATAGAGAAACAGCGCCTTCGCTCGTGGCCGGGCAGAGAGATCCACGCGGTACTTCTCCAGCATGAGTTCGTATGCCCTTACCTTGGCCCAGGGATCTGCCGTGATGCGCTGTGGATGGACATAGTGGAGGACAAGTGGCTCAGGTACACACGCAATTCGACCTCTCCTGGAGATCCGAATCCACAAGTCGATGTCCTGTCGGGAGGGCAATCGTTCGTCGAACGCGCCAACGTCCTCCAGGGCGCTCTTGGCGATCAGCGCAGACGAGGTGGTACCGATGACATTCCTCTCGAGCAGGAGCTCGTCGAGCTTGCCAGCGTGCCGGGCTCGGCGAGAGCGCAGCACCTGGCCGCTAGCGTTCACGAAGCAAATCCCGGTATACACCATGACTACATTGCTCCCACCCTTGCTGAGCGCTGCAAGCTGCGCCTCCAGTTTCCGCGGAAGCCACTCGTCATCGGAGTCGAGAAAGGCTACGTACTCGGCCGCACTTGCCTCAATCCCGGTATTTCGGGCTACGGAACCACCGCGGTTTCGTCCGTGACGGATGCAGCGGATCCGGGGATCACCCAAGCCTCGAATGACCTCCCCGGTGTGGTCGGAGGATGCATCGTCCACGACAATGACCTCAAAGCCCTGATAGGTCTGCTGCAATACTGACTGGATCGCTCTTCCAACAAGGGGCGCGCGGTTGTACGTCGGGATGACCACACTGACTCCGGGCGCCGGGGTCTGGATCATCTGACCTCGCTTCCCAGCTGGAGCCGACGGACACGTGCAAGCGCATGCCCCATCCCCAAGGCGGCAGTGTCTCCCCTATGCTCACTCATGATGTATGATGGGTCGAAGGCCAAGCAAGCCAGCGATCTTTCCCAGATGCCCTACGACCGCCCGAAGATCTTCAGCCAACCATCTCTGGACAAGGCGCTTCTTAGGTAGCCGCTTCGTAGGTAACCGCTTCAGCGATTGTCCGATGGCCCACACTGTGCGAGCGGTTTCGAGGATTGCGAGCGACACTCGCCGCAGTACTGGTAGCGGCTTCCGCATCTCTACGCTCGATACCCCCGCGATGAAGGATCTCCATAGTCTGTAACGTATGCGCATACGCGATCGCGGCACTTCGTGATAGACGACCAACTCCGGAAGATACACGAAGGTCGCATCTGGTTCTCTGTTCCAGATCCTCGCGAAGAGCTCGGTCTCATCTCCTAAGCCCATTCTCCTGCCGTTCATGCCAAAAGCCTCATTGAACCCTCCGTGTCGCTCGAGGACGTCCCTCCGAAAGGCCATGTTGCTCCCGGCGAAGTACTCTGTCGGCGGCGTCAGGAGCCGAGTCACAGGTCCCCGATCCCGTATCTCATACTCGTCTTTGAACCAGTGCGGCCTTGGCGATGTGTAGAAGGGTAGAATACGCCCTCCGACGCCCATGGGTTCTGGCGTCCTGTCTGCAAACGCTCGAAGCACCCTCTCTACGTAGTCGGGCGAAGCCTTCGCGTCGTCGTCAAGAAAAGCAAGGTATCGTCCGTCCGCGATGCACCATCCTGCATTCCGTGCCACGGAAAGCCCCTGTCTAGACTCCAGATGGTATCGCACATTGCCAAATGACGATGTGAACCGCTGTGCCATCTCTGATGTCTCATCCGTGGAACCGTTGTCGATGATGACGATCTCGTACGCGGCGGAGGGGACGCTCTGATCCACGAGGGATTCCACTACACGCCTCAGGCTCCCCGCCCTGTTGTATGTGCATATCACTACAGACAAAAGAGGCTTCATGACACGCACAGGCTCCTTGGCACACGTGTGCATCTTCTATCGACCGTCGGCTTGGCGCCTTGCCCGCCCAGTCCCCCTTGCGGACCTACCGGAGACACGCCGGATGCGGAGCCGAGGATACGCAGGCGGAGCGCCCCCCAGAGAAGGCGCATCCGACCGATATGGCCTTTCGCCAGCCGGTATGCAGGTTTCCCGTACGAAAGCGCAGTCGGGTCCTGCGACGGTCTCGACTCATCTCCAAGGTCCATCCTTCCCAGAATCTGCCTCCATTCTGCCCGGAAAAGGGCGACCTTCTCGCGATCCGGGAGCGTCATGCACTGGCCCCAATTCCTCTTCGCCCAGGCCCGATGGAGGTCCAGCTGACCTGGTCCTCCTCATTCTCACGATTGCTCTGCAACCGCCAACAGACGCGTCCCCGATTCTCGGTCTGCGGAGTCGGCCGGACGGTTCCTCCCGTATCGCCGATCGCGAGTCGCCCATCGGGGGTGGCCGAGACTCTGCGATCCGTTCGCCCATCTCCGGCAACGTTACGGACCCAGGGTGGGCGCAGAGCGGCGTTCATCGGAGCACCGCGTTGAGCGTGGCCTTGGCCATGATCTCGATGGTGAATCGTCGTTCCACAAGGTTTCGTCCTGCCTGCCCCATCCGGTACCTCAGCTCCTCGCCACGCAGGAGAGCGCGGATTGCGGCCGTCGTTTCCCGGATCTCACCCGGCGCGACCAGGAGGCCGTTCTCCCCGTCTCGGATGAACTCCGGGACGCCGCCGATCCTCGCTCCGATCAAGGGCTTCCCGTGAGCGGCCGCCTCCAAGTACACGAGGCCGAATCCTTCTTGCCGACTGACCATGACGAAGACATCGCAGGCGGCATACCAGGCGCGGAGCAGGTCATCGGTCGCGTATCCAGCGAAAACGACGCGATCGGCGACCGCCAGGTCCTTCGCGATCGCTTCCAGACGGTCCCGGTCATCGCCGAGTCCGACGATGGCGTACCGCAGACTCGGAAACTCAGTCAGCAACTCGGGGAGACAAGCGAGGACCGTATCGATCCCCTTCATGGGGACGAGCCGGGCCACCGTGAGGAGAACGGGATCCGCTCCACCCAGGGTTTGCCGAACCTCGCTCGCGCGATCCGGGCGATTCGGCGAGAATCTCGCCCGGTCGATGCCGTTGTGCACGACAAGCGCCTGGGAGCGAAGCTTCGGAAAGGCGCCGAGAAGCCCTTCACGAGTTCGTTCGCTCACGCAGACCACCGAGCGCGCCCGAAGGGACAGACGACGCAGGAGCCCGCGTCGGCGACGATGGAGCCAAGTTCCTCCGGTATACCTTAGCTTCCGCGCGATCTCGTCTGAATGCACGATCAGCGAGTAGCGAAGCGACGAGGGGACCACGAGCATCGCCAGCGCCGCCGCGTTCTGTCCGGCGGTATCGGCGAGAAAAAGCGCCTGTGGCCGGAATCGGACGAGCTCCCAAAGCAGGTGAAGCGCCCCGACACCGTACCCGGCAAGCCCGCCGGGCAGCCGCATGCGACGTAGGTCGTACGGTCTCGCCTCCTCATTCTCCGGGACGCCGTGCCGAGGGTCGGCGGGCGCCAAGATCCGCACCTGATGACCGAGGTCGGACAGACCCTTGGCCAGTCCCGCCGCGTAGATTCCGCTTCCTCCCCCTGTAGGCGGAAACTTGTAGGTGAAGACAAGGAGCTTCATACCGCGCCTCCGCTGAGCGCCTGCAGCTTCGCCTCCCGAGCGCTCATGATCCGTGCTCCCTGCGCCGCGCGAGACGAGGGTGTAGGCATCCCAGCAGGGAGTGGGTGCAGGCGGGGAGCCGCCACCGATGCAGCAGGCTGTACTCCCGGCACCTGCCGTCCACGGCCGCGATCCACTCGCCGTCCCGCAACTCCTGGAGGTCGATGTGGTGCATGCCGAATGCATTCCATCGCCCGGCGGTCCCCTCGAGGAAGCCCTTCGCACGAAGCTCTTCCTCGTATCGCTCCTGGGTCAACTCGGTGATCTCCAACCCGTGCACGCGCGTGCCGTAGTGGGGAACGCGATCCTGCGCGAATCGGTAGATGCGGTCCCCGTCGATGATGACCCGGCCGGCCGGCCGGCCCAGACGGGGGTCGCCGATGATCACCGGGCTCTGGGGGTGTTCTGTCCAGCCGTCCTCGAGACCGGACGCGCTATAGAGGACCAGGGAGCACCGGGGGTCCGCATCCTCGGCGAGGAGCCACCACCGCCCGTCGTGCTGAAAGAGCGAGGCGTCGGCCAAAGGCTTCCGGATCAGCGTTGCGCAGTAGCACCAGTCCCGGGGGAAGCGCTCCGCCCGATACAGGCGCACCTCGCCCGCCTCGCGGGACTCGGGGACCATGTAGTGGTGATTCTGCCACGAGAACACGTAGGGATAGCTCACATGAAACGCCTCTTCGAGGACGATCCCGGCATACGTCCAGTGAACAGCATCAAGGCTCGTGGCAAGGCCGATCACGCCCTTGGGCTTCTTCCCGTCCAGGAGGACCTCGAAGAACATGTGCCATCGATCCTCGTGGAAGGAGAGAAACGGGTCGGCCACGAAGCGTGCCTTGCAGTCGGTCACGTCCCGCGCGGTGAGGACAGGGTTCCCTTCATACTCGGTCAGTGAAAGCGGGGAGGGACCGTGACAGAGCCCGATCGACCAGGCGGGTCCGCCACCGACGAACGTGCGCGCGAGCCGACGAATCCCTGTCCTCCCGGTCCTGCTCCCCGGTCGACTCATCATGCTCGCTCGATCTCCGAAGGAGGACCCAAGATCGGCTGACCCTGGCCGTCCCAGCAAGGGGAGATGCCGCCCTCTCTCATCGACCATCGCGCACCCGTTCGATGTAGCGCTCAGGATCCTCATAGAGCTTTCGCTTGGCGCCTTCCAGCACACCTGGCGGGATCCGCTGGCGAAGCACGGGCTTCTTCAGCGGCCGCAGGAGCGGGCGCACGAACCTCGGCACACGGGGGAAGACCGCCGCCTTGAGCCACGTCTGAACCCTCCGCAATCCGGGGAGGTTTCTGTTCTTGTGCGTCGGCTTCCGCGCGGCCGCCCCCAGGTGGAAGATCAGCCCACCGTACACCTGCCCCCATCCGATCGCTCGAACCTCGGGATTCGCGGGGAGCAGAGGGCGCCAACCTAGCCCCTCCGTGTAGAGCTTGAGTCCATACCCCACGCCGGAATCCGCGCAGTGAGGCTCTCGCAGAGCGTAGCGTCGGTAGGAGCGCGAGTTGCGCTCATTCTCGGTGAGCATGAGCCGTGGCTGATGGTGGAGGTAGAACTCACGCGTGAAGAGCATCCCCGCCGTGCACGGCCGCCGATTCGCTTTGGGGTGCTCGACGATCGCCGTCAGGGGGGAGTCGGCGGTGAGCTGGGCCGTGAACTCTCGCTCCCATCCGTGGCGGATGGGGAAGGAATCGACGTGGAGGATGGCGACGTGCGTGCACCCATCCTCGACAGCCGAGGGGATCAGATGTTCGAGGTAGTAGGAGTGCTCATGGGCTCCCCGGAGGTCGGTCGTAGGAACCTCGACGATGCGCACTTCCGGCCGGCCCTCCAACACGCGGCGGAACGGCGGGAAGAGCCGGTTGACGGAGGCGTAGATGGTGTAGGGGGAGGTGGTGTGCTCCTGGATATAGCGGAGGTGCAGGTCGAGGAGGGGCCCGTCGGTCTCGTCGACCAGGTAGACGACCGCGATGCCGAGCTTCCCGACCGGTGCGCATCGGCGGTCGTCCGATCCGGCCTCGTCCCCGGGAACTCGCTCGTTCCCCGCGCTCAGATCCAGCATGCGGCCCTCTCTCTGCACCTGATCGTTGTCACTGGCCCTGATCTCCGTCGTGTCCCGCTTCCCTGCAGCCCTCGCCATCGTACCCGAACGGGCTCCTCAATTGCCGGAGCCGGGGGAGCCGGGCATCCCTGGAGGAGACGATCGGCGTCTTGATCGGCCAGGGGATCCCGAGGTCGGGGTCGTTCCAGAGGACCCCCGCTTCGCTCGCCGGGGCGTACTCGTTCGTCGTCTTGTACACTACGTCGGCGATCTGACTGAGAACGCAGAATCCATGGGCGAATCCGGGGGGAACGTAGAGCATCCGGCGGTTGCCGCCGGAGAGGAGCTCGCCGACCCAGTGCCCCCATGACGGCGAACCGGCGCGGATGTCGACGGCGACATCGAAGATCTCGCCGGCGACGACGCGCACCAGCTTCCCCTGCGCATGGGGCGGCGTCTGGTAGTGCAGCCCCCGCAATACGCCGCGCGTCGACCGGGACTGGTTCTCCTGGACGAAGTCGTCCGGGAGGCCGAACGCAGAGAATTCCGAACGCTTGTACGTCTCCATGAACTCCCCGCGCTCGTCCAAGAAGACGCGGGGCTCGATCCGAACCAGATCGGGAATGGCAAGACGCGCAAACTCAAACGGCATCTCGACGGCACCTCGTGGGAGCGAGAAGAGGGGACCCTCCCGTCAGGGGCGCGCGATGCGGGATTGCGGACAGCGTCGCAACCCGGATGGGCCGTTCGACATCGACGGTCAGCACGTCCGCTCTCCGCTTTCCACCCAGCGACCCGGCGCCGCGCCGTCGCGCCCGCTCACAGGCCCGCGTTCGTGCGTCGCGGACGGCGCGCCGTCCCTTGTTCGCCGCTCATCGCCGTCGACGGGTTCCGCATTCTCCAGGATCCGTCGTAGGTACTCGCGGTAGCTGCTGTGGGCGAGCGGGGCGGCGAGGCGGTGCAGCTGGGCCGCGTCGATGAATCCTTGGCGATAGGCGATCTCCTCGATGCACCCGATCTTGCGGGATTCCCTCCGCTCCGTGGCCGCGATCCGGGCGCTGCACTCGAGCAGGCGGTGATGCGTGCCGGCATCGAACCAGGTACAGCGCGGACCGATCCGCTTCGCGACGAGCTCTCCCCGCTCGAGGTACGCCCGGTTCACGTGCGTGATCTCCAGCTCGCCGCGCGACGATGCGCGCAGCCCTCGCGCGATATCAACCGCGCCGCCATCGTAGAAGTAGACCCCCGGAACGGCGAGGTTCGACTTCGGACGATCCGGCTTCTCCTCCAACGACCGCACTTCTCCCTCCGGTCCGACCTCGACCACGCCGTACTCGTGCGCGTCGCAGACCGGATATCCGAGGATCGCCGCCCCGCCCTGCGTCTCGACGTGGCGGACGCAGGACGAGAGGAGTCCGGGCAGACCGTCCCCAAAGAGGACGTTGTCCCCCAGCACCAGGCATACGTCGCCGCCGCCGATGAACGTCTCTCCGATCCGCAACGCCTCGGCAATCCCGCGGGGGGCCTCTTGCGTGGCGTATTCGATCCGCAGGCCGAGTGAACCGCCGTCGCCTAGCAAGTCGGTGAACGCGGGGACGCCTTTCGGGGTCGAGATAACCAGGATCTCGCGAAGCCCCGCCATCATCAGGATCGAGAGCGGGTAGTAGATCATCGGCTTGTCGAAGACGGCGAGCATGTGCTTGTTGACCGACAGCGTCGCCGGGTAGAGGCGCGTCCCCCGCCCGCCTGCCAGGATCATGCCTTTCACGCCCGCTCCCTCCCAGCTTTCAACGCGCTCCGAATACCTCGAGTCGCCGATCCGTCACGCAAGGCTCCCGCCGGCCCCTTGATCGCCACCCACAGCCCTCTCATTCCGCCGCGGGCGCATGGCGGTACTCAGTGGATCGTTCGCGGCACTGCCCGCGTTGACGTCCTCGTGCCGCAAGTCGTGCGAGTCTACGACAGCGAAGACCGTCTCTCCAAGCCCACGGATTGCCACGGCCGAACGGGTTGTGGTAGATTCAGTGACGCGCTCGCGACACGGCGCGGTCGATCGACTCCGGGCGGCGATGGTTCGGTCCCTCGCTTCCAGGAGGAGAACGGGGAAACTGACATTTGCATGGGATAGGAGAGACCCGCGTGCCCGACGAGTACGCAGTATTGGTAACGGGCGGGGCCGGCTTCACGGGCAGCCACTTCGTTCGAATGGTGCTGCGCGAACGCCCAAGCTGGTGGAT
>ENA-OSEO01003580-OSEO01003580.1-sediment-metagenome-genome-assembly--contig:-NODE-3580-length-18002-cov-3.782929_pt1 | contig 18002 bp, 14 predicted proteins | sample MGYA00237883_ERZ534232 | MGnify/ENA metagenome assembly ERZ534232
TCAACCGATTGGCCTTTCGGGTCAAAACGCCCGATCACCTGCCGGCCAACCGCTACAAACAACGCCTCAACCCGGCTCTGGTGCGCCGCGAGAACGACCTCGGGGACATCATTGGCGGCCTGTCCGGTCTCTGCCAGCTGGCGGTACTGAGCAGCCGCCTGTTCCTGCGCCGCCATAAAGATGGGCCTCACCAGCGGCCAGGCCCGGGTGTGCAGGGTTTCCGCGCTCAGCTCCTCCGGGTTGCCCGGGATACCCTCCTCTACCAGGTTAGGGTACGTATTGGCTTCCTGGTACAGGGGGAACAGGTATTCCACCCCGGCCAGCACCAGCGGGGCCTGCTCGCCGGCCAGCACGCCGGATAATTCATCATTAATCTTGTGGAACCACCGCAAAATCCGGCTCTTGTCGTCATCGCTGGGGTCATGCCCGTGGAACACCGCGCCGCGGTCGCCGCCGCTCGTCGATGCCGTGCCGGTGTGGTATTGCAGATTTTTATTAAACCGGTCAAACTTCAGCGCTTCCGCCAGGTCCGGCAGGGTATCTTCCAGCACGACCTCGTCCACGGTGTGCCGGGTGCCTTCCAGCAGCCTGACCTCGTTCTGGCTGAGCGCCAGCACGTAAAAGTGGCGGTCATTGGCAAAGAACGGCAGCAGCGGTTTGAAATGAAAACGATCAGAAACCATCACCAGCTTCTCAAACGCAAGCGGAAGGCGGTAGGCTCGAAACATCTCCGGCGCCGCGAACACTGCCAGGCCGCCGCTCTGGTGCCGCCAGAAGGACTGGTTCTCCAGCAGGCCCTGGGCTGGTTTCAACGCCTCACGCACCGCCACGGAGCGCAGCCCCTTTGCCAGCAAACCTTCCTCCGCTTCGCGCAGCAAATTCTTAAAAACGATCGGGTCCTGTTCTGTCTCACGTCCGGCACGGTGGGCAGGCATAAACAGCGACACACACCAATCCATATCTGAAGCAAGGAACATATCCAGTTCATTCCGGGTAATCAGGTCCATTAAAATCTCCTTTCTGAAAATGTTGAGAATCATGCCGCGGAAGGTTGCTCCCGGCGGCGCGGCAAAAGCTGCCGCTGGTCAATGACACAATAAGCGTGTCAGGTTAATTGATTAACTCAGAGACGCGAAGACGTCACGACACAAAATGGTCTTGCATCCGATCCAAAAAACTTTGTGCCGCTGCGTCTCTGCGTTGAATGTTTTTTCGGGGCTGTCGTCGCCAAATCGCCGCGCGTCCTGAATGGCTGCGGAACCTGCGGACAAATGCGGGCCAGCCCAAGAGCAGTCACGATCTGGTTCAACAGCCAAATGGTAAAGCCTGGCTGAAATCAGCTCAATACAAATAAAACGCCTGGTCGGGATGAAAGTGTGAAAAGCGTCCCCCTCTTCTTATGATTATTATACCCGATCCAATCCTGGTGTTTTTTATCTGCCCAATCTTTCCCTGAAGAACCGCCCCCTCGCCAGATTCCGGCAACATGGCGAAGGGTGGCATGGCTGCATGGGTTGAGCAGCCCGCAGCAGTGACATCGTGCTCGAAGGGTAGACATCTTTGCGAAACCGGGAAGCGGTGTTCGGCGGAGCAGGTATGGGCTGCCGGGAAGGGGCGTAGAGATTCTTCCTCACTGCGTTCGTCAGAATGACAGGAGGGCGGCGTTCGTCAGAATGACATTTCCAGGTGTCATGTTGAACGCAGTGAAACATCTCTGGCATACCGGGCAGCGGCGTCCGGTGAAGCAAGTTTGGCTTGCCGGGCAGGGGCGTAGAGATTCTTCCTCCCTGCGGTCGTCGGAATGACATGTGGGGACTGGTCGTCGGAATGTGGGGACTGGTCGTCGAAATGACAGTTACCACCCGAATTTCCTCCCTTTGTTCCCTACAAAACCGCCCCGCTGCCGGGGAACCTTTCCTTGCCGTACACCTTTTCGAGGATAAACACCACCACCCAGGGCATCACCGCTGTCATCACGGTCAGCCCCGGCGCGGCCCCCGCCAGCAAGACCGCCGGCAGAAAGTTGCTCAACCCGTGGAACAGGATGACAAGGAACACGCTCCCGGTGTTGTTGTACAGCCAGGCATACAGGTATGTCATCCCCACCAGCGATATGGTCTGCCCGGCCAGCGCCATCACCAGGGTGATAGCCATCCCCGCCGGAGGGACATCTACCAGATGCGACAGGGTCTCATAGATCGTAAAGGGATAATGCCACCCCGCCCAGATCAGGCCCAGCGCCCAGATGGCCTTCTCACCGCCCAGGCGCGCCTGCAGCCGCGGCAGAGCGTAGCCCCGCCAGCCGGGTTCTTCACCCAGACCGCTGGTCAGCACCTGCCACAGCAGAACCCCCAACAGCAGGGGCAGCGGCCAGCCCGCCCAGCCGGAGACCATCCCCAAAAGTTCGCCGGCCGCACGCGGCACCAGCGACAGCATCAGAACAACGCCCACCGCCGCCGCATACCACTTCGCAGGGATCCGCCATCTCGCCACCCGCGCGAAAAGCTTCCCCCGTCCGGCTTTCCCGCTTTCCAGCCATGTGGCCGCCAACGCCGCGGCCAGCGGGCCGTACACCGCCAGGCTGAACAAAAGCGTTAACAACACCTGCCGCGGGCTGCTGAAACCCGATCCCAGTCCCTGCCCCAGGTTGGCGATGGTCGGCAGGGTGCAGCCCTCCCGGTCCGCGATCACCAGCGCCGGGATCCAGCAGGCCCAGGTCAGTCCATAAGCCAGCACGACAAAAACCACCAGTTTATCAGGCCGGTTTTCAACAGAATGTTCCGAGTTCAATGCGGTGCTCCTTGATTTCAGTTTGTTTTCAGTTCACCCCGGGCGTTCTTCCTGGCAAGGATGTAATGGTTGACCGGGATGGCTTGCAGGTCTTCCACCTCCATCACCTCATAACCGCCATCCTCAAACAATTTCCGCAGGTCTCGTTTGTGGTAATAGCGGACAAAAGGAATTGCCCCCACCAGCTTCATCATCCGCTGAATGCCCAGCAGCATCCGGGCGCGCAGCGGGACCGGCTCGGCAAAGCAATCCGTGGCGCTTACCACAAACCCGCCGGGTTTCAGCAGGCGGCGCGCTTCCCGCAGGATGGTTTCCGGCTCTTTGACAATGTGCAGCAGGTTGAACAGCAGCACCACGTCAAAAGATTCATCCGCTTCCGGCTGGTGGTAGCCGTCACCCAGCCGGAAAACCACATTTTTCAGCCCGCGCCGCGCCGCTTTGGCCTGGGCTTCCGCGAGCATCTCCGGGGTGATGTCTATGCAGGTCAGCTGACTGACGTGAGGCGCGACCCCCAGGGTGATAAGCCCCGTGCCGCAGCCAATTTCCAGCACATCATCTTCCGCGGACACAACCCGGACTGCTTTTTCGATCGACAGTTCGTATGCTCTCTGGTACGTCGCCAGCGTCCGTTCATCATAGCTGGCGGCCAGCCTGCGCCAGACACGGCGCTCTTTTTCCTGACGTGTTTTCTGGTCCATTTCCCTGCTCGCTTTGGTTTCCCGGTGGGTCTTCCTTTAGATGTAATCAATTCACGAAAACGCAGGGTTTCCCGATCCTCCCCACGAAAACGCGCCACCCGATGGAAGCAAAAACGTTTGCTCCATCCAAAATATTATATGCCGCTTCGCGATAGAGTCAAATCCAGCCGCGCGTTTTTCGTCCCGTATTTTCTCAGCCCTGCCATACCGCCCTGAAGTACAACAGCGCACCGTTCTCCGCGGGAAGGGGCTCAAAGCCAAACCCGGACGCCCGGCACATCTCTTTCAGCGCCGCTTCCGGGTGCCCCCCAAATTGTGCTTTGCAGCAAAACCCAACCGAATACAAACTGGCGGCTGTGTTTTCTCACCGCGATGGGCGGCGCGACATTTGCGCCTGCCGCAAGCGCGGGTGAGGAAACAAAGGTCTTTGATAAAAGGTTTTCCTGGTGTGCGGTTGATCATTTCACGCCAGTGCATCTTCCAGCTGTCATTTCGAGCGCAGCGCCGTCGTGCCCGAAGGGTAGAAATCTTGAGGAAACCGGGCGGCGGCGTTCGGCGGAGCATGTGTATTGGTGGGTTGCGGGGCTGAGGTTGCAGACCATTTTTGCAGGTTGGAGGTTGCCGCGGTCGCTTCGCCACTGCGTGTCGCAACAACACGAGGGGAGTGGTTTGTCTCACGCAAAGATCGCAAGGAACGCTAAGGAAAACCAGGAAGGGTTGCGGGCGCTCCGGACAACACGTACAAGTGTCATTTCGAGCGCAGCGACATCGTGCCCGAAGGGTAGGCCATTCCACCAGTTGTCATTTCGAACGCAGTGACATCGTGCCCGAAGGGTAGAAATCTTGAGGTAACTGCTAGGGAGGATGATGGAAAGGGATTGCTGCGGGGATGCAACGTGAAGATTTCTCCTCCCTTCGGTCGTCGGAATGACATGGGGTGCGGTCATGCTTCACCTTTTTTCGCAAAATCGGGCTTACAATACCTCTCCCCCCCCCACGCGCAGGCCGGGGTTATGCCCCGGTCTCTCCGCCCCACCCGCAAGCACGGATCAGGCGCATCACTTCCGCGGGGCGGCGGGTCGAGAAAGCGATATCCCGCACCGGCCCTTTTTTCTTTTTCAACATGATGACCACTCTGGGATATTCGAGGAAATTGAACATGGCCCGGTACCGCCCGCCCAGCCAGGTGAAGTGGATGCCCGCCCCGCCAATCCGCCACAATGAGGTGGAATCCTCATAGCAGGTGATGATGTTCTCAAAAGGAATCTCCCATTTGAAAATGCCAAACTGGAGCTGCAAGGCGTCCTCGCTCAAGCGGATGATGAGAGTCCGGTAGTTTAACGCGTAGAATACAAACATGGCAAACAGCAAGAAGGTCACAACGCGCCACGCGCTGGAAGGCGCGTTCCGCCCAAGGCTGGCGAAAAGCACAAAAAACAATATCGCCAGGGCCATAAACAGGGCTTCTGTTCGGTTGGAGGAGACCCGCTCAATATAAACCGGATCACTGACCATCATCCTGCTCCTTCCTTCGCGTCACCTTCCGCGCGATCCCCAACACCAGGTTCAGCCGCGGCACTTCCCGCATATAATCCGCGTAAGCCGCCCCAAACTTTCCCACCAGTTCGCGGTCTGCTTCCTTGCAAACCGCCAGCATGCTGCCAATCCCAACCGCCCCCAATGCGACAACCAGCCAGTGCTGGCTCTCCAGCATCGCCGCCGGATACATCAGCAGCCACCCCAGATAGAGCGGGTGCCGTACCACCGCGTAAACACCCCGCCTTACCAGCACCGTGCTGGCTGCGAAATCTTTGCCTGCTTCGGGCCTGCCCCACGCGCGCAAGGTGCCTATGGCCAGCAGGATCAGCACCAACCCCATTGCGGTGGTGAGGTTACCCAGCACAAATAGCCCCTGGTTGGATGGGTTGTGAAAAAACAGCGCGAACAGCAGCCAGCACAGCACAAAAGTGCTGCCCGCGATGCCAAAAGCCAGACCAAACCGTCTTTTTGCCATTTTACTGCTCCGGCATGGAAACGGGAAAATGGATATATTCAGAGCCACCCGACCAACCTGGATGGGTTCCGCTGAGATAACGCCCGGGGACAATGAGTCTTGGTTAAAGCGTGCCGTTCCTTAACACCATTATAAGATCTTCCCACCCGGAGTCAAACCCTTACAGGTGAAATACACCACCCCCGCTGGCCCCCTGCTACCAGATGGCCCGCCCCCACCGCGCTTTTTTCTTTGTTGCGGGAGCGGCAGACCATTTCAGGGTCGTATTCCGTAAATCTTATTGCCGGTTAAAATTACAGGCCGCCCGGATCGTGCCAGGGGCAGCCTGTGCGATTTGTTACGTTAAATCAGCCGGTTTATTCCATTAATTTTTCGGCGTGATGGCAGGCCACAAAGTGGTTGGGCTTCAGCTCCCGGTATTCCGGCTCTTTCGCAAAACATTCTTCGGTCGCATGCGGGCAGCGGGTGTTGAAGTTGCACCCCACCGGCGGGTTCACCGGGCTGGGAATGTCTCCTTCCAGAATAATGCGCTGGCGCTCTCTGGCTTTATCCGGATCGGGAATAGGAACCGCGGACATCAACGCTTTGGTGTACGGGTGAAGCGGTCTCAAGTAGATTTCATTGCGGTCGGCCAGCTCCATGATTTTCCCCAGATACATAACGATCAAACGGTCGCTGATATGGCGCACCATGCTGAGGTCGTGGGCGATGAAAAGATAAGTCAAGCCCAACCGGTCCTGAAGCTCTTCCAGCAAATTCACCACCTGGGCCTGGATTGAAACATCCAGCGATGAGATCGGCTCGTCGCAAATGACCAGGTCCGGGCTGAGGGCCAGCGCGCGGGCAATCCCGATGCGCTGCCGCTGCCCGCCCGAAAACTCATGCGGGTAACGGTTCACAAAATCCGGGTTCAACCCTACGATTTTCAACAGCTCCTGCACCCTGTCCTGCTTTTCTTTGCGGCTCATCGAGGTGTGCACATCAAGCGGGGCCGAAATGATCGATCCCACTGTCATCCGGGGATTCAACGACGCGTAAGGGTCCTGAAAGATCATCTGCATCCGGCTGCGCATCTTCCGATGTTCGTTTTCACGCATCGCGACCAGGTCCATCCCATCGAAGATGATCTGGCCTGCGGTGGGTTTGTAAAGCTGCAGGATCGTCCTGCCAACGGTTGTTTTTCCGCAGCCAGTCTCCCCAACCAGGCCAAGCGTCTCCCCTTTATATACATCAAAGCTGACATCGTCAACCGCCTTGACATCATTCACGTGCCTGCTGAAGACAATCCCCTTGTGTATTGGAAAGTATTTCTTTAAATGTCGGACCTGAACCAGTACATTATTCTCAGCGGTCATTATTCACCATCCCGGCAATTTCTTTCCAGCGCCAACAGGCAACCGTATGTTCGCTGCTCTCTGTCCCTTCAAGCGTGGGCAGCTCAGTTTTGCATTTTTCCACCCGAAAAGTACACCGGGCATAGAACGGGCATCCCACCGGCAGGGCGACCAGGTCAGGCGGAAGGCCGGGGATTGAAACCAGTTTTGTCCCCGGGGCCTCATCGATGCGCGGCAAAGATCCCAGCAGCCCCATGGTGTAAGGGTGGCGGGTGCGCTTATAGATATCTCGCACATCACCGCGTTCTACAATATATCCCGAGTACATCACGTTGATCTTATGTGCCATCTCTGCCACAATGCCAAGGTCATGGGTGATCCACATCACAGCCGTTCCCAATTCTTCCTGCAGTTTAATGACAAGGTTGATGATCTGCGCCTGAATGGTCACATCCAGCGCTGTTGTGGGTTCATCCGCGATCAAAAGTTTCGGCTCACAGGATAACGCCATGGCAATCATGGCCCTTTGCCGCATGCCACCTGAGAACTGGTGGGGGTAATTATCCAACCGCTTTTGCGCTTCAGGGATCCCAACCAGGGTCAAAAGCTCTTTGGCCCGTTCTCTGGCCTCGTTTTTATCCATATTTTTATGAAGCATAAGCGCTTCACAGATTTGAAATCCAACCGTGTAAACCGGGTTCAGCGATGACATCGGGTCTTGAAAAACCATGGCGATATCGCCGCCGCGCACCTGGCGGATTTCCCTGTCATCCAGTTTCAATAAATCACGCCCGTCAAACCAGACTTCACCGCTTTCAATCTCGCCGGGAGGTATCTGGATGAGCCGCATAATTGAAAGCGCGTGGACGCTTTTCCCGCAGCCGCTTTCACCAACCACCCCCAGGATTTCACCGGGATCCATGGAATAGGAGACGCCATTAACCGCTTTGACAATACCATCTTCTGTATGAAAACGGGTTTTCAGATTGTTGATTGTTATCAATGGTTCCATTTTGCTCCTCATACGTTGCGTTTTCAGGGGTAACGAAAAGTCTATGTCCGCATTTTTGGGTCTAACGCATCGCGCAATCCATCACCCAAAAGGTTGAACCCCAAAACGCTGAGCATAATTGCCAGACCCGGGAACACCACTGCCCACCACGCCCCGCTGGATAAATATTTGTAGCTGTCACCGAGCATCGCGCCCCATTCCGGTTCCGGGGGAATTGCCCCCAGGCCAAGAAACCCCAGTGCCGCCGCGGATAAGATGGCGTTTGCCAGCCCCATTGTGGATTGGACAATGATCGGTGAGAGGATATTGGGCACAATATGCCTGAAAAGGATGCGCCCATGCGATTCACCGGTTGCCTGTGCCGCCAGGATATATTCTTTCTGGCTGACGGATAAAACAGCCGAACGGGCAAGCCGGGCATAAACAGGAATGCCAACAGCGCCAATCGCGATCATCCCTTTTTCCAGGCCAGGCCCAAGGAAGGCCACGATCGCAATCGCCAGCAGGTAGCTGGGGAATGAGAGGATCACATCCATGATCCGCATGGTCACATTGGAAAACAATTTTCCGCCAAGCGGGCGCGAAAGCAAAGCGCCAACAACAAGGCCCAGGATCCCGCAAACCAGACCCACCATTGGCCCTACGAAATACCCCGGCACACCGCCAAGCAGCATGCCGCCCACCGCGAACAGCAAAATCCGGATGTTTTTACCAGCCAGCCATTTCCGAAACACCACCGACACCACTCCAAGCATCGCGAACAAAAATATCTGGAAGGTCTGCGCGGCGATCCATGCCGAGAGTGTGCCCAGCACCAGCCCAAAAAAGCCCATCAAAAACACCTGTTCCCCAAAATTCATCTCGATGCTTTCAAAAAAACCGGCCAGCAGGCCCAAAAAACCACCGATCGTCAACGAGATGCTCACGGCAACCAGGCCCACCCGCAGGGAGTTCCAGCCGCCGTGCACGGTCCGCCGGAAGATATCCCGCCCCAATTTGTCGGTGCCAAAGACATGGATCTTCGGCTTTTCTTCAGTAACCACCAGGTTTGGCGCGTTCAACTTGGCTGAATAATCCAGGTCGATTTTAGGGTTATATTCCCAAAAGTAATGCGCCAGTGTGGCGGTAAGGACAAAAAGAGCAACCACAAACATCCCTGCCCTGGCGGTATTGCTGGCAATCAGGCGGCGCCAGGCATCCAACCATAAAGAGCGGTGCTCACGGACTGCGAAATCGACGTTTCCAGGTTCTTCAAGTTTGATCTCTGTCATGTTTGTCTATCCTCAGTCGTAAGAAATTCGTGGGTCAAGCAATGCGTAAGACAGGTCCACGATCAAATTCACAATTAAGAAAATAATAGCAATCAGCAGAGTCACCCCCTGGACAATGGGATAGTCTCTTCCGAGGATGGAATCATACACCCACTTTCCGATGCCCGGCCAGGAGAAAATGGTCTCAGTCAGCACGGCTCCGGCCAGCAGGGTCCCGGCCTGGATGCCAATGATCGTGATCACCGGTAAAAAGGCGTTCTTCAGGGCATGGCGGAACAGGACAACCCGTTCGGCAAGCCCTTTGGCGGTCGCGGTGCGAATGTAATCTTCCTGCAGCACATCCAGCATGCTGGAGCGGGTCATCCGGGCGATAATGGCGGTGGGGATGGTCGCCAGGGCGATCGCCGGCATGGCGATGTGTTCCAGCGCGTCAATAAAGCCGGGAATATTCCAGGTCAGCAGACTATCCAAAAGCAAAAGGTTGGTGATGGGCGTAATTTGGATCCCGGTGCTCAAACGCCCTCCCGAGGGAAGCCATTTAAGGAACACCGAGAACAACATGATTTCCATAATGCCCAGCCAGAAAATGGGCATCGAAACCCCAATCAAAGAGCCCACCATGGTAACACCGTCCAGCGCGGAATTTCTTCTGGCGGCAGACGCGATGCCAACAGGCAGGCCGATAATCAAGGAAATTAATAATGAAAGAATTGCCAGTTCAAGGGTTGCCGGAAACCGCTCTTTCAAGGTTTCGGCCACGGGGATGCGGCGGTGAATGGAACTTCCCAGGTCAAATTTAAGCAGTCTCGTGAAATAACGAACGTACTGGCTGTCAAAGAAGCCGGCCAGATCGCCGTTGGCGAGCGCTTCTCGGTCCAAAAAAGCTGGCCGGTTCAACCCAAATTGTTCGCGGATCCGCTCCACATTTTCCTGGGTGGCGTGCTCTCCCAGCATGGCTACAGCCGGATCGCCTGGAATCAACCGCTGGAACAAAAAGATGATCAGTGTAACGCCGATCAGAGTAGGGATCACCAGGACTAATCTTTGAAGAATATATCTACCCAAGGGTGCCTCCTTGCTTTGATATTAACAAGGGGGCGGAACAAATCCGCCCCCCGTTTTCTTTATTCGGGCTTAACTGGATTCTGTTTTACCCACCAGACGAAACACTTATTGAACGAACTCAACGAACTCAAAGTAGTCGGCACCAACAGGCTGCGGGCCGTACCCCGTAATCGCTTTGGAGAAAATCAATGGGGTATTGTTATGTCCTAACCAGATCCGCATAACGTCATCATGCATCATCTGTTCGGCCTGTTTGTAGAGTTCTTCGCGCTCGGCCCGGTCCGGGTTGATCAGCGCCTGCTGGAGAATTTCAGCCAGTTCAGCATTCTGGTACCAGCCCTCACGTTTGATGGGTTCGGCTCCACTGCTGAAGAAGTAACCGGTAAAGTTGTCGGGGTCGCCGTTGTCGCCGCCCCATCCCAGCAGGTATAAACCGACCAACAGACCTTCACGGCGTGAACCAAGGTAAGTCGGCCAGTCACCTTCCAGGTAAAGTTCTACATTAAAACCAGCCGCTGTCAGGTTGGCAGCCATTCCTTCGCCAACTTCCTTGGCGGACGGGAAGTAGAACCGGGTAACCGGCATGTAATACAACCGCAGCGGAATTTTCTGCCCGGCAGCGTAGAGAACATTCCCTTCCGCATCGGTGATATCTTCCGCGATGGTGACTTCACTTAAACCATTGGGGAAGCCTGCCTCAGCCAGAAGTTGTTTGGAGAGTTCTGGATCATAGGTCCAGTCAACGATCTCGTCATTATGGCCCCAAACGAGCGGAGGGAGAAGGTTCTTGGCAACTTCGCCGTAATCTCCGAAGAAGTTGGAGATCAAGCCTTCTTTGTCAATCGCGTGCGCCACTGCTTCGCGGACTTTGATGTCCTGGAATTCCACGATCTTGTAGTTGAATGCCAGGTAGCTGGTGTTCAATGCCGGCCGGGTAAGAATGTAGAGATCGGGATCGGATTCTGCGGATTCGAGATCTTCAACAACAGCCTGTTCCAAACCGTGGATATCCCCGGCTTTAAGGGCCAGGAAACGGGCCGAGTCATCCGGAATGACACGGAAAACGATCGATTTGATCTTGGGAGCGCCGCCCCAGTAATCCTGGTTGGCATCAACGATGATCTGGTTGCCCTCTTCCCATGAGACAAACTTGAAAGGCCCGGTCCCAACACAACCACCGGCCGGGGTGCCGTAGTCTTCTCCGGCAGCTTCAATGGCAGCCGGGCTGGAAATAGCGAACATATCCATCGCCAGGTTGGCAAGGAATGGTGCCATCGGGTCGCTCAGAGTGAATTGAACGTTGTAGTCATCCACTTTCGCAACCTCGGTGATCATGCTGGCGTCATCAAACCCACCCCACATGGCTTCATAATACTCGAAGACCTGGCTCTCATAGTGGTAAGGATTTGTGGTGAAGCGCCATCGCTCGAAGTTGAAAACCACCGCGTCGGCGTTGAAGTCAGTTCCATCATGGAACTTGACGCCCTCGCGCAGTTTGCAGTTCCAGACCGTCGCGTCTTCATTGGGGACGCATTCTTCGGCCAATGCCGGAACGGGGACTGTGCTGCCAAACTCATACTGGTAGAGCGGTTCCAGCACCTGCCCGGTAACCCGGAAGGATTCGCCATCGGTTACAATCGAAGGATCCAATTGAACCGAATCGGCACCGCGGCCAAAAATAAAGGTGTCGGGTAAATCAGCCGCGGGAGCTTCAGCCTCGGCCGGCGCTTCTGCTTCGGCTGCGGGTTCTTCTGCTGCGGGTTCTTCCGCAGACGGTTCCTCCGGCGCCGCTGGCGCGGCAGGCGCGGGGGTCTGGGCGCAGGCAGTCAATAACATGCTGAAGACTACCAGAATTGCCAGAATTGCAAATACAGATTTCTTAAACATTCTATTCTCCTCCTCAAACTATACACAACTGGGAACAATCAGACATAATAAATTATAGCAGACCAACTGTATTTGTAAACTGACAATTTGTAGCAATCTGTCAAAAAAGGCTGTTTTCCCTGCCAGCAGCGGTAAATTTACTTAACGATCAGATAACTGCCGGTAAAAAGGACCAGGATCCCGATCAGGCGGGGCAGGTCAACCGGCCGCAGGGCGACCCCGAATAACCCAAAATGATCAATGATCACCCCCACCAGCAGCTGCCCGGCAATGATCAGCGCCATCGTCATGGTGCCTCCCAGGCGCGGCAGGGTAACGTTGATCGTCTGGTACAGGATAAAACCAAAGATACCCGCTCCGAGCATATACCACGGCAGGGCTCGCCATTCGCGGATCTTCTCGCCGCCGCGCAGAAAGAGATAAATCCCAGAAAAGATCATCCCGCTCATGTGGATGATGAAGCTGCTCGCGGTCCCGCCCACGCGCTGCCCCATGGCTCCGGCGATCGGGGACTGCAACCCGACCGCTATCCCCCCAACCAACCCGATCAGTAACACCAACCCATATCCCATCGCATTCTCCTTCACTAACGCTGTTCCCGCTGCACAACCACCGCCTTCAAAACACCCCCCTCCCATGTCATTCCGATGCACGCAGGGCTGAGGAATCTTTCCGCTGCTTCCCGGCAGGCCAACCTTGCACCGCCTGACCTCGCAACTTTACATGAAATCATCAACCGCGTGGCAAGAATAACTTTTTTGGTGTAAAAATCTTTGCGGCCTCGCGGCTTTGCGTGAGACAAATCGCCGCGCGCTTTTCCAGAAGTCCAAACCTGCTTCACAATACCCCGTTTGTGTTACTCGGACAACCGCGAGGAGGACATCGTGCCCGAAGGGTAGGAATCTCTATCTCCCATCCCGGCAGCAATCCCTTTTCGCCTTGCCGCCCTTCTCAAATCCTGTGTCAACCTTCCAGCCCTGTTTCGCGCGCGGCCTGTCGCAGCATGTCCGCCAGGCTGACTTCGGGGTGATGGCAGCGTTTGTTGAATCTCACAATTTCTCCGTGAATCGCGCTCTCCGGACACCAGTAATAACACGCGTTGCAGCCTTCGCAGCGCCCCTGCCACTCCGGCCTGCCGCCGGCCATCTCAATGTTGCCCGCCGGGCAGACCCTGGCGCAGATCCCGCAGCCGGTGCAGCGCTCATGGACCCGGAAACTGCGGTCTGCCAGCGGGACCAGTGCTTCAAACGATGAACCGGATTGGCCTGCAAGCTGGCGGTACCGCGACAGCGCCAGCCACTTCTCAAACCGCATAAAAGGAGCCAGCAAGGTTTTGACCGCCGCGCCGGGAGTCTCCAGGCGGCCTGTTCCGCGAGCCCGCACCGTCCGCAGGATCTCGTCCCGTTTCAGTTCCCACCGCTCCAACGCGACCTGCAGCTTCTCGGCCTCCTTTTGGGAGTCTGCCGGCAGCTCGCGCCCGAACAGCACATTGCCCAACTTCTCGCCAGTCGAGTACGGGTTGCTCATCTTTATCGCGAAACCAGCCGCCAGCGCCCCACCCCTGGAGCGCAGGATTCTGTCCAGGTTTTCCAGCGTGGCGTGGGCCATACCCTGATGGGTGCATACCGCAAACAAATACTTTGAAGCAATCCCCTCCAGTTTGTGGGCAAACCGCTCGACAATGAACGGGATGCCGCTCCCTCCCAGGGAAGCAAAGTACACGGGGAAGACCATCCCAATCACCTCCGCGCCCGTCGTGACGCGGTCTTGCTCTGCCACCGAAGGGATCGGAATCAACGCTCCATCCAGACGCTCCGCCAGGTCCCTGGCCGCCGCCAGCGAATTCCCGCCGCCAGTAAAATGATAGATCGCCGCGCGCATTCCAAAACCCTCCATCATTGGTCAGTCATTTCATTATTATACTGATATTCACGCTCTTGAAAAAATAAGTGCACCAGCAGCCAACCACCGCCTTCATCATGCACCTCCCATATCATTCCGACGCCCGTCCTATTCCATTCCGACGCCGTCCCTCCCGTGTCATTCCGATGCCCGCAGGGCAGAGGAATCTTCACGCCCCATCCCGGCAGGCTGAACTTGCTCCGCCGAACGCCGCTTCCCGGTTTTGCAAAGATGCCTCTCTGCGTTCGGCATGACAATTGGAAATGTCATACCGACACCTGCCCCTCTCACCCGCCTTCGCCGTGGAGGCGCACCGAAAGGGCGGCAATCTCCCGCTCCAGATGGGCCGGGTAAGGCTGCAACCCCGGACGAATATCCGCCGGCATCTCGTCGAACATCCAGCAGATCCCCAGCAGCATCACCGCGGTGTAATGGTCAAACAAGTCCAGCCCGTGCGCGCTGTCGCTGGCTGCCAGGTTCAGCAGGCTGCCCTTCGCCAGCAGGAACAGGAATTTCTCCCCGATCTCATAGCGCTCAATGTGGGCCTTCATCCGCTGGTGGGGCTGCCGCGCCAGCCAGTCGATGTCAATCTCGCGGTTGGAGTGCCCGGCGTTGAACACGATCGTGCCCGGCTTCACCTGGCGCAGGTGCGCTTCCCGCAGCACCCCTTCAAACCCGGTCGCCGTCACAATCACCTGGCAGCGGGCCAGCCCTTCCTCCAGGCTGACCGCTTCGCACCCGTGATGGCGGGCTTCGATCATCTTCACCGGGTCCAGATCCGAGACGTGCACAATCGCCCCCAGGTTGCGCGCCCGTTCGGCGATGCCCTTTCCCACCGGGCCGTAGCCGATCACCAGCACCCGCCTGCCAAACAGCCCCAACCCGGTCACGTGGCTGAAGGCCGGCCACACCCCATCCCCCACATGGAAGCGGTTTTCCAGCCGCTCCTTCAGCGGGATGCTGTTCCAATCAAACACCGGGAAGGGCAGGTCGCGCCCCTGCAGCAGGTTCAGCCCGCTGGTGGTCGCCTCCAGCGCGCCCTTCACCGGGGGCTGCTTATCAAGATACGCTTCGCTCAGCTCGCCGCCCATATCGCACAGGTAATCGGCTTCAAAAGCCCGCACCAGCCTCAGGTTCTCCTGGTAATCGGCCTGGCTCATCCCCCGCCAGCCGTACACCCGGATGCCCTGTGAGGCGGCATAGGCCGCCGCGATATCGTTGGTGCTGTCCAAATTGCAGGCTCCCATCACTACCTCGACCCCGGCCTGTTTCAGGGCCAGCACCATCGGGATGGTGTTCTCCAGCACGATATGCCCCCAATAGGCCAGCCGTTTCCCGCGGTAATCCCGCTTCGCGATCAGGCTGGCGTAGTGCTCCGAGATCGGGGCCACGTAGCGGTACCAGTCCATCTCGTTCTCATCCACCAGCGCGGCCAGTTCCGGGTTCTTGATCCTTGAAGGTTCCATCAAACTTTCCTCCTGTGAGCTTCACAATGTCAGCGCGGCAGGCAGCCGTTGGTTTGGGCTCCCTGCCGCCAATTCTAAAATAGCTGCGTTTTCATCATAGCACAAAAGACGGCCCATCGCGCGTGCCTCTCGCGAACCCCCAGACGCGCGTGGAAAACGATCCGCTACCCTTCAAGGACTACCGGCAGGACCCTCGCCCCGCCCACCATCCAGTCCAGCGGGATGACCGCCTGGAAATCGGCGAAATCCTTGCCGATCGAGCGGTAATAAGCTGCCATGTCGGCCCGCATTTGCTCCATGCCGGCGTTTGCCAGTTTGTCCAGGGTGTCATAGCCCCCGCCGCACAGGTGCCGGATGGTCTTGCCGCGCACGTAGGCCAGGCGCGAAAGGTCGGCCCGGTGCGCCAGTGCCAGGAGGATGGTTTCACTGACCCCCGTTCTGGCGGCGAATTCCCGCCGCCCTGCCGCGGAGCGGAACGCCTCCAGCACATCCAGATTGGAGCGGATCTTGTGCTGTTTTAAGACCGCCGCCGCGGCGGGTTGGAGTTCCGGCAGCGTGTCCGCCACTTCCTTCAGCGGGATCCTGAACGGCAGCACCCAGCGGAACAGGAAATCCAGCACCCCGATCAGGGCTTCAAAGGGAAAACCGGTCTCCAGGATAAAGCGCTCGCAGCCGGCCTTCGCCGCCACTCGCCCCACCAGATCCGCATAGTCCCCCACCCCCAGCCCATCCAGCGCCGCGAACCCCCCGGCAACCGCCTCGATAAAGTCCAGCGCCTGCCCGCCCTGCCCGTAACCCTGCCGCAGCCGCATGGCGTAAGCCCGCGCTTCCGCCATGCTGTGCCCGTAATGCTCCCGCACAAAGCCGTACCCCAGCACCTCCAGCAGCTTCGCCGTCAACTGCTCATACTGCCACAGAGTCTTTTTCTTAACAATCGTCCAATCGATCTCCATCACGGCCTCGCTAATCGCGCCTTGCCCTCATTTATCACGCTGCCTTACAATCCGCGGCAGGAATGGGATGGGGCGCTGCCCCACAATTCCGCCATTTCTCACCGGTTCTGGCAGGCTTGTGGAAGTGGCAATGACACGCGTTGAATGTGTCGTTGCGAACCGCCGGGTGCTTTTCCGGCGGTGTGGCAACCTCCCCTTCTGCGCTTCAGCCGTACATTTTTGCCGGTTGGAGATTGCCGCGCTCGCTGCGCTTCGCTCGCAATGACACGCGTTAAGTTGCAGGTTGGGTTGAGGTGCAACGCAGTGAACAAAACAGAACAAGCACCCTGCACCTCAACCCAATAAATCCTGTTATTTAAAGAAGCTGTCATTTTTGATTGTAATTCACAAATAAAAATGTCGGGGTAAAGGTAACCCTGAGCATGAAAGAAATAAAGCGATTGGTTATGATTGGTTTTTATTCAAAATAATCTTAATATCCGTCAGGGTTTCATTGATCCGAAAAGCAAGAATGAGCAGTTCCGAATAAATACGGACGCCTAAAATACTCAGCGCTATCACCACAGGTCCCCCCAAAATTCCGCCGAGCACAAGCAAAAACTTACCCTCTCTGAAACCTATGGTAACGCCCATCACCAGAACGGCCAGGCCAGCCAGAATACTGATCACCACTCCAATCCAAAAGAAAATCCGGATAATCGTTGGTGTGACCATTCGCTCAAAACTTGCAAACTTTTTTAAACCCATTGGAACCTCCCATTTATTGACTCTCGTTACAGTAAAAAAATTTAATTACATAGAATACAGGAAGACCGTACAGAACACAACAAAATAAGCCCGGGTAGTTGTAGGTTGGGTTGAGGTGCAACGCAGTCAACAAAACAGAACAAACACCCTGCACCTCAACCCAACAAATCCTGTTATTTAAGAAGCTGTTGGGTTTCGCTTACCAGAATAACGAAAATAGATGTTGATCGGGTCGCTCAACCCTACGCACTGCTTACTGTCCCTGCCCTTCGCGCTCCAGCGCCCCTTCCAGGCTGGCGCGGAACAGGTTCTCATCCTCGTTATTGTAGAACGGTACCCCGATCAGGCGGTATTTGCGGTCTTCAATAGCCAGGGTTTTGCCCTCGAACTCAGCAGTGACCGCTTTCAAAAAGTCTTCTTTCCAGCGGTCGTGTTCTGTAAGGTGCCTGCCTTTGGGCTCAATGAACAGCTGGTACGCCAGCAGGCCGCCCCCCTTTTCGCGTAAAAAGAGCACAAAATCAGGCTGGAAGGCCTGCCCATCCGAGAAATTGTAAATGGCAAAATGCCCTTCATTCCGCAGCAGGTAGACCTGTTCATAGCGCTCCGCCAGGTCGCTCATCCGCCTGTCCAGCATCCGCACGAAGGCTTTTTCTTCGCTGGTGCCGTACACGGTATTAAAAGCAAACCATTCCTTGCCCGACACAAAATGGGCAAACTGCGGGTCGTCAGCAGCGCGCGGGTTTTTGGCGTCGAACTTCAAGACCTTATCCCTAAAGACCTCCCGCACCCAATCGCGCCGGAACGCTTTGGTGCCCTCAAATTCGGTGGTCTGCCGGCGGATCTCTGTCTCGATCTGACCGAGC
>ENA-OSEO01003584-OSEO01003584.1-sediment-metagenome-genome-assembly--contig:-NODE-3584-length-17994-cov-5.743819_pt1 | contig 17994 bp, 8 predicted proteins | sample MGYA00237883_ERZ534232 | MGnify/ENA metagenome assembly ERZ534232
AAGCTGCGGCCCTGTTTTTCGATCAACTCTGCACGGAGCGCGAGTCTTTTTTTATCGCTGTATCCGGAGAATCGCTCGTTGAGGGCGTCTCGAGCATTGGTCATGAGGTTCATCAAAACCTGCTGAATCTGCTGGCTGCGGCATTTGATCTCGGGTAGATCGTCGGGAATCTCCAACTGGAGGACGATCTGGTCGCGGCGCATCACTGTCTGAATCAGGGAAAGCACCGAGGAGACTATATCCGAAAGCAAAGCCGTGCTGTGGGATTGCCGTTCGTCCCTGGCAAAAGTGAGCAGGTTTCGCACGATCTTGGCGATCCGCTCAGTCTCGTGGACGATCTCTTTTGCGTATATCATGGCGGGGCTCTCCTCTTCGGTCCCGTCAAGTATCAGCTGAGCATAGTTCATGATGCCGTTGATCGGGTTGTTGATCTCATGAGCTACGCCGCCGGCCAGGGTGCCAATGGACTCGATTTTTTGAGCATGCAGCAATTGTTCTTCAAGTTTTCGCCGGTCGGTAATATCCCGGGCATTCATAACGACTCCCCCTACTTCCCCCGTCTCGTCAAAGAAGGGTATGTACCTGATGTCCAGGATTCTTCGGCCGATCCCCGCAAAGTCGAGCGTCTCTTGAAAATGGACGACTTGACCGGAAAGAGCCTGATTCATCCGGGGCTGGACTTTTTCCCTGAAAACCTTCTCTCCGATGCATTCAGGTACCATGCGGCCCACTACCTCCCTGCGCGGCTTGTCGAGTGCCTTCAGCATGCTCTCGTTTACGGCCTCATAAATGTAATGGCGATTGATCAGGGCCATCAGATCGAGGGAAGTGGAAACGATGCGCTCGTACTTGCGAAGTGCCTCCTCTGCCTGTTTACGCTCAGTGATGAAGCGCGCCTGCTGAACGTTCTGATAAGCTGTCCTGGAAATCTGACTGGCCATCTCGAAAAGGATCCGGGCTGTTTTGTCAAACTGTGCTTGTGACATAACGGGCACCTTGCAGTAAGCGGCTCGAAACGTCTCTTCGTCTACGCCGATTTCCCGGGCATATTTCATAATCTCTTCTTCTTTTTGGGCTTCATTGCGCACCTGACCGATCAGCCAGTTGGCGATGTGACGACCGCCTACCGTGATGCTGGCGCCCGCGTTGCACAAACCGACGCTCAGGCATGGCTGAATATTGGGCCCTGAGGGATTGTGCCGCCCGATCATTGCATCGGAGTAATTGCAGTTTTCCAACCCCTTCGGGGTCTTGCGGATAATGTTGAGACAGAGCTCGGAGAAGTTGCTGGGATGCAAGATGGGTTTGCCATCCGGAGTTGTCATCAGGGCAGCGACGCCAAAGGCATCGGCAAACAAATCCTGCAGGCGCTGAAGGTCGGCCAGATCGAACAAGTCTTCCAGGACTATGTCTTCGGCGGAATCCAGCGGCCGGGTCAATGCCACGAGACGTTTTTCGAGTGCCTCCTCGGCGCGCTTGCGCTCGCTGATGTTCAGGTGCGTACCGGCAGCCCGGATAGGCCGGCCATCAGCATCACGGTCGACGACCCTGCCCCTGTCCAGCACCCAGACCCAGACGCCGGATTTATGCCGCAGCCTGTGCTCCGTTTCATAAAACGGAGTCCTGCCTTCCAGATGGTCGTTCAGGGTCTCCAGCGCCCGAGGCAAATCGTCGGGATGGACGAGTGCCTCCCAGCTTTTCACATGCGGCTCAATCTCGTCTATTCGATACCCCACCATTCCGGCCCAGCGCTCATCGAAGCTGATCTCACCGCTTTGCACGTCCCAGTTCCAGCTGCCAAGGTCTGCCCCCTCCAGAGCCACCGCCAACTTCTCCTCGTTCTCTCTGGCGGCGGCTTCGGCGCGCACCCGTTCGGTAGTGTCGAGGGCGATGCTGATGACACCGCTCTTCCTACCGTCAGGCGCAAAATAGGGTGAATAAACTGTCTCCAAAACCACCTCGCCAAACACATCGCTTGAGCGATGGGTCTTGCCTTCAAGCGCAAGTCCAAGCCCCTCCATGACGCCGGGAGCATCCTTGTAAAGCTCGAACGCCGACTTCCCGACCGTCTGACCGGGAGCTCGTCCGAGCCTGCCCAGTGCCAGCCCCTCCGAGAGCCGGATGATGCCATTTTCGTCCGTGATGGAGATGATAGCCGGTGCGTTTTCCACCACCGCGCGGAACCTCTGCTCGCTTTCCTGCAATGCTTCCTCTGCCCGCTTGCGCTCGGTGATGTCCTGCACCGTCCAAATGACGCCCTCACCGAGGTTGGACGGATCCAAAGCCTTCCCTTCCAACTGGCACCAGAACAGCGAGCCATCCCCCCTGCGCATCTCCAATTCAAAAGAGGCTTTCTTTCCCCGGGTCAGCAATGGATAGGACTCCTCACCCAGCTTCTGATACGCTTCATCGCTTGGAAAGACGATGCGCGTGGAAGCTCCTTGGATATGTTCCCCGGGAATGCCATAAACCTCGAGCATTCTCGAGTTCACCCACTCGAATACACGGTTCTTCACAAACGAGATCCCGACCGGGCTGTTTTCAAGAATCACCGACTGCATCCTGCTGATCTTCTGCAGGGCCTCCTGTGCCTGCTTGCGCTCGGTGATGTCGCGATCGAAAGCGCAAGCGAGCCAACGACCGGCAAACTCGAAATAGCTGCTGCTCACTTCCACCGGAAAAATACGTCCGTCTTTGGCAATGTGGCACCCCTCGAACAACATGGTTCCATGCTGTTGCATATCTTTCTTATGCTGCTCCCATTGGCTGCGGGGAAAGTCCTGATCGATGTCAAAGACGGTCAGGGTCAGCAGTTCATCACGGCTATAGGCCATGGAGGTACAGGCGGAGTCGTTTGCGTAAACAATACGGCCCTCATCATCAACCCAGAGGATGCTGTCCCGGGCTTTGTCCATGGCGAACTGGGTCTTCAGCAGGGATTCCCTTTCCCGCTTCCGTTCGGTGATGTCCTCCACGGTCCAAATGACGCCTTCCCCGAGGTTGGAGGCATCCAGAGCCTTTCCTTCAAAACGGCACCAGAATAATGAGCCATCGCCCCTGCGTGTCTCCACTTCAAAACTGGCGTTTTTGCCCTGAGCGAGAAGCGGATAGAGCTCGGAGCCCAGCTGCTCATAGGTTTCGTCGTCCGCATAGAGGATGCGTGAGGAAGCTCCGTGGCACTGTTCGATGGAGATGCCGAACATCTCAAGTACTCTCCGGTTGACCCACCCAATAATTCGGTTGTGCGTAAAGGCAATTCCCACCGGACTGTTGTCGAGAATCACGGACTGCAGTCTGCTAAGCTTCTGGAGATCTTCCTCCGCTTGCTTGCGCTCGGTGATGTCGCGCGCCACGGAGTCGATCAGATTTCCGGAAGGGTAGGAATTCCATTCGAGCCAACGGTATGTCCCATCCTTGTGTCGAAAACGATTGACAAATCTGGGCACATCTTGTTTGGACCTCATTCTTTCGGCCGCTTCGAGCGTGGATTCCAGATCGTCGGGATGCACGAAATCCACGAACAGTTTACCCTCCAGCTCCGACAGTGGAAACCCCAGGACTCTCTCCCATTCGGGATTGAGACGGATAAAACGACCCGTTGTGTCGGCAATGCACAGTAGGTCCAGACTATTCGTGAAGTAACGGTGGATCTCCTCGGTTTTCTCCCTCAGGGCCTGTTCCGCCAGAATTCGCGTGATGGCGTTCTCCATTTCAGGCACAACGGCCTCAAGCAGTTCTTGGACCGTTGCAGGGATTTCATCGAGCGTGTGCGATGCGATATTATAACAAGCAATGACCTTCCCCTGATGGGAAACCGGTACGATAGCTATGGCTCGCAACCCCTCCTTCTGCAGGAGGTCTAATGAAGATCCCGACGTCGCGCAGGTTGCGTAAACCGGGCTCCCGGCCAAAGCAAGCCGGGCTGAAGGATGATCAGCCGGAAGCTGTGAAACCTCGGTCAGGAAGCTCTCGCAAAGGCCCGTCGATGAAATAAGCTCAAAATCGCCGGTCTTTGGATTGACGTTATAGACGGCGCCGCAGTCCATACCCGATATGTCAAGCATCACATCGAAGCAAGACGAAAGCGCCTCATGCAGCGAGGAGGCGGAAGCCAGTCGCATGGAGAGGCGGTGCCGGGCGCGGGCCAGGTTCTCAGCCTGTTTCCTGTCGGTAATATCGACAAGGACCCCCTGGTAATGGGTAATTCGACCTTCGGTGTCCCGTTCCAAGACGGTCCGGTCGTCCACCCAGCGCACCGACCCATGCTTCGTGACGATGCGGTATTCTTGCTGGAAGTGCCCTGTGCCGCTGGCAGAATGGGCATGTACTTCACGGCCGACCCGTTCCAGATCATCCGGATGGATGATCGAGGCGAAACGAATCGATCCATCGAGCAGTTGTTCGGACGAATAGCCGAGCTGAGTGACATTCTCTGAGACGAACACGACCGGCCAGCCTTCCTCCGCTTTCCAGCGGAACAGCATCGCCGGGCTGTTTTCCACCACCAGGATTGCTTTTTTCAGCGCATCCTCAGCCTTTCGGCGGCGGATGACGGCTGCACCGAGCAGAACCACGGAAGCGCTCAACACAAGGACGATGGCGACGATCGTCCATACAACACGTTGGTATTTGTGGTAAAACGACTCGGGCCGATTGACGAAAAGAGCATTCTCAGGCAGCTTTGCCAAGGGGATACCCCACTTTTCGAGCTGCCGGAAATCGAACATATACTGATTTGCTTCGCGGGCGCTGACCACGGGAAGGCGATCGGCGCTGTCGCCGTTAAGGATGCGCAAGGCCATTTCTCCGGCCAGCTGGCCTTGCCGGTAGGCACTGATCAGCTTTCCGCCCACAATCCCATATCCGAGATAGACATCCCAAAGCGAGTAAACGGGAACACGGCTGTGTCGGGAAACCCATTTCGTGGCTTCCCCGTACATCAGCTGCCGACCGGTCTCGTCCGTGATCAACCCGTTGAGAAAAACGATGGAGTTGTTCTCCAGAGCCTTCAATCTGGCTCTCAATTCGGAAAGCGGCAGATCGTCCCAGAAGGTGACCTTGAGTCGAGCAGGCTGTCCGTGCAAAGCGCCCGCGAAGCTGTCCCGATTGGCTTTGTCGGCGGCCACGGAGGTGCGTCCGATGACAATGATTTCCTTGGCCCCGGGGTGAAGCCGTTTGGCCAGCTCAATCGTCTCGACGACGGAGATGTCTTCAGTGACGCCGGTGATACGATGATGATTCTCCACCATGGCGGGCGTGAAACCATTGATGCCGCAGAAGACGATCGAGGTGTCGGGAAAAAGTCGGTTGCGCTCGGCCAGCACGAAATCGAAAGCGGCATTATCCGAAACGATCACAAGGCCTGGATTGGTACCCTCCAGTTTGGAGATGATGCCTTCCTGAATCCGGCGTGCTTGCTCCGGGGCTGTATATCGTCGGGCATCGAGATACTCGGCGCCGACTTGAATATCATCTACTCCACTGCGAGCAAATGTATCTCGGATGCCGTTCATGACGGAATCGGTCCAGCTCAGGCCGGAATGATAGGAGTGGATGATGAGAATCCGGTGATTCGATGGGGCTGCCTCTGCCTGCCTTACAAGAGCGATCAGCAGAGCCAATAAGCCGGCTGTAAGGACTTTGAGCAAACCAATTGCGGGAGCCCCTCTGGATTCCGTTGGGAAATGCGGTTTGAGATTAATTCTTTCCATCAGGATCCCCCTGCAATTTCTTCCGGTTGAACCGTATTCTCGTCGTCAATGAAGAGTGCTCGTTTTTTTACAGCACTTCCGCAGTCTGTGTTTCAGCGTGGGGAAGTGTTTGTCGGGTATAAGGAAAGCTTTGCGGAGTCCCAAAAACGGACTCGAACAGCTGCTATTAAGCAATGAACGTGCCAGAGAGATGGGCTCATTGCGCTCGAATTATCTCCGTATTTGAATTCAATCAAATTAAAATACCCCTCTCAAAATTTCGGCCTCTTTCAAAAGCAACCTTCAGCTTGCTGGGTCAGTCAAAGGTAAGGGGCAGACTTGCCGCCCGTTTCAAAGCGCAAAATATGGCGACACCCTGGCATACTATGAACATCAAGCCGGCAATATCGACACTGCAGTCACACTGCTTGAGGGGCTGGTGAAAAACCAGCCCACCTTTGTGAATGGGTACGCGCTGTTGGGAGAAATCCATGAGAGCACCGGAGAAAAAGAAAAGGCCGAAAATATTTACAGGCAAGCCGCTGCAAATGGAGCGCTTTCCACTCAGGATCGTTCCTATTTTCCGGACGAAGGTTGAGGACTTGCGATCCGAAAAATGAGCCATCGATGTGTGTCGGTTGGAGTAGATATGGCAGGGAAAAAGTTCTGCATCACTTCGGTGGCTATTGTACCGGGCTTCTTTTCGAGCCTGACCTCTGCAGAAAAGCCAACGGCAGACTCGGCCCCCCGTCTTTCAAGGATTTACTTCAGTTGACTATCTTTGCTACCGCTTCGATTGTAGAGTGCGACTTTGTGCAGCTTCTTTTCGAGCTCTGATTGGCAACTGACACAGTATCTAACACCAGGAATTGCTTTGCGACGCCCTTCAGGGATGGCAACCTCACAATCTTCACAATGAGTCAAGCTCTCGCCGGTCGGTAATCGGCTTTTAGCCAATTGGACTGCGGATTCCACTGTAGCATCTATTTGTTCCTGCACCGCCCCATCGCGGGACCAACCGACTGCCATAACTTATTCCCCTTTTATTCATAGTGGTTGATCATAACGTAGCGATTTCCAATTACACATTGCGCAGCCATTTCGCGATTGCCTGTCCGATTTCGATTGAAAAACCGACTCGATTGCCCCCTTCCAGAAGCTCTCGAGTAATGAGGCCAACCGGTTGAATGCCGATCTGAGCGGCTACTCTTTCAATGAGAGTCGTTTTGCCGCATCCCGGCGGCCCGGTGATGAGGATGTTTTTCGCTTTCATTTATTTTCTCGATTATGGACCGACTGGTACATGGAGCCGAAAGTCTCTGCCGGTGTGTAACCGATCCCGGGTACCGGATGACAGATACTCGATTCCAGATGCCGGATGACAGACTGGTGCTTCAGCGCAAAGCAACGTATTCTCTATCGGCATCTGGTATCCGGCATCTTCTTGAATCGGGCAGCCGCTTGAGACCATCTCCTTGTTTCGTTCCTCAGTTCTGCGGGTATCCAACGGTCTGAGCGAGGATGATCTTCTGGTCCTGCCGCAGCTTCATGGCGTTTGCCAGCTTTTCACGATCTACGGATCCTCTTACGACTGTGGCCAGCCCCTCGGAAGCGCAGAAGAGATAAACATTCTGACTGATGAAGCCGGCATCTGCAGCAGTATAGAGATCATTACCCTGTTGGCCGGCACTGCCCGTTTTGGACAGATCGGCTACGTAGACGAGATTGACCGGAGCGTCCTGGACGAACGGCTGCAAACCGGTCAGAGCACGAATGTCTTCGTTAAGAATTCGGGTCAGTGCATGCTCCTTTGCGGCGTAAAGGTAGAGTCCTTCCGGCAGTGCAATATAGATGTCGATCTCCTGCCGGTTTAAAGCGGATGGTGCAGTGCGCTTGCCCGATTCCGGCCGGTTTATCCCGAAGGCGGCCCAGAGTAAATTAGACAGGGTCTGGATAGGCAGCTTCTCCGAGCTGAAAGAACGGGATGTGGCCCTATCCTTCAATGCCTGCATGAGGGGCTTGCCGCCTGCCATTTGCGGAGGGGGAAGTTGAATCGGCTGAAGGTCCTGGCTGAAAGCCGCCGAAGAGCATAGAAAAATAACCGGCAGGATGACTGAGATGGCAATCCAAAATGTTTTCACGTGCGTTCTCCTTAATAACATCTAAAGATTCTAACCGGCCCAATCCCGCCGAACAAGGCCTGCCATAAATCCATTGGTTTTGAGGGTTGGCTCGCATAATCCAAGCCCTACTTCGCAGCGGCCATGGGGGAGCTCGATTTGATGTGACCACCGAAATCAATTCGATCATGGCCACTATTGTTGCAGCGGTTGAGGAGCAGACCGCCACCACCAACGAAACATCCCGCAGTGTTTGCCAAGTGGCACTGGCAGTAAACTCGGTCTCCAAAAATGTACTTCAGGCGGCAAACGGAGCTGCAGGCGAAGAATGTGCAAGGGCCATAAGAGCCGAACTCGGATTCTCAACCAATATAGAAGAAGTGTCAACGAGCGCCAGGCTGATTGCGCGGGATGTGTCCGAAGCGGCTCAGGGGACGGGGCTGGTGGCGGAGAACGTCGTCGGCATGAAGGCAGCGGTTGAAGACACGGCTAAAGGAGCGGCAGATACCAACGGCGCTGCAGAAGAATTGGCCAGGCTGGCCACTAGACTTCACGATCTGGTTGGGCAGCTGAAGCTCTAAAAAATGGGGCAATGGTGGTTGTTTACATGACTGACAATTTGAAAATACTCATCGTAGATAACAAGGATGCCTATCGCATCTTCTTCTCAAAAGTGGTCGTTGTTCAAATTATTGTAGAATCATGGGATTGCTTCGCGGTCGAAGGAAAATACGACAACCTCTCGATCAATCGAGGTTTACAGCCGGAGTGCCTGGATCGGTTTTTTCACAAAAGCAACGGTAACTGGATAGTTGAAGACCGGGTGAAGAGGATGGTCACGTTCCAACAATACAACTTGAAACAACCAATGACGAACAACGAAGCCTTCGATGTCGTTTTCCTGCGCAATGTAATGATTCATTTCCCGGACGGATTGAAACGGGAGCTCTTCGAAACAATGGCGACCATCCTTGTACCGAACGGCTTTTTGTTCCTCGGGACGGGGGAAACCGTTAGCGGATACACCACCAGGTTCGAAATATTGGAGTGGCAGAAGGCCGCTTTTTACCGGGTAAAATAGAAGCCCAAGTCTGTGAGCGCACGAACTGTTCCTGCCAGGCGCGGATCCCTGCAGATTTCTGCGTGATGTCTCACCTTAAAAACAATGGCTCATCGCGGATTAGCGTGATCGTGTCGCTCTGCAGCCGTTTGCCCTGAGGTATCGAAGGGCAACCCATCCGTATGTGCTTCGATACCTAAGCACGAACCGAGTGGGTAAATCACGGTAATCCGCGATGAGCCAAAAATATAAGACGGTCGTCGGCAGCCAATGGCTCAGCTGACAGAGCTGAAGGCTTATTATTCTGCAGTTTTTCTGGTAGGAGAAACTGAATGAATGCACGCGAGATGATGTTTAGAAAGTTAAAATGCCTGATATTCACCGCCATATTCCTTTCTACACTGTCGTCCGTGGTGAATGCCCAACCTGTTTTACGAATTGCCTATCCTGCCTTCCCGCCGTTTCACTGGGCGAACGAAAATGGCGAGATGACCGGCTTTTTTTATGAAATCATTACTGAGGCTTTGGAAAGGAGGATGGGCCTAAATGTTGTTTGGACAGCATATCCATGGCCCCGATGTCAGGAAAATCTGAAAATCGCCAAAGACGACGCGATTATGACTGTTCCCACTGCAGAACGTGCAACATATACCGTCACCCACAAAGACCCCTTTTATGAAAAGCCACTCAATTTATTCACATACATCGACCATCCTCTCATCGCCGAGATCAGGAAAATAAGAAAAATACAAGACTTAAAAGAAGGCGGCTTCTCAGTCATTACCTACAGCGGGAATAGCTGGCATAAAGCGAATGTTGAGTCATTAGGAATCAGAACCTATGAGACTTCCTATTTGGAAAATGTTTGGAAAATGCTTGCAGAAAAGCGCGGTGATACGGTTATCGAGTGGCCTCCCGGTGCCTGGCCGGATATACGGCGGGTAGGAGTTTCCGCGAGAGTAGTTGATACCACCATTACGATAGCTGCAATGCCGTTTCACTTGTTAGTAAGAAAAGATTATCCCCTGGCGAATATTTTGCATGACTTCAATGAGACCATCAAGAAAATGAGGGAAGACGGTACAATAAGGCTGATACTCTCAAGGTATTATTGATTTTCCTGCAAATGGATGCGTTGGAGCTTGCTCGTTCAGGGATAAGCGAATGAAGACGAAACCGATAATGCTCTTCTCCTGTGTTTTTTTTGCCGCCGCCTTCTGCCTCTTTGTCACCCTCTATCAAAGCCATGTACGAGCCAGGGCCGTGATTCAAATCTACGATCATGCAAACGTTATTGCCAGCTCGCTCTGGACTTTCGAAAAGCCCAGCCCCACTGCCTACTTGACGCTGGCTGCCAAAGCGAATGGTTATCAACGGATCGTGGTAACAGATGATAAAGGGAGGATTTTTCTAGATATCACTGGTCCGGTGCCGACAAAAACCGATGAGCTCTTTCTGTCAATGAATCTGATTCCCGTTTATCAACTGGAATCCGTTGTTCGATTTGAAGGAAGAAACATCGGCGCAATCTCAGCTGCATGGCCGTGTCGAACGGTTTACCTGTACACGTACATCCTGTTCTGCATTTTCTTACTGTTAACGGGCATCTGGCTCTTTTTGAAACTCCTGGAGTCTAATAGAAGGTTGGAGAGCCGGGTACAAATGCGAACTGCTGAGCTTGAAAAGGAGAATCGTGAACGAAAGCGCGCCGAAGCAGCGCTTCGCAAATACGAGCGCATCGTGTCCACCTCCCATGATCTGATGGCCATGATCAATCGGGATTACGTCTATGAGGCCGTAAACGAGAGCATGTTGAAGGCTCACAATAAGCAGCGTGAGGAAATAGTGGGCCGGAGGATGCGTGAAGTCATGGATGAGATCGTTTTTCTGGAGACAATCAAGCCCCGGGTCGATCAAGCCCTTTCCGGTCAGATAGTTCACTATCAAGAGCCGTTTGACTTTGCAGGCCTTGGTCGGAGGATAATGGACGTCACCTACTTTCCCATGTTCGACGAAACGACCAGGAAAGTTGAGGGGGTTGTTCTCAACGCCCGGGATATCACCGAGACGCGAAAGCTGGAAGAACAACTGATTCAGTCACAAAAGATAGAATCCATTGGAACTCTGGCCGGAGGGGTGGCCCACGAGATCAACAACCCCATCAACGGCATTATGAACTATGCTCAACTCATCCTGGACCGGATGGAAGATGGGAGCGCCGGGAGAGAATACGCCCAAGAGATCCTGCACGAGACCGGGCGCGTCGCGAAAATCGTGCGCAACCTGCTGACCTTTGCCCGCCACGAAAAACAATCCCATAGCCCGGCGCGGATCTGCGACATTGTAGCTGCGGTCCTTTCCCTGGTTCAAACGGTCATTCGACACGACCGGATTATATTGGAGCTGGATATCCCGCAAGACTTGCCCAAAATTAAGTGCCGAAGTCAGCAGATGCAGCAGGTGTTGATGAACCTCATGACCAACGCAAGGGATGCCCTCAATGAGCGCTATCCCGAATACAGTCCGGAAAAGAGGCTTCGAATTGTTTCGGGGTTGATCTTTAAACAGGACAGGAAATATATTCGAACTACTGTGGAAGATTTTGGAAGCGGCATTCCGGTGGAAATTGAGGACCGCATCTTTGACCCATTTTTCACTACCAAGTCCAAAGAGACCGGGACCGGCTTGGGGCTGTCCATCAGTTATGGCATTGTCAGGGATCACCGCGGCGAGTTGATCCTGGAAAGCGGACAAGGCCGATCAACTCGTTTCCACATAGATCTTCCAGTGGACAATGGGTGGAAGCTAACCGGGACACAAGGAGCATAAAGATGGGCCGCATCCTGGTTGTGGACGATGAACGGAGTATCCGTATTACCGTGAAAGCGTTTCTGGAAGCAGACGGGCACCAAGTTGCGACTGCTGAAGACTCTGAAACTGCCTTGGACATTCTCAAGAACACACCGATCGACGTTGTGCTGACCGACATCATATTGCCGAGAATATCCGGCGTCGATTTGCTGCGGCAAATTCGAAAAATGTTTCCAGAGGTCCAGGTCGTCATGATGACCGGGGAGCCGACTCTGGAGACTGCTTCGGAATCTTTGCGGTTCGGGGCAATGGACTATCTGCAAAAACCGGTGACCAAGAACGATATTCTTAAGAGTGTCCGAAATGCGGCCCATGTAAGACAGCTCAACGACGAAAAAAGGCGGCTCGAAGAAGAAAACCGCAAGTACGTCGATCGACTTGAGCAGTTAGTCTCCGAGCGAACCTGCGCCCTGGCCGAAAGCGAAAACGCTCTTCGGCAGCGTGCCGAGGAGCTGACGATTTTGAATCGGCTGGCCCGCGAAGTGAATGCCGGCATGACAGTTGACACAGCGGTTCGGGCCGGACTGCACGAGATCACAATGGCGGTTCGCCCGGATCTCGCCATCGTTTTCTTGCTTGAAGAGAACACTTTGAAGCCAAACTGGCTCCTCCCCGAGGAAGCCACGAAAACATGGCAACCCGATGTCGCTCATCGAGTAGGGGAATGTCTATGCGGACTCGCAGTCGCCGAGGATAATCCCGTTTATTCTGCAGATATCCTCACGGATCGCCGCTGCACCCTGGAAGAATGTAAAAAGGCGGGCTTTAGTTCTTTTGTCGCCTTGCCGTTGAAGAGCGGCACGGAATTCCTGGGAGTACTCGGCCTGGCATCAGAGCAGCCCAGAGACTTCAACCAAAGCGGTCCTTTTCTGGAGGCTCTTGCCACCGAGCTGTCCATAGGGTTGAAAAAAAATCTGCTTTATGAGCAGTTGCAGCAACATGCCATGGAGCTTCAGGGCAGCATAAGCAGGATCAAGGAGGGCGAGGCCGAACGGCTGCTGCTTCAAGGCCAACTGCAGCAGGCTCAGAAGATGGAGGCCATCGGTACTCTTGCCAGCGGCATTGCTCATGACTTCAACAATATCCTTGGAGCGGTTCTGGGTTATGCAGAACTTGCAGCTTTGGAGACTACGGATGGATCATCACTGAGGAAGCATTTGGAGATGGTCATGTCTGCTGCTTATCGAGCCAAGGATCTGGTGCGGCAGATCCTTGCCTTCAGCAGACAGAGCAATGAGGAACGGAAGCCCATTAATGTAGCCCACATAACCAAAGAGGTCCTGAAGTTCATGAGAGCCTCTCTGCCCGCCACGATCGACATCCGCGGGCGTATCGAGCCCGTCGCGGGAAACATCTTTGCCGATCCGACTCAGATCCATCAGATTATCATGAATCTGTGCACGAATGCACACCATGCTATGAGAGAACATGGCGGGGTGTTGGAAGTCAGTTTGGCATCAGTGCATGTGGATGAAAACCAGGCGTCCAATCATCCCGAGTTAAAGGCGGGCCCCTATGTGCGGTTAACGGTAAACGATACGGGCCAGGGTATGGACGAGCAGATTTTGGCACGGATTTTCGATCCGTACTTCACTACCAAGGAAAAAGGGGTCGGCACAGGTCTGGGCCTGGCTGTGGTGCATGGAATTGTAACCAAGTACGGTGGTTGTGTAGTGGTCGAAAGTACACCGGGGAAAGGCTCCAGGTTTGACCTCTATTTTCCCGCCATCCAGGAAGCTGAGTTACCTGCTCTGGTTGAGAAGGAAGAGATGCCGAGAGGGAAGGAGCGAATCTTGTTCATTGACGACGAGCAACCGCTGATCGAGATCGGCAGGCAGATGCTGGTGCGTTTAGGATATGAGGTTGTTAGCACTTCAAGCAGCATTGATGGACTGAATCAATTTCTCGCCGACCCGGGCCGGTTTGACCTGGTGATCAGCGACATGACCATGCCGAATATAACGGGTGATGTCCTGGCTAAGAAAATCATGGAGATTGATCCTCGTGTGCCGATTATTCTGTGTACGGGTTTTAGTGAGCGGATCTCCGAGGCACAAGCGCGGAGTCTGGGTATCAGTGCGCTCCTCATGAAACCTCTTGGCATGCGCAGTTTGGCAAAAACTGTGCGATCCGCTTTGGACTCGAAAAGGGTCGATGAGAGTCAGATAACGACTGATTCCAAGATTGTCGCTAGTTCGAGTTGACCAGCAAAGCTACGGGAAAATCCTGCAAAGCCTCACCGACGCTGATTTCTCCCTTGTGTGCGGGAACTTCAGTGGATGTAATCGCTTCCTTCCACTTTGCAGGGCTGTGGCCCGGCAAAATGATGCGGGTGTCATTCCAGAGCTCAGTGCCGACAGGGTACTGACCTGCTTCCACCAGGCTGGTGAAGAAGCGGGGGGCAATGGTTACCGCCCAAGACGAGCCTTCATGGCGTGCAAAAGCAACAAGGTGCTCCTTGAGCGGGCCTTCAGCCTGCAATGGCAAATAGGCGCCTTTTTCAAACAGTGCCTGCCGCTCCTTTCTTGCTTTAAGGGCCTGGTAAGTCAAGAATAGCTTGATTTTGCCGTCCTGCGGAGAAGCTTTGATTTTCTCCAGGTAATGCTTGTTTGCCTCACTGCGCCGGACTTCAGTCAGCAACTGCTGCCGTTTTCTGAAATCTACCGGGCGACGGTTGTCGGGGTCGACCAGAGTTAATGACCATAGCTCTGTGCCCTGGTAAAAGTCGGGTACTCCGGGACTGGTGATTTTTAGAATGGTTTGCGAGAGTGAATTCAACATGCCGTAATGTGCCACCTTGTTTTGAAAGGGAAGAAAGTCCTTGAGGAACTCGTTCTCTTTGGAGGGCTGCAGAACCTTTTCGATGAAGCTCAGGTACGCTTCTTCGTAGTCGCTTTCGGGTTTGAGCCAGCCGGTATGGATTTTAGCTTCTCTTATGGCTTTTATAATGTAATCTTTGATCCGCGCGACAAAAGCCGACAAGTGCTCCGTCTCGAAAGGAAATGCACCAATCAAGGTCTGGTAAAAAAAATATTCATCGTTGCCGTCCGGTACCGCCCGCCTCCTCACTCTACTTTTTTTCCCTCGGTTTATTGCACGCCAGGCTTTTACCCGAGCTTCCCACTCTTTCGTTATTTCCGACAGCACGTTGATTCGTGCTCTCACATCTTCGCTTCTTTTGGTGTCGTGGGTTGAAGTTGCCGTCATCGCGTGAGGCCAGTTCTGCATGCGTTGACGGTTGAACTCGTGAAACTGATCGAGAGAGATTCCGAAAAGATAAGGCTCTCCACCGACTTCATTCAATGAAATGAGCCGATTGTAGGCGTACAGCGTTGTGTCTTCGAATCCCTTGGCCATTAATGGGCCGGTGAACTGCTGGAAGCGCATTACAAAATGCAGCCAATCTTTTTGCTGCTCGGCGTCGAAGTATTCTCTGAACTGCAGAAGCAGGAACTTCTCGATATAGTCCAGTTCAATGATCAGGTCGGGATTTCTCGTCCTGGCGCGGGCGGCGGCTTCGGCAATGCATGCCCGGTCGGTTTCGGTGAAGGACTCAGGGCTCACATAGGTGCGGTAGATCGGAAAATGGACCAGCATTTCATGGATGCCCCGTTTCAATCCGTACAGGGTGATGTCCCAACCTTCGCGGTCTCTGCTCGATGCCCTTCTCATAAGATGTGCCAGGTTATCCACATCTCCGGTCATGTAACGCTTTATGATTATTTGCTTGTTCCTGTAAACGAGCTCTTCATAGTCGATTTTAGCTCCAATAAACCAGGTGTAGAGTCTATCGAGGTCCTTCTTGTTGTTCTTCCGGCAAAAAAGGCCATTGATATAGTTTAGCGAGTCGTAGCCGGAAGTACCTTCTGCTTGCCAGGTAGGAGGCAGGTTTTCATCCGGGGCGAGAATCTTCTCGACGGTGACATAAGCACCGCCGGTTTTTTCCTGCAATCGCTGCAGATATTGCTGAGGATCATACAGACCATCGATATGGTCGATCCGAAGTCCGGTGAATACGCCCTCTTTGATTAATTTCAAAATCAGACTGTGACAGTCGTGAAAGACTTCTTCATCCTCGATCCTAACCGAGATGAGCTCGTTGATATTGAAAAATCGCCGGTAATTGACTTCCTCGCCGGCCACTTTCCAGAAAGAAAGCCGGAAGAATTGATCGAACAATAGCTCATCGAGGAGATTGGGAGCCTTGGGTTGCCGCTTCCCGTTCAATTCATCCAGGTTTCTATCGATAAACCTGTTGATTTCCCGCTCCCCCTGGTAGAGCTCCCAGAGCATATTCTTGACAAATTTCCTCTGGTCGTATCTCTTGCTCGGCAGTTCTTGACCGGGAAACACTTGCAGTACGTAAAGCATTCCCATAAACTTAAGGAAATGCGGGTGGTCACTGCCGAGTCTCTTTTTGAGTCGATCGAGATTGAGGGAGAGTATCCTGGCGTAAGATTCCATATTGAGAGGGAATCTCCAGCCGTAATAGTTGACGGTGAAGCCGGCGTTGCTGTATTTGACAATGATTTCCCGATCTCGAATGCTTTCTCCATAGGATTTCCCCAAAAAAGGAGCGAGCAGCCTTCCTTGCATAGTCTCGTATGCGTGCTCCCAGTCTATGTCGAAATAGTTGTAATAGGCCGATGCCTTTCCGATCTCCAGAACGTCCATGAGCATGCGGTTCTCGTAATCAAATGCCATATGATTTGGAATCACATCTTGCAGCCATCCCATATCGAGGGTTTTCAGCTCTTGCGCCAGGGCTCCAAACTCCGCCTCGCTGCCGAGCTCAGGGTTCCTCCCTATCTCATCCTTCAGCTTCTTAAGCTGGGGCATCAACGCGTCCACCTCCGACTGGACGCTCTTCCTAAGGCTATCAGTGTCAGCCATGAAGATCAATATTCTCTGTCGATGGTGGTTAAGAAACCTGCTATCCCGTGGCAGGCTCGGCCTTCACCTCGGGGGCCACCTTCTTACCCAGGAACAGCGAGCCGAACAGCGATCCAAACAAGGACGTGGCCATGACTATGGGGACAGCTATGTCCACATAGATCTTGGGGTCAGAGAAAAACGTGTAGGGCGCCTCGATGATCAGAGGCAGCTGAGATATGACGAGGGCCGTCAACCCGTTGCTGAACACAAGCCTCGACGCCTTGACCTCCAAGTCGCTCAGGTTCACGACGGCGTCCGCCAAGTACACGGACAGGACCCTCAGGGCACCTATGAGGGCCGAGATGCCGAGCCCGAGGAAGAGGTTCTCTGCGCTCAACGTGATCTCCAGCCCGACGAAGAGAAACAGGAAGGACTTTATGAGGAAGGTTATCTCCTCGTGGAGAGACCTAAGCCTCCTCATCTCCACCCGCACCTTCTCCCTCAACCCGAAACGCTTGGCCAGTACCGGGTAGTTGGTGAGAGTTATACCGAAGGCTAGAGCTGCTATGCTCCCGGCGCCCGGGCCACCGATCTCCTCGCTGACTATGTAAGTGATGAACAGGGTCGCGACGGTCATAATGTAGTTGAAGGGCCTGTTCTTGACCAGGTCCAGTATCTGGACCCAGAGCACCCCTATACCTGATCCCGTGAACGTGGAGACCGCGAAGACGAAGATGATGTCCTTGGCGCCGTTGCTGAGGGGGATGCTGGGAGACTGTATGATGCGCATCAGGGTCATGGCGGTTACTATGCAGAGGCTGTCCGACACTATGGACTCCAGCACCAGGAACCTCCGTGTGTCCCCTATGCCCGGGTTGTACCTCTGCATGCTGCCGAGTATCCCGAGCACCGTGGAGGTGCTTGTCCCACCGATCATGGCGCCGAACAGGAGCGCCTTCGTGTAGTTGAAGTACTGCGGCATCAGGTACTGGAGGAGGTAGCCCACGGACGCGGTGGTGAGGAGGAAGGTGCAGGCGGCCAGTGCGCTCGACTTACGCATGGCCTCCTTGAACGCGTTGATGTCCAGGTTCATCCCCGCCTCCAGCATCAGCAGGTTCAGCGCCATGAGCACCAGCATGGGGGCCAGGGGCCTCAGAATCTCGGCGTTGAACAGCCTCATGACCGGCCCGAAGAGCACCCCTAGCCCTATCAGCCAGACCGTGTCCGGGACCCCCGTGTGGGTGTATATTATGCCGCTGACGTATGCTAGGAAGAGGGCGAGGGATACTAGGATCACTATGACGTTCGCGTCCAATAGAACTCACTCAGGCGTCGGGGCTACTCGTTCGTCTGCTACCGGCGTTAAATCGAGCCGCTG
>ENA-OSEO01003586-OSEO01003586.1-sediment-metagenome-genome-assembly--contig:-NODE-3586-length-17991-cov-3.520933_pt1 | contig 17991 bp, 15 predicted proteins | sample MGYA00237883_ERZ534232 | MGnify/ENA metagenome assembly ERZ534232
TTGAGTCCCCGTGGCTCATCCAGCATGGGGTCTTGGGGGGCAAGCCGGCAAAGACATTTTCAAATGTGCCGATGTGAAGTTCGGCAAACCCGTATTCTCTTTTTTGCGCCTTTTTGACCGTTCCCCCCAGCGTGTCCACCATAAACTGCATACCATAGCAGATGCCCAGCACCGGTATGCCCAAATCCAATATCCGGGCATCCGCTCGTGGGCTTTGTCTTTCATAGATGCTGGCCGGACCCCCCGAAAGGATGATGCCCTCCGGGTGCAGGGCCCGGATGTCATCAATCGAGACGGTGGGTGGGACGATCGTACAGAAAACCCGGCATTCCCGGACCCGACGGGCGATGAGCTGATTGAATTGTGAGCCGAAATCGACGATAAGAATCATGATGTTCTCACAATGATATGGAAATTCACCGCTTACAGTTTGCTTAACCGAATTGAATATGTTAAATAGCCCGAAATTGTCAACTTTTATTTAATTAAATGGGGAATTTCTCTTTTTAACCGCGAAAATCGCGAATAAAACGAAAACAGCACAACCATACCGTTACCTTCTTGGCTTTCGGACCGGGGAAATAAGGAGTACCGACACATGTATGAGGCGAGTGATTTGCGGAAGGGGTTGAAGGTCGAAATCGATGGGGCACCCCATGTCATCGTGCAATTTGAGTTCGTAAAGCCCGGCAAAGGCCAGGCCCTGTACAAGTGCAAGCTCAAGAACATGGTCTCCGGTTCCCAGTTCGAACGAACCTATCGATCCGGCGACAAGTTCAACGAGGCCAACCTTGAAGAACATGAAATGGAGTACCTCTATTATGATGGGGATACCTACTGTTTCATGAATACGTCCACCTACGGCCAGGAACTGCTCACCGCGGAGCAGGTCGGGGATGCGAAAAACTTTCTAAAGGAAAATACGGTCTGCAGCATCCTTTTTTTCGATGGAAGGGCCATCGGCATCTCGCTGCCGAATTTTGTGGACCTCAAGATTGTAAGGGCGGACCCCTGGGTCAAAGGCGATACGGCCTCCGGAGACACCAAACCGGCAACCCTTGAGACCGGATATGTTCTTCAGGTCCCGCCCTTCGTGGAAGAAGGGGAACGGGTGCGGATCGATACCCGGACCGGGCAGTATGTCGAGCGGGTGAAAAACTAATCCCCCGGGAAAGTCTCGCCCCCCAGATGAAATCGCACTCCTTCACCCGGCGATGGATGCATACCCTTCGGTCATGGGTGAGGCTGCACCGGGAAATTCTCAAGGGATTCACGCTTCTTGAACTGATCGTGGTCATCGCAATCATCGGGATTCTGGCCACCATCGCCGTGCCGGTATACTCGGACTGGATCGAAAAGGCCAAGGTGACCAAGGCCGTTTCCGAGATTCGGAATCTGGAAAAAGAGATTATCGCCTACCAGATCGAACAGGGTGCGTTTCCGGAAGGGTTGGAGGATATCGGCCGCGCGGACATGCTGGATCCCTGGGGGAACCCTTATGAATACTATAACGTCGAAACCGGAAAAGGAAAAGGCAAGTCGCGCAAAGATCGAAATCTCAACCCCCTTAACACCGACTTTGAATTGTACAGCATCGGAAAGGATGGGAAAACGGCTTCTCCGTTGACATCCAAAAACAGCTATGACGACATCATCCGTGCAAACCAGGGCGCCTATGTCGGGCCGGCTTCCGAGTATTAGTCCGGATACGGATCCATCCCCCCGGATCCGCCCGGAAAGCAGAAAACCCGGCATGTGCCGAAGGATCGGATGGGTATGTGCGGCCCTGCTTTCCCTCCTTTGGGGATGTTCCCTGTGGACGGATCGGACGCCCCCCGATGAACTCATCGGTGTCTGGCAAACCGATGCGGCCCGGTACAAGGACTGCCCGACCGAGATTACCCCGACCCGGATCATTTTCCACACCGTTACCGGCGCTATCGATATCAACACCATCCAGGAAATCGAGAAGACAACCGAAAAGGGAAAGACCCTCTACCGGATCCATTATGAAAATGCGGAGGGACTCGTCTATCGCCTCTCCTTTTATTTCCTGCAATCCCCCGAAGGCAGCGTCATTCAATACAAGAACCAACCCCAGCTCATATGGAAAAAAAGAAAGTGATCCTGGCAGCCTGCCTTATTGAACGTCACGCGGAAGATTCAACAGCGTACCGACCCTCAACCGTCCCCGCAGCCCTGGAGAAAGCCCTTGAAACTTGAAATCAAATCCTTTCGAACACGGGTGGCCCGCCGGATTTTTGTTCTTTTCATGCTCTGCTCATTTTTGCCGATTTCCGCGCTATCCGTCGCTTCATACCTCTTTGTCAGAAACCAGCTTCATGAGCAGAGCCGGGAGCGGCTTCGGCAAGAAAACAAGGCGATTGCCGTTTCCCTGTATGAACGGCTCATTCTGGCGCGATCTGAAATGCGGCTGCTTTCCTCCGAATTTGCATCCGGGAGAGCCGGTTTTACGGAAAATCAACGCAGGATTTTCAGGGAAACGCTCCAGGAACGGTTCAACGGTCTCACCCTCGTATTCAAGGACCGGTTGGTTCCCCTCTATGGACCGGTGAAGGACATCCCGGTTCTGGTTCCCGATCAACAAAAGCATCTTCTCAGGGGAAACGCCCTGTTGCTGCATCGGTTTCACCCCGCGGGCCGTCCAACGCTGTTGATGATTGTCGGGGTTGCAACCGACGGATCGGATGACGGGTTGCTGATCGGTGAGGTCAATCCGAGTTTTCTGTGGGGGGCTGCAGACCTTCGTCCTTCCATGACCGACCTTTTCGTCATCGACCCGTCCACCCGATTGCTGTACACCTCCGTTGAGGCGCCCTCCCTCATCCCATCCGAGAGTTTTGCGAACCTACCCAAAATTCACGCCGGCCGCTTCTCGTGGGAAATCGGGGGAAAGGCGCATTATGCAAGCCATACGACCCTCAACCTCGAACCCAACTTCTTTTATCCCGAGTGGATCGTGGTCCTGAGCGAACCCGTGGAGCATATTCTCTCCCCCATGGCGACGTTTACCCTGTTTTTTCCCGTTCTGATCGTTTTGTCGCTGGGTCTGGTGTTTTTTTTGAGCATGGGTCTGATTCGAAAGAACCTGGAGCCCATCGAGAAGCTGCGCGAGGCCACTTCGAAGATCGCCGAGGGAAGTCTGGGGCAGGCGGTTGAAATCCGGACCGGCGATGAATTCGAGACGTTGGGGGGGTCTTTCAACGAGATGAGCAGACGGTTGAAAGAGGGGCAGGCGTTGCTGATCCGATCCGCGAAAATGGCCACCATGGGGCAAATGGCCGCAGGCATCGTTCATGAAATCAAACAACCCCTTTCCGCAATGTACGGGCTGGTCCAGTACATGGTTGCATCCGAACCCGAAGGGGAGCAGAAAGAGATTCTCGCCACGATCATGCAGTCCACCGAGCGGCTCACCGATATTGTGTCCCGGTTCGGCTCTTTTTCTCAGATGTCCGCCGAGGCGTTGCAGGGGGTCGCGGTTGCCGAGGTCATCGAACGGGTGCGCCGGCTCCTGGTTTACCAACTCGATATCAATCGGATCGGCTTTTTGATGGATGCCCGGGAGGGTACCCCCCGGATCATCGGTGACTTTCGGTCCCTGGAGCAGGTGTTCTCCAATCTGGTGATCAATGCCCTGCATGCATTGGAAAACAAACCGGACGGGGATCGGGTCATACAGGTCAAGATCCATGCATCGGGGGATCGGGTCATTGTGGACGTCGAGGACAATGGATGCGGGATTCCGGAGCATCTCATCAAGCGGATCTTCGATCCCTTCTTTACGACCAAGAGCCCGGAGAAGGGAACCGGTCTGGGGATGGCCATCGTGGAATCGATCCTTCACAAGCATAACGCCGGCATCCAGGTCAAAAGCCGGGTGGATGCGGGGACCAAAGTTTCGGTAACCTTCCCCGCATTCCGCGCAGAGGAGACATCATGACCCAGCAAAACAGACGGCGGCGATACCCGCTGGTCAATCCCTCCCATCAGTACCGATTTCTGGCGCTGGTGCTCATCTATGCGACCATCGTTGCCGCGGTCATGGCCGGTGCGCTGTTCGTGCCGGATGTCGTCCAGATGCAGGATGAGAATCTGCGAATGGAGATCCGGGCGTTGGCTGCCGAGAAGGTGCTGACCCTGCATTCGCGGCTTTGGCCGGCGGTGATCGCGCTGATCTGCCTGATCGGGCTCCATTCTTTCCGCGTGTTCCACCGGTTTATCGGGCCCGTTCACCGGTTTGAAAGGGCCTTCGATCGGATCCGGTCGGGAGACCTGGGATTTCGGGTGGAACTGAGGGAAAAAGATTATCTCAAATCCGAACAGGAACAGCTCAACGGCATGCTGTCGATGCTCAACGAAAAGCTCGGCGCCATCCAGGCATCCGCAGCCGGTGCCATGCGTTGCCTGGGGGACCTTTCGCGGAGCGGAGATCCCGGTGCACCGGATCCGTCCGACCCACAATTCGACCAACTGCGAAGGCATCTGGGGACACTCAAAGAGACGAGCGACTTTTTTTCGTGCACCGGGGCGGAACCGCAGGATCCATCGGACAACCGGAAACAAAACGAAACACCATTGAAAAGCACGCCGGATCGTTAATCCGCCGGATCAAGGATCCGGAAACGGGGTTCCCCATTTCTCGGCATAAAGGATCTGACCGATTTTCTTTTGGACAAAATTTCGTCGAGGTTCACGGCGGTAGGGGGTGACCGAACCGGTCAGGCCAGCTGAACGCTGTATTTCACGATTCGGTTTCCATCCTTTTCTTCGACGGTGATGACAAAGGGATCAATGGTGAATTTTTCTTTTTCGGTCGGAATACGGCCGATCCGATCCAGGATGTATCCGGAAAAGGTGTCGTATTCCCCGGTGTCCGGGATGTTCATTCCGATCTTTTCGTTCACCTCATCGATGTCGGCCTTTCCCAGGACGATCCATTCATTGCTCTTTTTTTGAACGATGTGCGGGTCTTCCTTGTCGGTTTCATCCTGTATCTCCCCGACGATTTCTTCCAGGGCATCCTCCAGGGTGATGAGTCCGGAAACCCCCCCGTGCTCGTCGACAACGATGGCCATGTGATGCTTGCCCTTTTTGAAGTGCTTCAACAATCCGTCCAGCTTCTTGTTTTCGGGAACAAAATAGGGTTTGGCCATGACCTGCCGGATGTCGATATCGTCATTTCCCCTGGACAGCTCCAGGAACACGTCTTTGATGTTGAGAATACCGATGACATGATCCATATCCCCTTCGATGACCGGTATCCGCGTAAACCCGGATTTTGTGATGGCTTCAAAATCCAGTTTCTTGTCGGCCTCCACCACGAACATGTCGGCCCGCGGGGTCATGATCTCCGAGACGTTGGTGTCGTCGAATTCGAATATGTTGTGGATCAATTCCTTTTCTTCTTCCTTGATCTCGCCTTCTTCTTCCACCACTTCGACAAAGGTCAGCAATTCTTCTTCGGTAACGGCCGGGGTCCGCCGGATCTTCCCGGTTATTACGGGAATGAAGCCGAGAATTTTCAGAATCGGGTAAAATAGAATCGAAAACCAGTAGATCGGATAGATGGTCAGTTTCGCCATGAAGACGTTATTTCTTTCAGCCACCGATTTGGGGATCACTTCACCGAACAGCAAAATCAACAGGGTCATCGCACCGGTGGCGAGCCCCACCGCATAGTGGGTGAAAAGTTGCAGCGAAATGGATGTGGCGATGGCCGCGGCCCCGACATTGACGACATTGTTTCCGATCAGGATTGTGGACAGCAGCTTGTGGGGGTCCTTTTTCATGCGCTCGATCAATTTAAACGCGCGGTCCCCCTGTTTGGCACGGTATCGAACCCGGGTTCTGCTGATGGAAAACAGCGCGGTCTCCGCCGAAGAAAAAAAACCGGAAAGAATCAGCAATAAAAAAAGAATGATCGCCTGTCGAAGTGCCATGGATCTCACCCTGAAAGGGTTACGACATATATAAACCGTCGTGAAACACCCCCCGGGGAGCATCGGGTCGATACATGCGGGTCGTCCACTGTCGTCGTATTCCTGCCTTTGGGTTATGGATTATAAAACACACTGAAAATACGTGACATTTTTTTGTATTCGTGGCGCCTTGGGGCAAACATAGAGTTTTTACGGATCCGCCAAATTAATTGAATGTGATAGATACCGCAAACTTCCAATTTTTACAACAACTTTAGTTCCGGTATGTAAATTTTAACCCGGATACGGTATAATTTTCAAAAAACAGGACGGCCATGACGCGATCATCGACAGTAAGCGAATATATCCGCGCGTTAAAATCTTCCCCCAGGATGGGCCGGCAGGTGATTTCCCATCGGGTTTCACCCGGAAACCCTCCCCAGTGGGCAGCCCCGGCTGCACCGTTTCCCGACCCGGTGGTCCGGGTGTTGAATCGGCTGGGGGGCGCCAGGCTCTACCGGCACCAGGCGGATGCCATCGATGCGCTGCGCGCCGGTGCCCATGTGCTGGTGTCGACCCCGACGGCCAGCGGGAAAACGCTGATTTACAATCTGACCGCCATCGAGAACGCCTGGAAAGATTCCCGGAGTTCGGCGCTCTATCTTTTCCCCCTCAAGGCACTTGCCCAGGATCAACTGCAGACGTTTTGCAAAATGGCGGAACACAGCGGGCTTGCGGGATTGACCGGCGCCATCTATGACGGGGACACCCCGGCCCACCGGCGCAAAAAAATCAGGGAGGTTCCCCCCCATGTGGTGTTGACCAATCCGGAGATGCTTCACCTTTCGATCCTTGCCCACCATCGAAAATGGGCGTCCTTTATTTCCGGGCTCAAACTGGTGGTCGTCGATGAGGTCCACACCTACACCGGTGTTCTCGGATCGCACATGGCCCAGATCCTCAGACGGCTCAACCGGATCTGCCGGCTTTACGGGGCCGAGCCGGCCTTTTTTTTCAGCTCGGCGACCATCGGAAACCCCCAGGGGTTTGCCCAAGGGCTTTCCGGGCTGAGGGTTTCTGCGGTGAGCCGCAGCGGTGCGGGCCGGGGAGAGCGGCACCTGGTGGTGATCGATCCGGACGGCGGTCCTGCGCAGTCGGCCATTTTGCTGTTAAAGGCGGCCATGCATCGCGGGCTTCGCACCATCGCCTATACGCAATCGCGTAAACTGACCGAGCTGATCACCCTCTGGGCCGGCACCCGGGCCGGCGAATTCAAAAACAGAATCTGCGCCTACCGGGCCGGCCTGTTGCCCGAGGAGCGCAGAGCGATCGAAGCCCGGCTCGTTTCCGGGGATCTCCTGGCCGTGGTGTCGACCAGCGCTCTTGAACTGGGCATCGATATCGGGCATCTGGATTTGTGCCTGCTGGTCGGTTATCCGGGAACGCTGGTCTCCACCCTGCAGCGCAGCGGAAGGGTGGGGCGCAGCGGCCAGGATTCCGCCGTTGTCCTGATCGCCGGTGAGGATGCCCTGGATCAGTATTTTGTCCGCCATCCCGACCGGCTTTTGGATCGATCCCCGGAAGCAGCCGTGGTCAACCCCTATAACCCGGAGGTGCTCAAAAAGCACCTGGTCTGTGCCGCGGCTGAACTGCCCATCCGCATCGAAGAGCCTTTCCTGCGCGAGGCCCCCGTCCATGCCGCCGTCGGATCGATGGAGGCCGACGGGACGCTGTTGAGAAGCGGGGACGGAAACACGGTCTATGCAAAATCCAAGTCGCCGCATCGCGCGGTCAACCTTCGCGGAAGCGGGGATCGGTACCGGATTGTCGACGGCATCACCGGCAAGGTTAAAGGGGAAATCGACGGATATCGGGTGTTCCGGGATGCCCACCCGGGGGCGGTATACCTGCACCAGGGAGGAACCTGGGTGGTGAACCGGCTCGACCCGGGAGCCCGCACCGTGACGGTGTTTAAGCGCAGCGTGGATTACTACACCAAGACCCGAAGCGAGACGGATACCCGAATCTTGGATCTCCTGGAGGAAAAGATCCAATGCGGCACCACGGTGTGCCGGGGAAAGCTCAGGGTGGTGGATCAGGTTACCGGCTACGAGAAGTGGGGGATCCATACCCGGAACATGCTCGCCGCCGTCCCGCTGAAACTTCCCCCCCAGGTGTTCGATACGGAAGGGATCTGGATAAAGATCCCCCCGGAGGTCCAACGTGGGGTCGGGCTGGGGAAACTCGATTTCCTTGGGGGACTCCACGCCCTCGAGCATGCGGCCATCGGCATTTTTCCGCTGCTGGTTCTGGCCGATCGCAACGATCTGGGCGGGGTCGCCACCCCGTTTCATCCCCAGGTCGGATCCGCTGCGGTTTTCATTTATGACGGAATCCCCGGGGGCGCAGGGCTGACCGCCGAGGCCTTCCATAAGTTCGGCCAACTGATCCGCCATACGCTGGATGCCATCGAAAATTGCCCCTGTGACGGCGGGTGCCCCGCCTGCGTCCAGTCTCCCAAGTGCGGATCCGGAAACCGCCCCATGGACAAGGCGGCCGGGGTGTTTGTCTTGAAAGGGCTTCTTTCCGGCATGGGTGAGAATCACGGGGCCTTGGGGCAGGGGATCGTATCGGTCAGCGCCCGGGGCCGTGTGCCTCCGGCCGGGAATCGGGTGGCGGTCTTCGATCTGGAAACCCGGCGTTCTGCAAGGGAGGTGGGCGGGTGGCACCGTGCGGATCGGATGCGGGTCAGTTGTGTGGTGCTCTATGATCTTGAAACAGATCTTTTTTCCGAGTTTCTTGAAGATGACGTATCGGTCTTCATCCAACGGCTCAAAGGGTATGATCTTGTCATCGGCTTTAACATCAAGCGGTTTGATTACCGGGTGCTGAGCCGGTATTCCGATTTTGACCTTGCCCGCCTGCCGACGCTGGATCTCCTCGAGTCGGTGGAAACCCGCCTGGGATTCCGGCTCTCCCTGGATCATCTGGCCCGCAGCACCCTGTCGGTGGGAAAAACCGCCGACGGCCTGCAGGCCCTGGAATGGTGGCGGCAGGGCAGAATGCGGGAGTTGATCGATTACTGCCGGAAGGATGTGGAGATCACCCGGGACCTCTACCTTTTCGGGAAAAAAAACGGATACCTGCTGTTCGACGGAAAACCCGGAACCTTGCGGATACCCGTCGACTGGTAGATTGATCGTAAAGGAAGCTGCTCTCCAACTACGAAATACGCGAAAGTCACGAAAACGGTATGAAATGGATCGTCATTTATTGGCGTATTTTGCGTATTTCGTGGTTTCAAAGGGTGCACGTGAGCCATCGGAGCGAACCCTGAAACATCGGTTTGATCCCGATCGGCAAATACGGATCGCCTAACTTTTCCCGATTAACCCGGCGATGGCGTCTCCCATTTGGGCGGTCCCGACGGCCCCGGTTCGACCCCGGGCGATGTCCGGGGTGAACAGTCCCGCTTCCAGCGCCCTGGAGACGGCATGCGCAACGGCATCGGCCGCATCGTTCATCCCGAAGCTGTACTTGAGCATCATGGAGGCCGATAGGATCTGGGCGATCGGGTTGGCGATTCCCTTCCCGGCAATGTCCGGTGCCGATCCCCCGGCCGGCTCGTAAAGCCCGAAGCGATCCTGGTTCAGACTGGCCGATGCCAGCAGCCCCATCGAGCCGGTGAGCATGGCACACTGGTCGGAGAGGATGTCCCCGAACATGTTGGGACAGAGCAACACGTCAAACTGGTGGGGGTTGCGCATCAGCTGCATGGTCGCATTGTCGATGTAGATGTGATTCAGTTCGATATCCGGATAGCCTTTCCCGACCTCGATCACGACCTCCCGCCACAACACCATTGCGGCAAGCACATTGGCCTTGTCCACCGAGGTGACTTTCCTTCTGCGTTTCGCGGCCGCATCGAAAGCCGCGTGGGCGATCCGTTCGATTTCCCCTCTTGAATAGACCATCGTATCATAGGCCCGTTCTTCGGGTCCGCTTCCTTCGCGGCCCCGGGGCTTTCCAAAATAGATTCCCCCGGTAAGCTCGCGAACACACAGAATGTCGAACCCCTTCCCGACGATATCCGGATGCAGGGGGCTTGCTCCGGCCAGGGGGGCGAACACCCTGGCCGGCCTCAGGTTGCAAAACAGATTGAAATGCTTGCGCAGCGTCAGAAGCGAAGCCCTTTCGGGCTGTCGCTCCGGAGGAAGCTTTTCCCACTTGGGCCCCCCCACGGATCCGAATAAAACCGCGTCGCTCTGCTCGCATACCTTCAAGGTCTCTTGGGGGAGCGCCTCGCCGAAGGTGTCGATGGCACAGCCGCCGACATCGGCATAGACGTATTCAAGCCGAAGGGAGAATCGGTTTTGAACGGCGTCCAGGACCTTGACCGCCTCTTTCATGACTTCGGGACCGATGCCGTCCCCGCTGAGCACTGCAATCGTTTTCATGCGACCATCCTTTGACTGTATTTTTTGCCCTGCACCCTTACTCCAGCGCTTTCGGGCTGTAGTGCCTTTTCAACCACGACCCCAGTCCGTCGAGCCCCGGGAACAATACGCGTTCGGTGATATTGGCCTGATCCAGCTTGTCTCGAATTTCCCATTTGATTGCCGCAGGGATGACGATCCGCCGCCAGACCTCGGGATGGGTCTTGAGCCAGTCGTCCATCACCGAGGCCGAATCCGACATCAAGGAAAAAAAGGCAAACTGGTTGACGATCCGGTCGTCGATGGACGGGGGTTCAAAAAGGATGACGATCACCTCTTTGGAAAGCCCCGAGAGCTTCTCTAGACTGTCGATGGATTCTGAGAGCATCTCCACGGTAAAGACGTTGGCCCCTTCCCGGTCCAGCGCGTGACGAAGTTCTTTGGGCAGCAACTGATGCACCCTGACATAGTTCACCGCCCAGATGACCCCGTCGATGTTGAATTTTTCGATATTGGCGGTTGCAAAATGCAGCGCGATCAAGGGGGAGTACGTCCAGTCGAGCAGCCGGGTGGGAAGTCCGTAGTGTTGGGCCACCGACAGCCAGTGCCACACCGAGTCTTTCTGCACCACGCTGCGATGGGCGTATTTCCGGAAATTTCTGAGCAGATGCCGCTCCAGTTCCCGGTAAGGCCCCTGCAGCCGGATCAGGGTGGTTTCCAGGCGATAATTCGCATCCGAAAGCCCGCGGTAGGCGTATCGAGACCGGAATCGCCCCAGTTCGGGACTCCACGAGTCTTCAAACAGTTCGTTTTGCAGATCGTTCCAGCCTTTAACGCGGACTTCGTTCATCGAACCCCATGCCCGAATAGCGATTCACCCCAACCGGTCATATATCCGCCCCGGGGGCGACATGCAATAAAAAAAATCCCACCCGCACCGGGTGGGATTTTAAACATTCGATCCTTCGTGGAAGACGCCGGGGGCACCTATCCGGGAATGGATACCGGAGCGGCCTTGCCGATTTGATTCATGGTCTGTTCATACTTGGATCGCATGTTGACATGGGCTCCCTCGATCACCTTTTTCTGGGGGCTCCATTCCGAGGGGCATTCGGTGCGCAGCTTGTCGATCCGGTCTTCGAACTCGGTCACCAGGATGTGAAGGTCTTCTACGCTTGCCAGCATCCGCTGCTTGTCGCCGGAGGGCAGCTTGTCGACTTTTCGCGTCAGGTCATACAGCTTGGCCTTCCAGGCGGTCAGCTCCATTTCCATCCCCTTGCAGTAATCCAAAACTTCCATGATTTGCTCCTTTCGTGTGTGCGTTTGCGATGTGGCCGGTAACTGAATTTATTACTGATAACAATAAAACATTACCTGTCATTGTCAAGCCGCTGAACGCTGAAAACTAAACGTGGTTCCGGAGCTGCAGGGCCACCGGGTGCGGGTTCAGGTAAACCTGGTCCGCCAGGTAGGGCTGGCGGTACTTTCGAACGTAATGGTTGATCAGGGTGACAGGCACGATCAGCGGCAGGTGCCCCTGCCGATACCCATCGATAATCTCGAGCAGTTCCTGTTTTTCGTCCGGGGTGAGATCTTTTTTAAAGTACCCCATGGTGTGTTGGAGGACGTTGATGTTTTTGCTGGGGGTCGTTTTGAGGGAAAGGGCCTCCATCAGGAGCGTTTCGTATTCCGCGAACAGATCGGAAGGCGGTGTCTTTTTTCCTTCCGCAACGCGTTTGCCCATGAGCTGGTAGTGTTTCGGGCTGTGGGAGAGGATCAGCAGCTTGTGCCGGGTGTGAAACCTTACCAGGGCACCCAAATTTTTGCCGGTCTCCAAAACCTCACGCCAGCGCTTCAAGGTGAATAACCGCTCGATGAAATTTTCACGCAGCTTCGGATCGTGGAGCCGCCCCTCTTCTTCGACAGGGATCAGGGGAAAGTGGGCCATAAAGATCCGCGCGAAAACCCCCACGCCTTTCTGCTCGGGCATTCCTGTGTCGTTGTAGACTTTGACCCGCTCCATGCCGCTGCTCGGGGATTTGCTTTTGAAGATAAAACCGCAAAGCCCTTCGGCTTGAAGCTCCGCAACCCGCCGCCGAGCCCAGGTGGTCATCCGCTCGGTGTGGTCCACATTGGTGCGGGTGGTCACCAGCCGGGGCGATTCCACCGAGCCGACCAGCCGCAAGGATTCCCTTGGAATGCCCAGCCCGCATTCCACTTCGGGGCAGACCGGCACATACTCCAGGTATCGACCCAGGGTGTCGGTCAGGTACCGGTCCCATTTGTGCCCGCCGTCATAGCGGACCTTTTGCCCGAGCAGGCAGGTGCTGATCCCGATCCTGATTTTTTCATTCATCTTCCCTTCTCCCTTTGGTCCAGTATCGTTGCATCCCCGACGGGCCCGGCGGCTCGAGGGGCGGCAAATACGGGCTGCTCAGCCCCTGGTGCAACCGGCACGCGTCGCCCGTGGAGATCCTGCCTACCCGATGGTGACAATCCCAAGGTACCCGTCCACGGTCAGTGCATCCCCGGTATGAATCCGTTGGGTCGCATCCGGGACCCCCGTCACACAGGGAAGCCCGTATTCCCTGGCGATGATGGCTCCGTGTATCAGCATGCCCCCTCGTCTTTCAACCACCCCCGATGCCAGGGGCACCACATAGGTCATGTTGGGGTCCACCGCGTCACAGACCAGCACTTCCCCGTGTTTGAATTCAAACAGGTCCTCGGTGGTGCGGATCACCCGCGCCGGGCCTTTGGAAATCCCGGGGCCCGCGGGCTGGCCCACGATCTGGCGGGCTTGAATGCGGGAGGGCGTTTTCCGGGGCTTCTCTTCGGCCTGTTGGGCGCCGGGCATACTGGGCACATGGGCCGGATTTTTGAGCGACAGCACCGCCTCGGCCGGATCCAGCCTGCCGGAAAGTTGCGGCAGACGGCTCCGGATCCGGCGGCGAGCCTCTTCAACCGCCGCGATGAGCTGCGCTTCGATCCGTCCCAGATGGATGTTGTCGTCGTCGCGAAGCCGGTAGCTGGCTCTGGCCAGATCCAGGAGTTGCTCGGCCTGCTCCCGTTTCGCCTGCTGCCCGAACCGCTCGAAAAACGCGATTTTCAGCCGGTCCGCGGTGCCGGCACCCGGATGATCGATTCCGGCCGGAGGATGGGAGGCGAGTTCCAGAAGGATCTTGATCAGCGCATCGGTGCCTTGAAGACATTGGGTTCCCCCCGTGACCGGGCAGGAAAGGTCTCCGAATTTTTCGATAAAGCGCGCCAACCGGTGCCTGAACAGATCGTCGGCCTGTTCAGGATCCTGTTTTTGGAGAATCTCCCGAAGGCGGGGATCGGCCCGGATCATGGATGCCAGTTCTTCCAGCAATCGATTCCGCTCCAGGCTCGCCATGGGGGTCGCACCCAGCAGGTCCATGAACTCGTATGGATTTTCAGGGCGCATCGTGTCGTTGTAGACTTGCCCGAAGAGCCGGATGCCGTGGGCAAAGGGGATAAATTCCGTCCAGTAGACCTTGACCCATTTGTCGTTGGTTTCCACCCGGTGCTGGATTTCATCAGCAAGCTGCGCGTCCGGAAGGCCTTCAAGTTTCCGCTGAGCCAGGGCCTGGGCCTCGGCGGCCATACCGGGAAGGTGCGTCTGTTCGATTCGGCTCCGGAGCGCTTTGAGGTTTTCAAAGCTCCGGTGGAGGCTCAGGTACCAGCGGCGCGTGTCGTCGGGCGCATCTGTCGAGACCGTGGTAATCGGTCTGGACTGGAGGACATACAGGCGGTCGTCACGGAGGGTCCATTCAACATCCTGGGGAGCCTGGAAATAGGATTCGGATCGGAGGGCCAGTGCGAAAACCGCTTCTGCCTCCGGGGGGGTCAGGGGAGGGCGGGCGGCGAGCCCTTCCGGCAGGGGGCGGCGTTCGATGCCCGAATCGGTGGGAACCACGGCGTACTCCCGCTCGGCCGGTGTATGCTCGGTCAGCCGCCGGGACGACCGATCAAAACGCCAGCGGTCCGGGGTTACGGTGCCGGATACCAGCCCTTCGTTCAGACCGTAAACGGATTCGACAACCCCTTCGAATTGGTTGTTCGGATTTTTACTGAAGCTCACACCGGATCGATCCCCGGCGATGATTTCCTGCACGACAACGGCCATGGCGCTCTTTTCGACATCCAGCCCGAGTTCCTGGCGGTAGAGCAACGCGCGGTCAGACCAGAGAGACGCCCAGACGCTGCGAATCCGATCCACAACGGCATCCGCCCCCCGGATATTGACATAGGATTCGTGAAGCCCGGCAAAGGAGGCATCGGAGGCATCTTCGCCGGGTGCCGAGGAGCGCACCACCACCGCGGTTTCCGGAAAATGCGTCTCAAAAGCGGTTCGAAGGCTGTCCGCCAAAGGCGATGGCAAGGGGATCGTCAAAAACAGGTTCCGGATCCGCAACGATGCATCCCAGATCTCTTCCCAGCGCATGTCCTTGAAATCTTTCCGGTGCAGTTCCATCAGAATCCGTTCGCGCAGCCCGGCGTGGGAAACGAACTCCGCATAGGCATCGGTGGTCACACAATAGGTCGTTGGGACGGTGAAACCGGCCTGGGCCAGGCGGTGCAGGGCATATGCCTTGCCCCCGACGCGGTTGAGGTCGGCCGGGGTCACCGTTTCCAAAGGAAGAATCCAGTGGGTCATTGCATGCGAAGCTCCATAACGGATTGAAAGTTCTTGACATGGACGTACCGGTGGATGTGGACCCGGATCCATGCGCTGGTGGGCGCTTTGGCGAATTCCTCCAGATGCGGATGTTTGGCAAGATACCGGTCCAGAAAACCACGGTCTTGGTCTTTCTCAACGATCTGCGCACTGCCCAAGGCGGTTACCGCCATGGCGTGATGGATATCCGCGTCCTGATTGGACCGGCTGTCGATGAGCAGCGCCACCCGGGGGTCGGCGCGCAGATTGGCATACTTTCTGGTAGTGGCCGGGGTGACAAACAGGATGCATTTCAGATCGGCAGCGGAGGCGAATGCCACCAGGCTCACGTAGGGATGGCCCTCGGGGGTCCGGGTGGACAACACGGCGAGTTTCTGGCCGTCGAGCAGCCATCCGATCTCCTGCTGGGTATTTTTTCGGTCATTCATCGGAACCTCTGCGTAACGAAAAACAAAAGACGAAAAAATTTAAAGGGTTCGGAGACTCGGCGGAGCAAAGGCCGTCCAAGCGCCGACCCGTATGACCCGCCCCCACGAATCCCCGACCTTCTGAACCCAGAATCGATTCCGTTTTGCGGGATTGCCGGTTACTTTTCGGTTTCCCCGATCAGCGGAAGCGTCTGGTCCAGTTTGAAAAAAACAAGGAATCGGGCTTCTCCCTTGGCATCCGTGTATTGCCGCCGGCGCAGCGATTCGAGCAGTTCCCCGCCCTGTTCCTCACGAAGCTTGGTTAAATAGAGCCGTTTGCCCGTGTAGCCGGGTCCGTCTTCAAGGAACAGGTACGCGGCATGGGGGTTGGATTGCGTATTGTGATGGGTGAGCCGATCCCGCATGATGAATGCAACGGATCCGTCCTCGAGAAAATGGGGACGCGCATAGATCGCTGCGTTGACCTTGCCGTCCTTGTCCGCGGTGGCCAGCACCCCGACGCCCTTGGTCGTTTCGAAGTATTCTTTGAGTTCCATGGTCATCTTCCTCTCTTTCTATTGAGTTTTTATTCACTGCCTCGACATAGTATTTTAATAATCCATCCGTTTCTTCGGAAGGGCGCAGGCATTGGGAAGCCGGGGGGGGATCCGCTCGGGTCCCCGGATCACCGGTTTTCCAATCTTCCCGGCAATTGCCTTGAGCATTCCGAAGAAAATCCATTCATGAAACGGGTAGAACAGGTACCAGTAGACGATGCCCAACAGTCCCTTGGGGAGAAATCGGGCCGTTTGCGAAAGCTCGGTCTGGCCATCCCCGAGGGGCTTGATTTTGAATTCGAGGATCGCCTCCCCGGGAAGTTTCATCTCCGCCAGCAGCATCAGATGATGCGGGGGGGTTATTTCCAAAACACGATAGAAATCCAGCGCGTCGCCCACCCGAAGCTCCCGGGGATGACGGCGCCCCCGTCTCAACCCGAAACCCCCGAGCAGTCGATCCATCGCCCCCCGAAGCCGCCAGAGGCCGTTGCCGAAATACCAGCCCTGTTTTCCGCCGATGTCCCGTATCGGTTCCCAGACTTGCGCGGGTGACGCCGCCAGGCGTATCCGGTAGCCGCTCTCGAGAATCGTGCCCCCGGCATAGTCGGAATCTCCGCAGGAGGTCCATTCCGGGGGAAGCAGCGCGCCGGCGTCCATCCAGCAGGTATCGATCTTTTCCTGACGGATTCGGTCCAGCGCGATTCGAATGGTCTGCCTGCAGGAGTGGAGGGGCTGGGGGATCATTTCGCGGATCCGGTTATCCTTGCAGACGACCGGAACCCCGAGCCCTTGGGTGAGGGGAATCGCGATGGCCGCGGGGACCGGTGTGATCAGATGAATCCAGTAGGCGCTCAGGGTAGGGGTGAGCAGCGGAACCGGAACAATCCAGCGTCTCGGCAGCCCGGCTTCTTGGGCGTAGATCCGGATGATGTCCCGGTAGGTCAGAATGTCCGTCCCGCCGATATCAAAGGTCTGGCCCAGCACCCGGTCCGTCTCCAGGCAGCCCTGAAGATAATTGAGCACGTTTGCGATGGATATGGGCTGGCATGGGGTATCCACCCAGCGGGGGGTGATCATCACCGGAAGCCGATCGACAAGGTACCGGAGGATTTCAAACGAAGCGCTGCCGGAGCCCAGGATCATGGCCGCCCGCAGAAGGGTTGCCGGAACCGGCCCGGATTGAAGAATCCGGCCGACCTCGTGCCGCGATCTGAGATGCTTGCTCAGTTGTGCATGGTCGATGTCCCCGAGCCCTCCAAGGTAGACGATCCGCTGGATGCCGGTCTCGGCCGCAACCGCAACCATATTTTCAGCCGCGTTTCGATCCGCATCGGCGAACCCCTTTTCCGCCGCGTTCATGGAATGGACCAGGTAAACCGCGGCCCGGCAGCCTTGGGCCCCGGCTCGGAGCGAATCCGGATCGCGCACATCTCCTTGAACGAGATCGACACCGGGGTGGTTCGCCCAGGGGCGGCATCTCATTTTTTCGATCGAGCGTGCAAAGGCTCTGACGCGGTACCCGGCCCCGAGCAGCTGGGGAACCAACCGCCCGCCGACATATCCCGTTGCGCCCGTGACCAGTACCGGTTCGGTTTTCATTGATCGGCAATCTCAGTTTGGGGTTATTTTACGGTTCGTTTCACCGCATCGTTGAGTTCAAGGATCTTTTGGCTCAGCTGGTACCGGCCGTCGGCAAAAACCCCGTAATCCCCGCCGCCGGCCATGGCCGCGGCCGCATTGTTAATCAGGTTGAGGAACACCTGGCGTATCAGATCAGGGTCCAGCATGAGTCTGGGAATGTTCGGATCGAAATCCCGCACCAGGCTGATGTTGGACACACTGAACTCCTGCTCCTTAACCCCTGCAACCACATCTTCCAGCAATTGCCGGACATCGCAGGGTACCAGCTTCGGATCGGCCCGGCGTACAAAACTTAATATCTTCTGG
>ENA-OSEO01003587-OSEO01003587.1-sediment-metagenome-genome-assembly--contig:-NODE-3587-length-17980-cov-3.581579_pt1 | contig 17980 bp, 22 predicted proteins | sample MGYA00237883_ERZ534232 | MGnify/ENA metagenome assembly ERZ534232
TTTATCGACCAGGTGGGGGAAGCAGTTATGGCAGATGGCAAGGTCAAAACTTTTGTCGGAAAATGGCAGGGTGTGGATATCAGTCTGAGCCAGATGGTTTCCGTCCACCCGCTGCCGGGCTCTACGCAGCATGGCGTAAGCCAGGTCTACGGAGACCAGTTGGGTGTGCCGGGTGGCACTAAGGATGATGGGCGACAGCGCGCCGGTACCTGTCCCCAATTCCAAAATGGAGCCGGCCTGTTCCAATAAGTGCTGGAAAGGTCGCAGCAGGTCTCTCAGGTCTTCCTCGCGGTTGGGCGGCTGTTGGGAGTCCCATTCGGCGGCTAATTCTTCAAAAAACAGGCGTAACGGATTCAATCTTAAAACTCCAGTTGTGGCGGGTGGTCAATAACCTGCTGTCCGGCAGATAAAAATCAATCCAGAGGAATTGTGGGTTGTTGTGTACTCTGCTCAATCACGACCACCTGATGTTTATTTTCCCGGCAGGTATCACACAGGCCCGGAATGGTTGTGTTCTGAATCGAGACTTCGAAGCCAGTGGTCTTCAACAGATGGCCCGCGAAGGGCAAAAAAGATTCCTGTCCTATCCCAATGATTTTTCCACAGGATTCGCACACCAGGTGAAGATGAGGCGCATCTGTCCCCAGATGCTCGTAGAGATGCTCCCTCTCGCCAGAATCGATCACCGACACCAACCCAAACTCCTGCAGCAGGTCCAGGGTGCGGTAAACCGTGGATTTGTCGACTGTTTTGGTGATTTCCTGAACATGGACAAAGATCTCTTCAGCGGTGGCGGGCTTCTCAAGATGGTGCATGATTTCCAGCACAATTTCTCGCTGGGGGGTGAAGCGGTAGCCTTTTTTCTTTAACTCCTGAAGGAACAACTGCTCGCATGCCATAGTCCTGTCCTTTGATAGGTTTATCCGTGTTATTGCGTCTGTTTGCAATAGCGTTTGAATTGTATCATGGATCGCTGCGGTCGCGGCAGAAGAGGCGCCGTACCATCTGGAAATGCCAATCAAACGGCCAACAGTTCCTGATATTCCCATTCTTTACAGCCGGCCGATGGCGCAGTACGCTTTCCCCGGCGTCGAGGCGATTGAGACTGCGGTCAAGGAGATAATGCTGTAAAATAAAAAGTGTCAGGGTATGAGCAGGGAGTTTCATATCACTCTGCTCTGCCATCGCAGATCGTTTTCGGGATTGGAGCGGATATGGCTGTTGAATTCAGATTGCCCGAGTTGTCTGATCAGACCGATGAAGGGGTTGTGGTAGCATGGTTCAAAATGGAAGGCGCGCCGGTTGCGAAAGGCGAGCGATTGCTGGAAGTCCAAATGGACAAGGTGAGCTTTGAGGTCGTGTCACCCATCACCGGGACGATCTCTCGCATTCTCGCGCCCAGAGACAAGGTGGTGAAAAACGGCGACCTCCTGGCAGTGCTGGTGGAAGCCGGGGAAGATGTTCCCGAAAGCGAAGCGCGGTTGGAGTCAGGTTTGGGAGAAAAGAAAACCGGTGAGAAGCGCGTTGTGCTCGCCGCTCCCAAAGCGCGCCTGCTGGCAAAAAAGTTTGGAATTGACCTGGCCAAAATTGAGGGCAGCGGGAAAGATGGGCGGATCACAGAAGAGGATGTCCGCAATTCCATCAGCGCACCTGCTGCTGCTTTTCCTCCTGCTGAAGCCGCTGTCAAAATGCCCCCTATCCGCCAGGCAACTGCCAGAAAGATGATGGAAAGCATCCATGACTCCGCTCAATTGACGCTGCACGCACGGGCCGACGTGACCAGTCTGGCGGCCGCCCAGCAGGCGCTCAAACCCGAACTGGAGGTCAGTTTCACCGACCTGCTGGTCAAGGCGGTGGCGGATAAGCTGGCCGAGCACCCCAATTTGAACAGCTATGTGGAGGGAATGGAAATCCACCTGGTGAAGCCAATCCATATTGGGATGGCTGTCTCACTGGATAGCGGTCTGGTGGTCCCGGTGATACGTGACGCAAACCGCAAGTCGCTGGCGGAGATCGCTGGTGAAACCCGCCGGCTGATCGAACGAGCCAGAGCCGGCGATCTGACCGGAGAAGACCTCTCCGGCGGGACTTTTACCATCACCAATCTCGGGATGTATGGAATCGATTATTTCACGCCCATCCTGCTCCCTCCGCAGACCGCGATGTTGGGTGTTGGCCAGATCCGGGAGGAGCCATTCCGCGGAGAAGGGCAATTGGTATGGCGGTTTGTGTTGCCGCTCAGTCTGACAATTGACCACCGGGTTGTGGATGACGCTGCGGCCGGGATGTTCCTGAGCGCGCTTTCCACGAAATTGGGGAACACGGATTGGGTGTAAAACCCAGCACATTCATGACAAACATTTTCCAGTGACATGTTCTAGCTCCGGTCAAAGTTGTATAATCAAACCTGAAACAGGGTCCACCGGATAAGGGATCGCTGGCGCGAACGTGAAGTGCCAGGTTGTGGATCCGGGAGTGTGGTGATGGCGGCCGGAAAAAATACTGAAGTCCAACCAGACTTTGCCATGGATGAACTTTGCATTTTCTGTCCCCACAGGATTGAGAATAAAATTCTGGCGGAATACGGGACGGTGGTTGCCATCCGGGATGAATATCCAGTCACACAGGGGCATCTCCTGATCTTAACCCGACGGCACACCCCAGACCTTTTCCACATGACACTGGAAGAACAGCAGGACATGCTGGCTCTGGTACGTATTCTCCGCGACCAGGCTCTGGAAAAGGATGCCAGTATCACCGGATTTAACATCGGGATGAACTGCGGGGTCTCGGCGGGACAAACCATTCCACACGCGCATTTACACTTCATCCCGCGCAGGGATGGCGACGCGGAACGCCCGCGGGGAGGCGTAAGAGGGGTGATCCCCGGAAAGCAGGGGTACCCAAAGGAAGGTGAAAGCTGACCGGGTGCCATCGTGCTTCCCAAATTGGATAACTCGAAAAACAATGCGAAAATGAAAAGACGACGGTCAAATTGAGTCCGTCGTCTTGTTGGCTATTAAGTAGAATCGATGTTGTTTACTGGAAACTATTTGGCATTTTCTCTTTTGAGCATGGCCTGGTATTTCTCCAGGTCAACCGACGCGATATAGGGCAGGTTCCTGCCTTTCTCGTCTATATCAAGCCCGTAACCTACAACAAAATAATCCGGAATCTGGAAGCCAATGTAATCAATGGGTAAGTCCACTTTGTGGCGGTCGGGTTTATCGAGCATGGTGCATATCTTGAGACTTTTTGGCTTGCGGTCGGTGAGCAGCTTGCGGACGGTATAGAGTGTCAACCCCGAGTCCACGATATCATCCACCAGGATAACATCCCAGTTATGGATATTGGTCTTGTGGTCCGAATCGATCCTGACGAAACCGCTTGATTCAGAGCCGGAATAGGAAGAAACTGACATAAAGTCCATGGTCATCGGGCGGTTGATTTTCCGCATCAGGTCGGTGATGAACATCACGCTGCCCCGCAACAAACCCAGCAGGAGTAAGTTCTCGGAGTCTTTGTAATCTTCGGTGATCTGCGCGCCCAATTCACAGACGCGCTTTTTGATATCTTCTTCGGGAATCAACACTTTGTCGATAAATTCATAGGGAAATTCGTTCTGGGTGGGTAACATACCTGTTATTCTTCCTTATATACTCGTTTTATCTGGTTATCCAGTTAAGCGGTTCTCTCGCTGTTCATAAGACCTCATTTCACACATAGCCCCGTAACCGAACACCTGGCTTATGTTGTTGGGTATCGCTTTGATCCTTGCCAGGATTGGGCCAACCATGCATCGCTCAACCCAACTTACAAAATTCAACCAACTTGCGAGAGAACCATTAAGTTTCTGACAGCAAAACACCTGATCTTATGAGACCAGGATGTTCGTTGAAGACGATTATGCCGGGCTTTTTTGGAAATATTCCAAAGAGCAAAGTTGCAGAATTGCATCCTTTTCAATCAGCGCCTCTTATTTTACCCTAAAATATTCTGTCCGGGGAAGGTTGCGCCGTCACGATAGACAGCAATGGTGCTTATTCTTTTTGAGTGGGAGAGGCTCAGATCCCCAGTTTGGGCGATCTGCGTTTACTCCTGCATCCGGGATTGGAGCGCCAGGTACAGAGCAACTGAACCAGCCACTGCGGCGTTAAGAGATTCGATGCGCCCGTACATGGGGAGCTTCATCAGAATATCACACGAATCGCGGACCAGCTTTCGCATCCCATCTCCCTCGCTGCCGACCACCAGCGCAAGCGGGCCTTTGAGGTTGACTCTGGATACCGGCTGCGCTTCCGCGCTGCCTTCCAGTCCAATGGACCACGCGCCGGCTTCTTTAAAGACGCTGATGGCCTGCGCGATATTGCTCTGGGCGATCAGCATGTGTTCGCTGGCACCGGCGGAAGCATGAACAACGGCGGGGGTCACGCCGGCCGCCCTGCGCCCCGGCATGACAATGCCGTGAACGCCGACCGCTTCCGCGGTGCGGATGAGGGTGCCGAGGTTCTGAGGGTCCTGGATCACATCCAGGAGCAGAACAAACAAGGGTTCTTCACGTTTTTTGGCCAGCGCCTGAATATCCTGCAAGGTACTGTAAGGATAATCGCTTGCCTGAAGGGCCACGCCCTGGTGGCTTTCGCTGAGCGGGTCAAGCTGGCTGCGGGGCACTTCTTCAACCGGAAGGTTAAAGCCCTGCATGGTCCGGACAATCTCCACCAGACGATCCTGAGGTTTGACGCCTTTGGCGATCCACAATCGAAAAAAGTGCCTTCGACGTGCCTGAAGTACTTCATAAACCGGGTTACGACCGGTGATCCATTCTTTCATCGTTTTCCTTTGCGTAATAAGCTGTACCAAAACGACGGGCAGCCCGAAAGCTGCCCGTGTTGCTGAATTTACCAGTGCCAGGTCGTTCCTTCTTTACTGTCCTCGAGGGTTACCCCCAACCCAGTCAGGCGGTCACGGATCAAGTCGGAAAGGGCAAACTGTTTTTGTTTGCGCAGTTCCAGGCGGACCTCAACCAGAAGGTCGATGAATGGATCCGCGGCCTGTTTTCCCTGGCCTTCTTCTTCAAGCCGCAATCCCAGTACGCCGGTCAGCTCCAGGATCAACTGCTGCGCGGGCAGCAGCTGTTGGCTGGTGGCGCCATCCGCCCGAGTCTGGTTGATGACCCGTACCAGATCAAACAGGTTGCCCAACGCGCCCGCGCTGTTGAAGTCATTATCCATGGCTTCAAGAAACCCATTTCTGGCACTTTCGATCTGCTCTTCCAGCACGGCCAGGCTGGCGGCTGGCGCGCCCTTCGCGCCAGGCAGTTCGGGTTTCAAAGCCGAGCGCAAACGATCAATTCCCTTTTCAGCCTGCTCCACAATATCCTCGTTGTAAGTGAGGGGGTTGCGGTAGTAAGAATTAAGGATAAGCATGCGGAACGAATTGGCGCTGTGCTTTTCCAGATAGTCTTCAACGGTGATGAGGTTGCCAATTGACTTGGACATTTTTTCACCGCTCAACTGCAGCATGCCGTGATGGACCCAATATCGGGCGAAAGTTTTCTCGGTAAGACATTCAGTCTGGGCAATCTCGTTCTCATGGTGTGGGAAAACCAGATCGTTCCCACCGCCGTGGATGTCTATCTCGTCTCCCAGATGGTGGCGGCTCATCGCCGAACATTCAATATGCCAGCCTGGGCGGCCCTGGCCCCAGGGCGTCTCCCAGGAGGGTTCACCGGGACGGGCTGCTTTCCACAGCGCGAAATCGATCGGGCTCTCTTTCCGGTCATCGATTTCAATCCGGGTACCGGATTGCATGTCTTCAATCCGGCGTCCAGAGAGCTTGCCGTAATCTTTGTCCTTTTCAACGCGGAAATAAACATCGCCGTCCACTTCGTAGGCGTACCCTTTGTCCATCAAACCCTGGATCATATCGACAATCTGGTCGATCTCCTGGGTAGCATAGGGAGTAATGGTAGGAGGCAAGATGTTCAGATCCGCGATATGTTGTCTATACTCATCGATATATTGTTTTCCCAATGCAAAGGGATCCATCCCCAGCTCACTGGCGCGTTTGATGATCTTATCATCGACGTCAGTGAAATTCATGACATGGTTCACTTCATAGCCGCGATACTCGAGATAGCGGCGGATAATATCAAATACAAGCGCTGACATGGCATGCCCGATGTGAGCTTTGTTGTAAACTGTCGGCCCGCACACATACAGGCGAACCTTGCCCGGTTCAACAGTTTCAAAATTTTCTATTTTACGTGTCAGCGTGTTGTAAATCTTCTGGCCCATCCGGTAATCTCCTTACGACTTTTAATCTTATGTGTGGTCTTCAGGTTTCGCGAAAATCATCCGGCCTGCCGCGGTTTGCAAAACCTTGGTAACAAAGACGTTAATTTCTCTGTGGATGTAATCTTTTCCATTCTCAACCACGACCATGGTGCCGTCTTCCATATAGCCAACCCCCTGGCCGGTTTCCTTGCCTTCCTGGATGACGGTCAGGTTCAGAATTTCGCCGGGGAGCAAAATGGATTTGACGGCATTGGCCAGTTCGTTAACATTCAACACCATCACGCCCTGTAATTCCGCGATCCGGTTGAGATTGTAGTCATTGGTCAGGATGGGGCATTTCATCTGTCGCGCCAGGATCACCAGTTTGTCATCCACTTCGCGCACGCCTTCCACATCGATATCACTCACACGCACCGGAATGGAGGGTTCCTTCTGGATTTGAGAAAGGACTTCCATGCCGCGGCGTCCGCGCTGGCGGCGCAGGCTGTCCGGTGAATCGGCGATATACTGCAGCTCGGCAAGCACAAAGCGGGGGATCAGCAGTGACCCGGGGATAAACCCTGTTCGGGCAATATCCGCGATCCGCCCGTCGATGATCACGCTGGTGTCCAGCAGGATGGAGCGCCCTTCCGCAAACCCCATTTTATCATCCGACGCCGGGCTGCCGCTGCCGGATTTTTGGGTTACCGAAGATAAGATATTGAAGATGTCATTCTGGCGCATCATGAAAACTGCCACACCCAGATAACCAAAAATCAGCACACCGATGAAGGGCAAAATGCTTCCGAAGGGTTTGGGAAGAAGGGACAGCGGGAATGCCAACAGAGCCGCGATGATCAGCCCGGAGATAAAACCTATCAGGGCTGCCAGCAGCTTTTGAGCAGAAATTTGGCCTAATACCGACCGCAAAGCTCGAATGGGACGTGTCGTGATGAAGGGGGACAGGATCAACCCTGCCAACGCGCCAACCATGCCAACGGTTATCGCGTACACCTCAACCGACAATGTGTTTGGGGTGGGGTTGACGTTTGCCAGATTCCCCAGATATACACCCCCATAAACACCCAAAACAGAAAAAACGATCATGCCAATTAAACGAATGATAAAATCAGAACTCATTATAATTCCTCCAAAAAAATAAGTCCAAAAAACCAAAAAATCGGATTGTTAATGTGCGGAATGAAAAAAATAATAGTACTATTAAGGATGATAGCATGCCTCCATCTGTTCGTCAATTCATTTAATATAAGAATATTTGAAATTGCTTTTTGAAAAAAAAGACGACGTTAAATTAACGCAGACGGCGCGCGGATCAACGCCGTCTGCGTGAAGAACACAGGGTCAGGGCTGGATCGTGCCGATCAGAATATGGGCCGGGTGATTTTGGATCCCGATAATCAATCCAAATCTTCATCCTGCCCGGTGGTGGACTCCTTCGAAAATATTTCTGGCAGGCGACAGGCGGCCGTGATGAAAATAAGAACCAGCGTCGGGCACAGTGCCAACCAGACCGCACGCCTGGCGGGTCTGCGGCTGGCGGAAAATTGGGTTGTGTTGGGCAGCATTTTGGCTTCTCCTGAGGTGGATATGGCGTTTAAGGGTGAGAGGGGATCCTACAAAATGAGAACTTTCAACATTATTTTAAAACACAAAGGAGGCTCATGAAAGAGCCTCCTTTGTGGATTCTAACTCTTAAAGGTTTAAATTGATCCCGTGATCCACCGCGGTGATTTCGGCGATTATCGACAGGGCGATTTCCTCGGCCCCGCGCGCGCCAATGTTGAGGCCGATCGGGGCGTGGATGCGGGCAATGTGTTCATCGGTCAGGCCGGACGCTTTCAACGCCGACACTCTTTTAGCGTGTGTTTTCCGGGAACCCAACGCGCCAATATAACGCGCCGGGCTGTTGAGAGCGGCTTCCAGAGCCGGATTATCCAGTTTCTCGTCATGCGACAGAGTCACGATAAAGGTGGATTCATTGATATTTATGGCGTTGAGCGCCTCGGCTGGCCACTGAATAATCAACTCATCCGCGTTGGGGAAACGCTCGCGGGTGGCAAAAGCGGCGCGGGGGTCAATAACGATGGTGTGCAGGTTGAGGGTTTTGGCGAAACTGACCAGTGGAATGGCGATGTGAACCGCGCCGATGATGATCAGTCTGGAGGGGGGAGGGAATACATCGATGAACACTTCGACGGTCTCCGCGCCCATTTCCAGGGAAACGCGTTCCGGGTTCAGCGATTGGAACAGCTCGCGGGCGCGCAGGACAACCTGCCGGTCAAGGGCGTCTGTCCCCAACCCTCCCAGAGTAGCGCCGTCCGGCCAGATGAGGAGCTTGCCGCCGGTGCCAGGCCCGGAAATAACTGTCGCCAGCGCGACCAGTTTTTCTTTCTGGATGTTCCCGGTCAATGTGTCAAGGATTGCCGGCATATGATTTCATCTCCATTGTCACCAGTCCAGAGGTTCCACAAACACGTGGATCATGCCACCGCAGGACAGACCGATGCTGAACGCGGTTTCGTCCGCGATGCCGTACTCCAGCAGCCTGGGCTGCCGGGTCTTCAGCACGGCAAGCGCTTCCTGCACGACGGCCCCTTCCACACAGCCCCCGCTGACCGAACCAACCATCTCTCCCTCGGAGGAAATCCCCATTTTTGCGCCCAGCGGGCGCGGGCCGGAGCCGTAAACTTTAACCACGGTCGCCAGGGCGACCTGTTTGCCCGCCGCGCGCCAGCGTTCGATTTCGGGTAAAATTTCGCGCATTGAGTTATTCTCCTTGATCCGCGGATGGGGTATTCAAGCAGGTGAATGTTATCGTTTTTTGAAATTGCGAGATTGTTCGGCGAACTGCCAGCGCTTTACCAGCCGTGCGAACTCGGTGGCAAAACGTGCCAGGCGCGCTGTCTCGGCTTCGTCATCTGAATCCAGATTGAGTTTCTGGCGGATCTCCTCGGCCAGTTCCTGGTTCATTCCAAATTTGCGGATCTGCTCATCCCAGGCGGTTTTGATTTCTGCCGGAACGGGCATCTCCTCAATCAGTTTCATGATCTGTCGTTCTTCCGGTGTATTTCGGATTGCCATTGGTTTACCTCCATCCCATTTACTGTTGGTTAAAGAATATTTTATGGGACCTGCCTTTATTATACATCCTCCGGAGGTGTCCGGGGATGGGCGTGTATTGCGCCGGGAAAGGTGCCCGGCGTTCGCCGGGGAACTACGGTATAATAATGCGGAAATTATTCTGTGGGATGAGGAGAAAACCCGAACATGGATGATGGCATCCGCAGGATGGCTGTTGAATTTCAACTGCCTCCCGATGTGCCCAAAGAATGGGTTCAGTTGATCAGCAAGCTCCACCCGATCACGGCGGTGGTGGTGTGGGAGGTGTTGACCAACCGGCTGTCTCCCGCGACAATCGCCCTGGCACAGTATTCGCCCGACTGGGAGCGGTACATCGCGCTGCAGATTGTCGGCGGCGGGAACGCAGCGGTGTGCGACGATGTGGCCCAGATCGCACGGCTGGAGTTGGATGAGATTTTCACCGACCTGCTGCCGGGCCACGAATCCAACCAGGTGCTCCAATAACAGCGCCTGCTTTATACTCGTATCCATGAAAAGTCTCTCTGAGTAAGAGAGCCTTATGATTTCCATGCAAAAACACTTCAGCGAAATGAAAGTGCTTTTGCTGTTTCAGGGGAAGTATGGGTTCAGCAGTCTGTGTCGTCCGGGATGATTTTGGGGATTGGGTTTCCCAAATCGACCAGGGTGATCGATTCGGGATTGATGGGGCGGGTTTTTCCGGGGCCAAAATCCCAGTCGGTGATATCGAGGAAAAGCTGGCCGCGCACCGCGGAGGATTTGCGGAACAGGTTCAGCAGGCTGCCGGTCAGTTTTTGCCCGCGGTAAGCGATGATATAGGTCCCGGGCCGCGGGAGGGCGATCCGTTCGGTGATGGGGGCCTCGCGGGGATAGAACTTCTGGGTGTAAATGGCTTGCTTCGCGTCGGCTGTAATTTCTGCGCCGGCCTCGAAGACCGCCATGTAGCACGCCAGGCTTTCATCGGCGCGGACATAGCCGGTATACCACACTCCTGAGACGCCAGGAGCGCAGGCTTCAAACTGGAGGTAGCCGTCAAACGGCCCGGGATTAGGGTATTGGATGCCGACATTGGGCATGGGTCACCTGTCCTGATTTACTTGTGAGATCAGCCTGTGATGCGGGTTGCTTATGGAGATTATAGCACAGCGGTCAAGGCCCGTCATCCAGTCAAGATTCCCGCCGCGTATTTTCTGGCACAAATGAACGGCAAGCGATGATGCGCTCCACGATATCCGAAGCCGGCAATGACTGCCGGGATATTCTTCATAAGTGCTGTAAAATTAACCTGTCAAAACCAGGAGAAATGAACAACCCTGTTGGGGTTGGCGGAGGTTCGCTTTGGAAAATTTTTCGGGTAAAACTGTCGTGATCACAGGCGGGACGCGCGGGTTTGGACTGGCAATGGCGCGGGCCTTTTTGCAGGCCGGGGCGCAGGTCGTGATTGCTTCGCGCCGCGCGGAAAGGGTGGAAAAAGCGCTGCTTGAGCTGGAGGGAGGCGAACGCGCCGCCGGGCAGGCCTGTGATATGGCCGAGCTGGAGCAGGTTGAGAAGCTGGCTGATCTGGCTGCGGCGCGTTTCGGGAAGTTTGATGTGTGGATCAACAACGCCGCGATCGCCGGGCCTTACGGCCCCACGATGGGCTTTTCTCCCAGCACCTTCCACAGCGTGCTGCAAACCAACATCGCCGGTGTCTATAACGGCTCGCATGTCGCGCTGAAACACTTCCTGCCGCGCAAAGCGGGCAAATTGCTGAATATCCTGGGGCAGGGCTATGACAGTCCTTCCCCATTCCAAAACGCTTACGGCTCCAGCAAGACCTGGACGCGGGTGTTCACGCTGGCCCTGGCGAAGGAACACGCCGGCAGCGGGGTGGGGGTGTTCGCCTTTCACCCCGGAATGATGCTGACCGACCTGCTGACCGAAGTGGAGGTGATCAGCGGATCGGAGGAGAAGCTCAAGGTCTTTCCCACCATTGTGCGGATGTGGGCGCGCCCTCCCGAGGTTCCCGCGCAAAAGGCAGTGTGGGCGGCATCGACGGCCACCGACGGCATGACAGGAAAAGTGATCAAGATGAACACGTTTGGCCACATGCTGGGCGGAACGGTTCGCGAAGGGCTGCGCCGGCTGCTCGGCAAACCCGCTCCGCCCGGCGAGGTGCGGGTCCGGGTTGTGCCCTACGGCAAGGCTTAAACGGCGATTGCGCTCTGGCAGCGTCACCGGGGCAGCTTATCCGGTGTAAACCAGCCTGAACCGCTCGCAGATCACCGGCATGGTTTCCGTCGGCTGTTTGCCGATCTCCCGGCATTCCATGCTGAAGAATTTCCAGTGCACCTCGCGCCAGAATACCAGGGAGCGGTCACCTTCCCCTTCGAGGAAGGCCTGCTCTTCGCCCACCTGGTCGAAAGGGATCACCTCGACCTCGCTGGTTTCGATCACGCACAGGGGGTGTTGGTCCCAATCGGTGATGACGAAGAACTGGCCGGGCCGCGGCAGGGGCTCATTTTCGGCTTCATAGCTCCACAGCAGGCCGGCGGTGGCCGTTTTGGTCCCCTGGCGGACCAGTTGGCCGAGCTCGTTTGCCAATTCCGGCGTGTTACAAAAATACCAGGAATCGGAGAGGGCCGGCTTTTCGGCTTCCGGAGGGAGAGTGGCGAGAAATTCATTCCAAAATTGGAGAACCTCAGGGGTGGTCTTTGTCATAAGTATCCTTTGTTAGATTCCGCGGCGGGGCTTGAAACCGGGTGAAAAGGAGATGTTCGCGGGCCCGGCCAGCGCGGTAACATGGCGGTTTGAGGATTTCCTCACTGAAAAAAATGATATATTTGCTTTCCTGGGGCCGGTTCCAATTGTATAATTGGGATACGACACCGGCGGTGATTGTCTGAGTCCCCGGTTATCTGTCGGAGAGAAGGTTTTATGGATACCATTACGATTACGCTGCACGCGCATTTGAAAAAGAAAGCCGGTACAGACCGGGTTGAACTGCGGGTGCCATTCGGCACGACGGTGAGCGAATTAAAAGCAGTCCTCCTGGAACAGTATCCCCGGCTGCGGCCGCAGCTTGCCAATGTGGTGACGCTGGTCAACAAAAAGACATTTTACCTGGAGCATGAAGCGCTCCCGCCTGCCGCGGAAGTGACCTTCCTGCCGCCAATCGGCGGCGGGTAGGCGTGTCCCGACCGACAGGGGTCAAACCGGGCCAGCTTTTCAGGGCTGGCTCTTTCTTTTTCGGGATCATCGATCCCTGGAGGCAATCGCCCCGATGACCAGCCCGACCACCATGCCAATGCCCAGCGAAAGGCTGAGGGTATCTGTCAGGTAGCCAATGACGGCGCCAATGCCCAACCCGGCCAAAAGCCAGATGCCCATGGTGGGATCTCTTTCCTCTTTTTCGATTTTCATGGATGATTCTCCTGATTTTTGAATGGTTAGATTATACTGGAAAGGGTGCGGAATGTCATAAGAGGATTCGCGGTTGACGCGCGAATTTTGAGACAGCGCCTTTTTGTGAAGACGAAAAGTAAACCGTGTTCGAGAACAGGCATATTATTGATTAACAGCAAACCAAGGAGAGACTATGAACCCTGAAGGGAAAACCGCGCTGATCACCGGTGGGGCGCACCGGGTTGGGAGAGCGATCACGCTGGGGCTGGCAAAAGCCGGCGCGAATGTGATCATTAACTACAATTCGTCCGTCGAGTCCGCGCGGGAGACGGCGCGGGAAGCAGAGGCTCTGGGGGTGCGGGCGATGATCGTACAGGCGGATATCAGCCAGGCGGAAGCGGTGAAGCGAATGGTGGCCGAGATCCACGAGAAGACCGGCGGGGTGGATATCCTGGTCAACAACGCCTCCCGGTTTACCCGGACCCCGTTCCCCACCGATGACCTGACCCTGTGGCATGAGGTGACCGGGTTGTTGATCGACGGGCCGTTTTATGTGTCCAATTTCCTGGCGCCGCAGATGATGAAGCTGGCGGAAGGAGTGATCGTCAATATCATCGACCTGTCGGCCTGGGAGCCGTGGCCCGGCCTTGCGGCGCACTGCGTGGGCAAATCCGCGCTGCTGGCATTGACCCGGCAGCTGGCACTGGAGATGGCGCCAACGGTGCGGGTGAACGCGGTCTGCCCGGGGCCGGTGCTGCCCTCGCCGCATTATGACGCTGCGCGGATCGAACGGGTGCGGCGCGATACCCTGCTGGAGCGGTGGGGGACGCCGGAGGATGTCGTGCGGGCGGTGCTGTATTTGATCGGGTCGGATTACATCACCGGCGATACGACCATCGTGGATGGGGGGCAGCGCTTCGCGCACCGCAAGGTGGAAGGGGCCTGAGCGGGAGAGGAAGTTGACAGGTGATATGCAGGGTTTAGCTATGAGCTATGAGCTATGCGCTGCGGGCTATCAGCCAGTTTGGTCTTAAGACGCTGATGAAGCACTCTACCCTGGGTGTGGTTTATTATGGTTTGTGGTTGAAAGGCAACGACTGAAGTCGTTACTACAGGAATAGATTGTCTGTGGAGCCACACACTACTCAACCAGGTCTTGTTTTGTCAATTTTACGCGAAAAATCCCATCATTTCTCCCCGGTTTCTTAAGAGCTGTTTTCACACCGGACACTTTGACATTTCGCAAAAAAATCAATACAATATCAAACAACCTTATTGTCTGCGATAATGCCAATTCTGCCGGTTAACAAGCAAAGGCGGCGCAATGGTTTCGCTGATCAGTCATCTCCCGCATTATGAGGCGCTCATGGATACATTTTTCGCAAAAGATTTCCCCGGACAACCCTTTCAATTGTTTGATATTTCCCATCTAATTGTCATCGCACTGCTGGTGCTTTTGAACCTGTCTTTTATCCTGGCCCGCCGCAGTTCAAACGACTCAACACTCCGGAAAGCGTTCCGGTATTCCATGGCGGGGCTGTTGCTGGTCAATGAAATTTTGTGGCAGATCTGGAATGCTACCACCGGCCAATGGACGATCGAGACCATGCTTCCCCTCCATTTGTGCACAGTTTTTGTCTATCTTAGTGCCTATATGCTGGTCACAAAGAATGAGGCGATTTACCGGTATGCTTATTTCCTGGGGATCGGCGGTGCCTTACAGGCCTACCTCACTCCCGATCTGGGCATGTACAGCTTTCCCCATTTCCGGTTTTTCCAGGTATTTATCTCTCACGGGCTGATCATCTCCGCGGCAATTTACATGACTGTGGTGGAAGGTTACCGTCCGCACTGGCGCGATATTCCCAGAATATTTAAAGGCTCGATTGTTTACATGCTCTTTGTTGGACTGATCAACTGGGCGATCGGGAGCAATTATCTGTTCATCGCCCACAAGCCCCTCACCGCCAGTGTCCTGGATATGCTTCCTGCCTGGCCCTGGTACATCCTGTGGATCGGCGCAATTGCCGCGGTGACCTTTACAATCCTGTATCTCCCATTCGCAGCCATCGACTGGTCCCAAAAAACCACTAAGCGCACCTGAAAAAATAACCTCCTCTTTGGTGTTCAAGGAGGAGGTTATTTTTGATCAAAACACGCTGACCAGCTATACCGCGCTATTTATTCCAACGGAAGGACAGGGACTGCCAGATCCACCGTCACATATTCCTCATAAGTCCGGTTTTCAGCATACACCACACCAACCCCAATATGGGTGAACTCTGGATTCATCAAAATGTTGTAGTGCACATCGCTGTTCATCCAGATATGGTAGGCCTGGTAGGGGTCCCCACCAGCATACAGGGTTTCACCGCCATTGGAAAACACCATACCCAGGGCTGTCAGACGTTGGTTAAAGTCATCCCCGTTGAAGCTCAGATGACCCAAAAAATCGTTATCAGCCATATCCTGGCTGTGAAGGCGCGCGGTGCGCTCCAACGGCGGGTAAAGCACCAACGGTGGGAGGCCTTGATGAATACGCGCCTGATTTATCAATTCAGCCAGTTTCTTTTCATATTCTTCCGCGGTGAAACTTTGATCACCGGCTGAGAGGGGAACCGGGGTCGGGGTCGGTGGAGAAAGCGCGACCTGTATCTGTTCCATTTCGCCTGCTACCTCCAGCAGGAAAAGCCACAGCCAGCAAGCTTCTTCCGCTTGATTTGGCGGGAAAACCAGCCACCAGGTGCGCTCTTGGTTAACCCCCACCACCCTGACCTCATCTCCTGGCCGTAGAACATTCCTGATCCCAAACTCCGTTCCCGGGCCACTCCGGCAATTGCTGTTTTCCAGGACAACACCTTGAGCCGAATAAACTGACGAAGTGGACGACCCGGCCTGGCTTGCTATGGTTGCGGTTGGCGTAATGGATGTTGACAGAATGGGTTGTGGGGTACTGGATGGGAGGATTGGTGAAGGGAGCAGGTTGCTTCGCTGGTCTACTGCAGACGCGGCGGCGGGTGGTATCTCATCCACTGCCGCAAAGGAGTCTCCACAAGCTGTGAGGGCTCCCAAAATCAGCGTTATTAAAAGGTACACTGTTACCCGTTGTCTTAAAGTTTTCTGATCCATCACTGTGATGTTCCATCTATTTTTCAGGTTGGGAACCAGCCTGATGATCAACCAATTTCAAAACGCGCCATCACATTCATTGTACTGCGCAGACCTGAATCCAACCACTTCAATGATAACGTTGCTGGTCCCATCAGTCTCAGATAATGGACGCCCTGCGCACACCAGATCCTGGCAGCCCCTTTGAAAGCCCAACGCCAATACTTGCCTGCTCCCAATAACAAAACCGGTCGCAGAGTTTGCCACCGGTTATCTTTTTTGGTAATGTGATCGGGGTTATAAAATCTCGCGAATTGGAGGCACTCGTCCGGCGGGCCAGACCCCCTGGTTTTTCAAAGCTTCAATTTCTTTACGAACCAGGCTTCTCATGTCATTTGACATACTGGAACCAGAAGACGGCATTCGCTTAAGGCGGTCGCTCAACTCCATAATAAACGAACAATAGAGGATCACTGGAGAAGTAGAGGTCAGCTTTTCGTCAAACGTACCGGAGGATTGTAACCGGGCTGCTCGTCTTTCCGCTAGTATGCAGATAATCTCATCTGCGAGCCGCTGTTGAGCAGGACTTAAACCCACCATATTCAAGATCGGGACGGGGGAAGAAAGGCTGCACATTGTATAGGTATCGTGACTTTCAACACGCAGTTCTCCACCAAAACTGAACAACTCAACCTTCTTACCCTTGATATCCTGAATACTCACTATTCCGGCACAAACTCGAAACACCGGTTCCTCAACAAGGCTTGAAAAAGGGTGGCGCACAACCAGTGTGTCAAATTTATTGTCTGGCTGAACAACATTAATGATCACTTTCTCAGGATCAAAATGATGTTGGGTGGGTGTTTCGTGAATAAAGAAATCCACTCGAGGGTACCCCGGTGATTGCGAATATTTTGCCGGATAAAACTTATATCCCAGATCTGGCTTTTCAGCGTTCCCGGAAATGGTCATGCTTGAATATTCTCCTAAATTTACTGATAAACAAACCCTAAAAGTATACCAAACCCATAAAAATCACAAGGCAACAAAACGATTCTTCACTTATAATAAAGTCTAAGTCATTTGGGTTAGTTTAAGATTAATTTATTTTACAAGACCGATAAACATCATCTGCAACAACCCTCTTCTGCGCAACAAAATGTTTATTCTTTAGCCCCCTGGCCAGATGACCAGTAAATACTGGCCGCCAGGGCAGGATACACGTAACATAAAAATGTTATTCTAAAAAGAGACTATCCTATCGCGCCAACCACCTTTCAACTTCATGATCACATCCAAGCCAGATTCTGAGAATACACAACCCCCTTCAATTCAAGAAACAAATAACGCTGCTAGTGAAAAGCGCGCAATTATGGAAGATTCCAAAGCTCAAACTGTATTGAAACAGGCCGCATATCACTTGCAGAACGGGCAAACTCTGAAAGCCCGCCACTATGCCATCGAAGCGGCTTTGATGGCTCCCCAATCGGAGATGGCCTGGCTCATATTAGCTGCTGTGGTCGATCCGCAAGCCAGTCTGACCTATCTCCGGCAGGCACTCACGATCAATCCCCAGAGTCAAAGAGCACGTCAGGGAATCGATTGGGCGCTGAAGCGCATGCGCTCGGAAAACAAAGTTTTGGAGGAACAGGAAAGCACGATAACTCCAGCAGCCTCCTCAAGCGACAAAGCAAGCGACTCTCCAAAAAGCGCAAACATCAGACGTTCCCTTTTGGGTATTCTGTTAAAAAGAATATCGAACGCAATCCTGATCTTTCTGGCGATTGCTTTCCTGACTTTAACCGGTATCTTTCTGGCCGAACAGGGCAAACAGGGAACACCTGTCAGCTTTTTCATGATCCTTCAAGAAGGGATCCGTCGAACCTTTTCCTACTTCACTCACCATCCTTCTACTTATTCCTGGCACAAGGAAAATGTTCTGGCCATTAAAGTGGTGGGAGAGTTATTCCTCAACAGCGCCGGCTTACTGTTGACCTCTCTGCTGGTCGCCAGCACACTGGGCATTCTTTTTGGGCTGGCTGCCGCATTGATCCGTCGAAAGAATATCGCGCCGATCATTCTGCTCACCTCTG
>ENA-OSEO01003590-OSEO01003590.1-sediment-metagenome-genome-assembly--contig:-NODE-3590-length-17949-cov-5.333986_pt1 | contig 17949 bp, 17 predicted proteins | sample MGYA00237883_ERZ534232 | MGnify/ENA metagenome assembly ERZ534232
AATTTATAAAAATAAAAAAGGTTTGAGTAGACATTCATCATAGGAGGTCAAATTTTAATAAAGAGTGAAATTTTTGATTATTGAATTTATGTCTCAAATGCAATTGAACAATTTATTTATGTCAAAACGAAATGGGTTTTTGTAAAGAGAATAACTTTCAACTAAACGGTTTAAGTGAAACGAAAATTGAAAAATCTTATTTTTTTGAACAGTTCTGAGTGTGGAATAAACACCTTCCGGTAATGTTAAGATTAATTGCTCAACAGTTTTATCATAACTAAGGATTGGTAATTCTTTTAATAATTCTTTATCAAAATAATACAACCAGCATTTATACATAAAGTTTTCACCAATTCCCTAGCATAAACTATAAATTCTTCAAATCTTCTCTCGTATCAATATCCAATGCAAGATAATCGTTTTCTAAATTTATCCGCATTGGCAATAATTTGTCAAATAATTGTCTTCCACCTTTAACCCCCTGGATATTTAACAGCTCCTTAAAAGTATCTTTTGAGAATAAGATGGGGTGACGATTTTCACCTTGGTAATTATGAACAATAACATTAGGTTTTTGATATGCAAATAAGTTCAACACATTATTTATCATATCTGTTGTTATCTGAGGTTGATCAACGAGTAAAAAAATGATCGCGTCAACAGGGTTCTTAATAAAATAGCTTACACCAGACTTAACTGAAGATGCCTGACCATTTTCCCACTCATCATTTTTTAAAATAATGATTTCATATTGATCAATTACCGTTCTTATTTCTTCGAAATATGAGCCAAGAATTACAACACGATTTTGGAAATGAATTTTCAGAGAAGTTTCGATTATATTTTCGATAAATGTCTTATTCCTAAAAATCGCTAATTGTTTCGGGCCACCAAACCTGGTAGAGGATCCTGCTGCTAAAATGACACAACCAATTTTCCCCCAATGGGCATGGATATGAAGATCACCCTTTTGGATTTCACTCAGCAAAACCTGGTCATAAACACCTTTAAGGCGTAAAGCCAAATCATTGATTAATTTTGTATCTGTTAAGCAGTCTGCCTGATGTAAAAAAAGAATTTTTTCAGCTTGTTCAGGTATATTCTTGAGACTACCTTGAGGATGAGTTAATAATTTAAAGAGGTGATCCGTAGTGATTGTCTCTCCAAGAGAAATATTGAGAGCTCTGGCAATTTCTTGAGATCTATGAAAATTTTCTTCATTAAGTGGTTTACCTAACGCTGATAAACCAACCACAACACACACTTTATTGACAAATGATGGAATATTAGGTTCATGAACACCGGGGAATTTGCATGGTTTCCTTTTTGAACCATCCGCCTCAATGAGTATCGGTATATTATTTTTAAGGAGAACCTCAGATATTGTCTTCAGTTCATCTACTTGGAAACCAGCTATTTTTGTTTCTTCATTTTCAGCTAATCCACTAAAAATCAGGGTGACTTCATTTATTTGATCTACTTCAAATTTTTCAAATTCAGTTATTTTTAGGCTTTGATCGGCAAATTTAATTTCTGAAAAAGCCATTTTTGTTGTGGTGGTGATAACGCATTTTTTGGTAAATAATTCATGAGCGATCGCAAAAATCAAGCTGGTTTTACCTCCAGCCCCAACCCAGGCAACCTGATCTGTTTTAGAAAATAATTTTAAAGAGGAAATTCTCATTTGATCAGATTTTGATATGTCAAAATAGCTTCCAGGACACCACCAGCAATCGCCAAAGATTTTTCGGAAATGAAGTGAATTAAATTTTTATCAAGACGTGGATCCAAATCACCAATTTTTATTCCTTCTTTTACGTAGATACCATCATGCATTAGTCCACGTAAACAGCCATCAAAAGGTGCCAAAATTGGTTTATTGTCAATATTTCCTAGTAAATCGCCTTTTTTTACAAAAGTACCTAGAGCAATATTCGATTGAATGTAGCCGCTGGCTGGCGCACGGAGAACACGTTCATTACTTCTTTGAGATACAGTCCCCGGTATGCCAGTATCTGACATCGCTTCGCCTTCCCAGATAGCTCGGCCCAGATAATGACCTCGATTCGTTTCAATCACAACATGGCAGTTACTTCCAACTTTAAACCCTGGACCAAGACCAATTATCATTGGTTTTGAGTTTAAGTGATATTCAACGAATTTCTTTAACAATCTGGCATCAACTATGACATCTGGTGAATATTCAGGAAAGAAATATCTATCTGGAGAAATCAAAACAGGAATTTTACGCTCATTAATTAATGCAGAAATATCTTTAGAATCTTTTGCATATCTGGCAATAATGCCCTCAACAAAAGATTCTTTCTCATAAATTGCGTTTGCAAAAGAAACTGTTCGTCGTAAAACGAGTGGTTTTTCGATCTCGGTTATAACGACATTCCAACCTACCCTATGAAGACGAAAAGCTACACCACTCCCGAGGTCTCCTCCACCGCGAATTAATATATTCATATTGCTCCTCAATCATATATCAAATCAAAAAAATTTGATCTACGAATTATTCTTCGTCAATTTTTCCTAAACCTCGCAGCACATTTTCAGGTGTCATAGGGAAATGATCAAACCATACTCCGGTTGCAGCGTGTACTGCTGCACTAATCGCAGGTACGAGAGGTATGTATGGCATTTCGCCGACACCTCGAGCTCCCCATGGTCCGATAGGATCGGGATGTTCTATTATGATGGAATTAATTTCATCAGGAATATCCAGCACCGTTGGGATCAGGTAAGTCGATAATTGACTGGTTTTCACGTATCCATTTTCCTGAATAAAATTCTCCATTAATCCATATCCAGTAGCCTGCACGATTGCGCCTTCTATCTGTCCCACAACTAATTGCGGGTTAATGGCTTTCCCAACATCATCTGCGCAGATCACCTTACACAAATGCACTTCACCAGTTTCTGGATCAATTTCAGCTTCTACAGCCTCTGCTGCATATCCATACGAAAAATTAGGAATGCATTCACCGGTATCTTTATCATATGGTGTTGTTTTCGGAGGCTTATACTGATATCTCCCGATAGCTGGTCTCTCTTCATTATTCCATTTTTCTAAAGCTAATTTTCCAGCGCCATAAATTGAATTTCCAGCCATAAATGTCATGCGTGATGCGGAAACACTCCCAGAATTATCCGAAGTGCTTGTGTCGGAGGCAATTAATTCAACTTTTTCTACATCAACTCCTACAGCATCAGCAGCCATCTGGCAAAAAACAGTATGAGAACCCTGACCAACTTCAGCACCAGCGTGGTGTAAGATTACCTTTTCTATTTCGGAATCCCCTCTAAGCTCTATGGTTGCCCAACAATTTTCCGGAGCACCAAAAGAAAAACCAACATTTTTATAGCCACATGCAAATCCAAAACCTTTAATTTTATTACTTTTTGAAATGCACTTTAGGTCGGGGTTATTCCATTTACCATCCATTTTTTTCCAACCTGCTTCCAAAGCACATCGCTCAACTACTTCAGATAAACTGACACCAGCAGGCATTGGAGACTTAACTGGTAATCTTGAACCATCTTTTAATATGTTACGCATTCGAATTTCGACAGGATCAAGATCCAATTTCTCAGCCAATTTATTTATCTGCATCTCAGCAGAAAATGCTGCTTGTGGACCTCCAAATCCACGAAAAGCACCACCTGGAACATTATTTGTAAATACAGTATATGAATCTACTTTTACGTTCGGTACTTCATATGGACCAGTACACATTAAAGTTGCATTGCCCTGTACTTTGGTGGATGTGTATGCATAAGCACCAGCATCTGCGACAATTTTTACTTCAGCAGCAAGAATTTTTCCTTCTTTGTTTGCGCCCCATTTAGAAAAAATCTTGTAAGCATGTCTTTTATGATGACCGATGATTGATTCTTCACGCGACCAAACTGTTTTGACGGGTCGATGAATACCCTTCTCTGATAGCTTGAGTGTAGCCAACGCAAGTGTAATCTGGATTGACATATCTTCTCGCCCTCCAAACGCTCCACCAATCGCTGGATAGATTACTCGAATTTTTTCGAGTGGAACATTCAATGAATGGGCAATCTGCTCCTGATCTTCATGCACCCACTGACCACCCACAACCACAGTAATTCTATTGTTCTCATCTATGTAACTCACACCAGCTTCAGGTTGAAGATAAGCATGCTCCTGCATTGGAGTTTGATATACACCTTCTATGATTACGTCAGAATCTTTAAAACCCTGTTCAATATCTCCATCTCGAACTTTATAATGCAGCAATATATTGTCATCACGATCTTGATGTATTCGTATCGCATCATTTAGCAATGCTTCATCAGGATTATTAATCACTGGCAATTCATCATAGGTAACTTTAATTTTACTCATAGCACTTGAAGCAATATTTTCAGATTCTGCAATGACCAGTGCTATTTGATCTGATACACATCTTGTCCGGTCAGCATTGGGATTATTGGATCCTGGACCACAAAGAACTGGTTGGTCCGGCATGATCAGCCCATATTCATTATTTGGTACATCCTTAGCAGTTAATATAAGTACCACACCTGGCATTTTTTCAACTTCATTAATATCGATACTCTTAATTACCGCATGAGGTAACGCAGAAAATAAAGTTTTCATATAAAGCTGGTTATCAAAGTTTATATCGCCAGGATATAAAGCTTCGCCAGTCACTTTTGCTTCTGCGTCTACTCGAGTAATGTTTTTTCCGATTTCCATAAAACCTCATAACCTTTTATCGTTTGTATTTTTTTCCTCGATAAGCAACTCTGGGAACATCTAACGGACCATATCGAGAAGGGCCTGCAACTCTATATAAAAAGAATGTTATTAGCTGAAATAATAAAAAGATAAGAAAGGCCACCACAATTGTGAGAATAATTTTTATCAATAAATACGGATCACTTCCTGATATCAATAAATCTTTTGGAACTGGTATCCATTTAAACTCTTTGTTAAGATCGATAAGTAATATTGATGATGCATACCCCATGATTGGAGCAAAGATCAACAACGCAAATCCAATTCCACGCCATATAGGATGAATATATATTTTATCGTCAGTTACCGGCCGTTTTTCCTCATAAGAATCATATCTAGACATCTATCCCTCCCAAATAATAATTACGTTTTAGACGCTTTTTCGATTGCTGAAATTATTTTATAGTATCCAGTACATCTACATAAGTTACCTGAAATAGCATGTTTGATTTCTAATTGTGACGGTGTCGGTTTTTCTTCCAGTAACTTAACAGCAGACATGACAAATCCTGGCGTGCAATACCCACATTGAACTGCACCTTCCTGAATGAAGAAATCCTGAACAACATGTTTCACTCCCTCGGATTTTATTCCCTCAATAGTAGTTACCTGAGCATTGTGAGCTCTTGCTGATGGAACCAAACAAGACATTACCGCTTTCCCATCCATAAAAACAGTGCAAGCACCACACTCCCCCTCTGCACAACCTTCTTTCGTGCCGATTAATTTTGCATCATCACGGATTAAGTCCAATAATGTTTTATCCTGGCAATTATCAAATTCGAAATATTTACCATTTATGTGGGTCTTAATTTTTTCATCTTCGCTAGAATGGCATGAAGGAGTGGCTAATACTGTAAAACTGCTGTGATTATCTAAAAGGACAGGATCCTTTGGTAAAAGATTATCTCTCTTACCTTCCGCGATCGATACTAATGCCCGTTTTGTAATCACTTTCACCATTGTTTTCCTGTAAGAAGCCGATCCTCTCACATCAGAAATTGGTTTTGTTGATTTTTGGGCAAGTAATGCAGTTTCATTAATTACATCTTCAGATAATTTCTTTCCATAAAGAAATTGTTCAGCTTCTTTTGCATGAATAATTGTTGGGGCAACTGCCCCTAAGGTAATCTTAGCATCTTGAACAATTTCATTATCCATATCACAGATTACAGCAACATTTACTAGTGAAATAGCTTGCGCGCGTCGCAAAGCAAATTTAATAAATTGGCCTTTTTGGGAGTCATCCAAAGCTGGAAAATAAATATCAATAACCATCTCATGTGCTTGTAATACTGACTTTCTTACACCCAAATAAAAATCTTCAAGCGATACAACTCTTTGACCATAAATGGATTTTAAGACTAATTTTGCCTTTAGTGCCATTAATGGCGTGATTGTATCATTCGCTGGTGACGCAGTTATCAAATTACCTGCTATTGTTCCTCGATTACGAATTTGGGGAGAACCAACTTCCCATGCGGCCTGAGCCAAAGGTAAGGCTCTTTCTTGAATTATTTTTGATGCTGCTACATCGTTGTGTGTTACCAAAGGACCTAAATGAATATTTTGATCCTCGTCTAAAGTGATTTGATTTAATCCTTCAATTCTGGTTATATCGATTAATACATCTGTGGTTTTTCTAAGACCTTTTTTAAATTCAATTATTAAATCTGTTGCCCCAGCAACAATTCTTGCTTGATCCTGATATTGATTAAGAATTTCTAGCGCTTCTTCAATTGAGGTTACGTTGTAGTATTTATTCCACATCAATTCTTTTCCTCCGAAAATATCTCAAATTCTCTCCTGAAGCATTATTTTTTACCTTTAATATTTCCGCCATGATTGAAAGAGCGATTTCTTCCGGTGTTTCACTTTTTAGGTCCAATCCTATGGGAGAGAAAATTTTTTCAATTTCTGTATCCACTATACCATTATTTAACAACAATTCAGTTGTTTTTAACCAGCGTTTTTTGGAACCAATTACACCAATATATCGAGGAGCAAATTTTATTATTTCTGGTAAATACCTTATATCGATCTCAAGATTACGTGTTGTCATCACAACAAATAAATTGGATGCTTTTAAATCAGAGTAAAATTCAAAAAACTTTTCTAGATTTCCAAAACGATAGTTTACTTCTGGCAGGTTATTTTCGGAAATTAATTCTTCTCGGTCATCAATAACAATTACATCAAATCCAAGCCAATTGGCTAAAAATGACAATTGTTTTCCAACATGACCAGCGCCAATAATGAGGATTTTTTGTTTTTTACCAATGACTTCCAAATAAACATCCAATTCACCACCACAAATACCAGGATCCCCTTGTTCCGGGTTAACCAACTTGTAATGTAGAGTTTTGGTTTTTCCGCTATTGATTAGATGGATCGCTTCCGTAATGCAGAGGGATTCAATTTCACCACCGCCAACGGTACCCACAATTCGACCATCTGGGTATACAATCATCTTTGATCCAGCATGACGTGGAGTGGAACCTTGCGTTTTGGTAACAATACATAGAACAGCTGTCATACCCTTTGATTCGATTTCGTTAATTTCTGAAAAAATATTCATGATATATTGTCAGTTTACAACTTCAATTAGAAAGAAAATTACCTTATCCTGATCATTAAAAAGAGTTTATTGATTATGTTTATTTCATATTTTAAGTTTAAAAATAACTTTATGGTGATATTAAATCTTACCAACCATAAAGCCAATAACTATCAATTTAATTTGTTGCAAATGTTTTCAATAATGTTTCAACGTTTCCACCCACAGGATATAAAATTGGGCAAGTGCAGCCATTTTTGATATATTCTGCTACTTTGGTTTTTGCTTCATCCGGAGTACCAGATGCTGTAATTTTGAGAATAAGTTCCTCAGGTACCAAATGTTTTGCTTTTTGAATTTGTTCATGTGTGGCTGGCCATCCTAGAATTGATTGAATTTCTGCTACAACATCAGAAGAAACACCAGAAGCTTTTGCAATGTGTGGTTGTTGCGCAAGATACTGGGTAAGTAATTCTCTGGTTGTATCAATTGCTTTATCATGATCCTCATCCACTGAGCAAACAACTAATTGAGGTCTATCTATATCATCAAATCTTCTTCCAGCTTTTTTAGCACCTTTATCTAATAATTCAAGTGCTTTTAGATTATATTCTGGAGGAACACAATAATTGAGAACACAGCCATCGGCGATTTCACCTGTCATCTCCATCATTTTATCCCCGGTGGCTCCAATCATAATGGGCACATTTCTAGGTTCTCTTCTTCCATGAACAACATCTAATTCAATTCCGGACACCTGAATAAATTCACCCTCAAATGTGACCCTTTCCATATTGAGTAATCTCTTGAAAACTTCGACAGTTTCGCGCATGGCTAAGAGTGGTTTTGAACGATCAATTCCCACATTTTTGGCAAGCGGATCCCACCAGGCACCAATTCCACAAATAATTCGATCTGGAGCAAGGTCATCCAACGTAAGGAATGTGGCTGCTAATAAACCAATATTTCTGGTCCAGTTATTAATTACTCCTGAACCAACTTTCAATTTATTTGTGACAGCTGCATATGCAGCCATTGGTACGATAGCATCACGAACAAGTCGACTTTCTGCTTGCCATACGGCTTCAAATCCATAATCTTCTGCCATCTTCACATAATCTAATCCATCTCTTAAATCGTGTGAGTCCTGTAAATACAATGCAACACGCTCAAACATCATTCCTCCTTATTAAATTCTTAAATATTGGTTTGTATCTTCGTAATGGATTAACTTTTTGTACAATTCTAAATCTTCTGGAGAATCAATATCTAGTTCAGCACTGTCAAATTTTTTCACTTCAATCTGCGCGTTTTGGGCTTGAGCTTGACGAACGTGTCGTTCAAATGACCCTGGACCATAACTAAATTCAATCAGATCCGGTGGTGACATAAATAAGAGATTTGTCCCGCTCATTTTTCTATCCGGTGATATCAGCATAAAAGAGTAATCACCTGGATATTCCATTACATCTTGAATATCTTCTTTTGTAATAAATGGTAAATCTGCTGGTAAAATCAGCACAGATTGTGCTGCATAAGCTTTAACAACTTGAATCGCTTTTTTTAGGGCTAAATTTAAACCACCATCTCCATCTTCCTGAAGTGTCTTAGCATTGTAAGATCTGGCTAAAGATAATACAGATGAATCTTTGCTGACAACGAGAACTTGATGAGGTTTTTTAATTTCTTTCAGTACTTTCAATGTATTTTCATACATTCTTAAATTAAGGATAGCCCTATCTTCTTCAGACAAAAATTTTGTTAATTTTGATTTGGAACGTCTTAAGGGTTTTACTGGAACAATCACCCATAAGCTCATCGTTTGACTCCAATCCCAGATATTATTTTGAACCCTCAATGAAATGTCAGACAACTTATTATACAATATTAAGAAAATAACTATCTAAATAAATCATCATTTTTACCTCGAAGCAATTCATTTGTATAACTTTCATTTAACGGATATGGAAATCCCCTAATAACGACAACCGGACGTCCTTCATCCGCCTGTCCCATTAAGATTGAAGCAGTTGCTGCTAATTCATCAGCCGTGCCAATCTCAGTAACCCGCAGTTGGTATCCGAATCTGTCTTTATAACCTCTCCGATCAATAATTGCTGGTACGCCACTTATACCAATCGTTACACCAACGATACCCTTCCGCCAGGGTCGTCCATGGGAATCTATGATGATAACTCCAACATTTTTTCCAGTTTCATTCTTGATGAACTCACGAATATTGGAAGCTGATTTATCTGGGTCAAGAGGTAGTAAAAGAACCCAATTTTCAGGATGTTCGTCTAATCCTTTCACATTCGAATGATCAATTCCGGCATTTGCACAAATAAATCCTAAATTATGTTGCACAATCATCAAACCATTTCTTGTCCGAATAACCTTCTTTGATTCCCTCAATATAAGCTCAACTAATCTTGCATCTTTTCCAGTTGATTTCCCATAGTTAATAGCCAGTTGCCCTGGTTCTACATCCGTTAAGTTTACAAGTCGATTTTCAGATTTTGATACAATCTTTTGGGCAACTACTACAATATCACCTTCTTCCCAGATCCAATTATTTTCAATCGCTGACATTAAAATTGTTTTAGGTAGAAAAGAAGAAATTTCTACCTCTGGAAAATTCTCGAATGCAGAAACCAATAAATTCATTTATGAAATTCCAGTTATTTTAATCCCAGCATCATTAATTCCAAATTTTTTATTGATGCCAATTAATATGGATGTTAAACCCTCAACTACAACAGAATTCTCGATGGGACCAGCGTCGATACCGACAAGTCCAGCATCTTGAACCAGGTTAATAACAACTTCACGAGAAGCTTTGCTATCACCAGCTACTAAAACATCACAGGCGACTTCTCCATCTTCCACCAGGTGTTCGTAAGATATGTTTTGGAATGCAGCCACAACACTTGTATTTTCTCCAAGTATTTCTTTTGCTTCAAGTGTTGCGCTTCCAGCAGGAGGCATCTGAACCTTCGTAACTTTAGGCGGTACGAGTGGCACAGTTACATCAATGACTATTTTTCCCTGACTTGCTTCTTTAATATATTCACACATTGCTTTGTGCGCACTGAAAGGAACCGTTAATACAAGTAATTCGGCTTCTTTTGCTGCCACTAAATTCTCTTTTCCTGCTATTTTTATTTCGTTACCCAGCATTTCTTGAAGTTTCGCTGCTGCATCCAGTGCTTTACTTTCTAGTCTGGATCCGATCGTAATTTCATGACCAGCTTTAGCCCATCGATAACCAATACCCATTCCTTCTTTACCAGTACCGCCTAATATAGCAATTTTCATTTAATCCATCCTTTTATAATATTAAAATTGATTTTTATATCGATCCCAGACCCCTCTATGGAATTGATAGGCATCACTATAAATTTTTTTCTCATCAATGTTAATCAGTTCTTTATTTTTCATGAGTATTTTGCCTGCCACCATGGTCATTGTAACCATGCTATGATGCATACCAAACAAAATGTGCCAGGGTAAATTTCCAGTATTAATCTCCGTAAACGGGAGGTAATCAACAAAAATTATATCAGCTTGAGCTCCAGGAACAATGGATCCAATTGGTAAACTAAATTGTTGAGAAGCTAAAGCTGAATTTTGATAAACTGCCATTTCAATAACATCATAACCCCCCATTTTTCTTGGATCAAGATTTACTAATTTATGAACAAGGTAAGCAATTTTCCATTCGTCCCACATTGTATTGGAAAATCCATCATTTCCAAGACAAACTTTTACACCAGCCCGCGTCATTGATTCAATATTTCCAATCCCAACAGCATTATTCATGTTTGATCGTGGTTGATGTGTAACCCATGCTTTTGTTTCTGCCAGGATATTAATTTCTTTTGCGTCAACATGGACTGCATGGGCAACAATTGACCTCTCGTTCAAAATTTTATTTTTTAATAAACGGTCTACTACACGCAATCCTGATTTTTTAATGCTATCGTATTCGTCTACTGGGTGTTCAGCAACATGAATATGAAAACCGCTTCCTGAAGGCGCTATACTTTGACTTAATTCAAGCGTTTTATCAGATAATGTCAGACTGGCGTGCAAACCAAAAATAGCCGCTAATCTACCATTTAAATTATTTCCATTATTAATTCTTGTGATGAATCTTATATTTTCATTTATTCCTTCGCGTGCTTTCTGATCTCCATCTCGATCAGTGACTTCATAACATAGTGATGCTCTTATCCCGGATTGATCAACAACATCAGCAATCACATCGAGGGAATTGGATATTGCATTTGGAGATGCATGATGATCAAATAAACTGGTATTTCCATGTTTGATCGCATCAATGATACTAACCCAGGCAGATGATGCTACGGATTGTTCATCCAAAGCCTTATCCAAAGCCCACCAAAGATTGCTTAATATTTCTGGAAAACCAGAAGGGGGATCACCAGGAATAGCTAGACCTCGCGAATATGCTCCATAAAAATGAGTATGGGCACAAATTAATCCGGGCATTATATATTGACCTTTTGCATCTAAAATCTCTTCACCCTGATTTTCCCGCAATAAGTTTTCAATTGTATCGATTTTTTTAATCTCATTCCCTTGAACCAAAATTGATTTGTTTTCAATAAGCTCATTAGGTTTTGTCCAGGTAATAATTTTTCCATTGGTAATGATCATTTGTCACTCCTGTTCAATTATTTTATTTTACTAAGCTAATATGAGATTTAGATTTACCTTTATCCAGATTACCTTTATAATCAGGTTCGAATTAAATCAAAGGAGTCTTTAACATGTCTTTAAGATCTGACGCGCTTGAGTATAGTAAGAATAATTATGATTTCTATCAAGGAATTTTACAAGATTTTATAGAAATTCCATCAATATCAACAGATCCAATTCGAAAACCGAATATGTTGGAAGCTGCTAATTTTATCAAAAATATTCTAAATCAATTTGGAATTCCAGATGTTCAAATTTTAGAAACAAAAGGTTATCCAGTTGTGTTTGCTGAAAAAAAATCTGCAATTAAAGATGCATTAACGGTACTGATTTACGGTCATTATGATGTTCAACCTCCTGATCCGTTAGATTTATGGAAGACGAATCCATTTACACCTGTTACCAGAAATGACCGCTTATTTGGTCGTGGCGCTTCTGATATGAAAGGTCAAATAATCGCCAGCATTGCTGCATATCATGCAATCAATTCAACCGGACAAATTCCGCTAAATTTTAAATTTATCATCGAAGGAGAAGAAGAAATTGGTTCTCCAAATCTGGCAGATTTTCTGGCAAAAAATAAAGATTTATTGAATTGTGATGTTATTTTAAATCCGGATGCTGGAATGATTTCACCTGAAAATCCGACGATTGTTTATGGACTACGTGGCATGACATATTTTGAATTAACTGTAGTTGGTCCAGATCACGATCTCCATTCAGGCATGTTTGGCGGCGTCATCCACAATCCTGCTCTTGTTTTGTGTGAATTAATTACAAAAATGCATGACAAAGATTGGCGAGTTACGCTTCCAGGCTTTTATGATGATGTGATTTCTTTGTCTAATGAAGAAAGAGAACAACTTTCAAGATTGCCCATTTCAGAAGTTGATTTATTACGTCAGACAGGTGCACCTGCTTTATGGGGTGAAAAAGGATACAACCTGATAGAAAGAATGGGAGCTCGTCCTACTCTCGAGATCAATGGTTTGCTTTCTGGTTTTACTGGTGAAGGTTCAAAAACCATAATTCCATCTTCAGCAATGGCAAAAATCTCTATGCGAACAGTTCCTAACCAGGATCCAGATAAAATTTATCAACAACTGAAAAATTTCATAGAAATGAATCTTCCCCAAACGGTTAAATGGGATCTCAAGCAATTTGTTGGTGGTTGGGCATCTGTTTCAGATATAAGTCAGCCTGGTGTCATCGCCCTAAAAAAAGCTTTGGAAAATGTGTGGGGAATTCCACCATTGTTTAAACGCGAAGGTGGTTCAATACCCGTAGTCGCAGCAATGCAAAGGATTCTTGGTAAAGATTCGGTGCTTACTGGTTTTGGTCTTCCCGAAGATAAAATTCATTCGCCAAACGAAAGTCTTCATTTACCAACCTGGAAAAAGGGAATTCTTTCCTTAATTCATTTTTTTTATAACTATGCAGGTATAGAATGAAAACTGAAAAACTTAGATTACCAAACTATGGCGGTCAAGCATTGATTGAAGGTGTATTAATGCGTGGAAGCAAATATCTTGCTGCTGCATATCGGAAACCTGACGGGGAAATTATTGTTGAAACTGAAGAATTAGGTAAAATTTACCAAAGCCCACTTAAAAAAGTTCCATTTTTACGGGGTTTAATTATTCTTTGGGATGCATTAGGATTGGGTACAAAATACTTAACAAAATCCGCAAATATTCAGACTGAGGACGAAAAAGAAAAAATTGAAGGACCAGCTTTATATCTGACATTATTTATATCTTTAGCGGTTGCAATGGGTTTATTCTTCCTCGCACCTGCGTTATTAGGTAAAGCAATCAATCAATGGTTGGGGTTTTCAAATATTGTACAAAACTTAATAGAAGGATTAATTCGTCTTGTTTTTGTTATTACCTATATTTGGGGAATCGGCAAAATGTCTGATATCCATAGAGTTTTTTCATATCACGGCGCTGAACATAAAACGATTAATGCTTTTGAGTCCAAAGTCGAGTTAACCCCAGAATCAGTGAAGCATTATTCTCTACAACATCCAAGATGTGGAACAGCATTCATCCTCTATTTAGTTTTGATTTCTGTGATTTTGTTTACTTTTCTTGGTGATCTCGGATGGCTATTATTAATCACATCAAGATTATTATTAATTCCAGTCATTGCGATGATTGCTTATGAATATATTCGATTTACCGCTGACCATTTGGAAAGCCCAATCATCTCTTTATTAGCTAAACCTGGATTATGGTTACAAAAATTAACAACCAACGAACCAGACGAAAAAATATTAGAAGTAAGCATAGCTGCTTTTAACGCAATGTATAAACTAGAAAACAATGAAGTGTAGGTTTTCTGTTTTTTTTTACAAATCAATACAATAACCAAACTTGACACATTCGAACCTGAAAATATACTTATTTTATGAAAGGTTCAAATTTATTTTGGTTTTTCCTGGCAATACTCTCCGGTTTTTTAGTTGCAGGGGTTATTCTTTTATTTACCAAAAATGATCCAGGAATCCCAATAAAAATTGTTCCTGCTCCCACACCCTTACCAATTAAAGTGTATTTATCTGGGGATATTGAAAATCCAGGTATTTATTTACTACCTGTCGATAGTCGTATGGAAGATTTGGTAAACCTTTCGAAAATAAAAATTCCACCAGAATCTGACATCAATTTAGCGTCAAAATTATACGATGGTCAGCATATCCAAATTTTATCCAATGATTCAGGTGTAAAGACAAACAAAAACACAATTACTAATTCAGAACGAATAAATATCAATGAAGCTGATATTGAAGAGCTGATGCTCTTACCTGGCATTGGGGAAACGAAAGCGAAAGAAATCATTGTGTATAGAGAAACCTATGGCTATTTTGATACAATAGAAGATATACTTAATGTCCCTGGAATTGGAGAAGCGACATTTAACCAATTACGGGATAAAATTGTAACAAATTCCTTGGATTAACGAGGTATGACATGGGTTTAAAAGATCAATTATCAGAAGCATTGAAAATCGCTATGAAAGAATCAAATACAGATTCCAAACGTGTTATTCGCATGGTCATATCCAGTATTAAGAATAATGAGATTGATAAAGGAAGATTTCTAACCGATGAAGAGGTAATATCCATTCTCCACAAAGAAATAAAGAGTAGACACGAAGTTATTGAAGGTGCGGAGTTAAATAACCGGCAGGATTTAATTGCTGAAGCGCAGAATGATATCAAAATCCTCAATACTTTTCTTCCGGCAGGATTATCTCAAGAAGAAATTACTTTAATTGTCAAAGAATGTATTGCAGAAATAGGTGCAGACACACCAGCAGATATGGGAAAAGTGATGAAAATTGTATTACCCAAAATTGCGGGCAGAGCTCCCGGAAATCAAGTTAGCCAGATTGTGAAAGAGTTATTACAAAATTAGCATGATAAATTCTTTCGAGAAGAAATTTAAGAAAAAAGAGAATTCGTTTTTAAAGATACTTATTCTAATCCTCACTGGAATAATTGCATTTGGGTCGATTATTCTGCCGATTTCTTCTCGGTCAACAGCATTTGAATTATCCGTCGGAAGCGTTGCAACTCAGGATTTTCAAGCCCCAAGAAATCTAACCTACACATCAGATTATCTGACAGAACAAAGAATTTCTTCTATAAAAAATTCAGTCACTCCAGTTTATCTAAATATTGATCCAGCAATTTCTCGACAACAAATCGATAGACTAAGAAAATCCATTGATTTCATCACATTGGTTAGGAATGATTCGTATGCTGATCTAGATCAAAAAATCAATGATTTATCGAACCTTACACACATACAAATTCCCCGTGATGTTGCCATCCAACTCATAAATCTGGATGAACAAACCTGGGTATCCATACAAAGAGAAGCCATATTGGTATTGGAACAGGTTTTCCGAGAAACAATTCGCGACTATCAAGTTCAAGAAGCAAAACAAAGGGTTGCGACACTGATCAGCTTTTCCTTCAACGAAGATAACTCCAAAATTATTGAAAATCTTGTATCACCATTTATAGTTCCTAATTCATTGTTTAGTAAAGAATTAACTGATGAAGCAATTAATTCAGCAATTGAACAGGTTGAACCAGTTGAAAAATCATATTCCCCAGGTGAAATTATTATTCGTCGTGGTCAAATTATTGACGAACAAACTTATGAAGCTTTGGAAAAATTTAACTTCATTTCTCCAGATAACAAACAACAAGAATATTTCGCAACTGGAATTTACATATTACTTCAAATGTTTTTCCTGGGATTATATTTCAATAAACAAAAATCAAACTCATTTTCAGTTAAAGAAATTCTTATAATTTCAATTATTTTTGTAATATTTTTGTTATCAGCAAAATTTTTAATTCCAAACAGAACTGTACTACCTTATATATTTCCATTTGCAGGTTTTACATTTGCCATTGGAACACTATTTGGTTTTGAGGCAGCATTTATCCTCTCACTTTCATTGAGCTCGATCATTTCCTTTGGTTCCTTTGATTTTCAAAGTTTATTGCCATTTTATTTGATACCTTCATTATTTGGAAGCCTTGTGCTAGGCCAGGGCAGAAGAATTTCTGTATTTTTTAGTGCTGGTTTGCTCACTGGAATTTTATCTATTGGAGTTATTTTAGCAATTCGGTTATTGGATGGTTCAACTGATTTAATTGGAATGATTACACTTTCTGGTGCATCATTATTCAACGGTATGGCATCAGCAAGTTTGGGTCTTTTACTGCAATTTTTTGTGGCACAAATTCTGGGTATAACAACTGCGATTCAATTACTTGAAATTTCCAGACCTGATCATCCTTTGCTCCAATTCATCTTAACCAACGCTCCTGGATCGTATCAACATTCTCTTCAAGTAGCGAATATGGCTGAGCAAGCAGCAAAGGATATTGGTGCGGACCAATTATTGACCAGAGTTGGAGCTTTATATCATGACGCAGGCAAAGCAGCCAATCCATCATTTTTTATTGAAAACCAGATTTCAAGTGACATTAATGCGCATGATGATCTTGATCCTTATTTAAGTGCAGCTACGATTATTCAACACGTACCTGATGGTGTTGATCTGGCGAAGAAATTCCGCCTACCATCAAGAATCATTGATTTTGTAAAAGAACATCACGGTACATTGATGACTAAATATTTTTATATAAAAGCAATTGAAGCCAATAATAATGATGCAGATTCAGTTGATGTGGATGATTTCCGCTATCCAGGACCAATCCCGCAATCAAAAGAAACTGCACTTTTAATGTTGGCAGATGGCGTAGAAGCAAGAGCCAGAGCGGATAAACCAACAAATAGAGAAGAATTAGAAAAGATAATTCATGGGGTTATTGATTTTTGTCTCAAAGAAGGTCAGCTAGAAGACACAGAATTAACAATGAAAGATTTAAATATTATAGTAAATTCATTTTCAAATACTTTAATAAATACATACCACCCCAGAATTAAATACCCTGAATTAAAAACCCAACCTGTTGAATTATTAAATGAACCTGACAAGCCTTGAAGTTATGATTATCAATGATTATGAATTTAATATTCCTGATGACATTGAATTATTAATCTCTTCAATTCTCATACTAGAAAATAAGCCACTCGACAAAGTAGTGACGATAGTTTTTATTAATGACGATGAAATGAAAGAATTATATAAAAAATATTATGGCTACGCGCAATCTACTGATGTTCTATCATTTGAGGCAGGTGAAATTGATCCCGAATCCGGCAAAGAAATAATGGGCGATATCGCCATTTGTTATCCATTCGTTGAAAATCAGGCTATTAAGCTCGGAAATGATTTATTCGGTGAGATAAAATTAATGGTGGTACATGGTATGTTGCATTTGTTGGGTTACGATCAT
>ENA-OSEO01003591-OSEO01003591.1-sediment-metagenome-genome-assembly--contig:-NODE-3591-length-17944-cov-3.567863_pt1 | contig 17944 bp, 19 predicted proteins | sample MGYA00237883_ERZ534232 | MGnify/ENA metagenome assembly ERZ534232
ACTACCGGTATCGCAATTGTCCGGGATGGGAAGGTGATCTATACCGCGGATGAGCCTACCGGTGGCACTCATTTCTCTCTGGTGATTGCGGGAGCGAAAGATATCCCGTTTGAAGAGGCTGAAGCGATTAAAAAAGATCCTGTTTACCAACCAGCGCTTTTGCCGGTAGTCCGTCCGGTGATGGAGAAAGTTGCCAGTATTGTACGAAAACATGTATCTGAGAGGGATGTGAAACAGTTAACGCTGGTTGGTGGAACTTGTTCATTCCCGGGGATGGCAGAAGTGGTTGAGGCCTATTCGGGAATACCCACCAGAGTTCCTGCGGAACCGATGTTCATCACCCCTTTGGGGATTGGGTTGCATGACCTGCACACCAGAAAAGAATAGGAGTATGTCATGGCTGATAATTTCTCACTGCGTTGCTATTGTTTGATTGACCGGATGCAGGCACAGTATGCCGCTTTTGTCGGGACGGTGACCCAGGGAGACCTTCCCACTGAAGGTATGGCGTCTCTGTATGTAGAAATGGCGCCAGGGAATGAGGTCTTTCGGGTGGTTGATATCGCGGTCAAAGCAACAGAAGCCAAACCGGGAGCGCAGATCGTTGAGCGTGAGTTTGGTATGTTTGAGGTTCACTCGCTGAACCAAGCCGCGGTGATAGAAGCCGGAGAGGTGGTGTTGGATCGGTTGGGCTTGCAGATTCAGGATCGCATCCGGCCTCAGATCGCTTCCACACAGGTCATCACCAGGGTGGACCCTTATCAGGCGCAGTTGTTGAACCGCTTCCGGCGGGGCAGCATGCTTGTGCCCGGAGAAACCTTGCTGGTGCTTGAAGTTGCCCCCGCAGCTTATATCAATTTTGCCTGTAACGAAGCGGAGAAAAAGGCCAACATTTCGATTGTTCACGTTTCTTCAGTAGGGCGCTTTGGGAGAATGTGGCTTTCGGGTAGCGAGGCAGAGATCATCACTGCGCGAGACGCAGCTATCCATGCTTTGGAAAGCCTGGAAGGTTTGAGTGGGTAACCGGTCTGGTGTAAGAGAGATGGGAGAAGTCTATGGCGAAGATTTTTTATACCGAACGAGACATCGAAGACATGGCTGCGGCAGGAAAAATGACACTGGAGTTAAACGATGATATCGTTATGACAGATCTCGCGTACGAAAAGGCTGGGCGGTTGGGTTTGAAACTGGTGCGCGAGAATGAGAACCCGCCAGCAGCCCCGGTTCGCCCGTATCTCACGCGTGATCAGCAAACACAGACAACCGGGGCAGACTGCAAAACCGGCGATGCCAGCGACCTGAAAGAACGTATTCGGGAAGCTGTCTTTGCCCGGTTAGGGAGCCAGGTGGATCCGGGATTGCTTGACATGATCTTAGAACGCGTGCTTACGAATGTTGGATTCAGGTAAACACTGATGTTATTTGGTCGGGTTCGTGGAAACGCGGTATGCACCCTGAAATACCAGGGGTTGGAAGGGGTTAAACTGCTGGTGGTGCAACCCCTCAACAAAGACCTGGAGCCGGTTGGGGCGCTGCAGGTCGCGGCAGATGTGGTGCGCGCCGGCGAGGGAGATCTTTGCGTGATGGCGCGCTCCCGTGAGGCAGCGCTGGCGATGCCGGATGTGAAGTTTGTGCCGGTTGACCTGGCAATTATTGGTATTGTGGACGATCTGGATGTCCACCCTGATGGGAACCATGACACCACCCTGAAGCCGGGTTGGACTCAATTCAGTTGAGGAAAATGCGTTTGCGATGATCATTGGCAAAGTTGTTGGAACCGTCGTTACCACTATCAGCCACTCTCATTTTAAGAATCGGCGGTTGCTGGTTGTTCAACCATTTACGCTCGATGGAGACGAGACGGCTGGGGGAGATTTCATCGCGCTGGATAACACACATGCCGGTATCGGCGATACGGTGTTGATAAACCGTGAGGGTAACGGGAACCGCCAGGTATTGAACAACCCCGATGGTTGTGTAAATTCAGTCATCGTTGGGATTGTGGATTCGGTCTTTATCGCGGATAGCAATAATTAACATTACATTTTGCTTGCAAAATTTTTGTTCAACAGTTTATAAATGGTATAATTTGTTCAGACGAAGATTTGCATGTTGGACGGCAGGTATGTCCTGATGTCGCTTTGGACTCAACACAATATTATGAAAGCGATTTTACAAAATGAATACTGAAAAGCATGCATCTGATAACCATTGCTTCGAGTGCCAGGTCGGGCACATGGTTGAACGACAGGTAGCGCACGCGATCTGGATGGAAGATGCGCTGATTATGGTTCCCGATTTCCCGGCGTGGGTGTGTGATGTATGTGGACGGTTGGAGTTTGACGCCCGTGCTATCAATCGGCTGAATCTGGTACTTAATTCCTCACTCAATACAGAAATGGATAATCGCCCTTATTCTATTCCACCCGATGCGGCTTTAAAAACCTCGCATCCAGGATGGACAGGATAGGTCTATCCCCTTTTGTTTGATCTGGAAACTGCCAGGCGTGTTTCTTTGTTCAAAGAAACACGCCTGATGATTTAAGGTTGCCAAACGGGTTTCAAATCGGTGGCGGGGTCGTTGGTGAGGTTGGTTTGCAGCAAGCCGGTGCCTGTCATGATGTAAATATCCGCATTTCCATCCCGTTCCGAGGTAAAAACGATCCATTGCGAATCCGGCGACCAGGCTGGCTGGTAATTGGTTGTGGTGTTGCTTGTCAGCAGGGTGGTCTTTTCTCCACGGGTCTGGAAATCCATAACATAAATTTGTTTGACATAGCCTTCCACGCGGGTATATGCGATCTGATTCCCGGATGGTGACAGCTTGAAATCGAAAACTTCTCCCTGGCGGCCAAAGAACGCCTGGCGGTCAAATGGCTTTGAGGTAGGCAGCGGCGTGGGGTAAGGCGCTTCCACCCAGTCGCGGATATGGAAGTAATGGTGGCTGCTGGCGTAGATGATATTCAGCATCGATTGCATATCCGGCGTCCATTCCGGATTGGTTTCAAAATAATCCCCGCTGATGCGGCGTTTTTCGGTGCCGTCGGCTTTGAGGGTATAGATTTGCAGGACATCGGTAAACTGGTTTTTGTTGACAAAGGCGATGGTACTGCCATCCGGTGACCAGGTCGGGTCCGAATCATCTCCATTTTGTTGGGAAATATTGATCGGTTGAGGGTCTTCAGTAGAGAGATCGAGAATCCAAATTTCATCTCCCATTTCACCGGCGTTTTGAGGGTCCGGTCCTTTTGAAACATACAATAACCGCGTCCCATCGGGAGACCATGCGGGTTGGGATTTGCTGCCGCCAGAGGTGGTCAGTTGTTGTATGTCGCTGGCGACAAGTCCCCCGGCATCTTCAAGAATAATCTTCATGGTATAAAGCTGGAAGGTTTCTGGATCGGACCGGTTGCTGGTAAAGGCAACCAGCTTTCCATTCGCCAGATAATTTGGCTCAGAGGTGGCGGTTGGCAGTGGGGTGGCTGAAGGCGCCGGTGTGCCGGTAGGCAGAGGAGCCGGTGTTGGTTGGAGTAGCTCGATAAGGATGGGCTCAGTTGGGTTCTCTATAACCAAAACCGTGGCAGGCGGAGTAGGGGTGGATTGTACCTTTCTTTGCGAAAACAGGATGTAAGTTCCACCAAGACCTGCCAGCAGAATCAGAACTGCTCCGATGCCCCCCGCGATCCAGATCCAGTTCTTTTTGGATCTGGTAGGAGGAGCAGGATGGGAATCGATGGGTGGAAAATCAGATTCATGCGATGGTGTTGGGATGGTGGGCTGGAAGGAGGGGTCCAATAAAGCCTGGATGAATTCGGAGATTTCCGGGAAGCGGTCCTGAGGCCGCACCGACATGGCGCGTTCGATGGCGCGCTGGACATGGACGGGAATCGCCGGGTTGAGCAGGTTCATTGGAGTTAAAACGGCTTGATCTAAGGCGCGCTGGACGCTATCTACCGGGCACTGGTTGGTGAGCAGCGCGTAGAGCGTGGCTGCCAGGGAATACTGATCTGAAAAAGGGCCTGTCCGGGCGTGGCCATATTGTTCAGGCGGGGCATAACCCGGAGTGTATCCCATTGCGCCGGTGGCCGTAGCCTGGGAGGTTTCAGCGGCTTTGGCAATGCCAAAATCGACCAGAATGGCCTCTCCTTCAGCGGATAGTTTGATATTCCCAGGTTTGATGTCGCGGTGGATGACAGGAGGTTTTTGATGGTGAAGGTAATTCAGGGCGGCGCCCAGTTCTTTTACCCACTTGAGAACCTGCTCGACTGGCTGCGCGCCTTCTTTTCCTAGAATAGTTCCCAGATCTTCGCCAGGGATAAAATCCATAACCAGATACTGGGTTTGTTCCAGGATAAAGTAATCGATAACGCGCGGCAGACCGGGGTGACGGAGGCTGGCTAACAGGCGAGCTTCCTGCAGAAACTGCTGTGTGCTGTCCTGATTGGGACTGTAATTGCTTTTTACAGCGACATTTTGCTCCAGCGAGAAGTCGTAGGCCAGGTAAACTGCGCCCATTCCGCCTTTGCCAAGCAGGCTGGTGATGCGGTAGCGATTGTTCAGGAACATATTTGGGGTGAGATCCATCGAATTTTCTCCTTGCTCACCTTTTCTGCGATCTAATTAAGATATTATAGCGAATCGCAATTTGAATGGGAAAGCCCATTTTCTGTCTTGCACGATTTAAAAGTGCGGATACTGCAGCTGCTATGATTGAAATATTACTCTTTACAATAGACTATGCTTTTGAAGCTTGGTCTGCCTCAAGGAGTTCGATTAGCAAGGCAGCGGCATCAGACACAAGTGCTGAGCAGGGTGTGTGGCCTGGGGTAGAGCCATATTTCTCTTCCTGTAGGTCGTGGCAATGCGCGTGTACAAATTTTTGGATGAACGCTTCCCGATATTCTTTGGTAAGCCGGAGACATGTTTCATCATTTTGATCCTGGCTGGTACGCCCGTACAGCAAGCCAATGACCATTACGCCGCCGCTGAGGGCGCCGCACACTTCCTGCTGGGTGCTGGCAATTCCTCCGGCAAAAGGATTGGCAATCTTAATCCATTCATCCGGCACTTTCTTAAAATAATATTCTCCAAGGCTGATCACCATGGCCTCTGAGCAGTGATATCCGTCCTGAACAAGCTGCCCGGCATGCTGGATGGTCTCTATTTTAGTGCGGTTTGTCATAGGGTCCTCTATTCGGGTTGATTATTGATCTTTGACAAGGATATTCACGTAAAAACTTTGCCCAGCGCCGACGCCAATTCCAAAGGAATCGCCTGCCGCGTTTTTCAGCATCCAGTGACCGGTGTACTCTCCGGGCTCATCCGGCGCGGTGAGGTTAACATAAATATCGACAGAATCTCCAGGTGGAACCTGGATGGGAAGCGCTTGTTCAGACGGGCCATTCATCTGCGAGCCGCTGACGAACACCAGAAGGTAATCTGTGCTCCAGGTGGTCGTGCCGCTGTTACGCAGCCGCCATCCTTTGGAGAAGGTTTGTCCAGGCGAAAATGGGGAGCCATCCAATACGGTCAGATCGGCGACAAATGTGGCCGCGTCGTATGGCGTTTCATCGGTCGAGGAAAGGTCGGATTCGCCGGGATAAGTCTGCCAGGTGATGGTCATGCCATGATCGATATCCCAATCCCTCAGGTAGAGGATACCATTGCGGGCATCGCTGGTGCGGTAGCAGATATAGTTTTCAACGGGGTTGGCGACAACAGAAGTGGATAAATACCCTGCCAGTTCCCGGCATTGTTCGATGGCAGGTTGTTCCTGGAACAACGAATCAAAAGCGAAACCCGATGAAGCCAGCGGGTTAAGCTGGAGGTAAATCCGCCCGGCTTCATTTTTCACGGTCTGGGCTGAGAAGTCACAGGCCGACTTGCTTTCATCATTGATCTTGCCGCTATCCAGGTCGATACAGGATTGGTAGGGCAAAAAGATATCGCTCCCCGCGCTGTACAGAATTGGACCAACATCGGGAATTTGTGAAACGGGTTGTGTGGGCGGAGCGGTAGGGGGCAGCGGTGTCGGTGGTGTCATGGAAGGTGTGGGGGTTTGTTTCCCCGACCCGCAGCTCACCAGATTCAGTCCAATCAAAATACTGGTCAAACAGTAAAGGATTTTTTTGCTTTTATACATCAATTTCCTTCCTATTCGGTGTGGTTCATCATGCGAAGCCCGGCAAAAATGGCAATCATCCCAATAACAATTGTGATGGTGATCTGTTCGTTCAGGAACAACGCGCCGAAACTGGTGGCAACCACCGGGGCAACGTAGTTGTTCTGGGTGGCAGCGGTCGCCCCAAACCGCTGGATAATAAACAGCTCCAGTAGAAAGGGGACAAATGTGCCCAGGATGCTCAGATAAAGAAGCGCGATAATCCCGGAAAAGCGAACGGGTTCAAGCTGATAGCCTTTTGTCAGGAATACGAACAGCAGTAGGAAAGCCGCAGAAACGATCATGCGGATGCCGGTGGCCTGGACGATATCATCCTGCTTCAGGTACCGCCTGGCAAAGACGCAGCTTCCTGCAGCAGACAATGAGCCAAAAAAGGATAAAGTGTAACCGCGCCAATCCGGCTTGATCAAATCCACCAGTCCAGTTTCACCCTTAAGAAGGATCATACCGGACCCTAAAATGGCGATCAACACTCCCAAAATTTTAATCCAGGTGATTTTTTCATCGCCCACCAGCAAGTAAGTCATGACCATGGTCATCACTGGAGTAAGAGTCAGCAGCAGGGAGGTTACCCCGCTGGATTGGTAGGCCAGCGCGGCTATGAAGCAGCTCATTGGGATCGCCGAACCGATAATTCCCCACAGTCCCGCGCGGAGCCAGAACCTTCTATCTCGTGGTAAATCATATTTTGGTGAGATCAGGAAGACCAGCAGGAACATCAGACCAGCGAGTGTCAGGCGAAAAGCAGCCAGGGCTACCGGGGGAAACTGCCCGATCGAGAACCGTGAGATGGTCAGGTTTGTACCAAACAGGGTGCCGAGCAGCAGGATATAAGGCAGCGCTTTGAGATTATTCATGACTATTGTCCTTATTCACAGGCCTGTGAGTTCTCTTTCGGAAGTTACCGCTGGAAGCTATCATATCATATTTGCAGATCGCTTTCTTAGAAAAATACCCCTGTCGGGAAGGACAGGGGTAAAGTAATCCGAAACTTGTTTTGAAAGGTTTAGAGAAATGGCAGAGTGGCCTGGATCAGTTCCCAGTTCTGCCAGAAATCATAGATACCGATGCCAATTAACAATATGCCACTGACAATATTCACCAGCCGGCTGTGTAGGGCGAACAGGCGGGTGATTTTTCGCTGTGTTGCCCCGGCAAGAAACGAGAGGAACAGCAGCGGTGTCCCAAAGCCCAGGCCAAACATCAGAAAAATAACCAGCCTGGAGGCTGCTTCTTCTACGGTGAAGGATAACGCGAAGATACTGACCACCAGAGGTCCCGAACAAGGCAGGGCGATGGGTCCATAAAGCAATCCGTAAAGAAAAGCATTGGCGAAAGGGTGTGAAAGAACTGGTATCTGGATTTGGGGTAGTCTCTTGAAGAAATTAATGTTGAGCAGCAGCAAAATTCCCAGAGAAATGATGAGGAGATCAGTGATGGGAATGATGTAGGTAAGCGCCCGGCCAATCGAAACGGATAACAGGGCGATAATCGCACCGAGAATCAGCATCATGGTGAGAACCCCGGCCAGCACGAAAAAACCTAACACATAGTGCTCATTTTTCTCTTTCAATTGATCGCGGCTCCCGCTCAGATAAGCCAGAAACCCAGGGTAGAGCGGAAAGACACAGGGACTGGTGGTGGCCAGCAAGCCTACAAAAAACGATGTAAGAAGTTCATTGATCATAAAGTGTTCTCCGTGTCTGGTAGACATCAACCGGTTGCTCAAGGCCATAGAGGTTGGTTGGCCTCAGGATGTCGAGGTACATTAGCGTTACACAGGCTCTTCAAGGAAGGGTTTCAAGGCATCCTGAAGCGTATCCGCGTTTTTGATCCCAAATGGGAGCAGGTGCACTTCCCCGCCGCGGTCAATGATCAGCATGGGGGTTGAGGGCGGGTTAACATATTGGCTTCCGTACAGGTTGCCAAGCTCGCGTGCCAGATCAGCGCCAGTAATGACATAAGGCCAGAAGAATCCGTTTTTCTCCACGTAGCTTTTTAAACCGGCGTCTTCTTCGTATGGATCAATATCAAAACCGAGGCTGATAAAGTCCTCGCGCTCGCCAAGCTTTTCGTGCAGCGCGAGAACTTCTTTCTGCTGTTTCAGACAATTGGAACACCACATCGCCATGGTTTCAATCAGGACCACTTTTCCATCTAACTCGTTGATGGTAAAAGATTGGCCGGTCTGCACATCAGTAAGCGCCACATCGAACCAGTCTGGCGTGGACATTTCCAAAGCTTTTTCAGAAGCGGCCTCGCTGTCTACGGCGATTTCCTCACTTTTGCCCGCTTTACCCATCATGTCGGCCGCAAGTTCTTCTTCTGTCTTTTGCATTTCATCTTCCGCGGCAACTTCTTGAGAAGAGCCGGTTACCATCTCCTGTTCATCAACGGCGGGGGCGTCAGCGGCACTGACACACGAATTGAGTGCCAGGGATAGAATTAACATGGTAAATATAAGAATATTTTTGGATCGCATATTTTCCTCCATTGGTTTGTTGTTTATTTAGACATATCATGTCATATTTTTCTTACATGGTCTTTGCGGTGAGATTACAGTATCCTGAACAAATCTGGAATATTTGTAATACTTTGTTAAGATTACCTTCGCCCGTTTGTAAGCGGTTGAGTTTATGATATGGATACAGCAATTAACATGGAATCCACGTGCAAACTGGTGAATAAACACGACAGATGGTGTACCATTTAATGAAATCATTTAACGTCCTGATAGATTGGTGGTCATGGTGAATGAAAATTCAATTTTCGTTATTGAAGATGAACCCAGTGTGGCTGAGGTTGTCAGCCTGTATTTAAGGCGTTCCGGGTTTTCGGTGAGTGTTTTCCATGATGGCAAAGCGGCGCTGGAGGCCATGGAGAATCTGACACCAACCCTGGTGATCATGGACCTGATGCTACCAGGAGCAGACGGCTGGGAAATTACCCGCTGGTTGAGGGCCAGAGGGGATGTGCCGATCATTATGCTGACGGCACGCCGTGAGGAGATTGACCGCATCGCGGGTCTGGAAATGGGGGCGGATGATTATGTGGTGAAACCATTCAGCCCGCAGGAATTGGTGAGCAGGGTGCGAGCTGTTCTGCGGCGAACCCGGGGTGTTGTTGAGGAACTGCAGGGAAAATCGATCCGGTTGGGTGATTTGGAGCTTGATCCTCATACCAGACTGGTGACTTTGACCGGCGAAGAGATTGGACTGACGGTCAAAGAATTTGAACTGTTATGGTTCCTGATGCGGCATCCCCGGCAGGTGTTTACCCGCGACCAGTTGTTGGAAAATATATGGGGCCTGTCGGATTATATTGATCCGGGTACAGTCACGGTGCATATCCGCCGGCTCCGGGAAAAAATTGAAGAAGATCCATCTCACCCGGTGCATTTGCTGACGGTGTGGGGTGTGGGGTATAAGTTTGACCATGAATGATTCCAGAGCGATATTAAACAAAAAGCGCCGCCTGATCTTCGCGCGGTTTGTCCTCAGCGTGCTGCTCCCGTTCTGCTTCGCGTTGGGGTTGTTTTACCTGCTGATGCGCCCTCCGATCAGCGACCTGAAGTTTATGATCAATTTGATGCTGTTGACGACGCTGATCTCGATCGTATTGGCATATCTGGCATACCGTATGGGCTGGATCAACCGGTTTCCGCACATCCGCTGGACCCTATTAAGTGGTTACGCCATATCGGGGTTGCTGGTGTTTTTGAATGTGTGGATCATCGCGCGCCTGATGTTCGCCAACGAGCACGATTTGCTGCTGGCAACTGTGCTGCTGGTGTTTGCTACCGGGATCGCCATGGCGGCCGGATATTTTCTCTCAGAAGCGATCACGGAACGAATCGTTGTTTTGAGTGAAGCGTCCAAAGCGGTTTCAGAAGGCGATCTTGCGGTGCGTGTCCCGGTGGAAGGGAACGATGAAATGGCCTGCCTCACAAAGAGCTTCAATGAGATGGTGGCGCGACTGGAAGCCGCGGAACAGAAGCAGCGCGAAACGGAAGTTTTGCGACGCGATCTGATCGCCTGGGTGGGGCACGACCTCAGAACACCGCTGACTTCTATCCGGGCAATTTTGGAAGCCCTGGCAGATGGGGTGGTGGAGGAGCCTGAAACCGTCCAGCGCTATTTGCAGACCGCCCAAAAGGACATCCGCGACCTTTCAGGATTAATAGACGATCTGTTTGAGATGTCACAAATGGACGCGGGCGGGCTGCTTTTGGATTCCCAGGAGGACTCGATTTCAGATTTAATTTCCGATACGATTGAAAGTTTTTCGGAATTAACTCAGCGGCAGGGCATTGAACTCCGTGGGAAGGTTGAGCCGGGAGTTGACCTGGTGTGGATGGACGCCCGGCGGATTGGGCGGGTGCTGGATAATCTGGTCGGCAACGCGTTGCGGCACACTCCAGCTGGCGGGCAGATCCTGATCTCTGCGCGGTACCGCTCTGATAGAGGCTGTGAAGTAACCGTGGAAGACAACGGGGAAGGGATCCAACCGGCTGACTTGCCGTATGTGTTTGACCAGTTTTACCGGGGAGAAAAATCACGGAACCGGTCAACAGGTGGTGCTGGCCTGGGTTTGGCAATTGCCAAAGGGATTGTGGAAGCGCATGGCGGCAGCATCCGGGTGGAAAGTGCTGCTGGCACAGGAGCGAAATTCTCTTTTAAGATTCCAGGGCGACTTAATGATAAGGCTTGATAAATAGTGTTTTTTCTGTTGAATCCAGTCCCTGTAAAGTTAGTATGAAGGAACCAACAGAGCCAGGTTGGCGATACTCAACGCCAGGGTGTTGTTGAAAACATGGATGGCGATGGGCAGCCATAGCGACCGGCTTTTTTCATAAGCGACAGTATTGACGATCCCTAAAATAAAGCTCGCGATAACCACCGCGGGAGAATCAAAATGTGCCAGACCGAAGATCGCGGAGCTCAATAGCAGCCCCGGCAGATAGCGCATTCTGGATTGGAACCAGTTGTGGATCAATCCCCGGAAGAAGAACTCTTCAGAAATGGGGACAAATACGCCACCGCCAATGACAATGACAGCGAAGCTGAGCCAGGTGAACTGCTGCCCGGCAGTCAGGGCATCCGCGCGGGCCATAATGCTATCCAGACCTCCCTCAAATAACATGCTGACCAGCAGCCCAAGTAATCCGCGCAGGGGCAGAAAGACGAACGTAACCCCGATCGTCAGGAGAAGCCATTTCCGGTGCCAGATGGGCGGAAAAACCCCCAGGGAGTTCCAGCTGATCCGCTTGCGGCGCACCCCCAGGAAATAGGCCGTTCCGCTGAAGCAGAAAATATTTAACAAGAAACGGAGCGCTGTGTCCGTCAGGGTAAATGGCGTTGAAAACAGTGAAAGGGTAATGCTTAATAAAATGAAGCTGCCAAAGCCAATGAGGAGGTACAGACCCAGTTCGGGCGCGGTGGGTTTTATTAAAGTGTGATCAGTTTCCTTTGTTTGCGGGGTAATCGGCAGGTTTTCCATAAGTTTAGACTTCTTTGAGAATATGCGGTTTGATAGTGGTCTGATTATAGCAAGAGGTGCAAAGAAAAGGATAATTAAGCACGTTCCGGCGATGACAGTACAGGAAACATGGTTGAAGCTGAAATTGCATGGTGTGTCATTGAGATGAAGGAAGAAAATTACTTGACAAAAAATCGTAACATCGTTATTATATTAGTAACACTGTTACGAATATATGTGGAGGTTCATCATGCCTGAAAATAAGCCAAGATTTGAAAGAAACCGACAGGCGGTCCTGAACACAGCGCGCGCGATTATCGCCAGGCGGGGAATCGAAGGGCTTTCGATGCGCATCCTGGCAGAAAAAGCGGATTACTCTCCTTCGACCTTGTACCGCTATTTTAAGAATAAAGAGGAAATCCTGGATGAACTGGCCCAACAGGCTCTGGCGCATTCTTTGAAACAAACTGAGAATTGGGCACAACCTGACAGCGATCCTGTTGAAACTGTCCTGCGATCCGGGATGAACCTGTATTATTTCGCGCGGGAGCATCCCACGCAGTACACATTAATGACCAGCCCCACGCCTTCTGCTCCGAAGAACCTGGAGGAATTCATGGAAAACCCGAATTTCAAAAGCCTGACGCAGCTCCTGGAACAAGGAGCCGCTTCCAGTCAATTGAATATTCCGGAAGGCTTCAACCCAGAACTGCTGGCTGTCCTGCTGTGGTTCGCGATCCATGGGGCATCCACGCTGCGGGTCGGGATGATGAAGGATTATGGCGTTGAATGTGATGCGTTAATGGACGAGCTTTTTCAGGCACTGAAGTCCATGTTAAAAAGTAGCTGTGATGAAAGATTGGAGTGAACAATGAGACAGCAAAACATTTTAAAGATTCTTGTTCCGGTGATTGGACTGCTGGCTTTGAGCGCGGCGGCGGCCGGGTTGTTTATTCAAGGAGGAGAAGGCCCACGCACTTTCACCACCTTACACGGGCAGACAGTGGAACTCTATGGCCGTGGTTTGTATGCCAATGACACGGTGATGACTGCCGGAGGATTTCGGGGCACAGATCTTGTTACGATTGTGGTCGCCTTGCCACTGCTGGTTGTCTCGTTCCGGGCTTACCTGCGCGGGAAAATGCGGGGCGGCCTGCTGCTGGCGGGTGTGTTGAGCTATTTTCTGTACAATGGCATTTCAATGTCATTTGCCGCAGCGTATAACAATCTGTTTCTGTTATATACAGCGCTGATGTCGGCAAGCCTGTTTGCCTTTGTTTTGGTCTTTTCCTCAATGGATGCCGATCAACTGGGAAAACAGGTTTCCGATAGTATGCCGCGCAAGCGAATCACGGCGTATTTTTTCCTGGCTGGTTTAACGGTGCTGGTGCTGTGGGGGATGGAGATTGTGGCCGCTTTGCTTTCTGGTGAACCACCGGTGCTGCTGGGGCCTTACACCACGCCGGTGACGCATGCCCTGGATATGGGCGTGATTGCGCCAACGGCGTTCCTCTCAGGGGTGCTGCTGATCAAAAGACGGGCAAATGCCTGCCGGGTTGGATTTCCAATCATTGTTTTGAATATTTTGATTGGTCTGTGCGTGATCAACCAGACGGTGATGCAAACCCTGGCAGGCGTGGTGTTCAGCACCGGGCAGATGGTTGGAATCATCGGCTCGTGGACGCTGCTGGCGGGGTTAGCCATCTGGTCTGGCGTATCAATGTACCGCAATATCCGCGAACCAACCTCGCGGTGAGGGACGCTGAAGGTTTGTTTCAGATAAGCCATACCTACTGATTGATTTGAGAATAGACTCGAATGAACAGAAAAGAAAGGGTGCTCTGGTTACCGGAGAACCCTTTTTTTGTTCCAGAGGGGTAATGGCGGTTGGTTTTTGATAAGTGTTTTTGTGTTTTTCGAAAGCCGGACGTGTGCTGTCATTTGCGAATATTTTTTGCAGACGCTGTCTGTTTAATGAGGCTCAGAATGTGAAAAAGGAGCAAAATGAAGAAAAGATGGTCATTGTTTTTCAGCACCTGATAATTATAATGAATATGAATGGTCAGTTATTCTTGTTGTTCCACTGTCTGGTTGCTGGAGGGTGAATATGAAGCTGGAAAAGGAAATGCTCCAAAAATTTGTGCTGTTCCTTTTAGCACTTTTCCTGTCTTTTGGTTGTGGCAGTCTGGGCGCAGTTGAAGAGCGGAGGGTTGAAGAGTTTCCCCTTGAGGAAGAGGAAATTGAAACCATTCCGATTGAGAAAGAAGATAACGCTGAACCGGGTAATGGATCGCCATCGATTGACCGGATCGATGTGGATTACCTGTACACCTCGGAACTGATCACAGCCATCTACCATCTTTATGGGGGAAAACTGGACGACTTTGCGATTGTAACCCTCACCAACCGGAATGATGTGCCGGTAAAATTGGCGGTTGAAACAGAAATTGTTGGCTACACTTTCATCTCGAAAGACACAGTAGAGATCGGCCCATCGGAAACGGTTGAGGTACGCCAAAACCCGCGGTTGAATCTGGAAGCGGTGGACCAGCTCAACGCCCAGCATCCGGCTGATTTTCACATCCACGTGGTTTACCTGGAAGATGGACAGCCTCGGGAGATAATGGATGAGACAGCCGAAACGCTGGTCTATTCCAGAAAGGAATTTCCCTGGGCACTGGAGGGCTTTGAATATGATGAGATTCTGGCTTTGCTGGCGGCTATGGTAACGCCGCATGATCCGGCCGTGGAGGAGCTGATTAGGGTGGCGGCGGATTATCACCCAAATGGATTGATGACAGCTGCGTATAAAGCTGAGAATGATGAAGGGGGGAGCGTTTGGGACAGGTTGGAAGCGATCTGGAAAGCGGAGGACGAGCATTATGATCTTACCTATATTAATACCTGGGTTTCTTTTGCCCCTGGTTCGGTGCAGCGCATTCGCTTGCCAGCAGATGTCCTTAAAGAACGAAGCGGAAATTGTATCGAACTGGCCCTGCTGTATGCCTCTGCCGCAGAAGCGTTGGATCTGGAGACAGCGATCGTTCTGGTGCCCGGCCATGCTTATGTCGCGGTGAGGACGGATGATATCAACGCGAATTACTATTTTATTGAGACCACGCTAATAGGCTATACTGATTTTAGTAGCGCGGTGGATGCGGGCGCGGAAAATTTTGAAGAGGCCTTTCCGCATATCGAAGCGCATGAAATCCCCTACGGATGGATTACCATCGCCAACGCGCGGGAAGAAGGCATTCTACCGATTCCCTGGCATTAACAGGGCAGGACAAGACAAGAGGGGATATTGACACGATCGTCAATCGAGAGTCAGCCTTTTCGTGGCTGACTCTCGATTGACTGTCGCTTGGAATTGGCGCGGTTTTTGCTGGACTTTTTCGCTGCGGTACTCTAAAATGGTTCAAATTCAATCTTCTCAATGAGGCGCATGATGGCTGACAGGAAAAAGCATTCAGGACGAACGTTGTTTGCTCTGGGTCTGGGGTATCTGATTGACCAGGGTGAAGCACAGGCGATGGGGGTTTTATCTCCGATCATTCAAAGCATCTGGGGAGTCAGTTTTGGGATGCTGGGGTTGATGACAACCCTGCGTAATATCACTCAGACGATCAGCGCCCCTTTCTGGGGATACGCGGCGGATAAATATTCGCGGAAAAGAGTTTTGATCTTTGGTACTGGTATCTGGGGAATCTGGACGATTGTGGTGGGGTTGATGCCCAGTTTCAACGCCGTGCTGGTGGTCCGGGCAATCTCGGGGCTGGGGCTGGGGTGTTTAATGCCGGCGACCTTTTCCTTGCTGGGAGATCATTACCCGCAGGAAAGGCGCGGTTTTGCCCTGGGTGTGATCGGGTTTGTGGGCCTGATGGGGACTGTGCTGGGTGTTGCCGCCCTGGGATTTGTGGCAACCCCTGAACTGTGGCGATGGGGTTTTGTGGGTCTGGGCATTTTTAGCATCCTTTCGGGGGTAGTGATCTGGCTGTTTGTGGAGGAACCTCCCCGCGGCTCGGCTGAACCTGAACTGGCTGGTCTGATCTCCCATGAAAATGAACAGCGGTACAGTATCAATTGGAAAGATGTCTTCAGCACCCTCCGTATACCGACCCTTTGGGCGGCGATCTTGCAGGGAATCACCGGTACGATGCCGTGGGTGGTGATGGGTTTCTATTTTATTAACTGGATGGTTCGTGAGCTGGGTTATTCTAATTCGATCACTTTTGGCGATCCGAAAGGCAGCGCGCCATTGGTCTTCGCGATTGTGGTGGTGGGCGCGGCCATCAGCAATTTCATTGGCGGATTAATTGGCGATTATGCCGAAAAAGTTAACCCCAAATATGGGCGGACGGTGATTGGGCAGTTCTCGGTTTTATCCGGTGTGCCGCTGATGTATATTTTACTGACTCGGGCGCACACCTTTTCCTTCAATGGGCTGCTGGGTTTTACTTTCTTCACCGCGCTGTTGATTGGATGGCCGGGACGGGGCGCAAAAGAACCGATGATGCAGGCTGTGGTTCCGCCAGAAATGCGTTCGAGCGCGTATTCTGTTGTGAATTTAATTGAAGGCGGGCTTTCTGCTTTTGCGGGAGTCATCGCGGGCGCTCTGGCAGACAGAATTGGCCTGACACAGGCTCTGGTGTGGACAATCCCTTTCCCATGGCTGTTGTGCGGTATCGCTTTTTCCCTGTTTTATTTCACTTACCCGAAAGACGCCGCCAAAGTGGGTTCGTTAATGCTGGAGCGCCGTGAAGAGTTGCTGAGAGCGCAGCGGGATTCTTCCCCGGCGGATTGATCTCCCCTGATAGAAGTTGTGAAAATTGCATTTTCAAACCGCCTGGGCTTGCTCCGGCGGTTTTTTGTCGAAATTGTTGGCGAGGAGGCTCGAAATAATGCTACAATATACATCATATTTCCCTTATTCATTTCAATTTAGCGCGCATCGCAGCCTATCAGGTGGGCAATTACAGTTCAATGTGTTTGTCTGTTGGTTTCCTGTTTATTGTTAAGGAGGATGGTGTGAAAGAAAGAAACCAAAAAATTACCCGAAGGGACTTTTTGAAATTGATCTCCGCGGCAGGGGCGGGCGCGTTGCTGGCTTCATGTGGGGGCAAGAAAATCCTGACAACTCCGCAGCCCGAGCTGATCTATCCTACTGCCACCCGGATGGTTACTGCCGCAGCGCAGGAGCAGGCAGTGGAAGATATGCCGCCGGAGGAAACTGGCGAACCAACCCCACAGCCGGCCGCCGGGCAGGCCTATCTGTCGGTGGCGCGGGGCAGTGATCCGGCAGCAATGATTGTGGCGGCACTGGCCGCGTTGGGAGGGATTGAACGCTTTGTGAAGAGCGGTTATAACGTGATCATCAAACCCAATATCTGCACCGATTACTATTCTTATGAATATGGCGCGACAACCAACCCGACAGTGATCGCGACCTTGGTACAGCTTTGCCGGGGGGCGGGGGCAGGAAGGGTTCGGGTGATGGACATGCCCTTCGCTGGTTCTCCTAAAAGCGCTTATGTCAAGAGCGGGATCGCGGATGCGGTGGAGAAGGTGGGGGGTGAGATGGAAATCATGAATCGACATAAGTTTGTGGAAGCCGAGATTCCTGATGGGTTAGATATCCATAGTTGGAGTTTTTATAAGGAAATCCTGGACGCGGACCTGGTAATAGATGTGCCGATTGCCAAAGACCACGGTACCACCCGGCTCAGCCTGGGCGCCAAGAACATGCTGGGAGTAATCGTCAACCCCGGGGGCATCCATGCCAACATTCACCAGCGTATCGCGGACCTGACCAGCCTGGTGCGGCCGAAGCTGACCGTAGTGGATGCCATACGCACGTTAATGTCCAATGGCCCCACGGGCGGAAATCTGAATGACGTACGCATGACCAACACGATCATTGCCAGTCATGATATTGTTGCGGCGGATGCTTACGCGACCACCCTGTTTGGTATGCAGCCGCAGGATATCGGGTTTATCCAGGCCTGCGCGGCAATGGGGCTGGGTACGATGGATCTGAACGCGATCCGGATTGAGGAGATAACCGTTTGAACCGCGGTCGAAAATCAGAAGTGATCCACCGCTTGCGGCAGGGCGCGCAGGTGGTTTCGTTGGCGCTGTTTTTATACTTGTTCTGGCGGGCATTTTCCCCTGGACTGAATTTTAGCGGGAGCGATCTGTTTTATCGCCTGGACCCGCTGGCTGCTATCACGGCCATGCTGGCTGGCAGGGTGTGGATCCCTGGCCTGGCGCTGGCAGGAGTGACTC